>Ga0070698_100000450_pt1 | contig 43710 bp, 71 predicted proteins | sample KBSK1502metaG_FD_65477 | JGI IMG/M metagenome (GOLD analysis project Ga0070698, IMG submission 65477) | Corn, switchgrass and miscanthus rhizosphere microbial communities from Kellogg Biological Station, Michigan, USA - KBS K1-50-2 metaG | ecosystem: Host-associated > Plants > Roots >...
AAGTCAAAGGCGCCGGCTCACCCGCGGGAACGGACCAGAGCGCGACGCCTCGACGAGGAGGTCATCGTGACCCACAACACCGGCAACCGCAACACCACCTCGGCCAAGGCGCAGGAGCCGACCCATCCCAGCGCCGTCGCTGGCCTGTCACTGCATTTCGACCCGGGCGACCGCGCGCACGTGCACGCCTACCGGAGCGAGCAGACCGGCAAGTTCGTCCTGAGGATCTCCGATCACGAGCACTCGCTGATCGACTTCGTCATGCAGGGCGCCACCCGGGAGGTCCTGGAGACCACTCTCCTCGACGCGCTGGAAGCGGTCCGCGCCGTGTCCGAGCCCGCCGACGCGGAGGCTGGCCAGTGAGGCGCCGCGCACTCCGCACCCACCTGCCCGCCCTCAAGGTGCTGCGCCCCGTTCAGCCGATCGACGCCGAGCAGGTCGAATCGCAGCCCGAGCCGGCCGTCGCGCTCCAGCCCTCCACGACCGCCCCACCCCCGCCGGTCGAGACGGCACTGCTGCGCTGCTACGTGCGCGTCCTGCGCAGCCTCGACCGTGACGGGCACGCCCCGCTGGCACGGCATCTGGCAAACCGTCTCGGCCGCGTCTACCGCAAGCCACCAGCCGAGCAGCTCAGCCGCCTCGCCCAGGTGAAGGGCGAGCTGTGCCAGGCACTCCACGTCCTGGAGCTGCTCGAAGCCGCCTCCGATCAGATCCACCGCAACGAGGTGGCCGCCGCCGAGCTCGCGCGCGACACGGTCGAGCTGGCACCGCTGCGGGGGATCGCTGCGAGGAGCCGCTGATGCTCGCCCTCCACCACCTGCACCGCCCACCCACCGCCCCGCCAGCACCAGCGCCGGCGGTGAGTGCCGCCGAGCTGTTCGCCCTGGCCCGCCAGCTGGACCGTGCCGCGATCGCCATCGACACGCGCAGCCCCGGCATATGCCCGGTGAGTCTGCTGCGCCTGTTGGAGGAGGACCTGGTGCAGCGTGCGGCGGCCGCCTCGGTGGACGAGTTCCTGCTGGCGCGGGCGACGGCTTCCCTGCGCCGCCCGCGCCGGTGGGGCAGCCGGAGCGTCGCGGTGCTCACAGCCGGGAGGTGGCCGGCGTGAGCGACCGCACCTGCGCCCGGCATGCCAACCCGCTGGTCGGCTGGCGCCAGCGGAAGCTGTGCGAGCAGTGCCGCGCCGAGATCCGCAACGGTCGGGGCCGGGGCGCGACCCTGTACGCCCTGGCATGCCGGTACGGCGTGTGCGTGAACGCGGTCTGGCGGGTGTGCCGTCAGGTCGAGCCGGCCGTGCCGTCGCTAGCTGAGCGGGTTGCCGCGGTCCGCGCGCTGGGCGTCACACGGGGTGAGCAGCCATGACCGCCCGCGCCTGGGTCGACGTCGACCCCGTGCAGGTGAGCGCCTACTGCGCCGACAAGGCCGACCGCTTGCGGGACCACGAGCAGCTCGCCCGCGAAACCTTCGGACCGACGTGGGCGACCTACCTGGTCCTCGGCGACTCGGAGCTGGTCTACCGCGTCGACCTGTGGTTCCAGGAGCACCGGTGGGTCGCCTGGTGCGAGCACCCGCAGCTCCTCCGCGAGCGTCACGGCACCCCGATCCGCGTCGGCCAGGCCTGCTCCCACATGCACGCGGCCGCGGCCGAAGAGGCCCGCGTCCGTGACACCTACATCCCCGTCCCGCCCGCGTCCGAGCCCGCCCGGGCGCGGCCCGCCGCCGCGACCGCCGGCTTCTACGACTGAGGAGACCCGTGACCCGCATCATCATCGTCCTCGAGACGGCCGCGCTGGTGGCGTCCTGGCTAGTGGCACGCTGGCGTGGCCGGAAACTCCGCAACCGGCTCTTCGCCCTGCGTGTCAGCCTGGACCGGCAGACCGCCTCCACCGCCCGGGCGGTCGCCGCCAGCATCGCCACCCCGCCGCCGCCGGCGGCGTCGATGCGGCCTGCTGCCGCCCGCCGGTCCCTCACCGCGCTGGCCCCCCAGGACGCCGCCGATCTGCTGCTCATCACCCAGTACGTCCGCCGGCGCGCAGAGCAGGGAAGCGCGCTGGGTGAGGCGGCGCGGCGGGTCCGGGTGATCGGCGAGACCGCCGCGATCGACCTTGGCATCGGCCCACACCTGCTCCGCCGGGACGACCGATGAGCCGGGGCCCGCTGGCCGCCATAAGCTGCATGGCCGCGATCGGTCTTGGCCTCTGCTTCTGGCTGCTCCTCTTCCTGGCTCTCTGGCTGACCAGGGGATGGTGGGGCGGATGAGCGTTCGCGTGACCGTCGTCGACGAGCAGACCGGCGACACCGAGACCAAGCAGATCCCGGACGGGGACTACCTGCTCATCGTCACCGAGCCGGCCTACGCCGCCTTCCAGGTCTATCCCAAGACCGGCACCCACGTCATCACAGTCAAGGGCCGCATCGTCAGAGCCCCGGAGGACGGTGATGGCCAATGACCGGCGTGCTGCAGGACGGCCCCTACTGGCTCTCGCCGACGAAGATCAGCATGGCGCTCGGCTGCCCGCTGCGCGCGCAGCGCCGCTACAAGCTGAAGCTGCCGGAGCGACCGAGCCTGCCGATGCACCGCGGCAACCAGCTGCACGCCGCGCTGGAGGCCACCAAGGGCACGCCCGGCGGCCTGGCCGAACAGGTCCGCGAGGCCTGGGAATTCAACGCACCACCACCATGGGGTGAGCTGTTCAAGCCGTGGCTGGCCCTCCAGGAGGAGATGAAGCCGGTCGTGGCCGAGCTCGATCAGCTCGCTAGCAGGATCCAGGAGGACGCCAAAGCTGGCCGGCGCAAGGGCGGCGCGCAGGCCCCACGGATGACCAGCGACTACAAGCGCACCGAGGCGGACCTGCTCGGCCCCTGGCAGGACACGATCCAAAGCCTCCGCGCCGCCGAGCGGGAGCTGCTGGACGACCCCGATCGCTCCCCGTGGGCGCCAACCAGCCGCAGCGGCTTCGAGGAGTACACCTCCAGCCTGGACACCGCCCGCGCCTACGCGGCCTGGTGGGACGCGACCGCCACCGATGAGCGGCCGGAGATCCTGCAGTGCGAGCGCCGCTTCGAGACCCTGCTCGACCAGGGCCACTTCAAGGTCGGCGGCCGCGTCGACCGCATCGACCTCGACCCCGTCCACGACGCCCTGGTCGTCGTCGACTACAAGACAGGCTCAGGCTCCTGGAGCAAGCAGGAGCGGTGGGTGCAGGCCGCCTGCTACGCGCTCGGCGCCGAGCAGGTGATCGGCCAGCGGCCCGACCTCGTCAGGTTCATCGACCTCGACAAGGGGCCCAGCACCGAAACCTACCGGGTCTACCCGCTCTGGGATTTGAAGCTCGTCGACACCTGCAGGTGGGCGCGCGACCTGATCGAAGGGCCGCCGATCGCCACCTTCTCCAGCTGCGGCATCTGCGCCTACACCGACCTGTGCTTCGACATCGGCGGCAACGGGGTGCAGTTCCAGCCGCTCGAAGACCTCGCCGAAACCACGGAGGCAGCAGCATGACGACCCCCACCCGCGTGCAGCTCGCCAAGCTGGCGCAGCGCATCCCCGGCCAGTATGTCGAACAGGTCGACGTCGGCCGCGGCCGACGCGAGGCCTACATCCCCCACGAGGTCGTCGAGCAGTTCCTGCTCTACATCCTCGGCCCGTTCGACTTCGAGATCCTCCAGCTGATCCGCGGCGACGTCGCCGCCATCCCACCCAACCCGCAGGGCTCCAGCGAGCGCGCCAGGGCTGGCACCCCGCCGCTCACCGGCGTGGTCGTCGGCGCGCTGTGCCGCCTGACGGCCGAGGTCGACGGGCGCCACACCGTCATCACCGAGGCTGGCGACGTCGAGGACCCCCACAACTGGAACAACGACGGCAAGCGTGCGAAGGCCGCCGCCAGCGACGCGCTGAAACGGTGCGCGATGCGGCTCGGGTTCGGCCTGGAACTCAGGGCCGGCGAGCAGTACGTGCTCGACAAGTGGCTGCCCGTCCCCCCGAAAGACGGGGCAGCCTCCACGTCCGGGGCGGGTCGCGGCGGGCCCGCCCCGGACACCACGTCCGAGCCGGCAGGCCCAGCCTCGGGGGACAAGGGAACCGCCGGCTCGGACACCACCCAAACCAAGCAGCAGCGCGCCACTGCCGAACCGGCCGCCCCCCCTGCGGCGCCGCCGGCAGAGGAGGAGGCCCCGGCCGCAGGCGCCACGGCCCCCCGGGCAGCGGCGGCCGGGGCCACCACCAACGGCCACCCCCCCGACCAGGCCGCCAACATGGAGCAGCTCGCCGTCGCGCTCGGCCGCGCGCTGAACAACTGCTGGATCCGCCTGCGTCGCGCCGGCCAGCAGGGCGACCTGCCCGCCAAGCCGTTCGGCGAGCTCGCCGACGCGAACGCCGTCAAGCAGCTCGCCGGCGAGGACTTCGAGCTGGCCCGCGCGTGGCTGATCGACAACAACGGGAAGGCCGCAGCATGACCCGGGAAAAGCGCGTGCCGCTGCTTGTCTGCGACCTGGACGGCACCGTCCGCCATGGCAAGGACGAGCTGGGCCGCTTCGTCAACACACCCGACGACGTCGTCATCTTTCCCGAGGCGCTGGAGCTCCTGCGCCGCTGGAAGCAGAGAGGCGGCCGCGCCATCGCGGTCTCCAATCAGGGCGGGATCGCGCTCGGCCACATGACCATGCAGGTCTGCGCCTCCACGATGCTGCGCACCTACGAGCTCTGCGATCAGCTGTTCGACAAGATCGTCTGGTGCTCGCACCACCCGGCCGCCGGGGACCCGGAGATGGCGCGCTGCTGGTGCCGCAAACCATCCCCCGGCCTGCTCATCGAGGCGGCACTGGAGATCGCGCATCGCCACAACGAGATCTACCCGCCCTACATGGGCCTGTTCGTCGGCGACCGTGACGAGGACGAGCAGTGCGCTCGACTCGCCGGCTTCGACTTCCTCTCCGCCCCCGAATGGAGGTCGCAGGCGTGAGCACCCTTGTCTTCCTGGACACCGAGACGACCGGGCTGGACCCGGACCGGCATGCGATCTGGGAGCTGGCCTGCATCGTCGCTGACCACCCCGACGAGTCCTACAACGGCGAGTGGCTCTGGCAGATCAAGCCCGACCTCACCGTCGCCGACCCGACCGCGTTGCGCATCGGCCAGTACTACCGGCGAAACCAGCTGTGGCGCGCGGAACCGCGGCGTGCCGTCATCCTCGCCTCGCCCTGGTGGACCGACAAGCAGCGTGACGTCCCCTACCCGTCCGAGGGCACCACTGTGGTCGACATCGCCCGCGTGCTCGCGCGGATGCTGGACGGCGCACACATGGTCGGCGCGGTCCCCTCGTTCGACGCCGCCTTCCTCACCCGCTTCCTCCGCGCCTACGGGCAGGCGGCCACCTGGCATCACCACCTCGTGGATGTGGAGGCCCTGGCCGTCGGTGCGCTCGCGACCCGCCCGGAGGGCCGACACCTTCTCAGCGCGGCCGAGGCGCTGGCCCTGTCCCGGCAGCCGTGGGACTCGAACGAGTTGAGCCACGCGGTCGGTGTCGAGCCCAAAGACTTCGACCGGCACACCGCGCTCGGCGACGCCCGCTGGGCGCGCGCCATCTACGACGCGGTCATGGCGGAAGGACCGACGCCGTGAGCGCGCCGCGCCGCCACCTGAGCTGGCTCTCCATCACCATCGCGTTGGCGATCATCCTCGGCTTGGCGATCCTCAACGCCGCCACCGACCCGACGTCGGTGCCCACGCCCCACCCCACCACCACCGTGACGACGTCGGGAGCCGGACCGTGGGCCGGCTGACCACCCTCGCGCTGGACGACCAGCTCCTGGCCGTCCTCCGCGACGCCCAGGGGTTCCCACTGTCGACCCTGCAGGTCTGCGAGCGGGCCGGGCCGATGGCATGGCCACCCGACGCCGTCACCTGGAAGCGGCTCGACGCGCTCGCCAAGGCGGGGCGGGTCGAGCGGGTCAAGCTGGCTGGCTGGCGGCAGGTCTGGTGGCGAACATCCGGCGGTGCACGGTGAGCGCGAGCCGGCGCGCCGGCGCCCGCTTCGAACAGCAGGTCGCCGACTACCTCGCCGCCAACGGCTTCCCCTACGCCGAACGGCGCCACTCCAACGGCGCCAAGGACCGCGGCGACATCGCCGGCGTCCCCGGCTGGGCGCTCGAGGTGAAAGCCGAGCGGGCGATGGACCTGGCCGGCTACATGGCCGAGGCCTCCGTGGAGGCCGACCACGCGGGCACGCGTTGGTTCGCGGCGATCGTCAAGCGGCGCCGCAAGCCCACCGCGGAGGCATACGTGGTGCTGCCGTTGCGCCTGTTCGCCGAGATGCTCCGGGAGGACGGTGAGCGCGCATGACCGCTCCCTATGCCCAGGGCACGGAGGTCAGCCCGGAGCGGTCCAAGGCCGAGATCGAGCGGACCCTGAAGCGCTATGGCGCCGAGGCGTTCCTCTATGGCGAGAACCAGCATGGCGTCCTGATCCAGTTCGCCGCCCACAACCGCATCGTGCGGTTCGTCCTGCCGCTACCGGCCCGCGGCGACTTCGAGGACTACCGGGCCCGCAACAACGTCGTGGTGTCCGGCCAGAAGGCATATGACGCCGAGGTGCGGCGCCGCTGGCGCAGCCTCGCCAACGCGATCAAGGCGAAGCTCGAGGCGGTCGAGAGCGGCATCGTCGACTTCGAACGCGAGTTCCTCGCCCAGATCGTCCTGCCAGACGACTCGACCGTCGGCCAATGGTTCGGGCCGCAGCTCGAGCAGGTGTACCGCAGCGGCGCGATGCCGGCGATGCTGCCTGCGCTTGAGCGTCCACCGCGGGAGGGGCAGCCGTGACCGCTCCCACCCTGGCAGTGGCCACCACCACAGCACTTGCCCGCGACGGCCTGGAGGTCCACACCATCTACCAAGGCCTCCTGCGCGAAGGCAGCCAGAAGGGCCGTGAGGTGTGGCGCTGCGACCACGCCCACCCACAGCGCCCCGGCGCCCGAGCGTGCGCCCTCGGCGAGCTCCGCCAGCGCGCCCTCCCCGAAATGAAAGGCAACTGGGACGGCTGGACCCACACCGTCCGCGACTGCCTCGCCCCCGGCGGCACCCGCCAGATGCCCGTGTGCCCCATGTGCGCCAAGGGCCTGAAACACACCCAGGCCGAACACGACCGGCTCGAAAAGGCCGTCCCCGCAAAGGAGCTGCAACGACGTGACCGCACCAACCGCTGACACCACCCAGACCCTCGACGCGTGGGCCAAGCTCGACCTGTTCGGCCGGCAGACCGCCGCCGGCCACGTCAGCGAGGTCAAGATCGCCGGCGCCGACTTCCTCCGCCTGCACATCCCCGCCCAGGACGGCAAGCAGGCCCGCACGATCGACTACAACCCCGCCGCCGTCTACTCGATCGAGCATGTCGATGAGGAGACCGCCCGCGCGGCCGCCCGTCTCGACCAACCACCCCTACCTGTCGAGTCGTGGAGCGCGCGGCGCCTGCTCGGCGTCGGCACCAGCCAGCTCGCCCTCGGCACCCCCGACCCCGACCCCGACGCCGACGCCGGCGACGAGGACCTGGACGACAAGGCATTCAGGGACTTGGACGACGAGTGATGGCCGCCAAGTCGACACCAGGAGTTGAGGCGGCCCGCCCGGTTGCCGCGCCACTCGACAAGTGCGCCCGGCTCCTCGGCGTTCCCCTCGAACAGCTGAAGCCAGTCGCCGCCCAGGTCGAGCCATACCAGCATGCGGACGGCCACCCAGTCTGGAGCCTGTTCCTCCTCGAACGCCAGCTCCACCCGGAGCGGTCCGGCCGACGCCGACGAGGTGGGGCAGCATGAGCGACCGGCCACCCCCCAACGTGCTGTACCAGCAGGCCGTCGTCTCCCACGGCGCCCGGGGTACCGAGGCGGTCCGACGCGAGTACCACCGCCTCATGGTCGAAGCGGGCCACCTCGTCCCCCGCCCCGCGTGCACCTGCGGCAACCCCGAAGACCCCTCGATGCACCTGCAGGACTGCCCCCGCTACCAGGACAACGACCGGCGCCTGCCCTGCGGCTGGCTACCCGGGGAGAGTCATCGGGGTGGTGCGCGGTGATGGTCCTCAAGCTCATCCCAGGCGACCAGGTCTTCGGCCCTGACGGTCGCAGCGCCGTGTTCGTCGCCCTGGACCGCGAGCTCCACCCGGAGCGCTACACCCGCCGCCGCCGAAAGGGGGAGCAGGCATGAAGGTCTACTTCGCTGCCCGCTACAGCCGCCGCCGCGAGCTGTGCGTCTACCGCGCCGAGCTGCTGAGGCGCGTCGAGTGGGTCACGGTCACCTCACGCTGGCTGGATGGCAATCACCAACTCGACGACCAAGGCGTCCCGATCGGCGAGCACGGAGAAGCCCTCGTCGAAAACGGCCATGGCGCCGAGGCGGCACAGCTTCGCGCCAAGTTCGCCCTCGACGACTACCAGGACGTGCTCGTCGCCGACCTGCTCGTCGCCTTCACCGAGCCACCCCGCAGCGACAAGGGGCGCGGCGGTCGCCACGTCGAGTTCGGCATCGCGCTTGGCGCCGGCCGCCAGATCGTGGTGATCGGCCCGCGCGAGAACGTCTTTACCTGGCTGCCGACCGTGGCGCACTTCGACACCTGGGGTGAGTTCGTCGCCTTCTGGCTGCCGGAGCCATCGGAGACTGCCCTGTGAGCGTGACCGCCGCGCCGGCGTGGCGGCTGGTCCGCCTCAGCCCCGCCCACCCCCTCTGGCACCTGGAGCGCGTCGGTGCCCAGCGCACCGAATGCGGCCGCGACTGGCGCGAACCGATCCGCCACACCCTCACCGAACCACTCCCAACACCACGCTGCACCACCTGCGGGCCACGGATGCTCGGCGAGCTCGCACAGCAGCTCCCGCTCATCAAGGACGGCTGATGGTCACCCTGCTGAGCGTGGGCAACTCGGAGGGGGAGCGCCGCTGCGACGCCCGCTGCCACGAGGCCACCGAGCCTGACTGCGACTGCATCTGCGGTGGCCGCTACCACGGCAAGGGCCTCACCCACGCCCGCCAGCAGCTCGGCCAGGACATGCGCGACGGCCGCTTCGGCGAAGACATCAAGGTGCTCGTCGAGAACCTGTGCGAGCAAGGACAGCTGCTATGAGCCTCGACCTGCTGGTCTACGATCAGTTCTGCGGCGCTGGCGGGTCCAGCCAGGGCATCCGCCGTACCGGCGCGATCGTGCGGCTGGCAATGAACCACAACGCCACCGCGATCGCCAGCCACCAGGCGAACTTCCCCGACGTCGATCACGAATGCGAGGACGTCCGCAAGCTCGACCCGCGGAAGTTCCCCCGGGTCGACATCCTCGTCACCTCGCCAGAGTGCAAGGCCCACACCTACTCACGCGGCAAGGGCCGTCGTGACCAGGAAGAGCCGCTGTTCGAGACCGCCAAGGAGCGGGATGCGCGGCTGGCGGCGCAGCGCAGCCGCGCGACGATGGACCAGGTCACCCGCTGGATGTGCGCCCACCGCTACGAGGCCGTCATCCTCGAGAACGTCGGCGAGCTGGTCGACTGGATCCCCTTCGACGCCTGGCTCCGCGAGGTCGACAAGCTCGGCTACCGGGTCCAGTTCTGCTGGTTCAACAGCATGTTCTTCGGCGGCCAGGACGACGGCCCCCACCCGCCGCAGTCCCGCGACCGCCTGTACTTGGTGCTCACCAAGAAGGGCAACCGCAAGCCCGATCTCGACTTCCGGCCGCGTGCCTGGTGCCCGGACTGCCAGACGGAGGTTGACGCGGTGCAGCGACTCAAAGACCCGCACCGGCGCCGGAAGATGTGCTATCGCCGCCAGTACGACTACCGCTGCCCGACCTGCGGCGCCGAAGCGTCCCCCTACGTCGCGCCCGCCGCCACGGCGATCAACTGGGCGCTGCCGACCACCGTGATCGGGGAACGGAAGTCCCCCCTCAAGCCCGCCACCATCGCGCGCATCCGGGAGGGACTGATCCGCTACGGGTGGGCGCCGCAAATGGTTCCTGTCGAGCGGCCCCACCGGCAGGGCGAGATCGAGGTGAAGGTTCCACGGCTGGCCAGCCTCCCGGCGCGGACCCAGACCGGCCGGAACGAAACCGGGGTGCTCCAGCCGCCGCTGATGATCACCAACCGGATCCACTCGACCCCCAAGACGGTCGAGGACCCGATCACTACCATGCAGACGGGGCTGCACCACCTGCTGGTCACCGAGCGGCGCAACACCGTCCCGCGCAGCCCGGAGGAGCCCGCGTCAACCATCGCTGCGGGCGGCACCCACCATCTGCTCGTGGAGCGCCCCGACGGGCTCGTCGTGTCGAACTACTCGCCCGGGTGGGTGCGCCCCGCCGGGAAGTTGCCGACCGGCGCGATCACCGGTGTCGACCATCACGCACTGCTGCTGCCGACCAATGGGAACCTGCGCCGCGGCCGCGCCGCCCAGGAGGAGCCGGCGCCGACGCAGACCGGCGACAAAGGCAACGCTGTCATCCAGCTCCCCCTCATCGACGCCTACGACGGCCTCGCCCGCTCCGTCGACCGAGTCATGCCGACCCAGACCGGCGTGCAGGGCGACGGGCTGCTGGTGCCCTCCGGGGGCGGCTGGGCCGACCGCGCCACCGGCACCGACGACCCGTTCCCCACCCAGACCGGCAAGGAATGCCGCGGGATGGTCCGCCTCCCCGACGGGATGGTCGTCCAAGTCGGTGGGAACACGTGGACCCGGCCCGGGTCGACGTGCCGGGTCCGCCCGGTGGAGTGGCCGATGCGCGCGCAAACCGGTACCCGCTCCGAGGCGCTGGTCACCATCCCGCCCGACTTCCTGCTTCCGTACCGGCCACCAGCTCCGCCGTTCCACGGCCAGGTCGACGCGGCCGCCCTCGACGAGCTCGTCAACGCATGCAGCTACCGCATGCTGACCTGGCAGGAGATCCGCTCGGTCATGGGGTTCGACCCCGGCTACATCCTGCACGGCAACGGCCGCGAGAAGGTCTACCAGCTCGGCCAGGCCGTCACCCCGCCCGTCATGGCGTGGATCTTCCGCCGCGTTGCGGAGTCGCTGTCATGAGCGCCCTGCTGCAGTGTCCCCGCTGCCAGGTGCCCCTCCGCGAGCATCCGCTCCATGAGTGCCCCAACTGCCACCGCTGGGCCAACCACCTCGAGCCCGACGGGCGCTGCCTGGACTGCAACTTGGGCTGGACCCACTGCCCCACCCACGCCCGCCTCGAACACGCCGGCTCCGACCATCGCAAGGTCACCGCCCACGAGGTCCTCGCCACCTTCCGCCAGCACCAGCAGAAACCCCCACCTGTCCCTCTGACCGGTCCCCGAGGTGTCAGTGCCCCACGATGACCACCAGCAACCACCACCGCACAACCTCGAAGCCGAGGAGGCGGTGCTGGGCGCCATGCTCCTCGACCCCGGCGCCCTCCAGCACGCCCTCATCACGCTGGATAGCACCGACTTCTACCGGCCCGCCCACCGCACCATCTTCAACACCTGCGCTTCGCTCGAAGCCGCCGGGCGTCCCGTCGACCCGATCACCGTGGCCGCCCACCTGCTCGCCAGCGGCAACCTCGCAGGCGTCGGCGGCCACCCGTTCATCCACACCCTCGTCTCCAGCGTCCCCACCATCGCCCAGCACACCCACTACGCCGAGCTCATCGCCCAGGCCGCCGCCGCCCGGCGCCTCATCGACGCTGGCACCCGCATCAGCCAGCTCGGCCACGAACAGGGCCTGGACCCCGACAAGGCCCACCAGATCGCCCTGGAGCTCCTCACCCAGCTCGGCACCGCCAGACCCCACGCTCTCACCAGCGACCGCCGCCTCCAGGAGGCCGCCATGTTCATCTTCGACCCGACCGTCGACCTTCCCGCCGTGTGGGGCAACGGCCAAGAGGTCGCATGGGCCGCCGGCGAGAGCCTCGTCCTCGCCGGCCCCCAGGGCGTCGGCAAATCCACCCTCGCCCAGCGCCTCGTCCTCGCAAGGATCGGCATCGGCCCCGCCCAACTGCTCGGCATGCCCGTCGCCCGCACCTCAAACCGCGTGCTCTACCTGGCCTGCGACCGGCCCGGCCAGATCGCCCGCTCCATGCGCCGCATGGTCACCGAAAACGACAGCGCCACCCTGAACGAGCGGCTGGCCATCTGGCGAGGCCCGCCCCCCGTCGACCTGGCCAAGGAACCCCGCGCACTACTCAGCCTGGCCCGCAACGCCGGCGCCGACACCGTCGTCATCGACTCCCTCAAAGACGCCGCACTCGACCTCGTCAAGGACGAAGTGGGCGCCAGGTACAACCAGGCACGCCAAATCGCCCTCACCGAAGGCATCGACCTGCTGGAATTGCACCACCAGCGAAAGGCCGCAGCAGACAACAAACGGCCACGCAAGCTCGACGACGTCTACGGGTCAAACTGGCTGACCGCCGGAGCCGGCTCCGTACTCCTATTGTGGGGCGAAGCCGGCGACCCGATCGTCGAATTGAACCATCTAAAGCAGCCAGCCGAAGAAGTCGGGCCGATGAAGCTCCTCCACGACGCCCCGACCGGGTCAATCAGCATCCAGCAAAGCGTCGACCTGCTCACCCTGCTCCGCACCCAGCCAGGCCTCACCGCCGCCGACGCCGCCCGCCTCCTGTTCGACGTTGAGGGCCGCTCACCGGAGCCCAAGGAGGTCGAGAAGGCACGGCGACGCCTCGACAGCCTCGTCACCCGCGGCCTCGCCAAGCTCCAGTCCGGCACCCGCGGCCGCCCCGGCGGTGCCGCCAACCCAGCGACCTACCACCCCATCGTCGATCTCGAGGCGTCATGAGCGACACCACCATCAGCCGCACACCGGTATCTCACGCGACATCTCACGCAACTCACGGCCATCCAAAACTCGGACAAGCGACCATTCACGCGACTACACGGCCACAACAATCGCCGCAGGTCACAGGCCCAACAGGAACTCACGGCAGTACTCACGGTATCCCCGGCCGCCGCCCACGGGGGTGGTACGTAGTACCACCACCCCCGTGGAGACGCGGCAGGCCACCCGCAACCCAGGAGCAAACCGATGATCCCCGTCCCGATCCCGGCCGACTACCAGCTCGCCCCCAACCAGCGGCGCCTGATCGTCGGCCCGCCAGACAACGACCTGACCGGCGACATCCGCGCGCTGGAGGCGATCTTCGAGGTCGTCGTCGATGCCCGCGGGACGCAGCGCCGGTTCCACGTGCTCATGGAGATCGAGCCCAGCGACTGGGACCACTGGGGCATCGCCCCGCCCCCCCGCCCCGCCCGCTTCTGGATGCTCCAGATCGGCGCCCAGATGGCCGCGTTCGCGCTCACCGCCGAGCCCACACCCGGTTTGCCCGAACGGACCGTCCACCTGGTCGCCGATGAGCAGGGCCTGTGGCGCTGCCCCCTCTGCCACCGCCTGTGTACCCTGGAGTACCTGCTCGGCGAGCACGTCGAGCTGCACCGCTACACCGTCGATGGGCACCAGCACGCCGAGCTGGAGGTCACCGTGGTGGCCACCATCCGCGACCGCTACACCCAGGGAGCGCCCCGATGACGCGCAAGCTGCGCATCGAGGTCTACGACGACCGCACCCCACCCGGCGGCGAGCTCGACTACGCCACCATCGCGTCGGTCGAGATCGAGCTGCCAGCCGGCATGGAAATCCCTGGCGAGCGGATGATCGAAGCGGCCAGGCAGGCCTATGCGCATATGATCGGCGCGGACTTTCAGGAGCTGGTGGCCCGCGCAGAGACAGACCGCGCCAGCTGATGAGCCGCGACTGGAAGAAGGGCGGCACGCGCCAATGGCGCAGACTCAAAGCCGAGATCATCGCCCGAGACGGCGGCCGCTGCCAGCTCCAGCTCGACGGCTGCACCCGCAAAGCCACCACCGCCCACCACACCGTCGGCAAGACCATCACCGGTGACAACCCTGCCTACCTCGTCGCCGCCTGCGAACACTGCAACCTCAAGGTCGGCGACCCACGGCGAGCTGACCCGGACCCTAAGCCATGGGGTGGCTGGTGAATTGGAGATGGATGATACGAAATAACAGTGGGTCGTGGGATGAAATAACGGTGACCCAGCCTGTCGAAATAACCGTGGCGATGGTAGTTAATAGTCAGCGAGGGACGGGAAATAATCGCCGAGCCGGAGCGCCGCGAAAGTTACCTCGGCATGGAGGGGGCGGACAGGGCGCGGGAGGGGTCTTTTCCCTCCCCGCATCATCGCAGGTCAGAGCCCTGTCCGGTTTAATCCCTTCTGCAAAACCGCAGGTCAGAGGGGGTGTCGGCGGAATGTCCGGTTCGAGCGTTCATGTTTCCGCTCCCGAATCGGGCATAGCCGACGACAGGACAGGTGAAATAGCTAGGGGATGGCGTGAAATGGCGGGCCCGACAAGGTGCGAAATAGCCTGGGCGGGCCGTGAAATAGCCGGGGTGGGGTGGCGAAATGGGGACCGGTGATCCCCTGGCATTTCGCGGGTCAGGGGCCTATCGGAGGCCCGCCGGGCCCTTCCGGCTGCGGCTGGGATGCAAGGGCGGCACCGGCCCGGTTCAGGATCTCTCTGGCCTCGTCCCAGGTGACCACCGTGTCGACGCCGAGGTAGATCTTCTGGATCATCTCCGTCAGCGCCCGCGCGGTGACTGGCGTATCGCCCGCCTCCGCCATCCGCACCGAGGGCCATCCGCAGAGCATGGCGGCGTCCTTGGGGTCGACGCCGGCGTCGACGAGGGTCTTGAACGCGGTGGCCTTGCTGATGCGCTCGCGGTCGTCGGATTCGCGGTCGGGTGGTTCGGGGTCGTCGTGGTCCAGCTCGAGACCCTGGGTGGTCTGCCCGAACATGGGTAGCAGCCGGGTGTTGACCGCGCCTTTGATCCGGCCGAGGCGTGGCCGGATCAGCCACTTGCCGAAGCTGGTGGCGCCGGCCTCCGCGTTGGCTTTGTTGACGTCTTCGGAGAGGCCGAGCATGTGGCCGTGGATGCCGAATGCCTCGCGGATGACTTCGCGGGCGACCTTGCGGAGCTCGACGAATTGCATGTCCCGCTGGCTGATGCTGCGGTCTTTCCAGGTGGCCTTCTCGAGGACGGCGACCCGGTGGGCTGCAGCCACGCCCTGGTGCTGCTCGCGCCACCGCGCCGTCATCTCTTTGAACTCGTCGTCGCTGAGCTTCTCCGGTACCTCGATGATGCCGCCGGGCTCGGCGGAGTTGAGGAAGAAGTTGCGGTTCCATTCGGCCGAGTAGCGGGCGGCGTCGAGGTCGGTGAGGATCGCCTGGACGGGCCCGAGACCGCGGTAGGGGTCCAGCGGGTTGGGGAGTTTGATGTGGATGACTTCGTTGAGCTGGAGGGGGACCTGCTCGCCGTCGGGGCCGGTGTAGACGTAGCCGGTCAGGAACCGGGTCGGGTGGGGGACCGGGGCCATCCGGTCTGGGCGCACGCACCACAGCTCGAGCGGCAGGTCGACCAGCGGGTTGCGGGCGACGATCCACCAGCCCTCGCCGACGAGGTCCAGGTGCTGCTGGGTGCCCTCGACGAACGACTGGCGGGTCTCCCACGGGTTGGGCTGGTTCCACAGGTCGAGGGCGGCGTGGCGGGTGACCTCGGTGCGGGTCTCCTCGGCTTCGTAGCGGCGGCGCCCGTCGGTGGTCTTGCGGTACAGGCGCCAGTCGACCTGGCTGGTGGACTCGCTGAGCCGGTGGACGATGGCGAACAGGGTGCCGACCGATCCGTAGGCGCGGAGCTGCGTTTCGGCGGTGTTGGGGTGGAACAGGGGCAGCCGGAGCGTGGAGTGGGCGGCCATGGGGACGGGTGCCTGGTTGCGCAGCAGCTTCAGGGTCGATCTCATTCGCCGGCTCGCAGCTCGAGGATGAACATGGCGGCGCCGGCGACGACCAGGCCGAGCGGAATTGCGACCATGGCGGCCGCGGTGGTGAAGCATGCGAGGCCGGCGATGGCCAGGCCGTGTTCGGCCACCGCCGCGTGCAGCCGGCGGCCGTGGGCGCGCTCGCGGCGGGTCGCGCGGCGCTGCTTGGCCGCCTGCCGGGCCGCGCGGTAGCCGGTGCTCAGGATCTCCATGGTGCTCATCGGCATCCCCCTTCGGGTCAGTATCGCAGGATGCGCAGGCCGACCCTGCTCGGCGCGGGTATGGTCTGGGCGGTGTAGCAGGCGCCGGCGGCGGCGTAGGCGGCGTCGACGTGGCCGGCGCCGCGGCGGACGAACCGCCACCCGTCGCCGACGTGGAGTTTGCTCGCGCCGGCGATGTGGGCGTCCAGGAGTGCGTCGCCGGGGTGGACGACCCTGCGGGTGAGGGCCAGGTCGGCCAGGCCCTGGCATGCCTCGCCGACCTTGGAGCCGGTCAGCTCGAGGCTGCCGGGGCGGGCGCGGAGGATCGGCGCGAGCGCGGCGGCCGGTCCGCTGGGGTACCAGGCAAGCTGGACGGGCTGGAGCTGGTCGAGGACGCCGGCGAGCTGGAAGCGCGCGTCGTCGGTGCTGCGCCATGCGGCGATGATCTGGACGCGGACGCGTCCGTCGTCGGTGAGCGCGGCCGCGGCCAGGGTGGCGTGGGCGCTGTCGGGGGCGACGTCGACGCATGCGGCCACCCGGTCCTTCTGGGCGCGGAGTGAGCCTTGCGGGTCGGTGCACGCCTTCCACGCGCCAAGGTCGATCGCCGAGTCGAGGTGGTCGACCTTCTGGCAGAGCACCTCGGTTCGGAACACCTCGGGCGGGTCGGTGCCAAGCGCGGACCGGATGGCCTGTTCGCTGATGACGTGGCCCAGGCCCGGGTTGGCCTGCGCCCACGCTCGCGGGTCGTCGAGCTCGCAGCCTTCGGGGGCGGACCACTCGAAGATGCCGATGCTCGGGTCGCGGCCGGCTAGGGCGGCGTCGCGGAGCTGGTTGAGGACCACGCTCTCGTCGTCGCCGGCGTTGCTCATGGCCCACAGCTGCGCGTTGTCGCGGGCCATGAGGGTCTTGGAGACGGCGCTCCACGCTTTCCAGTCGTGCTGCTCGCGGAGCTCGTCGATGTTGGCTTCGTCGATCGAGTAGCCACGGCCGGCCTTGCGGTTCATCGCCCGGATCAGGTAGCGGCCACCCGAGCGGAGCCAGAATTTCTCGTCGCCGTTGACGTTGCGGACGCCGCCCCACTCGGCTTCCAGGTCGGGGTGGTCGTGGATGGCGTCCTGGCAGAGCGTCCACTGCTCGCGGGCCAGCGCAACATCCTGGGCGAGCCCGAGGATGGTGCGGGCGCCGTCGAGGTACAGCCGCCACAGGCTGATGGTCCGTTTCCCGCTCGACTTGCCGTTCTGGCGGCCGACCAGGACCAGGATGACGCGGAAGCGGTAGGTGCCGTCGGGGAGCAGTTCCATCGCGTGGATAACGAGCCAGCGCTGCCATGGCAGGAACGGCTCGCCGATCAGCTCGGCGAACTCGGCGACCTCGTAGCCGCGGCTGGTGCGCCGGTTCAGCGGCCGCAGCGGCGGGGTGAACAGCCGTGGCGTCTGCTTACCGACGAGTCTCGCGGAGCGCCTTGAGGCGGTTCGGGCCGGCATCGCCACCCCCCGTCTTGACCCGCGCGCGAGCGGCCGGGGTCGCGCCGAGCTGCTCGAGCGCGGCGAGGAGCTTCGGGCCGAGGGACGCCAGCACCGCTGTCCGTTCGATCCGGACCGCGAGCGGCAACAGCCGATCATGGAGCTTCGGGTCAAGCGCCATGAGCTCGCGGAGGACCGGCTCGAGCGACGCGGTGATCAGGCTCGCCTCGTCGATGTCGCGGGCGTATCGCTGCGCCAGGCGGACGGCGGCCGCGTCGACCGTGTCGGGTTGAAGCGCCGCGAGCGTTTGCTCGACGGCTGGGGCGAGCAGCTGATCGGCCGACCGGAGCATCCGACCTCCTACCCGCGCAGTTTCCTCCAGCACGTAACACGCTTTGTTCTAGTACAGAGTATTCTGCTGCCAGCCAGGAGGGGGTTGCATGAAGCTGAAGACCGCGCGGCCGGTGGCCAAACTCCGGCAGGGGCGAACCGACTGGTACCGGATCGCCAACAAGGCCGGCGATGGCGACCAGCCCGCCGACGTCTACATCTACGACGAGATCGGCTACTGGGGCACGACCGCCCAGCAGTTCGTCGACGACCTCCGCGAGATCACCGCCGACCAGATCAACCTGCACCTCAACTCGCCGGGCGGCGACGTGTTCGACGGGTTCGCGATCTATCAGGCGCTGCTGGACCATCCCGCACAGGTCACCAGCCGCGTCGACGCGCTGGCCGCCTCAGCCGCCTCCATCATCGCGATGGCCGGCCAGCGGATCGTGATGGGCCGCACCGCCATGATGATGATCCACGACGCGTGGGGCCTGGCGATCGGGAACGCGGCCGACATGCGGGACATGGCCAACCGGCTCGACAAGATCAGCAACACCATCGCCGGCGTGTACGCGGAGCGCGCCGGCGGGCCGGTGGAGTTCTGGCGGCAGGCGATGCTGGAGGAGTCCTGGTACAACGCCGACGAGGCGGTCCAGGCTGGCCTGGCCGACGAGGTCGCCCGCCGCGCCACCGGCGACCAGGGCGACGAGGGCGACGGCGGCGAGGGCGGTCAGGGCCAGGCGCCCAAGGACTCCTGGGACCTGTCGATCTACCGCTACGCCGGCCGGCAGCACGCCCCGGCACCGCCGCTGCGGCCCCACGCGCATCCGGCATCGGCGCCGGGGGCGGCGGTCGCCGCGGTCCAGCCGCCCCCGGCCACCCCGGGCTCGGCGCCCACCGCCCCCCAGCCGGCACCCGCCCTGGACGACCCGTTCGCCGAGTTGCCCGACGAGGCGTTCACCAGCCTTGCCGATCCGCTCGAGGACGTGTTCGACCCGATGGGCGGCTACGACCCGCAGGCCGTCAGTTCGGCGATCGGTGGCGTGTACGAGGACGCGCCCGCCCCACCCCAGCTTCCGCCCCGGCCGGACCCGCCGGCGACCAGCATCAGCATCGACGAGATGATCGGTGCCATCCAGGAAGGAGTCCGGCCGTGACCACCACCGTGCCCGAGGTCGATGAGCTCACCATCCCGAGCACGCCGGCCGAGCTCGAGGAATTCATGCGCGACCCCAAGAAGATGCGCGCGCTCTTCCAGCAGAAGGACGGCTTCGCCAACTTCGTGCGCAACTACGCCAAGGCCGTCCACGACCGCGACCAGGAGATCGCCACCCAGGTCCGTGAGGAGACCCAGCGGGTCCTGGCTGACTGGCTGCGGGAGAACCGCGACGACGGCATCGTCCCCGTCAACCTGAACGTCAACCCGACCGACGTGGTCCGCCGCGCCGACGCCCGCGGCGGGCTGTTCAACCCCCGGGCGATGGGCGCGGCGATCGACAAGGAGTTCAAGGGTTCGGCCGAATACTTCTCGCTGATCTGGCACAACCGCAGCCGCGACGCGAGCGCGCAGGCCAAGCTCAGCCGGGTCCGCAACGCCTTCTCCACGACCGTCCCCTCCGAGGGCGGGTTCCTGGTCCCCGAGCAGCTCCGCAGCGAACTGCTGCGCGTCTCGCTGGAGACCTCGATCGTGCGGCCCCGCGCGCGGATCATCCCGATGGAGACGCTGCGGGTGCCGTTCCCGGCCATCGACGACACCAGCCACGCCTCCAGCGTGTTCGGCGGGATCGTCGGCTACTGGACCGAGGAAGGCGCCGCGCTCACCGCCTCGCAGGCCAGCTTCGGCCGGATCGTGCTGGACGCCAAGAAGCTGACCGCCTACACCGAGGTCCCCAACGAGCTGATCTCGGACTCGATCTCGAGCTTCCAGGCGTTCATCGACGAGATCTTCCCCGAGGCGCTCGGCTTCTACGAGGACGACGCGTTCATCAACGGCTCTGGTGTCGGGATGCCGCTCGGGTTCCGCAACGGTTCCGGGGTCATCACCGTCACCGAGAACAGCGCGAACCTGATCAAGTTCGAGGACATCGTAGCGATGTATTCCCGCATGCTGCCTGCCTCGCTGGGCCGGGCAGTGTGGATCGCTTCGCTGGACACCTTCCCGCAGCTCGCCGCGATGGTCGTTCCCGGAGGCGCCGCTCCCAACGCGGTGTGGCTGAGCAATGGCCAGGTGATCGACTCGCCGCCGATGACGATCTTCGGCCGGCCGGTCTACTTCACCGAGAAGGTCCCCAAGCTCGGTGTGACTGGTGCGCTGAGCTTCGTGGACTTTGGCTTCTACCTGATCGGCGACCGGCAGGTCATGAGCGCCATGTCCAGCCCGCACTTCAAGTTCCAGAACGACCAGACCGCCTACCGGATCATCGAGAGGGTGGATGGTCGTCCCTGGCTGAACTCGGCGATCACCCCCAAGAACGCATCCGCGACCCTGTCCGCCTACGTCACGCTGCTGTCCGCCTAGTCCTGCACCACTCGCCCGACCGGGGTGGGCAATCAACCCCCCGTCCCCGGTTGTCACCTCCCAGGCATTGAAACCCCCGGGAGGAGAAGGGAAGCCAGATGGGAGTCAAGGGACTCGGGAGGGCCTTCGACATCGCTTCGGTGGTCGTCCCGGTAGCGGACCTCGCTGCGGGTGCTCAAACCGGCCACCGCATCCACCTGAAGAACTACGACGGCGTCGCGTTCGTGCTCTACATGGGCGCGGTCTCCGCCGGCACCGACACCTTCGTCCCGGATCTCCAGCAGCACAGCGCCGCGACTGGTGGCACCAGCCTGGACCTGGACGTGGTCACCACCTGGTACCACAAGAGCGAGGCCACCCTCGACGGCGACGAGACGTGGACGAAGGTCACCCAGTCCGCCGCGTCGGAGATCTCGCTGACCGGCGCGACCTTCGCCGCACTCCAGATGATCGTTGTGGCCGAGGTGCTGTCCAGCCAACTCACCGACGGTTTCGAGTGGGTGTCGGTGGACATGGCCGACCCTGGCGCGGGTGGCACCCGACCGGGCGGGATCCTGGCGATCCTGTTCAACCTCAACGTGCAGCGGGCTCCGGAGAACCTGGCACAGCCAAACGCCTAACGGGCCTGCCGCCTGGGGCGGCAGAGGAGGACGGGATGCTCTGGACGTGCGGGCGGTGCGGCACCCGGTTCGCGGTGGGACTGCCGTTCTGCCCGCAGTGCACCTCGACCGACATCGAGAAGGAGGACGGCGTGCCGAAGATCACCGTGCATGGCGGGCCGAGCAACGCCTCCGAGACGGAAGGCCCCCCAGCCGCCGCCTCGGAGGCGACCACGGAGCAGGAGGAGGGTGAGCGGCCATCGGCTGGGAGCAGCTCCTCAGCATCTACCGGGAAGCCGCCGACGAGCGGCGAGCCGAGCTCGCCGAGCCCCCGCAGGCCTGCCCGAACTGCGGGGAGCCGCTCCGCGACGGGCCGGGCGGGGTCCTCTTCTGCCCGTTCGGGGACGGCTACCAGTGGCCCCGAGACGGACGGTAGCCAGACCAACTGAATACGGGTCCTGACCGGGGCGAGCTGCGCGCTTCTCCAGGCACAGCAGCCCTAGGCCAGAAAGCAAGGCAGCGGGAAGGACAGCATGGCAGCGGTGTGGTACTGCACGCGCGAGGATGTGAAGCGCGCGCTGGACGCGGCGGAGACGGCCCGCAACGACGCCCAGGTCGACCGGGCCATCGAGTCCGGCGCCCAGGCGGTCGAGGGGCTGACCCACCGCCGCTTCTACCCTGAGCTCGCGACCCGCTACTTCGACTGGCCGTCTCCTCAGCGGTCCCGGCCGTGGCGGCTGTGGCTGGACGCCGACGAGGTCATCAGCGTCACCACGCTGGTCGCCGGCGGGGTCACCATCCCGAGCTCGGACTACTTCCTGGAGCCGGTCAACTCTGGGCCGCCGTTCACCCACGTCGAGATCAACCTGGCGTCCGGCTCCGCGTTCCAGGCTGGTGCGACCCACCAGCGCGCCATCGCGATGACCGGGCTGTTCGGCCATTCGGCCGCCGAGGCGCCCGCGGGCGCGCTCGCCGAGGCGCTGGACAACTCGGAGACGGGCGTGGACGTGACCGACTCCTCCCTGGTCGGGGTGGGCACGATCATCAAGGTCGAGTCGGAGCGGATGATCGTCGTCGGCCGCTCCATGCTGGACACGACACAGAACACCTCGGCGCTGACGGCCTCCAGCTCGGACGTGGCGATCACGGGCATCACCGCCGGGACCATCAAGGTCGGCGAGATCATCCTGGTCGACGCTGAGCGGATGCTGGTCGTCGACGTGGCCGGGACCACCCTGGTGGTGAAGCGGGCCTGGGATGGTATGGCGCTGGCCGCCCACTCGGCCGGCGCGGACATCTACGCGCCGCGGACCCTCCAGGTGGAGCGGGGCGCGCTCGGCACCACCGCGGCCTCCCACGCGGACACCACACCGGTCACCAAACATCTGGTGCCGGCGCTGGTCCGGGACCTGAACGTCGCCGAGGCGATCAACCAGCTCCAGCAGGAAACCTCCGGGTACGCCCGCGTGATCGGTGAGGGCGAGAACGCGCGGGAGGGGACCGGCCGGAGCCTGTTCGACCTGCGCCGCGACACCGTCACCGCCTACGGCCGCAAGGCCCGTGTGAGGGCCGTGTAGTGGCGACGCAGATCAAGCTGGAGGCCGACGTCGACATCCGCGGGGCGCTCCTCAACGACCGTGACGGGCCAATCATGCGCGCGTTCTACCGGGACGCCAAGCAGCTCCTCGGCGACGCCGGCGTGCAGCGGGTCCGGGAGCGGGTCGGCGCTCGCGCCAAGCATCCGACTGGCTCGTTTGCTGGCGCGGTCCGGGTGCAGGACTTCAAGCAGGGCCGCACGATCATGGCCGACTACCCACAGGTGCTGTATGGGCCGTGGCTGGAGGGCACCAGCGAGCGGAACACCTCGACCCGGTTCAGGGGCTACCGGATCTTCCGGCTCACCCGCAACTGGCTCCGCAAGAACGTCGGCCCGCTCGTCGAGGCGCGCTTCCAGCAGGCCCTCGACGAGCTGCGGGGCGGTGGTAGGTCGTGAGCCTGGACACCAAAGCCATCCTGGCCGCGGTCATCTCTCACGCCAAGGCATCCGGCCGGTTCGAGCGGACTCTCACCCACGAGCCCAAGAGCGCGCCCGGCAACGGCCTCAGCATCGCCGTGTGGGTGCAGAACCTCCGCCCCGTCGCCGGCGCGTCAGGGCTGGCCAGCACCACCGTGCGGCTGGAGCTGTCGGTGCGCGCGTACACCAACATGCTCGCCGACCCCCAGGACGACATCGACACGCGACTCCTGGACGCCGTCGACGCGCTGATGGCTGCGTATAGCGGCGATTTCGATCTCGGTGGGCTGATCCGCAACGTCGACCTGCTCGGCGAGCACGGCGATCCGCTGAGCGCCGACGCCGGCTACCTCGAGCAGGACAAAAAGCTGTACCGCGTGATGGTGATCACGTTGCCGCTCATCATCAACGACCTCTGGGGGCAAGCACCATGAGCGACCTGGCTGGCCGGGGCGACCCGAAAATCCCGCTCGATCTCCGCGAAGCGATATGGGCGCTGACGAACCTGTACTTGGACGAGCACGTGAGCAGTGCGCCGCACCAGCACGGCCTGCTCGGCTGGACCTTCGACCCAGCCGTCCCCTCGGCCAACACGACAACCCCAACCGATGGGGTCGAGCACCTGATCCGTGTCATCCCCCAGAGGAGTGAGGCGGTACGTAGCGTCCTTCTCCACGTTGCCTCTGCCGGCGTGACGCTTACCGCCAACCAGAATTGGGCGGGTCTGCGATCGGCCAGCGGCCTGCTGCTGGCCAAGACCGCCGACCAGTCAACGAACTGGGCTTCAACTGGAAGCAAGGTGATGGCCCTTGACGCGCCGGTCCCGGTCCAAGCCGGCCAGCCGTACTACGTCGTTTTTGTCGCCAACGGCACGACCAAGCCGCTCTTCGTGCGCGGGCTCAACTCGACCCTGGTGAACGTCGGGCTGGCCACTGGCCGGGGCCGCTACATGACCAACGGGAGTGGGCTCACCGACCTGCCCGCGCAGATCACGATGACTGATGCCGCCTTCTACACCTTCGCCACCTGGGCGGGGATCATCTGATGGCCAAGCAGACTGACCAGCCCGTCATCACCGTCACCTCCACCATCATGGATGGGACCGTCGTGCGGTGGTTCGAGTCTCTCGGGGCCGCCGAGAACATGCGTCCGGCGCTCAGCGCGTCCCGCCGCGGCGTCGCTGTTCACGCCGAGTTCCTCACCGATATCCCGGTCCAGTGGGTCGAGCACGCCACCCAGGTCCACCGTGCCTTGGCCGTCGACCCTGGCGCCGATGCGAGCGGCCTGGCCACCCACAGGCGGCGCGGGCTGTCCGGCCCGCTGGAGGAGGTGCCACGTGGCTAAGCAATCGGGCCTCGGCGACAACCTCTATGTCGCCGGCAGGGACCTGTCCGGCGACATCGGCTCGATCGGTGGGATCAGCGGCGGCCCGGCGGCGCTGGAGGTCACCGGGATCGACAAGAGCGCCTACGAGCGGCTCGGCGGGGTCCGGGACGGGTCGCTTGAGTACACCGCGTTCTTCAACGACGCCGTCGGCCAGGCACACCCGACCCTGGCGGCCCTGCCGACCGCAGACCAGATCGTGTCGTACCTGCGGGGCACCACGCTGGGCAACGCCGCGGCGAGTATGGTCGGCAAGCAGATCGGCTACGACGGCGCCCGCAACGAGAACGGGTCACTCACCTTCAAGGTCCAGGCGCTCGCCAACGGGTTCGGGGTCGAGTGGGGTCGGATGCTCACCGCCGGGAAACGCACCGACGGCGGCGCGGCCAACGGCACCGGCGTAGACGCCGGAGCTTCGTCCGCCTTCGGCCTGCAGGCCTACCTGCACGTCTTCGCGTTCACCGGCACCAGCGTGACGATCAAGCTGCAGGAGTCCTCCGACAACGCCGTCGGCGACCCCTACGCGGACGTGGTCGGCGGCGCGTTCTCACTCGTGAACACGGCCCCGGTCAGCGAGCGGATCGCGACCGCGGGGAACCTCACGGTGGAACGGTGGCTGCGGGTCGTCACCACCGGGACCTTCAGCAACCTGGTCTTCGCGGTGCTGGTCGCCCGCAACGACACCGCGGTGGTGTTCTAAAGATGCGCGAGCCGTTCCGGGTCGACCCGGCGCTCCCCGTCGGCGCGGTCAAGACCTACACCGTCAGCGCGCCGCTTCCCACGCACTGGCGGGAGGCGACCTGCGAGGAGGCGGGCTGCCAGGCGTACCAGCATGGCTGGATGACCGCCGTCGACGAGACCAGCGACCTCGGCCAGCGGCAGGCCGCTTACATCCGCCAGCATGCCGGCCGCCGGTTCGCCGAGACCCGCACCGCCACCCACACCGAGTTCACCTTCGAGCCGGGGCAGCGATGCTTCGCCGTCCACCAGGTCCCGCTGGAGCGTGACCCGCTGTTCCTGGTCCGCATGGGTGACTGGCGCGGCTACGGCACCACCAGGGTCCACCAGCGGCCGGGGGACTGGGTGGAGGACATGCAGGAGAACCTCGACCGGGTGAGGGCCCGGCAGGAAAGGGGCTGACCGAATTGGCGAAGGAAACCGGGCTCGGCTGGACCACACTCTCCGTCGACAACTCCGCCGGGGTCGTCAAGGCGATCAAGAACGACGTGACCAGCTTCGACTTCGCAACCCCCCGCGACGTACAGGAGGTCACCGGCGTCGACAAGAGCGCGATGGAGCGGCTGCTGCTCCTGGCCGACTTCTCGATCACCCTCAACGGGGTCTTCAACGACGCGACCGACTTCTCCCACGACGTGTTCAAGACCGTGCCGTCCACCAGCGTGGCCAGGACCACCACGCTGGTGGTGAGCGGGGACACCCTGACCAACGAGGTGCTCTACACCGACTACGCGCTGACCCGCGGTGAGAAGGGCGAGCTGACCTGGAAGGTCCCCGGCGTGCTCGCCGACGGCACCGTCCCAACCTGGGCCTGAGAGGCGGGACTGTGGGATACGTCCGGCAGCGCAAGCTCTACCGACTCCGGTTCGACGACGAGGAGATGGCCGGCCTCGTCGTCCGGGCCAAGTCGGTCCCGCTGGGCGCGTTCCTGGAGATGGTCAAGCTGATGGACCTCGACACCAGCAGCGTCACTCCGGAGGACGCGGAGCACCTCGACGAGCTGTTCTCCAGGTTCGCCGGCGCGCTGGTCGACTGGAACCTGGAGGAGCCCGAGGGCGTCCCGGTCCCGGCGACGTTCGAGGGGCTGAAAAGCCAGGACATCGACTTCACCATGCAGATCCTGCGGGCGTGGATCGCGGCGCTGTCACAGGTCCCCGATTTTTTACCTCCAGGATCGTCCAATGGCGAGCGGTCCCTGGAGGTGTCGATCCCGATGGAACCGTTGTCACCGAACCCGCCGAGCTGAGCTACGCGACCTGGCTGCTCAACACGTGTGAGCGGTTCGGGTGCCTGCCAAGCCAGCTCCTGGACGAGGACGCGGAGCTGCTCCGGCTCCAGAGGATCGAGGCGATGGGAAGGGGGTGAGCAAGCATGGGGGCCGGCAGCAATAACGAGGTCCTGATCGTCGTCAAGTCCAAGGAGCAAGCCGGGAATTTCAAGAAGACCAAGGGCGATGTTGAGGGGCTGCACCGGTCGGTCCTGAAATCCTCGATCGGCTTCAAAGCCTTCGGCGGGTTCTTCCGGTCCGCGGTGTCGACGGTGACCGCCGCCGGCGTGGTCGGCTTCGCCGCGGTGACCGCGGAGGTGGTCAAGGCCACGAAGGGCTGGGCCGACCATGAGGCGATCGTCCGCGACACCGCCAACACGATCAAGTCGACCGGCGGGGCCGCGAAGGTCACCACCGCCCAGGTGTCGGATCTGGCTGATGCGATCGAGCGGAAGACCACCAAGGACGGCGACGCGGTCCAGTCCGGCCTGAACATGCTGCTCACCTTCAAGGACATCCGCAATGAGGTCGGCAAAGGCAACGACATCTTCAATCAGGCCGGCTCGATCCTGACCGACATGACCGCCAAGATGAATCAGGGGTCGGTCACCAACGAGACCATGTCGCAGAGCGCGATCCAGCTCGGCAAGGCACTCAACGACCCGATCGCGGGGGTGGGCGCGCTGTCCCGGGTCGGGGTGACCTTCACCGAGGGGCAGAAAAAGCAGATCGAAACGCTGGTGAAATCCGGCCACACCATGGAAGCCCAAAAGATCATCCTCGGAGAGCTGAAATCCGAATTCGCGGGAGCGGCCAAGGCCAGCGCGAAACCCTGGGATGGGGTCGTGGTGGTGCTGCGCCAGGTCGAGGACGCCATCGGGAAGTTCGTGCTCCCCAAGGTCCAGGCGATCAGCAACTGGGCGCTGAACAAGGGCCTGCCCGCGCTCGGCCGGCTGAAGAAGGAGTGGGACCACAACAAGGACGCGATCAAGGCGCTGGCCGACATCATCGTCGGCCAGTTCACCCCAGCCGGCGGCCAGGCGAAAACCACACTGGACGGCCTGCGCAACGCGACCGAGCACGTCGAGGTCTCGTTCGACAACCTCCTCATCGCTGTGCTGGGGATGGTCAAGCACTGGCTTGAGTTCGAGGAGAAGACCCTCCACGCACAGTTCGCAATCGAGAATCTTGGCATCGCTGTCGGCCTTGCGATCAACGTGATCGACCGGATGAGCGGCGGGAGCGGCCACGCGGCTGACGGGGTGGTCGCCGCCTTCCGGGAGATGAAGGTCGGCACCCAGCAGCAGCTCGACAAGATCAAGGGCGACATCCGCTCGGCGCAAGGCAAAATCGACAGCCTCCACGGCCGCGTCATCGAGATCCAGGCCAGAGACCGAGCGTCAGCCGTCATCCAGCACATCAAGGCGCAGATGAACAGCATGCCGGGCGTGCAGGTCTCCACCATCCTGTATGGCGGCCGCTACCAGCACGGCACGATGTTCGTCCCACAGACCGGCCCGGCGATGGTTCACAAGGGCGAGATCGTCGTGCCCCCCGACGAGTCCGAGCAGATCCGACGAGGCCGGGCGGTGTTCGGCGCCCGCGGTGCCATGGGCGTCGACCATGCCGCGGGCGCCACGGGCGTCGGCCACGCCGGCATGGTCGCCGCCGGCGGTGGCGGTGGCACGGTGGTCCTGGAGATCCACTCCGGCGGATCCCGCCTTGACGACCTGCTGGTCGAGGTGCTCCGCAAGTCCATCCGCTCGCGTGGCGGCGACGTCCAGGTGGTGCTCGGCACATGACCTTCCCCGCCACCCCGCTGGGCATGACCGTCGAGCTCCTCATCAACGGCACGTGGACGAACGTGACCAGCCTGGTCTACCGCCGCGACAGCCTCACCGTGACACGCGGGCGGACCAGCGAAGCGACCAAGGTCGACCGGTCCACAGCCAAGTTCACCGCCAACAACCGCAACGGGAACCTGTCGCCCCGCAACCCCGTGGGTGCCTACTACGGGCTGATCGGCCGGAACACCCCGTGCCGGGTGCGCCTGTCGCCGGCACCGGCCGGCTACCTGCTCAGCCCGGTCGAGCTGGACGGCGCGCAGACACCCGACTCCGCGAACCTCTCGATCACCGGCGACATCGACATCCGCATCGACGTGATCGTGGACACCTGGACGGCGCGCACAGGACTGTGCAACAAGTTCGGAGCCCCCGGCCAGTGGTCGTGGACGCTCTCGAAGACCGTGACCAACACGCTCACCTTCAGCTGGTCGGCCGACGGGACGACCCCCATCACCAAAGCTTCGACCGCCGCGGTCACGGTCCCTGCCTCCGGGCGGCTGGCCCTGCGGGTCACCCTGGACGTCGACAACGGCGCCGCCGGCAACACCGTCACCTTCTACACCGCCCCGGACATCAGCGGCCCATGGACCCAGCTCGGCGCGACCGTGGTGACCGCCGGCACCACGTCGATCTTCGACTCGACCGCTCCCGTCCAGATCGGTCGGTCGAACTCCGGCATCGGCCTGGTCGGCCGCGTGTACGCCTTCCAGGTGTACCAGGGGATCGCCGGCACGCTCCGCGCCAGCGTCGACCTGGACTCCTACGAGGCCGGCGCCGCCACGTTCACCGACCCGCAGGGCAACCTGTGGACGCTGCTGACCGACGCGTCCATCGTCGACCCGTCGGTCCGGTTCATCGGGGAGATCAGCGAGTGGCCGCAACGGTGGGACGTCACCGGGCGGGACGTGTACGTCCCGATCGAGGCGTCGGGGATCCTGCGGCGGCTGGGGCAGGGCGCCTCGGCGCTGAAGTCCACCCTGTACCGGGGCTACACATCAGCAACGTTCACGCCCAGGGCGTACTGGCCCTGCGAGGACGGCGCCGACGCCACCGAGATCGCCTCCGCGATCGGCGGCCCACCGATGAGGTTCCAGGACGCCGCCAGGCCAACACTGGCCAGCTTCGACGGGTTCAAATGCTCGGACCCACTGCCGACACTGCAGGGCAGCCACTGGCTCGGCAACGTGGCCTCCTACACCGGGACCGGGAAGGTCCAGGTCTGGTTCCTCATGCACATCCCCACCGGCGCGGCGACCGTCGGGAAGCGGATCATCACGATCTACACCGCCGGGACCGGACCCGTGGCCTCGTGGATCCTCTCCTACGCCTCCGCCGGTGGGAACCTGACCTTCGCAGGGTTCGACGCTGCTGGGACGCAGCTGTTCACCGACACGGCCGCGTTCGACGTCAACGACAGGCTGCTCCGCGTCGACATCGAGCTGCAGCAGAACGGCGCCAACATCGACTGGAACTACGCCACCCTGGAAGTCGGGGCAAGCGTCGGAGGCCTGTCCAGCGGGACGCTGAACGCCAACAACATCTCCCGCTGCCACGCCGTACGGGTCGCCGGCGACAATCTCGGCAACGACATCGCCATCGGCCACATCAGCGTCCACGACTCCGTTCGCAGCCTGTTCGACCTCTGGCCCGAGCTGCTCGCCTATGACGGTGAGGCGGCGAGCAGACGCATCGAGCGGCTCTGCGGCGAGGAGGGCGTCACCTTCCGGGCGGTCGGCAACCCAGATGCGTCGGCGGCGATGGGACCCCAGCTCCCCGCCGAACTGGTCACCCTCCTCCAGGACGCCGCTGATGCCGATGGGGGGATCCTGTACGAGCCGCGAGACCTGTTCGGGCTGGCCTACCGCACCCGCGAGAGCCTGTACGACCAGACCGCCCGGCTGGCGCTCGACTACGCCGCAGCACACCTGTCCGGGATCGAACCGGTCGACGACGACCAGGCGGTCCGCAACGACATCACCGTCAAGCGGACCGCCGGATCCTCCAGCGGCTCATCCGCCCGCGCCGTGGCCTCCACCGGGCCGCTGTCGATCCTGCCGCCCCCAGGCGGGGTCGGCCGCTACGACGAGCAGGTCACCCTCAACCTGGCGGCCGACAGCGTGCTCGCCGACGCGGCCGGCTGGCTACTGCATCTGGGCACCGTCGACGAGGCCCGCTACCCGGTCCTGCAGGTGGACCTCGCCCGGGCGCCGTTCGTGGCCAGCAGCGCCCTGGCGCTGGCCGCCCAAGACCTCGACGTCGGCGACCGGCTCACCGTCGACAACCCGCCCTCCTGGCTGCCACCCGACGACATCACCCAGCTCGCCCAGGGCATGGCCGAAACGATGGGCAACTTCACCCACCGGATCGAGGTGAACTGCTCCCCGGAGACGCCATGGGGCCAGGCGGCCATCTACGACGACGGCGCGTCCCGCTACTCCAGCAACGGGACCACCCTGAACGAGGTCCTGGATACGACCGAGACCGGCGTGGACGTGCTCACCCCGACAGGCCGGGTCTGGTCCCACGCGGATGGGGACTTCGACATCCGGGTGGGCGGTGAGGTCATGACCGTGACCGCCATCTCAGGCGCGGGCTCGGCGCAAACGTTCACCGTGACCCGGTCGGTCAACGGGGTCGTCAAGGCCCACGCCAGCGGCGAGGCGGTCACGCTGGACCATCCCCGCGTCTATGTGAGGTGAACCGTGCCATCCGCAGGTGACTACGTCCGGGCCAGCGACGTCCCCGGGGACGTTGGCTGCCAGCTCCGCAGGGTCGCCAACCAGTCGATCACCAACGGGGTGGCGACCGCGATCTCGTGGGACACCGAGGACGTGGACACCAACGGGTTCATCGCCGTGACCTCCTCGACGATCACCATCCCAGCGGGGCTGGGTGGCCTGTACGCGATCACCGCGTACCTGAACTGTGCGGGCATTACCGGTACTGGCGGTGCGATCATCATCGACCCGACCAGCTCCATCACCGGCATGCCGGCCGACTTCCTCACTCCGCTGGACGAGACCCGCGACCGTGGCAGCTTCGGGATCATCATCCCGCTGCTGGCCGGCGACACGTTCAACGTGCAGGCCTTCCACGCCAGCGCCGCCGCGGTGAACTTCACCGCCTGGCTATCCTGCTACAGGATCGCGGTGCTCTAAATGCGGTCGCTGCTGCTGCGCCTCGCCCGCCAGCTCCCCCCGATCCTGCTCGAGGAGCCATGGGCGCTGTTCATCAAGACCGCCTGCATCCTGTCGGGGGTGACCTACCTGTTCCAGCTCGGCTCACCCAGCGCGATCAGCCGGCTGCTCCCCCCGTTCGTGGTCGCACTCTGGAACGTGGACCTGCTGCTCGGCGGCGCGCTCGGACTGGCCGGCCTGATCCGCCGGATACGCCGCTGGGAGGTCGCCGGCCTGTGCCTGCTCGGCGCGTCCACCGTCGTCTACGCCACGGTGATCCTGGCGGTCGCCGGGCGACGCGGCATCGTCGCCGCCCTGCTGATCGGCTCGTTCGGCGTCGCAGCGTACCTGCGCGCGCTCGGCTCGTGGGCAGCCGGCGTTGCCATACGGGAGAGGGTCGACGGTGCCGGGTGAGAGAGTGGCTCGTCCCCATCGTCGCCAGCCTGCTGGGCGGCACGCTCATCCAGGGCCTGGTGCTGCTGCTGCGCGCCGGGCCGGACCGCCAGGCCGTCGTCGCCGGCGGCGCCGAGAAGGCCGTGCTGTCGCTGGAGCGGAGCCTCAGCCATGCGGAGCGGGAACGCGACCGGCTCGCCGCCCGCCTCGAGCTGGTCGAGGCCGAATACGCCACCTATCGGAGGGAGCACCCCTGATGGACCTTGAAGGCCGCCACCCGGCCACCGTGAGCATCGCCCGGTTCTTCGCCTACGACCACCTGCCGGAGCCGATGCGGACCATCTCCATGTACAGCGAAGCGCTGGCCGAGGCGATGATCCGTGAACTCCCGGACGGCCCGGAGCTGACCACTGGGCTGCGGAAGCTCCTGGAGGCCAAGGACTGCTTCGTCCGCGCCGCGCTTCCCACCGAGGACGGTGGGGGCTGATGGCCATCACCCTCGGCATCGACGTCAGCTCCTACCAGGACCCGAGCGGGTCCGGCGACCGGAACCTGATCGACTGGAGCCAGGTCGCGCCCACCCCGTACGACTTCGCGCTCGCGCGGATGAGCATCGGTCGGGGCACCCTGGACGAGGACGGCCGGCAGAACCTCCGCGCGATGGGAGGCCGCATCCCCGTCCTGGGCGCCTACGGGGTCGTCGGCATCAGCGAGCCGGTCGAGGATGGCGCGAAGCTGCTCGTCGACGAGATCGCCGCGTGTGGCGTGGATCCGCGCAGCATCCTGGTGATGCTGGACGCGGAGAAGTTCGGGAACGGCTCCCACCCCTCGCGGCGGCAGATCAACCGGTACGCGATCCAGCTCCATACCGAGCTCGGCACCTGGCCCCACGCCTACGTCCCCGACTGGTTCCTCGACCAGCTCGCCGCCGCCGGCGACGGCGACGGGACGGTCCGCGGCCTGGAGCTGGCCAACTGCCTGTGGGTGCCGTCCGAGTACCTGCCGGCGCCGTGGACCGAGGACCGGATCCGGACCAAGCGGCCGACGAACCTGCGCGGCTTCGCAGGCCTGGCCTGGCACCAGTTCACCAGCTCCGGGTCGGTCCCGGGGATCACCGGCCGGGTCGACCTCAACTGCTACTACGGCACGCTCACCCAGCTCCGGGCCCAGCTGCTCGGCGGACAGGAGGAGATCGACTTGACCAAGCAGGAGTTCATCGAGGCGTGGCAGCAGCTCACCGCCCAGGGCATCATCTCGGGCCAGGACAACTGGGCCGACTACTTCCGGGTCGCCCCCGACCGGCTCGCCAAGATCCTCGCCCAGGAGGAGGCCAACGGGGCGGCGCTGGCCAAGCTGGGCACGCTCCTGGAGGCCGGGCTGAAAGTCGAGGTCACCCTCGACCTCGCCACCGCGTCGCCGCAGCAGCTCCAGGACCTCGGCAGCGCGATCGGTGACCGGCTCGCCATCCTTGGCGCCGGCTACACCGGCACGCTCGAGCTCACCCCGAAGACACCGGCGACGTGACCCTCGCGCACCCGCCCGGGGTCGACGTGGGCATGCGCCTCACCGGCGGCTACCCGCTGTGCCGCTGCGTGAAGTGGCACCGGCCGGTCCCGGCGGAGGAGGAGAGCCACCACATCGTCCCGGTCGGCGCCCCGTTCCACGGCCCCGAGCACGGCGACCAGGTGCTCCTGTGCCCGACCTCCCACAGTGCCGTCCACGCCTGCATCCGGGTCCACCTGTACGCGGCCACGCAGGACCGGGCGCCGACCAAGCTGGAGCTGCGCCCCTTCACCAAGTACGTGCGGAAGCTGGCCGAGCAGGCGATGGACGCGCTCGGCCCGCAGGCCGAGATCCCCCTGGACCCCTGATTCGTCGCGAATCATGCCGGCGTGTGGCCGGCCCGAACGAGAGGAGCACGCATGTCCGTCGTGGCCAAGTTCCGCGTCTCATCCCGCACCGAGTACGCCGGCTACGCAAGCGAGCCCGGCAAGACCATGGAGTCGGTCAAGCTCATGGCCGCCGCCGGCGAAGAGAACAAGTCGTGGGCGGCGGCGACCCCGGCCGGAACGATCGACATGACGATCACCAATCCGGCCGCGCTCGATCAGTTCCAGGTCGGCGAGTACGTCATGGTGACGTTCGAGCCGGTAGAGGCCGAGGCGCCGGTGTCATGAGCAAGCTTGCGCGCTACCGCAAGGCCATCGCCGCGGCGCTTGGCAGTGCGGCCACCGTCGCCGCGACGATCCCCCCGGACACGCCGCTGTGGCGCACCGCACAGATCATCCTCGCGTTGGCCACCATCGTCGGCGTGACCGCCGTCCGGAACGCGCCGGCGCCTGTCCCGCCTGCCAGGTAGGCTCAGCCCCGCCAAGGGGACAAGGCAAGAGGCCCCGCGCTCCTTCGGGAACCGCGGGGCCTCTTCGCGTGCTCAGGCGCTGTCGACTGAGGTGACGCGGGCGGTCAGCTTCTTGCTCGAGGAGCTGGTCGACGCGAACTCCTCCCGATCCACCTGGTAGTCGGTGCCCTGGATGGTGAGGGTGTTGATCTGCGGCCCGTCCTCCCCGCCGCGGACCTCATAGACGACCTCCCAGGTGGTGCTCGGATCCAGCGGCTCGCCGGAGTAGCCAACGCCGATGCGGAAGGTGAGGTTGCAGCCGGCCGACCCGAAGCACTCCTTGGACAGGGTCTTGACGGTCAGCTTGAAGTCGCTCGGGGTCGGCGTGTACGCGGCTGGCGTGGCCTGCTCGGTGGCCGCCGACGTGTCGGCAGGCTGGCTGGCGATGGTCGCTGGCGTGGCGGTGGCCGCCTGCTTGTCGCCGGTCGACCCGCCGGCCATGAGCATCGCCACCAGCACGATCAGGCTGACGATGAACAGGGCGATTCCTGCGGCGACACCGATGGCGATCTTGGTGACGAGGAACTGCCGCTTCTGCTTCGGCGGTTTGGCCGGGTTGGGGTAGGGCGGCGGTGGCGCGGGGTTGGGTCCCCACTGCTCAGACATCATGGTCTCCTTGCCCGGCATGCCCAGGCGAATGGGTGATGAGAGGATTGTGAGCATGTGCGTGATGCGCGCGGATCAGGTGTCCTGCGTAGGATCGGCTACGGCGCCTGCTGGTCGTCTCCACGCCCTCGGATCCCCTCTCGCCAATCCCCCATAAGAGATCTTATGTAAACCTACGCTATTTCCGGGCAGGTCAACCGTCACTCCCCCGCCACCGTCCGTCCCGCTCGGCAGTGTGGTCACCGAGGTGCTTGGCGCGGGGACTGTCGGGGGCCGCGGGGGCCCGGGCGGCGGAACGTCGTGCCGGCCGCCTTCAGCCGGTGGTAGATCGTGGACTGGTGGACTCCGTAGGTGGCGGCCAGCTCCTGTGTCGTCTGGCCCTCGTCGTAGGCCCGCTGGAGCGTCTGGTCGTCCGGTAGCCGCCTGGTCGCCGGGTTCGGCGGGCGTCGGTGCCCGACGATCCAGCCGGGCGGGCGGGCCGGGATGCTGTAGCGGGTCAGCAGTGTACGCACCCCGTCTTTGGAGCGGCCGACCCGCTTGCCGACCTCGGCCATCGTGAGCTGCCGGTCCACGTACAGGCGTACCAGCAGCTCCTTGCTGATCGTGATCGGCCGTGGCTGGCGGATCCCGTAGCTGTTGCGCCAGCGTCCCACCGTCGGCGGTGACACTCGGGCGACCTCGGCGAGCTCGATATCGCTCAGCCGCCATTCGGTTACCAGGAACGCCAGCACCGGACGTGGTGGCCGCCGCCGCGGCGGCGCGCTCACCGGGCTTCCCCTGGCAGATAAGCTTGCGGGTTGGTGGCCATGGAAGTCGCATCCTTCCTGGTCGCTTGCCCCCAGCCGTTGGCGCGGCTGGGGGCACCTTCGTCTTTGTGCAACTGCGTCGTGCAAGTGCGGCGGGTCGCTCCCCCGCCGTGAACGGTCAGCGGCGGCGGCTACTCCCCCGCCTCTATCCATCAGCGCTTCCCGTTGGTCGAGATCCCCCGCTCTGCCTTTACCTGATCCAGGGCAACGTTCGCCCACGAGCGGTCGATTGCGAGCCCTTCGTGGCTCAATTCCTTGACCACGGCCGAGCCGGTCGCCTTGGCCAGCGCCGCATCATCCTTGAGACGCAATTTCGCCCGGGCAATCTCCGCCACTGACACCTGTCCGCTTTGACCGGATCGCGGAGACGCTGACCTGCGGAGCTGCGCGGCGAGTCGGCCCGGCACCTCACGCACTGGCGGAATGTCGCCGATGTCGTAGCCCTGGATGTGTGCGACCCACCTGCAGATCGCCACCAGCACATTGAACGCGAGGATCATCAGCACCGGGGGGAGTGCCGCGATCAGCATTCCCACCTTGTCATTGCCGGCATGCAGGATGTTGATCCAGATGCTGCCAACCGCACAGATCAGCATGATCGTCAGCGGCCCGAACGGGTAGCGGCTGATCTTGCGCGGATCCGGCGCCAACGGGCGCAGCGCCACCGCGACGATCGCGGCGAATTCGGCGATCAGAAAGCCGCTGTCCAGGATGAGCGGATACACCTGCGCCGCCTTGGGGGAGTAGTGCCCATGGGCGAGCACCAAGTGGTAGGCGGCGTCATAGGACAGTGCGACCGCCACGGCGGCAAGCCCCGCAGTGAGAATCGCTGCGGCGACGATGCCGACCTTGGCGATCGGTGGGAAGTCGGCCCACTCCATTACGTCTTCCTCCTCGGGGTGGTGGTCGTGGTGGGGGACAGGCGCTTGGCCTCGTCGTTGGCCTGCTGCAGCACGCAGGTCACCCAGGCGCGCAGCCGCCGGATCCCCGGGCAGCCATCACCGACCGCCAGCGCCTGCGCCTGGGCCGGCGGGTGCGCGGCCGGCTTGGCGGCGCTCTTGGCCGTCGGGTGCCCGGCGGGGGTGGTGGTCAGCAGCAGGGTGAGCAGCGCCACCGCGGCGTACTGGGCGAGCATGGCGGCGAGCTGCCGCGGGCCGGCCACGCGGTGCTTGCCGAGCAGCAGCGTCAGCAGCCCGGCCAGGCCGAGCGTGAGCCAGCTACGGTTGGACAGGTGAAGGCCCGGGCCCGGGTCGTGGGCGACCACCCAGCCGAAGGCGGTCAGGAAGCCGGCCAGGAGCGGCACCAACCACAGCCAGCGGGTGCGCGTAGGACCAGCGGGCAGGGGCGCGGGGGCGGGGAGGGCGCGCGGGCGGAGCATCAGCGCACCCCCTGGATGGTCGTGGCGCTGGTGGCGCGGGTGGTGAAGACCTCGACGGCCAGGTAGGTGCTGGCGGAGGAGATCACCATGAGCAGGAGCACTGCCAGCACGAGCCGGGCTGTGCGCCGGCGCTTGCGGCGGCGTCTGGGCTTGCTGGGCATGCGATGGTCCTTTCGGGTTGGTGGCGGGGGCGCGTCCGGGGAGCCGGGCCGGGATGGCGCCCCCGCTCGGGTGCTAGCTGCGGGTGATGTTGTGGGTCCGGTCGTACCGGCGGTTCAGCCGGTTGCCGATCGCACAGCCGATGACGATGGCGAGGAGGAGCCAGAGCACGATCACGAGGTTCACCTCCCCCCGGCCTGATAGGAGCGGGCGAGGGCGAGGACCTGGTCGACGTACCACCAGGCGTGGTTGTAGGCGTAGATGGCCTGGCGCACGTCCCGCTGGGCGCCGTTGGCGCACAGCAGCCGCGCGGCTGCGGGGATGGCGTAGCGCGGGTCGTAGACGTGGGCGAGCACGCCGTCGCCGTAGTGGTCCCAGGTGCTCGGCGGACCATTGCGGATGTTGAATTGCATCGGACCCGAGCAGCACCCGAACGCGTTGACCCCGGAGACGACGCCGGGCGCACGGGAGCGGCCGTGGTTGGTCTCCACCTTCCCGATGCCGGCCAGCACGCCCCACGGCAGCCCCGGGCATGTCCTGGCGGAGCTGCGGTACAGCGCGAGGTAGGCCGGGGGGATGTCCGCGCGGCCGAGGTGGCTCGGCACCGCCGGCGGGGCCACCTTCGCCAAGGGCGCGCCCTGCTGGTTGCCCCTGGCGTGCTGGCGGGCGTGACGCGGGGGGGCCGTGCCGGCCTCCAGGGTGATCCAGCCCTTGTCCTGTGCCACTCCGCCGATGACGACGAGCAGCGCGAACCACGGCGCCAGGATCACCTTGGGCCGCACTGGCATCTGCGGGTAGCCGCGCGGGATCATCGGCTCCGGGCGCCGCGGCGCTCCCGCCGCACAACCCTCGCGGACAGCCGCTCGATGAACTGGTAGGCCGCAGCGTTCTCGGCCTCCAACCCCTCGACCCGGTCCTGCAGCGCGCGGAGCTCCCGCGCGAGGTCCTGGATGTCGACCTGGGCGGCTGGGCGGGTGATCTCGGGCAGCGTCGTAGACAAGGCGCCTCGCCTCCTGAATGAGATCGCCCGGCGCTGGTGGCGCAGCGCCGGGCGATCAACCCTGGAGTGGTCATCTCAGCGCGCCACCGCTGTGCATCAGGCCCCATGCTGCCCAGCTTGAGTCTGTCTGTCAAGACTCAAAGCCATCTGATGCGCTATACTCGGACTCATGCAGGGTGAGAAGGTGCCCGCCATCAGAGCCTTGACCGGTCGGTTTGAATCTCCGACGATGGACTCGACGTGTTTGATTCCGGACTCGGGAGGTCACCGGAATGCTTCGTGTGGTGGCGAAGATCGAGACCTGCAACGACATCGACACCTGTCCGCAGATCGTCGAGGTGCCCGGCATGGCAGGTGACGTGCTCGTCCAGGGCTACGACGACGTCGACCCGAACGGGACGGCGGAGGCCGGCACGCCGGCAGGGGAGCGGCTGGTCCGCGTGCCCCGGGCCATGCTGATCGAGGCCGGCCGTCGTCTCGAGCGCGAGCGGCTGTTCGAGGAGTTCACCCACTCGGCGTTCCGGCTGGAGACCCTGCCGGCCTACCAGCTCACCCCGGAGAGCCAGGAGCGGTTCCGCGCCTTCCTGGCGGGCGAGCCGCTGCCGGAGCGGACACCGACCAACAGCCCCTGGCTCGCCCGGATCCGGGCCAGCACCGCGGCCGGGCGGACCTGGACCCGCGCCCACATCGTCACCCAGCCGCTCACCGATCTCATGCGGTTTGAGCTCGTCACCGACCTGGAGAACGTCGAGGCCGGCGAGCGCGTCTACGTCGCCGACAGCGCCATCCACCCCTGGATGAAGGGCCTCACCCAGGACTTCTGGCTCCTGGACGGCGACGAGCCCAACGGTGCCACCGCGCTGCTAATGCGCTACGACCGCCAGGGCCGATTCCTGAACGCGGAGATCAGCACCGACCACGACGTGATCCGCCGGTGCCGCCGGCGCCGGGACATGGTCCTGGCTCGGGTGATCCCGGTCGCCGACTACCTCGACCAGATCGGCCTCGAGCCGGCCAGGGTGGGGTGATCCTCAAGCGTGCAGAACGGCCGCCCGCGTGACCTCCTCCAGGCCTGGCCACGGCTCGCCGCCGAACTGACGCAACTCCGCGAGGCCGCCGGCCTGACCACCCGGCAGCTCGCAGACCGCCTCGGCGTGAGCCAGGGCAAGGTCACCAAGACCGAGAACGCCCGCACAGTCCCCTCCGTCGAGGATGTGCGCGCCTGGGCGGAGGCGACCGGCGCGCCGGCGGAGGAGGCCGCGCGGCTGGTCGACCTGGTGGAGCGGGCCCACACCGAGGCGATCATGTTGCGCGCCGCGCGCCGCGCAGGCCTGCCGGACCTGCAGCGCCAGGTCGCCGCCTCGGAACAAGCCGCGACCGCCATCCATGTCTACACCCCGACGATTATCCCGGGGCTGCTGCAGACCCCCGACTACGCCCGCCTGCTCGTCACCTCCGTGCACCAGGATCGTCCCGACGTCGCCGAGGCGATCTCCCAGCGCATGCAACGCCAGGCGATCCTGTACGAGGAGGGCCGCCGCTTCGAGTTCGTGATCGGCGAGGCGGCGCTGCGGTGGCGCTACGGGGCGGCGGCCGTGCAACTGGGCCAGCTCGACCGCCTCCGCACCGCCGCGCTGCTCCCCGGCGTCCAGGTAGGGGTGCTGCCGTTCGACCGGGAGGTGCCGGCGTGGCACAGCCACGGCTTCACTCTATTCGAGGCCGACGACGGCGCCCCGTACGTCCACGTGGAGACGCTGACCGCCAGCCTGAACGTGACCGAGCCGGCCGACGTCGAAGCCTACCGGCAGGCGCTCGAGCGGCTACGCGAGCTCGCGGTCCAGGGTGAGGAAGCCCAGGCGCTCCTGGTGCAGGTCATGGAGGAGCTCAGCGGCTAGATTCTAGAATCTAGCGGCGTGCGGTTGGCGGGAGGGCGGCCGCCACCGGCAGTTGACGGGGCTGTCCGGCGCAGCGCCGCCCTCCCTGCCGCGCGGAGACGTCCCGTAGTCCGTCTCCGGCGGTCCTGCGCATCGAGGTGGCGGCGCAGCGACGGGTCTTTCGCCTGGTGGGGCTGGGTCGTTTGGGCCAGCGCAGGCGGGTAGAGTCCATCGCGTCGGCACCTTCCCGTAGGGTGTCGGCCAGGCCCCGGGGGTGACGGCCCGCCGGGGCCACAAACTGCGGTGAGTCTTACACCCAGGGCCGCCATCCGGTCCAACATGACGGCCAGTTTTGTGGGCTCATACTCTGCCCATAGGAAGACTTGTGTCAAGATAACGCCCACTTCTGTCTGACATGAGGAGACCGGTATGGACGTGGGCGTGTACGGCCGGCTCAGCGTCGCCAAGCGGGAGGTCGAGGCGACCGAGATGGCCATCGAGCGGCAACATCAGCGCTGCATCGACTACTGCAACGCCAAAGGATGGACCCCGGCCCGCTTCTACGCCGACCTCGACCCCGCCTACCGAAAGCCCGGAAAGGCCAAGGCGCCACGCCGCGACGACTTCGAGCAGGGCCTGGCCGACATCCAGGCCGGCATCGTCAAGGGCCTGGTGTTCTTCAAGCTGGACCGGTTCGTCCGCGACCACGGCGACTTCGAGCGTGCGCTGGCGGTGACTGAGCGGCACGACGCGATCCTGGCGTCGGTCACCGAGCCGCTGGACACCAGCTCCCCGATGGGGGAGGCGGTCGCGCGGCTGCTGGTCACCTTCGCCCGCCTGGAGAGCCAGACGATCGCACTTCGGGTCGCAGCGCAGGCCGAACAGAAGGCCACCATGGGGCGGCCGTGGCTGAGCGGCCGGCACCACCCGTACGGCTACGACCCCAAGGACCGGGTCACGATCGTCCCGCATGAGGCCGACGTGATCCGCGCGGTGGCGGGCCAGCTCCTGGACGGCCAGAGCCAGAGCGCGGTGGTCGCCTGGCTCGAGGCAGCCGGGATCCCAGCGCCGGCGAGTGGGCGCTGGAACCGCGCGAAGCTGAGCAGCCTGCTCCGCAACCCGCGGCTGGCCGGCCTGCGCAGCTACCACGGCGAAATCGTCGCCCAAGCCATCTGGGAGCCGATCCTCGACCAGGAGACCTTCGAGCGGCTCGGTCGGCTGTTCGACCGGCGACGCCAGCCTGGCCGGCCGGCGCGCCGCTACCTGCTGTCGGGGATCGTCCACTGCGGCCCGTGCGGCGCGATCATGGAGACCCAGGGCCACAAGGCCGGCCCCCGGTACAAGTGCGAACGCCACTCCCGGCGGGCCACCCAGATCGCCGAGCCCTGTGGGGCGATCTCCATCGTCGCTGAGCCGCTCGACCAGCTGGTCGCCGAGTGCGTCCTGGAAGCGCTGGCCGGGGCCTCGCTGGAACGCCGCCGCCGCAGCTTCGACAGCGACCGGCTGCAGGTCGTCGCCGAGCGGCAGGAGGCCGACAGGGGCTCGCTGCGGCAGGCCGCCAAGGAGCGATTCGTGGACCGCTCGTTGGACCCGGCCGCCTACTCGGAGGTGAAGCGGGAGCTGGAGCGACGCATCGCCGACGCCGAACGGGAGCTTGCCGCAAGCGCCGACGGTAACGTCCTGGCCGGCCTCCCAACGCTGCGCGCCGACCTGGACGTGATGTGGGAGCGCGCCGACATCGAACGGCGCCGCGACATCGTCCGCGCGGTCCTCGAGCGTGTCCAGGTCAGCCGCGCCACCCGGTACGGCCGCGGCATGGACCCTTCAAGGGTGCTGCCCGACGGCCTGATCTGGAAGGCCTAGCCTGGCAGGCAGAGCGCCAGGCAGACCACGCTGGAGGCAGTCGACTCCACGTCGTCAACGATGCTGGACACCGTCGAGCTGACCTGGGGCCGTGCGGTCTTGACGGTCTGCTGGGCTTGGTGGACCGCGTCACGGACCACCGGGCCCAGCTTCTGCCCGGTGGTGGTGGACGGTACCGTCGACGCCGGTGGGGTGGTGGGGGAAGCCTGTGTCGGGACGGTTGGTGCCTGCCAATGGGCCGCTTTCACGCTCGTGCGGGGCGGCCTGGTCGTGGACGGCACGGCGCCTGGCGTGCTGGAGCTCGGCGTGATGGCGGCCGGTACGGTGCCGCCGGCCCCTGGCGGTGGGCCGATGCCGGGGTCGTCCCAGACGACGGTCCACACCATGCCCATCACCACCGCCGCCATCACGATCGCTATGGCCGCGCCACCTAGGACGGCGCCCAGCAGCGCGCGGGGTGACAGCCCGCCGAACAGGCGGTGATGCAGATCGACCCATTGGCGGCGGGGCAGCAGCGCCTTCGTGCACTCGGCGATGTCCTCGTCGCAGACGTCGGGACCGGCGAGGACGATCGGCTGGCCGTCCTGCCAGATGATGCCAACGCCATGCACGATCTCGGAGCGGATAACATCCATAAACCCCCCTTTGGCGCGAGCGCCACTGCTGCGCCGGACAGCCCCGTTCGGCCGAGACTATCCACAAGCGCCGGTTTCAGGCAAGGGCGTCACATCGGGGGGCTCGGAGCTAGTGGGAGGACCGTTCCTGCTGCTCACGTCGCCGCCGTTTCGCCTCGACGATCGCCAGCAGTTCCTCGACGTCGTCGTCGGTGAGGTTGGGGATCGACGCCATCAGCGTTGCCCGTTCCCCGCCGACCTCGACCTCGCGTTCCTCGTAGGGGAGCCCGGCCGCCTCGAACGCTTTGGCGCGCAGCTGCGAGGCGGCGATCTGTAGGCCCTTGGCGAGCCCCTCGATGGTCGCCTCGTTGGGGAGGCCTCGGCGTGGCTGGGTGCCGATCGTGTGGACGGTCGCGCGGGAGAGGCCGGAGCGGCGGCCAAGCTCTGCCCAGCTCCCGATCCCAAGGGCGTCCATGCGCTCACGGATGAGCTGCTGGAGGGGATCCACCCGATGGCTCCTATCGTCGTCGTCGTCCGACGTCGGTAGACGCATCGTGGCCTGCACGGCCTCCCCTCGTCAAGTGAGCAGTTTACGCAGGTACTGAGACGTACCGAGATCGCCGCATCGTTGAGTTGTCTCTTGACGACGACGACGACCGGAGGTACCGTGCAGTCCCACGCCGCATCTCGACCCTTGGAGCGACTCCTTGACGACGCGAGCCCCCAACCCCCAAGTCCGCAATCCGGAGCGGCTGCGCGCCCTCATCGAGGCCAGCGGCAAGAGCTATGCGCAGCTCGGCAGGGCCATGGGCTGCTCGAAGGCGATGGTGCACCAGCTCGCCACCGGCCTGACGCCGGGGTGCCGCCCGGAGCTCGCCGCCAGGTTGGCCGCCGAACTGGAGGTCGACAAGACCAGCATCTTCGTCTTCTACACCGACGCGTTGTCGTCAACCGCCGACAATCGGGGCATCACGCCATGAGCCCGGCAGAGCGGGAGGTGTTCCGCCAGCAGGTCATCGCATCCCGGCGGGCGCAGGGCCTGCCCGACCACGTGGAAGACCCGACCGTGCTGGACCTGGTCCTGGCCGGCCTGCCGCGCCACCCAGCCCGGGCCGAACAGCAGCGCCGCAGGGAGAGGCGCGCGTCCTAGCAAGTCAAAGGCGCCGGCTCACCCGCGGGAACGGACCAGAGCGCGACGCCTCGACGAGGAGGTCATCGTGACCCACAACACCGGCAACCGC
>Ga0070698_100000451_pt1 | contig 43623 bp, 67 predicted proteins | sample KBSK1502metaG_FD_65477 | JGI IMG/M metagenome (GOLD analysis project Ga0070698, IMG submission 65477) | Corn, switchgrass and miscanthus rhizosphere microbial communities from Kellogg Biological Station, Michigan, USA - KBS K1-50-2 metaG | ecosystem: Host-associated > Plants > Roots >...
CGAGTCCTGCCGGGCGCGCCAAAACTGAGCTTCGCGCGCAAGTTCGAAGTGTTAAAGTGCGAAGTGCAAAGTAAGTGGGAAGTACCGCCGCGCTCCTTCGAACTTACTTTGAAGTTTGCACTTTAAGCTTCAAACTTTCAGCGAAGTTCTTCTTGCGCCCGTAGCTCAGCTGGATAGAGCGGCAGCCTCCGGAGCTGTAGGCCACAGGTTCGAATCCTGTCGGGCGCACCAATCACAATCGGGCCGAAACTGCACTAACCAAATGCAATTTGGTCCGATCGGCCCGGTTTCCAGAAGTGAAGAACTCCGCACAATTCCGCAGATCTCCGCACCGCGTACGGGGGAAATGTTCTCAGGAAAATGTTCTCAGGCCGCCGCCGCGTACAGCGGGGACGAAGACCCGTAAAAAGACGCCAGCACGCGTGTCGCGTGAACAATTAGTCGCCGCAGGGCCGACCTTTGTCCGTGCGGCGCTGCGCAGTGGCGCGCACGTTGGTGCAGTCCTCACCCTTGCAGGAGCACCGGGCGAACGTGTCTGACGAATCAGCCAAGCACGCGGCGCGCGGGTGCGGGATCGTGGTCCTCGTGTGTGGCCTGCTCTTTGGAGCGAGCATCGCGTACTTCGCGTTGCGCACACCCCCGGCGTTGACGGCGGATCCCGCAGGCGCCTGGAGCGTCTGCAAGCAGTTTGTCACCCAACGCCTGCGCTCACCCGGCTCGGCGAAGTTCCCCTTCTTCGGTCAGCAGTTCGCCACGCCAGTCGGCGGCGATGCGTATCGCGTCAGATCGTACGTGGATTCGCAGAACGGCTTTGGCGCCTTGCTCCGGAGCGAGTTTACCTGCGACGTCACGTGGATTCGCGGGACGACCAACTGGCGTCTCGGCAATCTGGCGCTTGTGGAACGCTGATTCATAGCCGCACGAAAATCACCGGGAACGTCGCGTCGATGTAGGTCGCTCCGCCCTTCTTGAAGAACACCGTCCCCTCGATCCGGTACTGCCCGCGTGTCACGGCGTCGTGGGTCGCAAACGACAAACACAGTCCGTTCCGGACGTCGGTGCGGACCGCCTTGTCGTCCCGGCTCACGATGTGGTGCGCTTCGGCGCGGAGCGGATCGAGCTGACGAGTACTTCTCACTTTCACGCCGGTTTTTCGATCCTTCCACTGGTCGCGATCTTTCACCGCGAAGGACCAGGCGCGGAGCTGTTGCAGATCCAGGAGGCGTGCGGCTTTCTTCGCAATCGCACGCGACAGCCTGGTGGAGGGTTTCGGGGTGGCGCGGCGCGTCGCCTGCAGGTCGGTCAGGAGCGGGAGCTGCTGGAAGCGGCTCATGCGACCTCCTTCTTGACGGCCGCCGGCCGTCGGGCCTTCGCCATGCGGATCTCGAGGGCCGTCGTGTGCGCGTCTCGCTGATCACAGCAGCGATCGCAGAGGCCGCCAACGTCGTCGCGCCCTTTCCAGAATGGCTCGCCGCAATCGGAACAGCGCGCGTTCGGCCGCGGACCGTCGGTGCACATCCCGCAGTGGCCACACCAGGACGAACAGGCGCTGCCTTCGTCGCTCACTTCGCACCGTCGATTTCGCGCAGTTGTCGCTCGTGCTTGTCGAGGCGCCGCACGATTTCGACGAGCCGCTCGTCGACATCGCGGTACCGCTCCTCACGCGACGGCGTCAGACGGACGGCCGCGTTGATGATCTCGTCGACGGCTTCCCCGATTTCCATCGTGTAGTCGGGATCCCATTTCATCCCGGCCTTTCTCGCGATGGCCTCGAAGTAGTTGACGAGCAGCACGACGGCGCGATCGCGATGCGCGCTCATCGGGAAACCTCGGGTTTCCTATTCGCTGGCACGAGCACGACGTCGACCACGGGCGACACCGGCGCCTCGGGTGACGCGGGTTCGATCGTCACGTCGACGACCGCGGGGAGGCGGCCGGTCTGGAGGACCTGCGCGTAGCGCTTGAGAATATCGTCGGTCATGGAGAGCCTGCTTTCGCCGGATGGCGAGGCTCCCAGCTAGAATCTGGCAGCCCGCGAGCCGAGTAACCTTCGGTGAACGGGTCAGGCGTCGGTCGGTGCTAGTAACACTGACCGACGCCGCTTCTGGATTACCCTCGTACTTTACCTTACCCCCTAACGTGTGTCAAGATGCAAGGCGTGACGCGCAAGCTCTCTGAGGACGCACTCGACTATTTTCGAAAGCAAGGCGCCAAGGGCGGGACGATCGCCGGACAGTCCATGACCCCCGCGCAGCGGAAGGCTCGCGCCACGAAAGCCTCCCAGGCTGCGGCCATCGCCCGCACGAAGAAGAAACGCGCGAAGAACGAGAAGGGCTGATCGCGGAGATCACGACCGTGCAGAAGCCGCAACTACCATCACTGAAAAATGGACAACTGAAGAAGTGTCCCCATTGTGGCCGCGTGATGCCGTGGGACACCGAGGTTGGCAAGCACATTCAAAGTTGTCTGCGAACGAAACACGCGAAGAACGGGAAGAGGGCTGATGCCTGAGTCCCGCGTGTCCCCTCCCGGATCCGCCCTCGTGGAGAAGCTGATTGCGGAGATGCGAACGCAAGTGAAATATGCACAGGCGCGAACAGCGACATCGGAGCAATTCTTTGCGCACAAGATTGACGACTGGGCGAATCGACTGGAAGCTCTCGCGGCCCTCTCCGGAGCGGAGATCGCCCGATTGCAAGATTTGATGCGTCAGCAAACCGACCTAAACACCAAGGCAATCAATGACGCAATCGCGGCTGAAGCCGAGTGCGCCCGCCTCCGCCACCGCGAGTGCACACCAACTGAACATGCTCCGTGGGAAGGACGGTCGCACGGCAACTGTATCGTCTGCAATGAGACATGGCCCTGTGAGACATCTACACGCGAGAGCTTGGCACACCAAGAAACACGATCCGCCCTGGTGCCGTGCGCCAACTGCGGGCACAGCGATCCGCACGATGGTCCGGCTGGTGACGTGGCTGATGCCTGCACGCACCCCTTGTGCAGTTGTGGTTTCTACGTGCCAGCCCGTGCCCCCGGATCCACCCTCGTGGAGAAGCTGATTGCGAAATGGCGCGAGGCTGCGTGGACCTCCAATGAGGAAGGTCGGCAGATCAACAGGACGGTTAAGGGCATTACGGACGCTGAAGAACGCTGTTACGCACGCGCGCAGGTATGGGTGAAATGCGCAGACGAACTTGAAGCCCTCGCGGCCCTCTCCGGAGCGGAGATCGCCCAGTTGAAAGAAGAACGAGACGCATTGCGCATCGAGGCGCTTCAGCAGCAGGAGCGGCTTGTAAAACTGGGCGGGTTACTGGAGGCATTGTCTTTTTGGCCGTCGCCAAATGCCGATCAGAATCTCGCGCGCGACTGCGGGCGACTCCTGCAAGGTAAGACGCCAGAACGGTCGACAGGGCTGGAAGAAGAGTACCGGCTATTCGGTGGGCCGGTCCTGCCGATGAAGATGCGCGCAGAAGCGGCTGAAGCCGAACTCGCCCGCCTCCGCCAGTTGTGTGCGGAGGTGTATCAGGTGGCCGGCACGCTCGGGGCCGAGGCTCGCGTACTGGACAACCTGAGGGCTGCCGCGGACGGACAGCCCCTGCCGCGCGCGTCACTGTTGCCCTATCCGACGCGTTGAAGAACGCGCCGAGCTCGGTGAGATGCGTCCCGAACCCGGCGCGGCGTTACGAAGAAATCCGTCCGACAACAGACGGGTGCCCCCGCCGCAGATTCTAAAACAGACGACGCAGACAATCGAACGGCGTGTGGAGGCCGCGCGGATCGGCGCAGTCGACGTGCCTCACACACGGCATGACGCCGCCGACGATCACAACGCAGATCGGACTCCCTGGCAGGAGCGGTTCGAAGCAGGCGATACACGCGGCGCCGTCGGTGGAGCCGGGGGCGTAGCGGCGCCGCGATCGCGCGGGGCTCGGGACCGGGTCGACATCGCCGCCGCCCATCACGTCGCGCTCATCCGCCGCGGTCTCTTGTTCGTCCCCGTCGAGCGCGCGGTCGTGTCTCACTGGTCGTGGCCCTTCCGCGCGAGCTCGTCGGTGCGAGCGTTGGCCGCCCGGCGCCCCTCGGCGCGCCCTTCCGCCATCCCCTGTTCGTGCGCGGCCTGTCGCGCGTGCGCCAGCAGCGCATCGAGCCGCCCGTTGACCGACTGGTGGGTCTCCGCGCTTTTCATAAACGCCAGCAGCGAGAACGTCGTCGGCGCGATGAACCCGATCACGGTCGCGAGCAGCGCCGTGTTCTCCTGGTCAGGGCGGACGATCGTAATGGCGACGACCGCCAGCACCCCGAGCGCGACCATCGCGACCACCGCGATCACGTAGGGCACATTGTTCGAGGCGACCACCACCGACTCGCGCCGGTCGTAGAACGGGTCAGGGGTGCTCATTGTCTGCTCATGCTTGGAGCATCGGTCCCGGCGCGCCGGGCGAGGGCTAGCGGTAGCAGGGGGCCACGGGTAGCAGGGGGCAGTCACTAGGCGCCGACGAACGCCCGTTCGCAACCGCGGCACGAATCTCTGTGCAGCGCACGCCGTCCCTTGGCACGACCTGCGCAATCCGGTCGCGCATGCACACGACGGTTGTCACCCATCGAGGCCACGCGCACATCGGCGATCGTCCCCGTCCCTGGGCGCAGCTCGGGTGCCATCGCCTCGGCGGGATCCTCGTGAGTCTGGAACTCGCGCTGCTGGTGGCGACGGCGGTCGTCTTTCGCGCGTACGGTCTAACCTGGTTCTGGCCCGCCGCCGTGCCGATGATTGGCCTCGGGCTCGGCCTCGTCGCCGCGTGGGCCTATTTTGTCTGGGTGCCTGGCACGCGATCCGCGGACTGGGTGTATGCCGAAACGTTTTTTCTGCTGGCGCTGTTAGTGCTGTTCGGGCAGATCGCGGGACCGAGCCAATATGCGGCGGCGGTGCTGCACCGCCCGCTCGTCGATGCGGCGTTGGCCGCCGCGGATCAGGCGCTCGGTGTGGATGTGCACACCTGGGTGCTCTGGACGCGCCAGCACCCGTGGGTGCTGCAGACCGTCGTCGCGGCCTATCGGACGTTGCTCCCGCAGTTGTTTGTCCCGCTCCTGGTGTTGGGGTTTTGGTATCAGGACCGCACGGCGCTGTGGGAGTACATGTGTCACTTCCACGTGTGCTCGCTCGGAACCGTGCTGTGTATGGCGCTCTGGCCCGCGCTCGCCCCAGGCCCCTTTGCCGGATGGGACGCGCTCCTGAATCAGCAGCGGTTCGTGCATCACCTCGCCGACATCCGCTCGGGCGTCCTGACGCTGATCAACCCGGGCGACGTGGAAGGGTTGGTCTCCCTACCGTCCTTTCACACGGCGGGGGCGCTCATGGTGACCTGGGCCTTTCGCCGTCGTCCCCGCTGGCTGTGCGTGCTGGTCCCCCTGAACCTCGCGTTGATTGCCGCCACGGTGTTGACGGGTGTGCACTATCTCGTGGACGTCCTCGCCGCCGTGGCGTTATTCGGCGCCAGCCTCGCGATCTATCACCGGACGATCCGTCACCAGGCGAGCGAGAGCGCGGGGAACGTGGACCCGGCGGCCGCGGTCGGCGTGCGCACCAGGGGTCCGGTCGGGTAGAACATCCCATACGGGTCCACGAAGAGCTCCGCAGCCTCGCTGGGCGCGAGCGCCCGGTTCCAGAACCGCATGTACTCCATGGCCCCGTCGTACGTTTCCGAGGAAGCGTCGTTGAACAGCGTGTTGATGCTCCAGCTGCCAACCCCCGCATGCGTGCCCGAAAAATGCAGCCGGCCGTTGAGATACGTGCGCGCGATGCTGTTCTGCCAGGTCACGACGACGTGCGTCCACTTCGCGGTCGGGAGCGCCACCGTCGACACGATCACGCTCGCCGAGCCCGTGTAGAGGTCGAGCATCCCCGTCGAGCGCAGATACAGCCCTTTCCCGTTCCCGAGGGTGAGCAGCGCCTGGAAGTTGTCGGTTAAGGACGTCGGCCTGAGACGCGTCTCGATCGTGAACGGCGACCCGCTGGCGATCGCGGCCGCCAAGCTGAAGGTCGCGGCGCTCGCGCCGGCGTTCGCGACGTCCTTCAGACACAACCCACTCGCGCCGGCCGACCAGGTGATGTTCGTGGTGTCGGTGATCGTGAGGCCCGAGGTCGAGAGGCCGGGCCGTACCAGGTTCTGGACGTTGGCGCCTTTCCCTTCGTTGAAGAGAAACGCGATCCGCAACATCGGCGCGAGCGGATGGCCCCAATTGATCATCGTGCCGCCGGGCGGCTTCCGCTGCTGACCGGTGAGCAGATGCCGGCGCATCGCTTACCCGTTGAGATCCAAGTTGTAGGTGATCATCTTCACGTAGGAGCCGCTCGCGGCGAGCGTCGGGCCCGACTGGTTGTCGGCGACCACCTTGAACGAGCCCGGCGGCAGCATCACGCCGCGCACGATCACATCCTGCGCCGCGGCCGTCGTGTCCAAGATGAACGAACACAGCAAGTGCTGCGGCTGGTTGCGCAGCACGCTACCGGTCGCCGACGGATACGTCGAGCCGTCGATCGCCTCGAGGATGTAGAGGTTGATGTAGGGGGCGCCGGTCGGCGTCAGCGACGCCAGGTGGAGCCAGAAGTCGGCATAGACATCGAGGTTCGTCTCGTTCGCGATCGCGCTGCTCGCGGCGCTCGCCGTGTTGTTCGCCAGCGAGTTGAGCTCGGTCGTGAGCAGCGACACGACACTCGACGGCGCCTTCCATTTGCCAATGTTCGACATGCGACTCCCTTACCCGTGGTTCTGGCTGATCACGGCCAGATAGATCCCCGCGGTGTTCAACCAGATGAGCGTGACGAGGTCGTACTTCGCCGCGGTGACCGTGATCGTCGGCGTCGTGCCGGCGGGCCACTTCACCGTGCCCGGCCAGGCGACCGTGAACGCGCCGGCGCCGGTGTCGAACACGAGCACGTAGCGCCCGCCGTCGACCGGATTACTGAGCGTGAGCGTGACGTTGCCGGTGAGCGTGAGCAGATGTTCGTTGCCGGCGTTCCAGTCGATCGTCTTCGCCGTGCCGCTGTTGCCGTCGGCGACGAGTGGCGAGAACGCCTGGCCGACGACCTTGAGTCCCGCCGCCGCATCCGCCGCGGCGCCGAGGCCCAGCCGCGAGAATTGCGGCGTCGCGGCCGTGTGGATGTTCTGCGGCGTCGAGAGCGTGACGGCGGCGCCGGCGCCGCTGTCGGCGACGACGATCTGATTCGCGGTACCGGTCAGGACGCGTTCATTGGGCAGCGTCGCATCGGCGACCAGGGCGACATACTGCGCGCCGATCGGGGCCTGCGCGGCGGCCGCGGCCGTCGCCGCATCCGAGAGCACGACCGCGATCGTCTTGCCGCCGTCCTTGATGAGCTTGCCGGTCGTGCCGTTGTAGACCGCGATCCGGTCGGCGGTTGCCCCGGCCGGTCCGACGACGTCGCCCGTACCCGCATTGATGGCGACTTCGCCCAGGCGCTTCTTCAGCGCCAGGATCTCGCGGAGCAGCACGCCATCGTTACCGTCCACGTGTCTCTATCATCGCGAGCCGCTGCTCAAACGGCACACACGCGGCACACTGAGGGCCGCAGACCGGGCCCATGCACCGCCGACAGAAGCCGCGGATCCGTCCCGATCCCCGCACGACGGCCCAGTGCGCATTGCAGTGCACGCACTGCAGCGTGTCGGCCACGGTCGCCTCCCCGATGAGCATCTGCCCGGACGGCTGGCGGACCGCCTGCGCGTCGGCGTAGGGCGTGCGGAGCCGCGTCATTCCTCGAAGAAGAACGTCGTCGCTTCGGTGAACTGCGTCGAGACCGCGATACACACGCATGCGATCCCGTCCCCTGCCAGCGCAGGAATCACAAACTCCCACCCCGGCCGCGCCCACCACTGCACGGTCGCCCGCTGATGGTGCCCGAGCTCCAAGAGAATCTCGTTCGCGGTCAACGTCGGCTCCACCGTGTAGGTGTGCTTCGACGTGCTGTACGCAACGGGATCCGCAAAATCCAGCGGCTTCGGCGTGACCGCCGTCCCCGTCCCATCGGCCGAGAACCGCTGCAGATAGAAGTGCGCGTTGTAATCGTTGGGCGCCGTGGACGAGCTCAGGGTGATCCCCGCGATGCGCGGGCGGATCGTGGTCGAGGCAATAACGCTCAGCGTGCTGTCGGCCGCAACGAGCGCCATCGTGCCGCGCGTGGAATATTTCGCCATGTTGCTGTGTCTCCTGTTTGTTAGCCCTACACCGGCAGATCGACCGCGGTCATCGACGTCATCGACGACCAATCCTCCATGCCCGTCGTGACTGGATCCGCGATCGCGGCCAAGGCCTCCCCCGCCGGCGTCCCGTCGTAGCCGAGCAAGTCTTCGCAATCGAGCGCTTCGATCCGCACCCGGCGCGCGCCCACCTGCACCTGGTGCCGCACGACTTGCGCGAGGCGAATCGACGCAGGCCCAGACGACACGCTCGCAAAATGTCGATAGCGGAAGTAATCCCCAAGATCGAGCGACGCCAACGTCTCCCCGCGCTCATCGACGACCGGCGCTTCGAACACGATCGTGCGGGGTGGATGGGTCGTCGTCAGCAGTTCCAAGCGGGCGAGGTGGTACGCCATCGTGATGCCTGGCGCGAAGGCATACTCGCGCTGTTCGCCCAGGAGCTCGCGGGCGTAGTTCGTGATCGCGTCGAGGTCTTCCGCGACGTCGGTCGTGGTCCAGACGCCGGTCGCGTGGTTGTAATCGGCGCGAAACGGAATCCGATTGGCCTGCTCACTCCACCGCACATGCGTATCGAAACTGCCGGCCAGGATCTCGGTCGCGTCACGAATCAACGGCGCCGCGGCTTTGATCGCGGCGGTCGGATGCAACATGCAGATCCGGATCTGGCCGAAATGCGTGATCCCGAACCGCACACCGCACGACCGATTCCACGACGCGATCCAGCGACGCACCCCGGCCCGATCGCCGGCGCGCGCGCCGATGACGGCGGCGCCGACATAGCCGGCCGGGGTACCCGAGCCGTCATCGAAGAACGGCAACCGCTCCACCCCAATCGCGGAGCAGGCGTCGAAGCTGGCTTCATCAATGACCGGGACATCGCCATCGAACAACGCCCAGGAGGGCGTCGTGAGCCGGGCCCCAGACTGATACCCGTCCGGTCCACGATGGGCGACGTAGTTGATGAGAAAGTCCTCGTACTGCAGGATCCGGTCGGTGATGGCGTCGCCGGTCCCGTCCCCGTTCGGTTCGATCCCTTCGACTTCGACGGTCAACTGCTTGTGCCCCAACGCACACGCATCGGGGTCGGTCAGGGCCGGCGCCGCAGCCTCGAGATCCGTGACCAGGCCGAAGATGAGCGAATACCGGCGGTCGTTCCCATACGTCGAACTCGGGAAGTCGATATAGGGGGCGCCGAATTCGGTGTCATGGCCGGTGTGATGGGGGACCAGCCACTGCGTGCCTTCATCTGCAATCACGGAGACGGTGTCGACCCGGATGTCTGGCACATCGGCGCAGGCATGCGAGGCCAGCAGCCAGACGTGGAAATCGTCGCCGCTGACATCCATGATCCCGAGGTACGTGGGCGTGACACAGAACCCCTGCGGCGAGGCCGGGTCAATGCCGGGGACGCGCCGATGGATCCCGTAGATGATCGGCTCGGGCGTTTCGCTGTCGAGCGAGTCCGACACCACGGAGAGCTGGTCGAGACAGCCGTCCCGGATCAACCGCCACGGCAGGAGCCCCTGATCGTAGAGGACGGTGTGCGACACGATGTCCCCGAGCGTCAGATCCCACGCCAGGGGCTTCGTCGGCGTCGCGTCGATGATGGGCCCCACGAACGGCGTGTACGGCGTCCGCAACGTCGCCCGCGCGGCGCGCGAAATCATCCGCACGGTCAACGGCTCGGACCAGTACCGACCCGTCGGACTCGCGAAGCGCTCCCGAATGGATCGGTCGTAGTCGGAGAGCTGCAGCGAGAACGTGGAGCCGGTCCAATCGCCCGTCCACGGATGCGACAAGGCCCGATCGGCGTTGCCGAACGCGATCACGCGCGCTTCTTTGAAGCCCCCGTAATAGCTCCCGGGGCACTGCATGTCCTGGTCGGAATAGAAATTCGTCGTGGCGGTCGGCACGATGCGCGGCCACTCGACCCACGCATGCGGCCCCATCCACCCTTCTGGCAGGGACGACCGGGCGGTCGGGATGGCCCCGATCACTCCGCCGTCAGGGGCGCCCGTCGTCGGGGCGTATTGCATCACCGCCCAGTTGAGGAGCGCGATCGGTCCGGTATCGCCGTTCACCAAGCCGATGTCCCAGGTATCACTCGATCCGATGGACACACGGGAGAGGAGATCTGGCGGCGCGTCGCCCTCGGTGACGGCGGGTTGTGCGGGCGTCGTCACCGTCAGCGCCGTCGCGGCGCTGTTCCGGCGCACGGTCACCACATGCGGATCGGTGCCGGTTGCGCCTGACCAGATATGCGCGTGCAGGTTCCGGAGTTCAAACGTCTCGAGTCCCCCGAGCACGGTCGCATCCGCCTCTGCGGCCACCTGGTTGTACTGGCGCGGCGGGCTGTAGCGCGTGCTCAGACTCGCAAGTGCTTGCGCGCCGCCGGGAGACGTAATGATTGACGCCCCGTCCAGCGCCGTCTCAAACCGATACGCCATCCGGGCTTCGGTCGGCGCGGCCCCGGCGCTCATCTGCGCTTCCACGTGAACGCGGTGCCCCTCGACGACCGCAATCGCACACGTGACCACCGCTGACGTGGCCGTGCCGCTGACCGTCAACCCGATGCCGGTAAGCACGTCGTTCACGAAGACGTCGAACGCGATGGACTTGCCGCTGCCCGGTGCGGTGGTGACGTTCACGGCGACGCGCGTAATCGTGCCCGCCACAGGGACGAGGTTCCGGACGGAAACGGATCCGACCGCGCCCCACCCATTCGCACCGAAGACGCCTTGCTTGTAGACGAAGGCATCGCTGACGAGCACCGCGCCATCGATCCCGCCGCCGTAACACGACACGAACGACTCCGACCCGTCGATCACCAGACTGATACGGCCATCCGTGATCGAGGGCGACCCCGCGGGCACATGGGCCAGGCTGACGAGATCCCCGTCGGCAATGGCCACAGACGCCACGATAGACGCGGCGGTGTCCGTGCCACTGATCGTCAGGGTGAGCGCGGTATCGACGCCATCGACGCGGAAGGCAAAGGTGCGCGACTTCCCCACACCGGGCGCCGCGTCGAGCGTGACCCGGAGCCCCGTGGCCCGCGCCTGCCCAAGCCATTGATGCGACACGACCGCTTCGGTCGTCGACGCCGCATCCAGAATCCCGGGCGAGAGATATTCGGTGGTCGCCGCCAGCGCCGTCCGCGTCGTGAGAATCTGCCGGGTCGGCATCTACGGCCAGTCCAAGCCCCGCGAGCATTCCTGCACGCGGAACTCAAAGCTGCTGTACGTGGGGACCAGATACGAGCGCCGCCCGACCGGCTCGACCCACCGCACGATCCAGGGATCGGTCCCGTTGGCATGGGCGGGGATCATCAGGAACGGCCGCTGCCGTCCGCCGCAGACGCGCCGGAGGTTTTGCAGGATCACCGACTGCGCATCCAGGGCGCCCATCTCGGCCTCCAAGGTGCGCCGCGGGCCTTCGAGCTGGTAGATCGTTTCGACGCCGAGCTCGGTCGCTTGCTCGATCAGGCCGTAGCCTTCGGACTCACTGAACGAGCTCGTCCAGCGAATATCTTTCGTGAACGTCCGCAGCGCGGTCAGGAGCATCACGCGGCCGATCTTGATGTTCTGGCTGTTCGCCGCGCCAAAGGTCAGCGTCCAGGTCGCATGCGTCGACGAGAAGGTCGTCGAGGCGCTGGTGGTCCAGCCATCCGCCCGCGCGGCCGGAATCGTGATCGCTTGCGAGAACCCGCCGCCGTTGGCGATCGTGACCGAGCCGAGTGCGGCATCGAGGTTGTGATAGAGCAGGATGCACCCCACGATGGTCTGCGACGACGGCAGCGTGATCACAAACGATCCCGTCGGCGTCGTGAGCTTCGCGGGTTTCGCGGGATTCTCGGTGCCGAGGTTCTCCGCCGCGTAGTCGGGATCTTCCGCGCTGGCGGTGATCGTGCTCGCACTCAGGGTCGCGTCGTCCGTCGGGAGGGCATACTGCATTACGTCTCCGCCGCGACGCGTTTGATGTTCGACGCGAGAAAGCCTTTGTTCGACCGCAGCGCACCGCTGACCGCGTTCGTGAAATGCGGGGATTCGACGAAGTCGCGCACGCCTTGCCAGTCGATCGTCGAGATGTGGTTGTGCACCGACACGCTGGAACTGCCCCCGCCGCGCCGCATGGCATCGGCAGGCACCGCCCCGGCCCCCGCGGGATGCGCGAGCGCCGCGTCGATCCCCGCCGTGGCGGCGTTGAGCTCCTTCATCGTGTCCGCGCTATTCAAGGCGGACATCAACGCCGCGGCGCGCTCGCCGCCGTAGCCCGCCGCCTCGAGCGCGGCGGTCGTGCCAGCGAGGTGACTGCCGCCGTATTTCTGGTCGCGGGCGGGATTGACTTTCAGCGCTTCTTCGCCCCCGCCGTACAGTTTTTTCAGCAGCAACCCGCCACCGATCGCGCCCGCGATCCCAATCGTCCAGGGATTGGTCGCGAGGGCGCCGAGGGTTGCGCCGAGGCCACCGCCCGCCGCCGCCCCGCCCCCGAGGATTGAGGCTTCGACCCCCGCCACTCCCCCGGCCGCGCCGGTCCCGCCGGCAAACAACCCGCCCAGCAGGCCCGCGCCCCCGCCCCCGAGCGACGACATGAGGACGCCGCTGCCACCGCCGAGCATGCCCCCGCCCCCGCCGCCGAGGCCGATCATCCCCATGAGCGAACTGGCGCCCGCATTCATCACGGCCCCGCCGAGGCCGCCGAGCAGCTTCGCGGCCCAGGACGGCATGAATCCGTCCAGCCATCCGGTCAACGTCGATTCCAGTTCGGAGAGCATCGAGCGGATGGAATTCTGGACGGACGCCGCCATGTTGCTGAACGCGCTCGCCACAAAGCCCGTCGCCGAGATGGTGGGCGCGACCATGACGCCATCGAGCTGCGCGAAATGCTCATCAATGCCGCGCACCATGTCGGGGACGTACGACCCGCCGACGACGGCGTCGTACATCCCTTTGAAGTAGCCGGTGACGGCGTCGATCTTGGCTTTGATGGCGGTGACGACGGCCGCGAACTTGTCATACAGCCAGGTCTTGATCGCGGCGTAGGTCGCGGCGACGATCGCGGTGATCTGATCGCCCCACTTGTACCAAACGAGGCCCACGGCAATCACCGCGAGCGCGATCAATCCTTGTGGACCCAGGAAGGCGAGCACCGTGCCGAACACGGCGGGCAGCGTCGTGGTAAAGAAGGCAATCCCCCCGGCGAACAACGCGGGCAGCGTCGCCGTGAAGAACCCGCCGAGGGCGGTGCCGGCGGCCATGAGCGACCCCAACGCCGCCGTCGGGCCCCCCGCCGCCAGAATCGCGATGCCGATACTCGACAGCGACGGCATGAATGCGAGCAGCCCCGCCGTCGCGACTTGCACGCCTTGCGGGAGCAAGGTGAACGCGTTCAAGAGGGGCAACAACGCTTCGGCTTGCAGATTGGAAATGCGCAGCTGCATCTCGTGCCACTTATCGCCCGTCGCGTCCGCGGAGGCGATCATCGCGTTCGACATGATCGGCGCCGCGCTGGCGATGTCCAGAATGCCGGCCTTGATCGCCGGCAGCATTTGCTGGGCGCCGCGGCCGAAGATGTCGACGGCCGTCGCGCTTTGGAGCAAGGGATCCGGGATCGCCCGGATGGCGTCAGCGATGGTGATGAACGCCTGATCCGGCGTCATCGCCTGCAGCTGCTGGACCGACAGCCCCATATCCTCGAGGGCCTTCGGGAGTTTGCCGTCGTTGAGGCGATCCGCCATCACGCGGATCGAGGTGGCGACCGCGTCGAAGGAGGACCCGCTTTGCGAGGCCGCAAACTCTAACTTTTGTACGGCTTCGGCGCTGATCCCAACACGCTCGGCCATGTCCGCGATCCGGCTGGAGGCTTCGATCGCGTGCTCCGCGGCGGACGTAATCGCGTGGACGGAGAACGCCGCCGCCACCGCGGTGCCGACGTTGCGCAGCCGTCCGCCGACGCCGGTGACCGCACCTTCAACGCCGGCCAGGCCCTTTTGGACGTCTTGGGCGTTGACGCTGACGCGCACCGCTAAATTGGCGACAGTTCCCATTAGTCCTCAGTGCGCGATCGCTTTCGACCCAGCAATTTGTCGACGCTCGGGGGCCGTTTCCCTTTTTTCATGTGAATCGCATAGTGATGCGTGATCATCCACGCGACCCGTTCCCACTGCCGCTCCTCACGTGCGCGAGACGCCTGGAGAAACCCGAGGAATTCGGCGGGCGTCATGCGCCAGAATTCCCACGGCCGCAACCCGGCGTCGAAGCCGCGGATCAGCGCGGCGTCGCAGTACTGCCGGAAGCGGCGTCCGTCACCGCTTCCGGCTGCGCGTTTCCCTCGTCCACCACCGCCGCCTTCTTCTGCGTGAGCCCGCCGCTCTCGAGCGCCTCGAGGAGCACATCCGCGAGGTCGTCGAGCGTGTGGCCGGTCTCGATCCAATGGTCCTGAATCAGATCACCGGCTTTCACGGGCGTCATCGTGCGATCCATCCAGCGGAGGCCGTAGGACAGCAAGGTGCGGGCGCCGTGAAACTGCATCCCGACGAGGAGGTCTTGAAACCCTCGCCCGGTCGCCTGTTCCATGTCCGCGATGTCGTTGTGGCGGTAGCGCAGCTTGCGCGGTTTGTCGAGAACGATGTCCACCCATGCCGGCATCCCGTGTACCCTCCCGATCCCCGAAAGAGACTCATTCGGCTGGCAGCACGAGTCGGGAGGCTCGTGACGCAGGGTGCCCCCTGTGCCAGCCGAAGCGAACGGGCCGCCTTACCAGGTGGTCACGGTGATGTTGCCGCTCACGTGCAGGCTCGCGCTCCACGTGGTGAGGTCTTCCGCCTCCGTGGGACGGTTGTATTCCGTCAACACGCACTCGCCCAGCACCTTCACGTACCCACCCGTGGATCCCGCGGGGCCGTATTCGAAACTCGCGGACGTGAGGGTCCCGGCGCGGAAGGCCGCCGACAACCCGGCGAGAATCCCGTCGAGCGTCGGATCCCAGATCCCCTCGAGCTTGATCTCGCAATCGCCGAACGACACGAGGTAGCTGTGATTCGTGGATCCGATCGTGGTGGTCTTCAGCTCGTCGATCGATTCGGAAAAGTCGATCGAGGTGATGTACGTCGTGACGGTCTGCAGCGATCCGGCTGCGTTGTCGAGTTTGAAGACCGCAAATTTGCCAGCGGTAAACGCCATGGGCCTTGTCCTTTGTGCTGAACGAAACGGTTAAAACGTCGCCCCCGTCGCGCGGATGTCGATGTAGAACACGCCATCCGTCGTCAGGCTGTAGCCCAGCCTCGTGATGTAGTTCCCGCTGCCGACGTCGGCCTGCAGACCCACGCCGCCGGCGGTCGTGTGCACCCAGTAGTGAATCTTCGCGGTCGTCGCGCCGATGTTGATGGCCGCCCCATTCGCGGCTTTCAAGCCAGGCTGTCCGGCCGCGCCGCCGGTCAGCATGACCCCGGTCGCGGCGGCTTCCGCGGCGGTGCCGTCGCTTTGCGCCAGCCACGCCCGCCCGTCCGCGGCCTTGGTGTACACGGCCTGCCCCGCCGTGACCGTCTCGCCGATCACGACTTGCTCGACGTTTCCGCTGACGAAGGTGACGTTTGTTGCTGTGACTGACAGAGCGGCCATTCGCTTATCTCCCTAGTTCAAGTCGTTCCTGACACCCCACACACACCGTCACGCCGCCCATCAGCGGCCGTCCCGCGTCGGGATCGCGGAGCACGCACCGCTCCTCGGGGATCCCAACACAGCGGTCCGGGACCGACGGCGCACTCGTCGCCGGCGCCGGGATCGTGAGCGCATGCCGTGCGGCCTCCACCTGCGCGAGGAGCAGCTGCAACGAGGCCGCGATCGCGTCGAGATGCTTCGCGAGCAGCGCGCTCACTGATGCACCCGCACGCGATACTCATCGACCAGATGCCGCGTCTCGATCTTTTCGATCGCTTCCACCATCACGCGACTGGACTCGAGCGCCACTAGCGCCGTCGGATACCCCGTGACCGTCAACGCCTGAAAGTTCAGCAAAGCCGCGATCTGTTCGGAAATCTGCAGCGCTTCGGTCTCGCCCTGATACCGGCTGTAGATGTGGAGCCGGATGATCGTGTTCCACCCGATCCCACTGCTCGCCCCGCCGCAGGTGTGCCACGGCACCACGCTCGCCCGGGAAATCAGCACATGCGGATACGCCTGCCCGTCCGGGACATCGTTGTGAATCCCGCCGGTCGCCAAGGCCGCCAGCGTGCTGTCCGCGACCAGCACCGCATAGATCGCCGTCTGCACGACGCGAATCGCCGACACTAGACAGTCCCCGCGCCGCCACTGAGATCCCGATCCATCCGCTGAAGCGCCTGCGTCACCCGCTTGCGAAAGTCCGCGTCTTCGTCTTCGGCCGCCGGTCGCATGAACGGCTGCGCGTTCGGGCGGTATTCGTTGAACACCGCCACATCCGCGATCGAGGCCTCGGAGCCTGGCGCCGCGGGCTCGGTCGCCTCGATAAAGCCCACCATAGCCGCCTGGCCGCGCCGCTTATACGTAATCGCCTGCTTGACGTGCGGCGCGTCCGGGCCTTCGGGCGCGAGGTGCCGCATCCGGTTCGCCATCGAAAACGCCGTCTTCTCCACCGCATCCGCGAGATACGCCCGCGCGATCCGCGGCGTCTCTTTCAGGAAGCGCGCGAACGAGCCACCCACGTCCTCGAGCACGATGCCCCTGCCGCCGCCGATAAACGTGCGTCTCCCCATGACCTACGTCTTCGCCGCGTTGGCACAGTGCGCGACGAGGGTTTTGTTCTTCAGCCCGGGGTTCTCCACCGCAAACACCTTCAACGTCAGATGCGGCGTCACGATCCGCAGCCCCACGCCACTGGTAAACCGCTCGACCACCGCTGCCTTGTACGGGCCTTCCGCTTCATAGAGCAGCACGGCGTCCGTCTCATTCGGGACAATCGGGACGACCGTCACCTTCGCCCACCACGATCCGAAGATCGTCCACGTCGGCTCCGCGCGCCCGCCCATCGCATCCGTGGTCGGGGTCGCATACTGCAAGGCACACCGGACGCCGCGATCCCCGGCAGTTGGCCATGCGGTCGACGGTCGCGGCTGCGCCATGTCAGAACGCCCGGTACGGCCACAACAGCGCCTCGACGGTCTCCGGCACGACCACGGCGGAGGTGCCGACGCCGACGATCACCCGCTCGCGATTGAGATACCAATGCCCAATCACCAACTTCATGCCGGCCTTGATCGAATCCGGCACGCTCGACGCCGCCGCCCCGTAGCCTGCGACAAACCGCACCGTCACCGCGTTCATCTGCGCGCGGGTCACCGGGTAGTACTGCGCGTAGGCCGGCGCGATCCGTGCCCGCTGGCTCTTCGGGCCCGTCGGGAGATCGGTCTGGTAGTACGCGCTGGACCAGGTCTGCGACGATCCCGCCGTGTCGGTGTAGGTAATGCTCGTCACCGACGACACCCCGGCGACGGGAATCTCCAGCACGCCACAGGGAAACGCGTCGAGCGTCCAGTCCCAGGTCTGCGTGAGGAGGGCGCGCCGGCAGAAGCTTTCGACGTACTCCCGCGCCGCGGCGCGCAACGCAATCAGGTACGGGTCTTCGGTCGTATTCGTGGTGGGCAGCGACGCGCCCAACCCGCTGTCGGCCGTGTTGTCGGTGTAGACGGTGGTCGTGTTGTCGGCCAGCGTCGTCAGCAGCTTGTAGGAGGTCCCCGCCGCTTCGGTGCGGTACACCTTGCGCGCCGTCACGGCACTGCCGCCCAAGGGCATCGCGCTGAGCGCGACTTTGCCATTCACCGCTTTGTCGACGACGGTGACGGCACTGGAGATCGCCCCGCCGTCGGTTTCGCCATCGGCCGTGACAAACGTCACGCGATAGCGATGGGCCCCGTTGTCGACGTTGCCCGCGATCGCGGGACTGGCGAGCGCGACCGTCGGCGCCCCCGGCGCCGGTTCGCCAAACGCGTCATCCAGACGCAAGTGACTTTTGACTTCCGCGATCGTCAGGGGCTCGATCGTGGGTGGTGTGACCAGGGACAGCCCCATCGATCACCGCTTGGCCCACGTCCCAAACCGCCGGATCCCGCACTGCAGCGACGCCGTCGTGGTCGTGTTGACCATCTGGAAGACCGGCTTGTGCGCCACCGTCGTCGTCAGCGCCAGGAGCTTCGTCGCGATGAGCGCCTTGTCCTGGAAGCAATACATGTTGCCGGCGGTGTCAATCTCCACGCGCAGGCGCGTGTACGTCGCCGCGGCGGGGAAGGTCGAGGCGACATCACACGCCGCATTCGCCGCCGTCTCGGTCGCCGCCGCATTCGCCTTGTTCTGGAACGCGAACAGTGTCGACGCCGCCGTCATGCGCGAGTCCATGATGAGGCCCGCCAGGTTGTCGCCTGCCGTGCCGACCGCGCTGAAGGTCAGCGTGGTGGTCAACCCCGTGAGAATCGGATCGAGCGCCTCTTCCTGCGCGCCGTTCGCATCGCCTTGGAACGCGAGAATGAACGCCCGGGTCACGATGTCGGTGATGCCCGTGAGGGTGATGTCCACGACCATCACGCCGTTGGTGGCGGGTTTCCATAACCCTGCCGTGCCCCCGAGCCCGAGCGACGACGAGTGATTCGTCTCGTTGGTCGTGCCGAACGTCAGCAGGGGTCCGCCGATCGGATACGACACGGTCATCGCCGTATCCGCGTCGTTCACTTCAATCCCTTGCCCGAAGTACTTCACGCCGTTGCCGTCGATGCTGTTGTCGGTCGTCGCGGAGCCGGCCCGCCCCGTGGCGCCGTTCCAATCGGTATTGAGGCCCACGAGCCCCTGCTGATTGAACGTGACCGGGGTCCAGTAGGGCGCGGCCAACGTGCCTTCGTTGACGAACACGACGCCCGACCCGGTATCGCGAATCAGGCAGCCCGGCGCGGCATAGGACCCGGCGCCCGCGCCCGCCGTGCCCGAGATCGGAAAGCCCGACACCGGCAGAACCACCGACATGTCGCCGTCGACCTGTGCGGTCGGAACGTTCAGATGTGCCATCGGTCAGGCTCCTACAGGATGGACGGCAGGCCGCCGTTGCTCGCGTAGCGCGGCGAGACGATGACGCCAATCGAGATGTTCTGCGTCGACGCGCTGCCCGCGATCTCGAGCGTGACGTACGGCGTCGCATCGGCGATCGCCTGGGCGTCGATTTCGACGATCAGGAGCTTGTGGTCGTAGGTCGCGGCCGTCAGGGTCAGCCCGGTGCTGGCGACGGCCACGGCCGCCGCTTGCGTGTCGGACAGCGCGACGGTCGTATCCGCGCCGGCCAACCGGTAGCTGAAGGCGATCGCGGTCGTCTTGGTCGCCGTCGCCGCCCCGACGTACACCTTGAGGGCGTCGTCGGCGGTGATGCTGCCGAAGTTCAGCAGGAAGCACATCTCGTGCACCTTGCCGGCGTGGATGGACTTCGTATCGACGCCGGCCGTCGTGACGTCGGCCGACTCGGTCAGCGAGAAAATCTTGTACCGTTCACTGAATCGCATGTCGTCTCCTTACGCTCGGGTCTGCAGCACGATGAACGGCGACTGTGTGCCGGTGCCTTTGAACGGCGTGATCGCCGCGCGCGGGACCGGTTGCCCATCGACGCGATAGAAGGCGCGGAACGCCTGCTCGCCTTGCGCGAAGTAGACGTGCATCGAGGACGCCTGCTCGACCCCGCCTTTGCGAATCAGGCGGTACTGCTTGAGGTCGGTCAGCGAAATGTCACCGACGGTGCCCAGCGCTTCGGCGTACTCCACGGTGACGACGTCGGCGCCGTACATCGAGAGCACGTTCTTGGGCCCGTAGTTCACGAAACGCGGCGTAACGCCGGACGTGCCGACCGGCTGAAAGAGGTTGTCGAGCTGCGTGCGCGTCTCTTTGTTGACGAGCCAGACCGCGGTCGCCTCTGAGGCATCCGGGAGGCGCGCCCACATCTTCCCGAGGTTCGCGGTCACGATCGTCGCCGCCGTCTGACCGCTCTCTTTGGCGATCGAGATCAGGCAGGGCGCATTGAGGAACCCCAGTGGGGCACTCGAGCCGTTCCCGCGCACGATCTTGTTTTCCACCTGGAAGACCAGCTCGCGTTCGAACGAGGCCTCGAGCTCGCCGCCCAGGCCGATCGCGTCGCTGATCAGCTCGTCGGTCATCACGCCCAAGGCGCCGACTTTGCGGAGCTTCATCTCCATCCGCGCCAGCTTGAACATGCTGGCCGTGGGCGCCGTGCCCTCATCGACCCAGTACCCGAGGACGCCGCCCTGGCGCGAGCTGTCCGCGCGCGAGGTTTCGTCGAACAGGTTGTAGGCGATGGAATTGCCGGTGATGGACCGCGCGTCGACGCGGCTGAGAATCTTGCCTTGCTCGAACATGGTCCGCTCGATCCCCGGCGCGACTTCGCGCGGGACGGCAAACCCGAGGCTCGAATCGACTTGTGTGCCGGCGCCGGTCGCCGCCGCGTAGAGGCGCGGGTCGATCTCGTGCGTCGTGGTCGCCGCTTTCACGGCCATCGCAAACGCGCCCAGCGCGGCATGTCGGGCTTCGGCTTTCGCCAAAGGTGTGGCGTCCGCCTCGATCGTGGGACCCCAAGGCGCCAGCGTGGCATGGTCGGTCCCCGGCTCGACGCGCTGGCCCTGCCGGCGCTCGTCGTCCGCGAACCGCTCGGCGCGGGCCAGGTCCGTGGCCACGACGGCCGCGGTCGCCGCGAGCGCGTCGAGCTCGGTCTCGAGGGCATCGAGTCGCGTGCTCTGCTCCGGCGTCCGCTTCTCGGCGGCGATCGCCATGAGCCTGCGGCCCTCGGCCTTGAGATCGGCCTGCGCCTTGTCGTTGTCGGCCTTTGCCTGCCGCAACTGCTTAATGTTCATGTCGTCTCCTGGCCACAAAAGAAAAGGGCCGTGTTCAGCGAGCGTCGCGGCCGTCGCGCATGACACGCGGCTCCGCACCCACTCGATGAACACGGCCCTCAACGGAGGTCCGTCTTCTGGCTCCAAGTATCGGCCCCGCGCGGCCGCGGGGATTTAAATTCCGACGGAAAATCGCAGCGCGAGAATGCTCCGGGCGAGTCGCTGCACTGGAATGTCGAGTCGCAGCGCCTCTCGACAGAGCGCGTCAATGAGCGTGACGGGCAAGCGCACCGCGAACCGCTCCATCGGCGGGTCCACGCCGCGGGGTCGGCCGCGCTTGCGGCGCGCAGGGACCATCAGAAGCGCTCGAGCCTCCGGCGCCGATCCGCGTCGCCCATGGCATCGAATGCCGTGAACGGCTGCGACCAGACATGGCACGCAGGCGTGAACGTCGGCGGATCGTCAGGCGACCACCTGGCATTGATGGCGCAGTGCATGGGATTTGTGGTCTCGCAGGAGCAGGAGACGGGCTCCCCCTGATCGATAGCTTCCCCGCGCAGTCCGGCTGGCTGCTGACGGCCCGTGAGCCGGCCGACCGTCTCGTCGAACGTCGCAATGCGGTCGATCATGCCGAGCTTCAGCCCCTCGGTCGCGGACACCACGCGGCCCTCCCCATACCCGTCGCGAATGACGGACGCCTTGACCTTGCGGCCGCGGGCGATGTCCGCCGTCATCACGGCGTAGGCCTCGTCGACGCGCGCCTGTATCGCGGCCTTCGCCGCGTCACTCAGCGGACCGTACCCTTCATCCTTGAATTTCCCGGCCGAGATCACGGTCCTGGTCAGCCCGAACTTCGCGTCGGCTTTTGACGTGTCCAGGTGCGAGGTAATGACGCCCAGCGCGCCCACTTGCCCGCTCGGCGTCGACACGATCTCGTCGGCGCTGGCCGCGATCCAGTACCCCGCGGACGCGGCCAGGGCGTTCACGTGCGCCACGATGGGCTTCCGCCCGCGCGCGGCGAAAATCTCCGCCGCGAGCTCCGTCACCCCGGCGATCGTGCCGCCCGGCGTGTTGGTATCGATCAGGATCGCGGACACGTTGTCATCGGTGATCGCTTTCCGAAACATCGCCGAGAACCGTTCGGTCGACATCCCGCCGCTCATCTCCGACATCCCGCCCATCCGATGCGAGATCACCCCCTGCAACGGCAGAATCGCCACGGCGCCGCGCGTCAGCGACTCGGCGGGCTGCGGGTCGCCCAAACGGGCGCGCAGTTCCTCCGGCGTGAACTTGCCGCCCTCCATGTGGAATTGCAGGATCGCTTCGATCTCGTCGAGCGTGGATCGTTGAATCGCCCACGGCGTCTCGAGCACGAACCGGGCAACGTGTAGATACTTCATGCAGCCATCTCCTCGAGGTCGAGTAATCCCAACAGGTACGCCTCTTCGTCTTCGTTCGTTGTCCCGGTGGCCGTGACACGCCCGATGCGCGACCGCAGCATCGGACAGCCCCGCACCACCGCGCGTCCGTTGACCACGTGAGCGTCGTCGGGCTCGGTGGTCGATCTGCCGCGGTAGTGCCGCCACGTCCCGTCGTCGCTCCAGGTGATTTCCGCGACGGGATCCCCCTCCGCGAGCACCTCGCCCACCGCGCTCACAGCGGCGACACCAGCACTGTTGATGAGCGCCGAGCCCGTGTGCGTCGTGGTCCCGATCGCCGCGGCCGTCGCGACGCCGGCGACGGCCGTGAGCGCCGTGCCGGTCTGCGTCGTGGTCCCGATCGCCGCGGTCGTCGCCACGCCAGCGACGGCCGTGAGCGACGACCCGGCGACGCTCACCGTGCCAATCGCGGCTGTCGCGGCGACGCCCGTGACGGCCTTCAGCGCCGTGCCTGTGTGTGTCGTGGTCCCGATCGCCGCGGTCGCCGCCACGCCAGTCGCCGTCGCGGTGGCGCCACCCGTGACACTCGCCGTCCCGACCGCACACGTGGCGCTCACGCCGATCGCCGCGATCCGCACCTCGATCGGATTGGTGAGCGCGATGTTGTTGGGGTTCGCTTGCCCCTGACGGAGATAGATGTCGGTCATGGCGCCCCGACCAAGGTGTTGGCTGTCGTCCCTGCCACGTCCGGACTCCCCGCTTTGTACGCGACTGCGTAGTGCGTCAGCGCGGGCGAGGCATTCACCAGGTAGTTCCCACTGGCATCCGACGTGGTCTGTGCGGCAATCGAGTTATCCGCCGTGCGAAAGAGCACGATCGGACAACTCGCGAGCGCCGCGCCGGTCACGTCGCGGGTGACGCCAGTGATCAGATAGGGCAGCTCGAAATAGGGCGACGTCGCATCAACGAACGTCCGCACCGTCGGCAGCGTCCGCGCGACGTTGGGAATGCCCGTCTGTTGTGCGCAGCCCTGGAAGGTCGGCATCAGTTGCGCGAGAAGATGCAGACGTGTTGCACGATGAATGAGTTGGTCGTGCTCAGCGTCTTGCGGAACGTCAGATTTCCGTTGATCGTGGTGTCGACCGACGCCTGCGTGCCGCCGAAGCTGATGACATTCGGGTTCGCCGTGCCGGACGAGACGCCGCCGCCGATGGTCATCAACCCCGTGCCGGTGACTTTCGAGTTGGCCCCCGCCGCGCCCACCGACTGCACTAGCAGGTCGAAGGCGAGATACCACGCCCCGATCGCCACGGTCACCGTGCCGACAGTCAGGCTCACGCCGAGCGTGGTGCCCGCCGGCCCCCATTGCGGCGTGATGATCGCCGTGCCGCCGGTGAGCGAGCACGTGCCGCCCGCCCGCACACAGTAGATTTTCCCGGCCTTGGCGTCGTTGGCGAAGATCGGCGTCCAGGTGATCCCTGGCCACATGTCCTCGATGCTGCTCGACGAGAGCGTCCCGAGCGGCGCGACCGGGGCGTCGATATACGGTCCATCCTGAAACAGTTGTCGTCCCACGTTAGGTGATCCTCACAAGGGCCGTGGCCGCCGCGGCCGCGGGGAAGGTGACGGTGAAGGTCCCGTTGGTGCTGGTGATGTCGGATCCGAAATCCAGCACCGCGACGGCCTTGTTGCTGCGCGTGGCGTTGTAGAGGAGCGCGCCACGCGCCGTGATGGTGGCCGACGTCCACGCCGGATCGGTCGACCAGTCGAGGTACGCGGTGTCCGTATCCAGTGCGGCGGTGTACCCCACGAGCGTCTGTCCGCCCGCTGCGTACGTGCCGCTGTCGCCGACTTCATTCGTCGCGGAGTAGGCCGTCGTGGCCTTCGAGAGAGTCGCCGCGGACGTGTAGAGCGCGATTTTGTACACGTCGGCGGCCAGGTGAATCCCTTGGAGCGCTTCGGTTTTGAAGCTGTTGCAGACGGCGGCGGTGATGGCCATTTAGGACGACTCCTCCACGACGCCCGTGATGTGCCCCTTGCCATCACGCGTCACGGTTTTCTTCACGATCGATTTCTTCACCGCGGGCGCGTGTACGGTGACCGGCGCCTCGATGGCCCCCTTCGCAATCGTGACGACGGGCGCCTCGACGGTGACCGGCGCTTGGTGCACCGTCACGGGTACGTTCAGCGCGCCTTCCGCGATCGTGGTCGGCGCGTGCACTTCGATGTGCGGTTGTGGCGGTGGCTTCGGCGTGTCCAGGGCCAACCCGGCCAGGTAGTGCGGCGTCCACGACGCCACCACGGCGATCCCGTCTTCGGACAACTCTGCGTATTGAATCGCGCAATAGGCCCGCGCGGCCGCGGGGTCCATCAGCATGGTCTGCGCGACGAGCTCCGCATGGTCTGCGTAGAAACTGCGCGCCCAGGCATGAAAGGCGGTGTCATCGCTGGCGTGTTTCACCGCCGCCTTCTGGATGGCCGTGGTTTCCTTGCGTAACACCCGCGCGGAGGATTCGTGCACGATCGCTTCCGCTTTACTTGGTGCCTGGCGCGAGGCCGTCGCCGGTGGCTTGGGCGCGTTATTGGATCCGCCCGCCACGCTGCCCGTGAGATGCGTCGGATCGAGCGGGACGTCCAGCCCGGGCAGCTTGTTGCGGTTCTCGAGCTCGCGGACTTCATTCCGAGTGAACGTTCCCGTGGTCACGGCTTGCATGTAGGCCGCCCAGCGCGCCTGGATGTCGCCTCGCACCAGGGCGTCGCGCGTGAACTCCGCGTAATAGGTCTCGGTCTGGATGATCAGCTGATCCGAGATCGCCGCTTCGAAGAGCGTCAACCACGACCCCAGGCTGTAGGTCACAAACTCCTGCCCCTGGTGTTCGATGTTGTTGAAGGTGGCGCGGTCCATTTCCGCGAGCATGTGTGGCGGCAAGCCGAGCCAGCGCGCGATGTCACTCACCGAGAACTTGCGCGACAGGAGCATTTGCGCCTGCTCCGGGGTCATCGTCGCCGGGACCCACGTCGTGCCCTGCTCGAGGACGACGGGCTGGTGGTAGTTCCCTTCCCCCGCGCTCTTGTCCGAGAACGACCGCGCCATGCGCTTGCTGGCGTCGTCGTCCAGAATGCCGGGATGCGTCAGGATCCCCCCGTGCAGCGCGCCTCGCGAAAACAACGTCCCGGCGTACCGCTCGAGCGCGAGCGCGTGACCGAGACTGTCCCGCGCGTAGTCGAGCACCCCCTTGCCGGCGATCCCGTCATCCGAGACCCCTCGCAGATGAAAGACTTCGTCCTGCGTGTAGGTGGTCGTCACCGCCGTCTTCGGATTCCGGACGTCGTAGAGCAACCGGCCTGAGTCGAGTTGCCGCGGCGTGACCAGCGTCGGGTGCAGCGGCCAGAGCTGATCGAGAAAGCCGCGTGAGCCCTCGACGATCCGGCTGTACCCGTTGCCGTGGTGAATGAGGTGGCGCATCTGCTGCCGGCGCCACTGAAACGAATCCTGCCAGGCGTTCGGCTTCCGGCCGACCACGTCGAACAGCGTCGTGCGGACGGATTCGCGCCCGTCCTCCGATCGGCGATACACGCCGAGCGGCAACATCGCGAGCGAGGTCGACAGAATGTCCACGCCGCGGAAGTAGGCGCTGACCTTCTGCGCGCTCTCGGCGTCGATCCGCACGCCGGCGGAGGTCAGGAGGCCGGTCGGCTGATACCAGAAATCATCGGTCGGCCCAGCGCTGGCCTGCAGCGAGCCGCCGAAGAGTCGCGCGAGCACATCCATTTACGGTTTCCTCACGCGCAGGTACGGCCACGCCCCGATCGCCATCACGAGCAGCCCTGTCACGATGTTTGCGACGGGACGAGACAGGGACGACAGCCCCACGTACAGCACGACAAACCCACCCACCATCGCGATGAGGTTGAGGTTCTCCAGGACCTCGCGCAGGACCGCGCGGAGCCTAATCACCAAGACTCCGCACGCCACGCGTCATGTAGACGCTGCTCGGTTCGAAGGCCGTCACCAGCATCGCCGCGACGCCGTCGACCAGCGCGACGCCGCCGTCGATCCGCTTGCGTTGCCCGATCTTGATCGGCCGGATCTCCCGCCAGTGGTTCTCTTCCTTCGCCATGTTGCCCATGCACATGTGCATGACGGGATTCCCGGTGTGCGCCACGTTCCGGCTGACGATGAGCGCTTCCACGGTCTTCGACGGCTCCGAGAGGTGCCGAAAACTCTGCGGGATCTCGGTGACCAGGTCGTCGCCGAAATGCCGGCGTAAGCGCGTGACGGCCGCCGTCGCCCCCGCCTGGTCGAACCCGATGTGCCGCACGCGGTACTGCTTCGAGACCTGACTGATGATGAAATCCACGATCGCGTCGTGGTCGATGATGTCCCCCGGCGTCGAGGTGATGTGGCCGGCCTTCTCCCACTCGACGTACGGGACGTTGTCCTCCTGCGATCGCCGCACGAGCGTGTTGTGCGGCATCCAGAAGTAGGGCAACACGTCGATCGCGCGGTCCAGGGCGGGCGCGTCGTCCGGCCGTGGCACCTCGCGTTCGATCGGCCGCGGGAACACGAGGACCACCGACGAGAGGTCGATCTTGTCGGACAGGTCAATCCCGACGTAGCACTCGCGACCCACCAGCGACGCGCTCGAGACCGGACCGGCACAGGCCGCCCACTGCTCGAGGGGAATCCAGACGTCGACCTGCTGCGTCCACTGACAAAAGTTCAGCCGTCGGACCGTGTTTCGCTCGGACGGCATGGCGACCGCCACCTGGACCTCGTCGCGCAAGTACTGCCAGGGTATCGAGACCCCGAGATTCGGGTTGGCCTTCAGCCAGTGCGGCCCTTCGACTTTCCAATCGTCACAGTCCGGACAGTCGTCGGAGGGTTGTCGCTTGCCCGCCGCATGGCATCGATCGCACGCGTCGAGATGACAGACGAACGCAAACCACGATTCATTGACGAGCGTGCCCTCGAGAATCTGGCAGGAGTGGTCGTAGTACTCGAAGCACACCGACTCGCGATTGAAGCCCGTGTTGGTCGGCAGGAACAGCAACGCGTTCGGCCGGCCCTTGATCCCGGCGCGCATCTTCCCGACGAGTCCCCGGTTTGGATGCTCGTGGAGCTCCTCGATCACCGCGCCCTGCACGCGCTTACCGGATTGGCTCCGGCTGTCGGACGAGATCGGCCGGATGAACGAGCCGGTCTCCTTGACCGCGAGGTTGTTGCCCGTTTCGGTGATGAGGGCGGTCAGGTCTGGCGAGGCGTGCACCATCTTCAGACAATCCGCGAACGGGATCAGGGCTTGTTCTTTCATCGCGCCGGCGCAGAACAACTGCGCGCCGCGCACGCCGCGGCGCACCAGCATGAAAATCAGGATCCCGGCGCCGAGCGGCGTCTTCCCACAGCCCTTCCCGCCTTGAAAGAACGCGATTCGGAAGCGCTGCCGCTCGCGGAGAGCCCCGGTTTTCTTGCTCACGTGGATCGCGAACCAGCCAAACAGCGACCCAACAATGAAGGCTTGAAAATTTGTGAGGACGAATGGCGTCCCGGCCTCTGGCGTCACATCGGCGTCGACTTCTTCGTCTTCGTCGGTGTCCGTCTCTTCGGGGAGCGTGAGGCAGGTGGCAAAGAAGTCGATCGCCTCCTGCGCCTCGAGCGGTTTCCAGATCAGGCCCTTCCGCTCGGCGTCCCGGAGATCATTGAGATGTCGTTGACACGCGAGAATGACCAGGCGCGCCGCCACGATTCGCCGCGCGACGACGTCGGTCGCGTAGCGAGTCGCCGGATCGAGCTGGGCCCTCTTCGTCATGCCCGGGACTTCGTGAACCGATCGAGCGGGTTCACCTTCGGAGCTTCGGTGGCGTAGAGCTCCTTGCCCATCGGAGCCAACCGGAACCGCGCCCGCGCGGCCTCGACGCGCTGCACCAGCCCGCGGTAGTCCGGCAGGAGCGGATGCTTTTTCAACGCGCGATGCTCGATGCCGGCGTCGTCGACGTAGACGTGGACAAACGTCAGGCCGTCGCCGTCGATCTGGGTCCAGAGCCGGCGCATCCGGACGACCACTTCGCAGAGCTCGCGGAACGATTCCGCCGTCGCCGGCGTCAGCGTGCGCTGCGTCAGCGCGTGCGGGGCGTTCGCCGCCCACACCGCCGCTTCGGCCTCCAAGAGGTCGGTCGGGACCGGCACGGGCTCGACCGCGGCGATCACCGGCTCGGCGAACGGCAGGGCTCGATGGCTCGCGCCGCCGTCGATCGACCGCAAGTGCCGATCTTTTGATTTCCGACCCGCGCCGACGCGCGCACCGCCGCTGCCGCGGCCGCCCATCGCTAACCGCCCCTCATATTTGGATTTGCGGAACTTTTGAAATCGCGATTTTCTGCGTGAGGGGCCCCGGGCGTGTCCGCTCGCGCTGCTGAAAACCTTTTCCCCCCCCCGGGCTGGGTCTGCTGCGGTCGCGTTCCTCCAGCCGGCGCTTGGCCGCGTGGCACGTGATGCACAGACTCTGCAGGTTGGCCGCCCCATCGGTGCCCCCGTACCGTTTGGGTTTGATGTGATCGACTTGTTGCGCGGCGGTGACGCGTCGCTGTTGCACGCAGACGCTATGGACGGCGTGCGATTGCCCGTCTGCTCGCATGCCGCAGAGCGGGAACCGGCGGAGGAAGGCGTCGCGAACGCGTCGCCACGGGCGGCCGTAGGTTTCGGCGTCGCCCGCCTTTTGTACGCCGTACGCGGCCGCGCACGTATCGCAGCGCCCCTGCGTCACACGGACGCGGCAGCACCCCACGCACAACGTCATCTGGGGCATGTCGCCGCTCACGACTTCCGGGCGCGGCGCGCGAGCGCGGCGTCCATCTCGCGGCGGATATCCCACTCGGAGCGAGTCGACCAGCGGCGCTCGTGGTCGACGTACGCGCGACGCACCCGCTCCTCGAGCGTCTCTTCGCGCACTTTCTGCACGACGCTGGTCGCGACCGCGTCTTCAAACTGCGTGATCACAGCTTGCCGGCCACGAGCAGGATGATCAGGATCAGCAGGATGAGGCCGACGCCGCTCCCGCCGACGAGCGGACCCCCGGCGTAGAACCCGCCACCACCGAAGACAAGGAGCAGGATGATCAGGAGGACTAGGAGGTTCATTCAAATATTCCGCTGGTCAGGTTCAGGATGTAATAGGCGACGGAGACGCGCAGGGTGTTGTCGTCGTGGCCTCCAGTGAAGTCCAAAGACACACCGTTATTGAAGCCGATCCAGAAGGACACATTGGCAACGTCTGCGGTCAGACCGCCGAGATACCCCGCCGCTTTCGACATCGTCAACACGGTAGTCAGTAGATCGTTTTGCCCAGTCGCGAGGATGGGATACGACTCTGACTGGCTCTCGGTCCAGAGCGCGTACGTGGCATTCGACACCCCAAGCCCAGAGGTGAAGTAGGCCCCAGCCCCGTCGACGTTCGTATAGGCGCCGGCTTGTGCGTCCAAGGTGGCGATCACCACGTGCGGCCACAACATCCGATTCGTCCCCGGCGCTGGCAGGAGTGCTAGAGCCGTCGTCGGCAGCAAGAGGATCGCGGCGTTATCCAGCAGCACCGTCGCCTGATGGAGGATGGAGGCCGCCAACGCCGTCCCGGCATTCGCCGGCCCGAGCGCGCTATCCTGCGTCGGAATCGCACAGACGACCCGCCCGGCGGTATCGACGACGTGCACGCGTGACCCGCCTGCATAGACCAGCGACAGACTCACGGCTGATTGCCCCCCACGTGTACTGACACGATCACATCCCGCCCCGACCCACGGAGCCCGCCGTCTGGATGTCGCCGTCGAGGGTCGGGAGCAGGGCGACGCCGATCGGCCAGGTGTTCGTGCCGTAGGGTTGGTCGTGGTCGCCCGCGGCGCTGTAGTACACCCGCCAGACGCCGCTCGCGATCTCGACGACATAGACGTTTGCTGTGTGATAGCGATCCCAGGCCCCCGGCACGCGCGACGGCGGGATCAGCACCCGCCCGCGTTGGAAGGGCCCGATCGGACTCCCCGACGCCGTCGCGTAGATTTGATACGGCTCGATCGCCTGCGTCCCGGCGTCATACAGCAGCCAGTAGGTCGATCCGATCTTCAGGAGCTGGTGCCCTTCGCACTGGAACGGATCCGTGGTGAGGATGTCGCCGGCGCCGCCCTTCGTCCACGCGATCCCGTCGGGCGACGTCGCGTAGCGGAAGCCGGGCAGAATCCGCAGGCCGTCGCGGTAGGCGTAAATCATCGTCCACGCCCCGCCCTCGTTGATCACGACGGGGAACTCCACCGAGTCGCCGTCCGTCCGCCCCTGCCCGGTCGGGGTGAGGATCGGGTTGCTGGCGTGCTTGGTGAAGGTCAGCCCGTCGGCGCTCGTCGCCAGCCCGCACTGGATCGTCGACCCGTTGATCCCCGAGTAGTACAGGTACCAGGTCCCGCCGGCGTAGACGACCGACGCCATGCGTGCGTGGTCCTGATCCCAACTGCTGCCCCCGCCCTTCGTGAGCACCTGGCCGATGTAGGTCCAGGTGTTCGGGTCGGCGACCGGCGCGGTGAACCGCAGAATCGACATCTCGCCGAGTTGCACCGGCGCGGCCAAGCCGGACGCGTACATGATCAGCTGCGTCGCATCCGCCGGATCGATCACGATTTGCTGGTCGAACACCTGCATCTCGTACGGCGACCCGACGCCACCGAGCGCGATGATCGGGTTGCCGGCATCGCGGCGCACGGCGCGATCGAAGCGGGGGACGCTCATCCCATGATCCCCGCGGTGATGTTGTAGAAGTTGAACTCGGCGCTGCCTCCTGCGCCGAGCTCGACGACGACGAGCTCGTTGAAGCCGAGCGTGCTCTGATAATCGGCGGCCAGCCCGCCACGTGTCGCGCCGGCATTCACATTCGCGTGCACGGCGGGCCCTTCCAGGCTGGCGTCATTGAGCGACAACGAGCAGTACGCGAGCAGGGCCAACTCGACCCAGCCGCCGGTCGCAAACACCTGCGGCTCGCCCGTCACAAAGGAGAACCGGTGTGGCCCGCCGACGCCGTTGTTCCACTCCCGCCAGACCGCCGTCCCGTAAGCGTGGAGCGTCGCCGCTTCGTTGCGTCCCAGGAGGCGCAGCGTTTGGTTGCAGGCACTCCAGACAAACCGCTTCGCGATGCTGTCCTCAGTGACGTTGCTCCCGCTGGCCCGAAGCGTCCCCATCCAGCGCCGCGTCGTCGCCCCGCTCTTGACGGGAATCCCGTCCTGCAGCGCGAGGGCATCGGCGCGCACGAAGTCCGTTGTCCAGGCCGCCGACAGTTCCAGGGTCAGGGTTCCGGCGTTGTCGTAGAGGAAGATGTCGTAGTTTTTCCCGCTCGTCACCGTGAGCGCCAAGCTGCGCTCCGTCGTCGAATAGAGCCGCCACCGCGTGCCGTCATAGAGCGAGACGAGCTTGCCGGAGTACGGGGTCAGGTAGATCGCCCCCTGTGCGGTCCGGTCGACGGTGCTCACCGGCACACCGCTTTCCGTCGTCGGCCGCAGCTGGCAGATCGACGGCAGCATCTGCCCGAGCAGGCGTTGCAGGGTGACTTTGTTCTCGACGGGGGTGCCACTCGGGTCGTCCACCGTCAGCAGCAAATCCTCGAGGGCGGGGACGGAGATTTCCGCGAGCCCCGGGACGTCGAGCACGGCGCCGCCACCCGCGGCGAACGCCGTTCCGGCATTGGCTGGGCCGACGGGCGTGTCCTGCGCCGCGAGTGAACAGACGATCCGTCCAGCCGCATCCACCACGTGCACTAACGACCCGCCGGCATAGACGAGCGACAGACTCACTGATCGCCCCCCACCTGCTGTATAGGCGCGTCATTACACGTAATGACACGTGCGCCCGTCGCCGACGCGCGTGGCTCAGGCGCATCGAACGGCAGCAGCCCGGTGCGCGTGATTGGCAGCAGCAGCTTGTTCGCGGCCGCCTGGTCGTCGGGCATTTCGAACAGCGGGCCCTCGAGGCTGTCCTTCACTTGCGCACCTTCGCGCCCTTCGACGGTTTCACTTCCGCCCAGGTGGAGGGGTCGCCGGTGTCGGTGCAGTCGAGCACCAACTGCAGCGCATCGACGCGGTCGAAGCCGGCGAGCACCAGGCGCTCGACCAGGCGTTCGGTATTGATCGAGCTCCGCCCCTTCTGGCCGCGGCGTGTGACGTCGTAGCCGTTGCACGTCACGAATTCCGACGGCGCGAACCCCGCGTCAGCGAGCAGCTTGTCGATGTCTTTGCGGACCGCCTTCTCCTGCTCGGCGAAGGACCCTTCGTCGTTGCCGAGGAGCGCCTCGAGCCGGCGCTGCGCGCGGACGAGCACGTCGAGGCCGGCGAGCATCGGGTGCTTCAGGTAGGTGCCGATGTTGATCACGCGTGCGCCCCGGCTTCGATGATCACGGCGAGCTCCGCAGTCAGCGCCGCATGGACCTTTCGGTTGGCGTCGGAGCGGTCGCGGTTGTTGGCGATGGCTTCCTCGATTTGCGCGCGGTCGCGCTCGAGCCCGAGCTCTTCGCGTCGACACGCGGAGAGGTCGCGCACCACCTGGTCGGCCCAGCGGGTGGGGGTGTTCATGTGGGTGCGGGGTCCTCCCAATCGACGGACACGGGGCGCGCGAGGCGTTCGCGGCTATATGCCGCGTCGGCCCTTCCTAGTTATCTGTTGGGCTAGAAATCTGCGTGGTTACCCGTAGCGGGGGGGAGTCCAGGCGCCGTTACTCGGGAGAACCTTCGGTGGGCGCGGCGCCGGTTGACGGGGGCGGCGCGAGCCTTATTTGCTGCCGCGACGGGTCCCCAGAGCCACGCCGTCGTGCGCGTCCTGGCCTCGTATTCGTACACCTCGCTGCCGCCCCGCGCGATGACCTCTGCCATCCCGGACCAGGACATCACGCAGTGCGTGCGGCGGGCGCGGTACGGGACGAGCCACGCGGTGCGCAGGCCAGCGAGCGCCTCCCGCTGCTGCTCGATGGTCGGCCAGGACGAGGGCTTATGCCACGTCGTTTTCTTCCGCCACGAGAGTGCTCGGAGTGCCACCACGTCAGGAGCGCAGATGCTGGGCGCGCGGGTCGAGGCGCTGCATCGCCTGCAGCATCGCCTGCAGCGCCATCCAGTCCTCTTTCACGTACTCGTAGGAGACGGCATGGCCCCAGGCTTGGTGCAGTAAGCGGTTGACCTCGTCCCACGACGGCGGGAGCTCGGCGGCGAGCTCGGGGTGTTCGCGAGCAAACGCCGCCCAGTCCACCTGCTCGAAGGTGGGAAAGCGTTCGGTGCAGATGCACTGCCGGCGCCGATGCACCTGGTCGAGGAGGATCGCGCCGCGGGAGCGCACGACGCTCGACTCGGAGGCGGCGCAGAACGGGCAGGCCATCTTCAAGGCGCGGCTGGCGTGCCGGATGCGGAGGGTGGTCGGGAGCGGGAGGAGACGCGTGCGCGGAGCGGGGGGACTGCTATCCATGGCGCCTGCCTTCTGGTTGGGCCGTGTTACCGTTTCCCAACTCCAGACGAGCACGCGCATTCCAGACCATTCCAGGGGGGGCTCCTTGCCAAAGGCGGGTCCCCCCTGAGCGTGGCCGTGCCAACACGGGTTAGCACGGCTCGAAGTCTAGAGAAATCGGAGGGTTAGGGTGTGTGCAGGACGGCACAGCCCGTGCCAGGGCGGGGTTAGAACCAGGGCTTGCTGATCGGCCCGAAGCTCACGACCGCGCCGTCGGTCATCTCGAGCGGCGCCGGGTTCAGCGTTCCCGACTTGTAGAGCACGGCCGTCTTGAACTCGTCAGGCGTCGCGTGCGGGAGCTCGAGCACCTTGCGGGTCACGCGCCCGTCCAGGTGCTCGATGAAGACGGTGCCGCGCATCATCGGAACGGGTAGAGCGCGACGAGCGCCGCCGCGGTCGCCGCGGCCAGGCCGGCCGCCACCAGGTGGACGTTAGGCGAGGACGTCTTCGCGGCCGCGAGGCCGAAGAGGACGAGGGCCAGGAGCAAGAGCAGCGCCACGATCATCGGGCCTCCCTTTCGCGCGTCGAATCATCGCGTCCATCGTGCGCACCGCATCGGCGAACGTCACGCACCAGTACATGGCCCGCCGCTGCTCGTGCTGCGCCTCGAGCAGCCAGCCAGGACACGCACGGCGGATCCGAAACGGCGCTGAGCGTTCCATCTACTTCGCTCTACTGTAGAAACCTGTCAGGAGGGCCGCAACCTGTGTGTTCTTCGCTGCCGATTGTGCGGTTGACGGGTTGGTGGAACCCCACACAATTCCCGGCCCTGTCTGCCCCGTCGCATGGATTCAACGACGGCCTGACACCGCCGCTCAGTTCCGATTCGCCGGCCCGCTCTCACCCGAGCGTGTGAAGCCGCGCGATGACGGGTCGATCGGCAGCACGATCGGATCGATCACCGTGAGCGCCGACTCTGGCACCCAGCCGGTCTGGCCGGTGCCGAGCACCACGCGGAACGACGGCGACCAGCCGCTGATGTTGCCCTCCGCGATCACCTTCACCAGCTCGCCGTCGAGCATCGCGTGAAAGACGGACCCGGGGCTGAGGTCCCGTGAGTACGTGAGACTGCCCGCTGGGAGCTCCCCGCCGATGGCCTGGTTGGCGCGCGAGCGATAGCGATCAAGGACGCTGTTCATACACCCCTCCATTCCGAATGACGCGCACGCAGGCTACGCCTCCGGTTGGAGAATGTCACGCGTCACTGCACACTCGGCGTCCCCGCCGCATCGAACGTCACGCGCCGCGCGCCCACCTGGACGCCGCCCGGGATCGCCGTCACGAGCTCCGGCGCGATCGCCGCGGCGCCCGGCTGCAGCACGACGAGATACGTGGCATCCGCCGTCGCCGCGCGCACCTCGAGCCGATGCGTGGTGGGCGTCAGGTCCGTATCGGAGACGGTGTCATCGAGGCTGACGAGCGTCTGCGACGTTACCGCGGTCACGACGAGTCGTGACACGCCAACGGTGGTCGTCGCACGCGAGCCGGCAATCACCCACGGGCCCGCCTGGTGCGCATGGAAGGCGAGCGCCGAGCTCGGCTCGGGGCCCGTCACCCGCGCCCGCAGGATGCTCGTCCCGTTGGGTAATGTGACCACCGCTTCGATGAAGCGTGCGAGCGCCGTCGGCCCGTCGCCGCGGTTGTAGGCATCGGTGAGATCCGCCAGCGTCCAGATGGCGAGCGGGCCATCGAACGTCGCCAGAATCTTTTCGGTGCCCCAGTACCCGCCGCCGCCGGTGTAGTTCGCGTCCCAGAAGGTCCGATAGAGCAGCGTGTTGCCGCGCCAGCTACGCCCGTCATACACCTGCGGATTACCGCCCCACCCGCCAGGCCCCTTCCACTGCCCGGCGTTGACGAGGAGATAGTCGTTCCCGCGGTGAATGGCGATGTGGCCCGCGCCCGCCGCACGATTCGCGTGCCCGCCGAGAAACTGCGCGCCGGCGCGCCACGACGTCCAGGTCGCGCCGTCGTCCCACCCGGTGCGCGTCACGACGCGGCCGGTGCCCGCGGCGCGGAACGTCAGCGGGAAGACGCCGGCGGCCTGATAGTCGATCGGCGCGACGGTTGTCCCCCAGAGCAGCGATCGCGCGGCCGGGTACGCCATCGGCGCGTTCGCGTTCATGGTCTGCAGGAACTGCTGCGCGTAGCCCGCATAGGTCGGACTACAGAGGCCGGTCAGCATCACCAGGAGCCCTTGATCCATGATCCCGACGTAATCGCCGGCGTAGTCGGCCTCGTCAGGGAAGCGCCAGCGGTCAGGTTTCCGATTCGCGATGAGTGACCGCAGGATCTTGTCGGCCATGCCGCTCGCGAGGTCCTCGCCGGTGACGCTTCGCACCGCGGCCGCGTACTGCAGCAGCCGCGCGAAATGATTGACCCCGTAGGTGGCACCCTCGACGGCTTCCCCACTCTGAAACACGCCGCTCGCGAACGCGGTCTCGACACTCGTCCACCGCTGGCGCATCACGTCCGCGATCTCCTGGCCGCGCGGGTTCGTCCCGATCGAGCCCAGACCCCAGAGCCCGAAGCCAAGGAGATGCCCGCCGAAGTAGTTGGACATCGCCGGGCCGTCGGCATCGAGCACGCGCCCGGCCGCGTAGAGGTCGAACCACGCGTTCCCGCGCGCGATCATCGCGGCTCGCTCCGTTGCGGTGAAGGCGGGGCCGCACCAGCTGTACGCGAGCGCGAGACTCACGACCAGGTTGCGCGTCGGGTAGCCGCTGTCGGGCAGGATGGCGTCGACCCCGAGCGCGAGCATCACGGCCACGATCTGCTGCGCGTGGGTCGCATAGCGCCCATCGTGCGACGCCTGGTACGCCAGGCAGAGCACGACCACAGGGCTCACGAAGCCGTCACCCGCATAGCCGTAGTCCGGCCCGCGCAGCAGCTGCGCGTCGGCCGCGGCCTTCCATTGCAGCCACAGCGGATAGTCAGGCGAGCTCGCGACCGTGGCCGCGGCGAGTGTGACGGGATCGATCCAGAGCAGCCGCCCCGCGACCGGTGGCGGCACGACGACCGCCGTCGGCTGTCCGAACAGATCGGCGGCATCGCCCGCGCCGATCGCGCCGCGGTCCCCTGGCGTCGCCGGCGTGTAGGCCGTCCGATAGCGCGCGAGCACGTCGAAGACCGACACGCTCCGCTGCCAGATCGCGGCCTCGTCGATGCGATAAACCAGATCGGGCACGCCGGCGAGTGCCCAGGGTCCGGTGACGTCCCGCGCGCCGGGCGGCGTCGCGACCACGCCGGCGCCGTAGCGCGGCGTCGCGCCGGCGAGCGGGATATCCCACACGTTCTCGTCAGCGACCGCGACGGATCCCGGATCCCCGCTGATGAGCGCGCCGCCGAGTGAGCCAGCGGTCGCACTGAAGCCGCGCACGGCGTTCTTCTGAACGACGGAGGCCTTCGCGCCGCCCGTCAGGTAGAGCAACGGCGCGGTGTAGCCGAGGCTCCCGCCGTCGATCGTGTTGCGCTCGAAGCGCAGGCCTGTCTCGCCCTGGTAGCTCCAGAACATCCCGCCGAAGTCCGACGTCCCGCCGATGTACGCGAACACGTTGTGGTGAATGTTCGTGTTCGATGCCCACGAGCGCCAAAGGTCATGGCCGCCGTGGTCGACGACCAGGTTGTAGCGGAACTCGCCGCCGAACGATTGCACCGGCCAGGAGCCGTTGCGCACCACGTTGTGCTCGGCGAGCAGCCCACTCGACTCCGACGCGAGCAGCGTGAACCCCTGGCTCCAACCGCCGTTGTACGTGTGATGCAGATAGTTCCCGACGACAGTCGTGGCGGTCGCGCGGCCGAGACTCAGCACGGCGCGTGGCCCGATCAGCACGTTGCTGTCAGCCGGTGTGCGCCCGCCGATCGTCCAGCCGCTCGCGTTGGTGAAGCTGACGGCACCGCCGCCGGCGTTGTTGCCCGCGAACACTTTCGCGCCGATCGTCGTGCCACCGAGATCGAGGAGCGGCGACGCCGCGGGGTCTGCCGAGACGTAGGTCACCCAATCGTTCTCGCGAAACTCGCTCGCGCGAATCGTGAACGGCGCGGTGCCATTGACGGCCAGGCGCATCGGGCCGCTCGCCTCGTGCAGCACGCGCTCGAGCGCGATCGCGCCGGTGGTCGTCACATCGACGCCCCATCCGAATCCGCCGACGCCGAAGAGCGCCGCATCACGGATCGTGACGGCGCCGGCGTAGCCCGGAGTCGCCAGTACCCGGAAGCCGTTCCCGCGCACCGTGACATCGGTCCAGTCGAGCGGCGTCGTGCCACTCAGCACCAGGTCGGCCGCGAGCGTCACCGTCCGCGCGTGGACCGGAGCGGCGTCAATATTTATTGACACCCCCGCCGGGTCACCGGGAATCACGCGGCCGCCGGTGCCTGTGAACGACACCGTGATCACATGGCGGCCGACCGCGAGCCCGGCCGGCAGACGCAGTTCCCACAGATTGTTGTTGGCCGGGTCCGGTCGGATCGTGCCGACCGCGACGCCATCAACCAGGAACGTCAACGCCTGGTCGGGGCAGACGTACGGCGGATGGCCCGGCGGACACGTCCATTCGTTCGGGTCCTGTGTCTGACCGAAGAAGCGCAACGGTTGCCCCGCGGTGAAGTGCATCCCCTTCGCCGGCGCATTGAGCCGCGCGAGGTAGCCAGCGGGCGCGATCGAGACTTCCGGCGTCAGGTCGATCAGTCCGAGGACTGGGGACGGCGGAGGTGGTGGCGGAGGAGGCGGTGGTGGCGGCGGCGGTGGTGGAGGCGGCGGTGGTGGCGGTGGCGGGGGTGGTGGCGGTGGCAGCGGCGGTGGTTGACAGACTGCGGTCAGCTTCTGCGTCGTCGGCGTCGCCGTCACAACCCAGCCCCAGGCCTCCAGCTGCACCTGGCGCGGCGTCTTCGGGATCGGGTTGGTGCCGACCATCTTCGTGCCGGCCGGGCGCGTCAGCGCACCGGTGGCGTCCGGACGGTCATACGTGCAGACCGGAAGCACCTGCGCGCTGGCGCTGGCGCCGACGAGAAGTACCGCCGCCGCCAGGCACCACGCGCGCAGGCTGCGCATTAGATGCTCGGATCGACCGGAGGATCGACAGGGGCGCCGTCGCTGTTCAACGTCGCGTTGATGTCATCGATCTGCGCGTCGAGCGAATCCAGGTCGGCCTGGGTCACGGCGGTGCCCGCGGCCAGCTGCGCCTTGAGGTCGGCCACTTCGGCCTGCAGCGCCTCGACCTTGGCGATCCCGTTCGCCTTGAGCGCCGCGACGCCGTCCTTGACTTCGACGAGCTCGTCTTTCAATTCCTGAACTGATGCCATGAGGTGTGCTCCCTGATCGAGTAACTGCGCGAGCCGCGCGAGGATCAGATCGATCTTCACGTCGTCGTGCATGTGGAGGTGAATGTCCATCACCGGGTAGTGTCTGGCGGCGACGGACGGGAGGAGGGTTACAGGTAGCGGGGCTACGGACGCGGCTTCGGACGCGGCTTCAGCAGCAGGAACGCCGCCTCCATACAGGCGTCACAGAACCGCGCCTGCCACGTCTCACGCCCGACGTCTTTGAAGAGGATGAGCGGGACCGTGTCAGGGTCGATGAGGCCGCGACACTTCGAGCAGCGATCGTCCTCGGCGTCGAACCATTGGGTGTACCAGTAGAAGTGACCGTCGAAGTGAATCGGCGGTGCCTTGCGAGGCCCAGGCATTGGTCACACCCTTCTCTGAATCCCGATCCATGGAAAGCCGAGCTGCACGCGCACCACGTCCGGATCTCGTTCGAGTTGCGTGAACAGGCTGGCGCGTTTTGCCGACGCCGTCGCCTCGAACACCGAGAAGCGCCCGGACTCCAGCACGCGCGCCTTCACGGCCTCGTAGGTCAGCGCCTTCCCGCGCAGGTCCATCGTCCCGCCCTCGAACGAATCGAGGAACATCCCTTTCATTTCACAGCGACTCCGGGTCCTTCCGCCGACTCAGCGCCCGCCTCCACGTCGGCCGACGGTGCCGCGTCACCACGGTCACGACGCCGCTTCAGCACATGAAGAGACGCCGGACTCGAATCGAGAATCGCGGCCACTTGCGCCCGGGAGAATCCCACGCGCTCCAGCATCGCCGCATGGTCGGCCGTCAGCTGATGCCCACGCGTCTCGCGGAGCTCGATCAGAATGAGCGCCAGCAGGTGCTCAGTCGTCGTGATCCCGGCGAGGGCGTCACGTCGTTGTTTCGCCGCTTGTCGCTCCGCGAACGTGCCGATCGGGCGTCCCATCACAGCGCCTCCACGTCGGCCCACCGGTACCGGCGGCCGCGCTGCTTGACCTCCCTCGCCGCCACCGCACGCTGGATCGCGGTAGCCGTCCTCGTCCAGCATTCCAGGGTCGTCGTCTGGCCCTTGCATCTAGTCGATCCCTTTCGCTTTCAGAACCCGGTCCAGCGTGCGCTCGCATTCCGCCCACGAGATTTCGTGGCCGTTCGCAGCGAAGAACGTCTCTGGTGAATCCTTGCCGCCTTGCCCACAGCGGTCGCACCACGTATGGACCAGGGTGGCCCGCGGTGGGTCGTACTCCCCTCGCAGCGCATTCGACACTTTGCGATGGCAGCGCGGACAGAAGACGTGAATGCGTCCCTTCCGCAACGGCGCGAAGCCGGCCCACGGCAGCACGTCGTTCATTTAGTGTGACCGCCGCACCGGCTCGTCGACCTCGGACGGGCCGCCCATGGCCCGCGCGAACATCATGCGCTGCTGTTCCATCACGGCCCGCGACGTCTCTTCGAACGCGAGGCGTGCGACCAGGACGCGCCGACTGTATTCCGCGAGCACGCTCGCCCCCGCTACCACCGCCGCGACGGCCGCGGACACGCCGGCCGACGTCGGATTCCCGTGCAGGAGATTCACGAACGCCATAACCAGGTTGACCACGACCGCGAACGCCGGCAGCACGCGCGCAAGCATGATCACAGTGCCTCCAGTTCGCGTCGGCGAATCTTCATCGTTCAGTCCGGGAAATAACGAGCAGGCCGCCCGCCGTTCGGTGTGGGCCCAGACCGAGATCGCGGTCCCCATACATCAGGGTGAAACTCGGCACCACGCACTGACAGCGTCGATAGTGCCGGTCGCACGTCGTGCACCACTTCATCGCGCACTCGGCGCGCCCCGCTTTCAGCCGGGCATCGCAATCGGGACACCGGCAGGTCTCCAGCGGCAAGCGGCACACGTCGCACGAGAGGCCGAGTCCGGCGTCGACCATTCACAGCGCCTCTGAGTCCTTCCGCCCCGCCGCGAAGGCCTCGACCGCGCTGCGCCGTACAACCGCGCGCGGCCGCGCCGGGGTGCCGATGTAAAAGACGTCGCCGAGCTTCCCCTCCTCCATCAGTTTGAGTACCACGCGCCGCGGCCATGTCCACGCCCGCGCGACCGCGTACGGCGTCATCCACGGATCCTGTGTCGCACCCGGTGTCGCACCTGTCACACCAGGTGTCGCACCTGTCACACCCGCCGCGAGCGCCGCGCGCACCCCTTGCAGGACGTCGAACAGCAGGGCCTCGATGGGCGTCGGCGCGTCCCGGTGATGCGCGATCGCCCCGTGCCCGTTCCCGTTTGGGGTCGGACTCGCCGCCAAAACGCCCGTCCGCGTGGCCCTGGGTCGCGCCTGCGCCGCGATCTCGACGTCGACGGGGTCATACAAGGTCGGAAACCCCGGACGCGCCTCACAGCCAATCGTGCCGGCCCGCACCAGACGCTGCAGCGTGCGTTTGTCGACGCCGAGCCGGGCCGTCGCTTCCTGCCACGTCAAGCCGCCCGTCATGGTGCGACACCGCGACAGGTGCGACAGCGGGAGGGGTGCGACATGTCGCACGTTCCACGTGGCACAGCGAGCTCAGTCACGGCAGCATCCAACACGCAGCGGCGGTGACACTCGCCGCGCCGGCGAGCGCCGCCAGCAGGGGCCAGAGCCAGTCTCGCGCCGTGTTTTCGAGGAACTGATTCCGTCGATGCGAGGAGTGCGTGCGCATCCTGACCCTCCGTCTACTTCGGTCTACTGTAGAAACGCCGATCACACCGGAAACAGCCGCCCCTTGAACGGCACGCCGCGCGCCGCGAGCTCCTCGAACACCAGCCCGTGGCGACGCGCGACGTACTCCTGCCGCTCCGGCCCGTCGCGATACGCCTCCGGGTAGTCGCGCTCGAGCGCCTCCGCGTACGCGATCAAGTGCGCCGTCGACGCGCCGCGGTAGAAGTCTTTGAGCCAGCTGTCGGTGACAACGTCGGCCATACAAACAGCACCCTCGCACGCCGGGACCAGCCCGCCGGCAGCTGGCGTCGTGCCGCCGCCGCCGCACGCCTGGTCGGAAAGACGCGCGCCGGGTAGTGAAACAGAAACGCCACCGGCAAGCGCACCGCGGTGAACCCGCAGACCCGATGCAGCAGTACCGTGTCGGCTTCGACGAGCACCACATAGCGACGGCGGCGCCTCACCGCGGATGCTTCTCGTAGAACTCGCTGTGCGTGGATTCGTAGTATTGCTGCAGCCATTGCGGGGACACCTGCCCGAGACACCGAGGCCGACGCAGGTACCGCCAGAACCGTCGCAGCACGCGGCGCACCATCGGTCTATCCTCCTCCGCGTCGACGGACCACGCCCCAGATCAGCATCGCCAGCCAGACGCCGAACGGCAGCGCGAGGATCCAGTCGTTGGGACTCATCGTGGTCGGTGCGCGACGCCGGCGTCGTGTCCGAGTTGCCAGTAGGCGGCTGAGGCGCCGCCGCGCGCGTACGGGTTGAGGCCGTCGCCGGTCGCGCGGGGATCCTGCGCGCCCACCAGGTAGCCCCGAAAGAACGCGCGGTGCATGTTCGGCATCCGGCTGCGCGTGATCGCCGCCCAGGCCTGGTCAACGGCGTCGCACCGCCAACAGACCGCACTCGGCCCGAGGCGCATCGGGCTCTTGCACCACCGACACTGCCGCGGCCGCACGTTGATTCGCTTGCCCATGGCGGCATGATCACGCCGCGAGCCTCGGATGTCGCGCGCTTTCGAGCTCCGGGCTCAGCGAGTGCAGTTGGTTGTGTCGGTGCGCATCGACCCACGGCGCGAGCTCCAGCAGCCAATCGGTGACCACATCCGCCGCGTCCCGCACCTCGCCCGGTACGTCACGGTGGTGCTCAACCACTTTCGTCACTAGGACGCGGGCCGCATCGTAGAGCGCGAGCACTGGACTCGCGCAGACCGGGCATTGCGTGTGGCGATCGAGTGTCATCGGTCCTCCTTGCTTCAGTCGGTCCACCGTTCGACGCGATAGAAGTCTTCCGCTGTGCCGTAGCCACGGCTCCACGCGTAGCGGTCCTCGGCGGTCTTCACGATCGGTTCGGGCCCGCGCGGAATGGGCGGCGCCCAGGTGAAGCACTCGCCGATCGCGAGCTCGCCAAAGGTCAGCCCAGGGCCGTGATACGCGATCTGCGCGGCGATGTTGCGCACGCGCTGCATGGCCGCGACCACCCCTGGTCGCCGGTCTATCGCGGCTTCCTCCTCGGGTGTCAGTACGCGGAGTCGGCGGCTCATTGCACCTCCTCGAACGGCAGACAGGCCGGCACTTCCGCGCGGTGATACGGCGCGTGGTTCCGGCAGTAGTCGCGATTGCGACCGGGGACTGACAGCGCGCACCTCGCACAGAGCGGCGCGTCACAGGTGCGGCCGTCGCT
>Ga0070698_100000452_pt1 | contig 43511 bp, 44 predicted proteins | sample KBSK1502metaG_FD_65477 | JGI IMG/M metagenome (GOLD analysis project Ga0070698, IMG submission 65477) | Corn, switchgrass and miscanthus rhizosphere microbial communities from Kellogg Biological Station, Michigan, USA - KBS K1-50-2 metaG | ecosystem: Host-associated > Plants > Roots >...
GCCGTCGGTCACGCCGATGTGATGTGGGCCGACACGTACTGGCCGACGTCGGAAGGCTCGCACAACCATCGCTGGATGGGCGCGACGGTCAAGTCGCCGCTCGAGAAGTACGACCAAGCGTTCAACAACGCCGCGGGCTGCACCACGTATCCGAGCAAGTTCTACGGCACCGGCGCGAAGGCCGAGTGGGACACCTACTACGGCTGCGCCGGCCCCGCCGCGAAGTGGCAGTCGAAGGAGTTCCAGGGTGGCGGCGAGATGCACGACGGCATCGACAACGACAACGACGGCAAGATCGATGATTACGGCAGCGACGGTGTCGACGGCATCGCCGGCTGGTGGGGCACCTGCCACGCATGGTCGCCCGCATCGATGCTGATGCCCGAGCCGCAGCACGCGGTCACGGTCAACGGCGTGCGCTTCGAAGTCGGTGACATCAAAGCGCTGATCCAGAACGTGTTCGACTCGACCGATGCAGTCATGCTCGGCGGTCGCTGCAACTCGAAGGACATCACGCACACGAGCACCACGTCGGCGAACGACGAGTGCTCCGACGTGAACCCGGGCGCGCTGCACGTCATCATGACGAACTTCCTTGGCCTCACGAACCTCGCGCTCGTCGAGGACCGCACGGCGAACTACGAAGTGTGGAACCAGCCGGTCTCCGGCTACGAAGTGACGAAGCAGGCGAAGGTCACCGCGACGGCAGCGAACACCTGCGTCGGTGCGACCGGCAGCACGTGGACCTACAACACGGATGCGAAGGAGCTCTACGAAGTTCAGATGACCGTGACGTACCTTTCCGAGGGCAGCGCATCGACGACGCCGCTCGGTTCGCGCAACAACCTAAACACGGATGACTACCACTACATCCTCGAGCTCAACTCGTCGGGCAAGATCATCGGCGGTCGCTTCTGCACCGATTCGCAGAACAGCCACATTGACTTCCTCTGGGCGCCGACCGGTGGCTTCTCGCCCTCGAACCCGTACACCGATGTCGCGAAGGTCAAGCAGCTCGTCAAGCTCTCCGTCGGTCAGGACGGCGGCGGTGGCACCGGCATGACGAAGGACTTCCCGGTCTCGCCGGCAGCGAGCATCCCGGATAACAACCCGACCGGCATCAACGTCGACATCCCGGTGTCGGGCGTGACTGGTCCGAAGGGCCTCGCGGTCTCGGTGGACATCTCGCACACGTACCGCGGTGACCTCGTCCTCAAGCTGCTCAAGAACGGCACGGCGGTGAAGACCCTCGTCGCGAACAGCGGTGGCGACGCCGACAACCTCGTCGACACGTACACGCTGACCGCCGCCGAAATCGGCACCGACGTGAACACGAAGTGGACGCTCAATGTCAGCGACACCGAAGCCCAAGACACGGGCAAGGTGAACAAAGTGACGCTGTCGTTCTCGCTGTAACTCTCGCTTAGCTTTTAACGCCCCGCGGTGCTGTTTGGCCGCGGGGCGTTTTGTTTTGGCGCCGCTTACAGCGTCGAGCGCAGCGGCTTTTGCATCGTGTGGTAGTCGGTGATGTCGATCTCGTCCGCCGCTGTCGTGCCATCCTTGCGCACGACTTCGAGCCGATGATGGCCGCGCGCAACTTCGATCTTGTTGGGCGCGTAGCCGACCTCGCGACCATCGACGAGGATGCGCGCGCCGATGTTGGCTTCGCCGATCACTTGAAAAAATCCGGTGCCGCTCGTTGGCGGCGGCGCCGCCTGCGTCGTCGCCTTCGTCGTCGTCGTCGTCGGTGTCGGCTCGCGACGCTTGTGAGCTACTGCGTGGCTGCCGGCGTCGGGCGACTCGGTCGCGATCGTGGCGTCGATCGGTGCGGGCGACTGCGTAACGGCGGCATCGGGCGGCGCCATCGCGACTGCGCCCGCGTCGAGATGCGACCGCGCGGCGCCGCCACTGCCCGGTAGCAGTTGCCACACCGCGATGCCGCCGGCGAAGACGACGCCGATTGCGGCGAAGAGTGCGCGCGGCACACGGCGGCGCGTAGGCGACTCTAGGTTGCGCGGGTTTGGAATCGCGAGAACCGTCGGCGCCGATGCGCGTAGCGTGTAGCGCCGCGGCTCGCCGCTCGTCGGCTCCGCGGCGAGCACGACGTCAAAGCCGAGTAGTTGATCGAGCGCGCCCGCTTTTGGTTGATCGTTGCGAAGCGGCTCGAGGTACGAACGCAGATATCCGCGCGGCTCGCGAGTCAGGCGCTGCGCGAGCAAGCCGCCGAGCACTTCGGCGAGTTGCGCCGCCGTCAGTCGATCGCGTTTGTCGGGCGTCACCGCGCGTGCGATCGCATCGCGAATCTCGGCGGGCAGCGCCGCGTCGAGCGGAATCGGTTTGCCGGCGAGCAGGTCGATATCGACGCTGACATCGCGCAGCGGCGTGTAGCCGGTCAGCATCGCGTGCAGCGTCAGACCGAGTGCGAACACATCGGTGCGGCCATCGACGGATCCCTTCAGCCGCTGCTCGGGCGCGATGAATCCCATCGTGCCCGGCACGAGACCGGCTTCGGTCTTGACCTCGCGCTCGTTCGCGAACGCGATGCCGAAATCGGTGAGCTTGACGTCGCCGCCCCACGACACGAGCACGTTCGATGGTTTGACGTCGCGATGGACGATGCCGAGCGGTACGCCACTCGCGTCGCGCATCTCGTGCGCGTGATCGAGCGCGTGCGCAACATCGCCGACGATGATCAGCGCGATCTCGATGGGCAGCACGCCACCGGCGCGGCGTTGTAGCTGTTGAACGTCGACGCCGTCGACGAGCTCGAGCACCTGGAACGGCAGGTCATCGAGCAGGCCCATGTCGACGACCGATACGATGTTCGCGTGATGGAGTCGGCTCGCGATTCGCGCCTCGTCGAGAAAGCGCGTCGCCATCTCGCGATCGGCCGCGGCCTGCCGACTCATGCGCTTGATCGCGACCTTGCGCGAGAAGCCGAGCTCGCCGGCGAGCTCCGCCTCGAAGACCTCGGCCATTCCGCCCGCGCCCAAGCGGCGCAACATGCGATACCGTGCGCTCGGCTCGGTCACGTACGTCGATGCTAACACCGGTGTCCTCTCGACCGGACAGTGTCCAGGTCTCCGGTCAATCCCGACGACGTAGGCGTGCGACATCTCGTGACGCCGGCAAGGCGCGCTCTTTGCTCGACTCGCAGACCATGCGTTGGTTAATCACTTCGGTCGCGTTGCTTGGCTGCGCTGTTCAGTCGCACCCAGAAACTCAACTAGACGTGCAGTACGCCGAAATCCCCGGTGTCGACCCGGCGCTGCTTCGCCTCGATTTCTATCGGCCGCCGAGGTCAGGAGCCGTACCGCTCGTGGTGTGGGTGCACGGCGGCGCGTGGATGATCGGCGACAAGGCGAACCAGCTCGAAGACAAGATCGCGTTGTTCACGAATGCCGGCTGGGCGCTCGCGAGCATCAACTATCGGTTGTCGCCGAATCCTCCGTCGACAGATCCGGCGCGCTTGACGTATCCAGCGCATCCGCGCGACGTCGCGGCGGCGGTGCAATGGCTGCGCGGGCACGCGACCGAGCTCGGCGTCGATCCAGCGCGCATCGCAATGCTCGGGCACTCGGCGGGTGCGCACTTGGTCGCGCTTGTCTCGACCGACGAGAGCTTCGGCGTGAGCGGCGGCATCCGCTGCACCGGCTCGTTCGACACCGAAGCGTACGACGTGGTCGCCGCGCTCGACGGTGCGACCGCGCAGCAAACACAGATCCTCCTCAACGCGTTCACCGACGACGTGCAATTGCAGATCGCTGGATCGCCGATCAATCACGTCACTGCCGCGGCGCCGCCATTTCTCGTCGCGGTGCGCGGCAGCGCCGAGCGGCAGATGACGCAGCGACGATTTGCAACCGCTGTCGGCGCGAGCGTGATCGATGCGAGCGCACTTTCGCACGAAGAGGTCAACGCGAGCATCGGCGCGGCGGGCGATACGGTGATGACGCAACCGATCATGGAGTTCCTCACCGGTTGCTTCGAATGAGCATGGCGATCCACGATGTGCCGGTGCGATGGCTCGTGTTCGCGTTGTTCGCGGGGTGTGCCGCAAAGCCGCAGCACACGATTCCGATCGCGCTGCTCGTCGACGGCGATCGCGCATCGCTCGGCGCGTTGTCGGCGAATGCGGTCAGCGGGCTCGAGCTGCACGAAATCGAGCTGCCGAAACCGCGTCCCGCTGCACCGGATCCCAGCAACGCGGCGATCGCCCAAGCGCGCAGCCACTACGCGACGGGCGACTTCGATGCGTGTCGCGCCGTGCTCGCGAATGTCGATCACGTGCGGCTGCTCGCGGCTCGCGAGCGCGGGCTTGTTGCGCGGGCGCTCGTGCTCGATACGGCGTGCGCATGGGGCGGTCTCGACAAGAGCGCCGCACACGCGAGCGCAGCCCAGCTCGCGAGCTTCTCGCTCGCGATGCCAGAGCTCGCGGTGTCGCCGGATGTAGAGCGCGTGATCGGCCAAGCGGTCGCGACGGCCGGCAAAGCGCCGCGCTCGCCGCTTTTCGTGCGCGGTGTCGTCGGCGCTCGGCTGTTGATCGATGGCGTCGAAGCGGGGTGCACGCTGCCGTGCACGATCGATGTCACGCCCGGCGATCACGTGATCGCCGTCGAGGCGGATGGCTACGAGCCGACGGCACAGCGTCTGCGCGCGCCCGATGCGCACGACGTGACGATCAAGCAGCAGCCCGCGAATCCAGACCTCGCGGCGCGACAGTGGCGCGCGCGCGTCGGGCGCGGTCAGCCATCGACAGACGCGATCGGCGCGGCGCTTGTCGGCAAGCTCGCGAAGCAGCGTCGCGTCGCGTATCTGCACGGCGATCAGCGACTCACGGGCGCGCTCGTCGTCGATGGCAAGCTCGTCGCTACCGCGAATCGTCCGCCGCATGAAGGGGACGCGCTCGTGCGAGAGCTCGCCTACGACGGCGGCATCTTGCATCGCCCGGCGCTGTGGGAGAAGCCGTGGTTCTGGATCGGCGCGACCGCCGCCACGATCGTTATCGCGGGCGCCGTCGTGTGGCTCGTCTACGAGCCCGACAAACACACTCGCGTGGTGGTGCCATGACGAAATACGTGCTGTGCGTTCTGTTCGCGTGCACTCCGCGCCACGATGTCGAGCTCCAGTTCGGTCCCGACGCCGAATCGCTGACGATCGGATTTCGCTGTTACCGCGACTCGCCACCGGACGAGCTCATGTTCCAGCGCGCGGTCGCGCTCGGCCTTGTGCGGTTTGCCGTCGTGATCGACGTGATCACGATCGATGGCCCGTTTCCGGGCTGTCGCGGTGAGGACCTCGTCAAGGCGTGCCGCGATACGGGCAACTGCAAGGTCTACACAGACAAGGGACGCTACTGCGTCGACATCTCGGTGCCGCTTGGCGACGTGCCGCTCGGCGACCCGGGCGCGACGCTCGAATGGCTGAACAACAGCCTGCGCGAAAGAGCACCGATCATCGCCGACGATCCGCCCGACGGACCCGTCGTCGTGCGTGCGATCGCGACGCAGGAAACATGCACCGAAATCATGAGTTCACCGTCGTTCCCGTTACTCTCCATCGACGCCGCGCTCGGCTGCGCTTACAGCTGTCCCACGCGGCTCGACGATATCGACGTTCCCCTCGTGCTATCGCTCGATACGTTGACCGACCACTGCGAACAGATGGTTCGCCAATGTGCTGCGTTCCCGGGCGCGCCTTAGGTCTTCCGCTTCGCGAGCAGCTCGTTCAAATGCGAGCGGGTCATCTGACCGAGGCGCGCAGCGGCCGAGACGTTGCCGCTCGCGCGCTGTAGCAAGTTGTCGACGTAGTGCGCTTCGAAATCGGCGAGCAGCTGCGCGCGCGCCTCCTTGTACGGCAGCGCGAGATCCGTCGCGAAGCTCGCATTCGCGGGCGCCTGTGCGTGGTCGCTCTCGCCGAGCGTAGGCGCCTCGCCCATTGCGACCGCTGCCTCGACGAGATTGCGCAGCTCGCGCACGTTGCCGGCGAAGTGATGACGCGATAGCGCTTCCATCGTCTTCGGCGAGATCAAAGCCGCTACGGGCTGATCCGAGCCGGCATCGCGCAAGAAATGCTCGACGAGGAGCGGGATGTCTTCGGCTCGCTCGCGCAGCGGCGGGATCGCGAGCGTGACGACCGCAAGCCGATAAAACAGATCCAATCGAAAGCTGCCGCTATTCACCTCGGCGCGCAGATCGCGGTGCGTCGCCGCAACGACGCGCACGTCGACCGGCACTTCGCTACGGCCACCGAGCCTGCGCACGCGGCGGCGCTCGAGTACGCCGAGCAGCGTTGCTTGCACCGAGGGTTGCAGCTCGCCGATCTCGTCGAGAAACAGCGTGCCGCGATGCGCCGCCTCGAACTCGCCGATGTGCTGGCGATCGGCGCCGGTGAACGCGCCGCGCTCGTGGCCGAAGAGCTCGCTCGCGATCAGCGTCGGCGGCAGCGAGCCGCAGTCGACCGTGACGAACGGGCCGTTCGCGCGCGGTCCCAGATCATGAAGCGCGCGCGCGACAAGCTCTTTGCCCGTGCCGCTCTCGCCGGTGACGAGCACGGAGACATCGCTCTGCGCCACCTTCGCCACGCGCGCGAGTAAGCGCCGCATCACCGGCGAACCGCCGATGATGCCGCCGAGTGCATCACCGCCGTGCATCTCGACTTGCACCGGCGCCGCATCGTCGACGCGCAGGACCGTGTTGCCGATGCGCAACTGCGTGCCCGGTGCGATGGTCGCGCGCTCGACGCGCACCGAGCCAACGTACGTGCCGTTTGTCGACCCATGATCGACGATCGCGATGCCATGCGGTCCCGCCTGCAGCTCGCAGTGAAAGCGCGAGACCAGCGGATCCGTCAGCCGCAGCGTGCTGCCCTCCGCCGTACCGATGGCAACGTCATCGCCCGCCACGCGCTGACCTGCATCGACGCCGCTCTCGACCTCGACGACGATCGCGCGTACCGGAACTTGGCGGACGGCGTGACGCTGCGTGGGGTTCACACTGCGGTTGTACTCCAGCTGTCCGGTGAAGCGGTCGATGTCCGCTGCGCCAGACAATGCGAAGAGCGTTGGCGACCGCGTTTTCGACCACCTACGCGCGGCACGTCGGTCGCAAAGGGCGACGACATGCAAAAAGCCATGTTCCTGTTTGTCCTGGTCGCCTGTGGCACCGACGTGCAACCCGACGACGAGCCTTCCGACGGCGGAGGCACCGACGGTTATGCACCGCTCATCACCTCGTCGTGGCAACTGCCACCGAGCACCGAGAAGTATCTCTGCGTGCGCAAGACGCTAACCGCCGATACGTGGATCAAGTCGCTGCGGCCGATCGCGCCGCTCGGCACGCACCACGCCGTGCTCATGCTCGGCGCGCCCGACGCGGCCGATGGCACCGTCGAGTGCAACAGCGGGTTGCCCAAACCCGGCATCTACGCATCGGGGGTCGGCACGAACGTGCTCGAGCTGCCCGCCGGCGTCGCCGTACACGCGAAGGCAGGCGATCAGCTGCTGCTCAACCTGCACTTGTTCAACGCGGGCACCGATCCGCTGTCGGGCACATCGGGCGTTGAATTCACGACGACGGATCCGGCGTCGGTCGTGCACGAAGCGGGCGTCGTCCTCGTCGGAAAGGCGACCGGGCTCTACGTCGATACAGGAATGACGACGCAAACCGGAACATGCACGACGCCCGCGGGCACGACGCTATTCGCGGTCGCACCGCACATGCACTTGCTCGGCACGCACATGAAAGCCACCTATGGAAGCCAGGTCCTCTACGATGAGGACTACACGTTCGATGGCCAGCACTTCCAGATGATCGATCCGATGATCAGCACCGTGGCAAATGGCACGTACACCGTCACGTGCAGCTACTACAACCCCGGGGCGCCGGTCACGTTTGGCGAATCGACGACAGACGAGATGTGTTACGCGCTGACGTACGTCTATCCGCCGCCCAAGGTGAATAGCTGCACGAATTAACGCTCGACGAATCGGTGCAACAAAATTGTACGAAGATTCTGAGTGCTGATTCGGTGGTGGGTTCTTAGAGTCGACCTCGATGACGAGGTCCTGCCACGCCGCGCTCCTTGCAACGGTCGCCGTCGCCGGCTGCGGCGGCTCGATGCAGACGGTCGAACGACCGCCGCTGATCGCGATCCCGCGCGAGGTGCCCAGCTTCGAGCTCATCGACGTCCACGTCGCGAGCGCTGACACGTCGCTCGACGAGCTCGCCGAGCAAAGGCGCCTGGCGCTCGCCGACATCGATGCCGAGTTTCGGCGCGAGCTCGGGCGCAGAGTCGCGATCCATCCGCACGTCGAGGGTGTGAAGCCGCCGATCGCCGATCCGTTCGTGCCTTGCTTGGCCGAAGGGCTCGCGAGCGAGCAAGGGCAGCCGTGGAAGCTCGCGATCGGCATCAGCGAGACGACGACAGATTCAAACTCGCTCTTCGCCGTGTTCCTCGATTCCAAGTCGTACATTGTGACCGTGTACTTCGCTGTTTGGGACGAGGACCTTCGACTCGTCGACCGCGAAGCGATCACGTTCACGAAAGACGAGCAGGGCGAATACCGCACGCATGCATCGGCTCCTCCGGACGACGAGCTACACGACGACGCGAGCAACCTGATGGCGTGGGGCAAGATCGGCGATCCACTTTGGACGCGCGCGGTGAAGGCAGCGCTGCCGATCTACCTCGCGCGCTTTCGGGCGAGTCGCGTGAAGCGCTTCGTCCCGACGAACGGCGCATATAGCGAGCCCTCGCATCGGACCGCGTTTCGCGCAAAGCACGAAGAGCGACGGGCGCCGCAGATCTGCCGCCCCGGTTGAGCGCAGGCCGGCTCTGGCGCAGACTGCGGCATGCGCGTCGCAGTGTTCGCCCTGTTCGTGGTCGCGTGCAGCTCGCCAGCTCCGCAGCGCTCGAGCGGCTCGCGCCCCCGTGCCACGCCGGCCCGCGCCGAGGCGACGCCCGCGTGCGCGCCGAAGCCGCAGCCCAAAGCCTGTCCCGCGACCGAGCCCAACATCAATCATCCATGCAGCCCGAAGGGCATCGAGTGCACGTACGCGGCAGGCTGTTGCCCGCCTGTCTACGTTTGCAACAAGACGGGACACTTCGAGGCACGCTTCACGAGCTGCAAGTGAACAATTCGTGCGACTGCTCGTCGTTTGCGGGCTCTAGCGTTGTATGAGGATCATCGGTTTCTTGCTCATCGTCGGCGCTCTCGTCGGCGGCGGCATCATCCTGTCGGATACGATTCCCGGGTGGATGAGGAACACGGATCGCCTCGCGCGCACGCGCAACGAGGCGGCCGCGGCGCAGCAGCAGCTCACCGCGCTCGGGCCCAACGTATCGGAACGCGCGATCGATGACGCGAAACGGCTGGTAGACCGGATCCGCTTCGACGAAGAGTCTGTCGCGCGTAGGCGAAACGAGACGCTGCTCTACGGCGGCGGCGCGCTCGCCGTGCTCGTGCTCGGGACCGTGCTCGTCGTCATCGGCGGGCGCAAGAAATCGCAGCGGCGCGGTACCTACGTCGCGCTGAGCAGCGCGAGCCCGAACGCCCACTGACCTTCGGCCGTCGCGATGCTGACCTCGCCTGCACGCATCCGCTGATAAAACTCCGCCAACGTCGGCACTGCGTCGACGTGCTCGTGCCCCGGATGCCCGCTTGTACGTGCGAGATGCAGAAACGCCGCGCCGCACGTGATGGCGGCGAGCCGGCGGTAATAGTGAAACGCAGCGGGTAGGGCGGTCACCGGTGCACCATCGTGCGCCGCGAGCAGCTTCGTGCACGTCGAATCGTCCATGCGCAAGAACACCGAGATGGTGGCGAGATCGTACAGCGCGTCGTTCGGGCCAGAGGTGTTCCAATCGAGCAGCAGCAGGCGTTCGCCGTCGTACACGACGTTCGACGGATTGACATCGTTGTGGCTCAGGACAATGCGATCGCGCTGCGGCGGCTCCTCCGCAAGCATGTGGTGCATCGCATCGGCGGCGAACGCCGGCACGGAAAAGCCGCTGAGAGCTCCCGACAACGCGGCGAGCAGCTCGCGCGCAGTCACCGCGGGCGCATCGGCGGGCAGAGGCACGTCGTGGACGCGACGCAGCGTGCGGCCGAGCAGCTCGATCGCGGCGTCGCGCGTCCGTGGATCGAAGAAGTACGCGGGAAACGATCGATCGACGACGAATTCAGTCACGACCGCGCGGCGTTCGTCATCGACGTGCACGATGCGCGGGGCGACGCCCGCGTCTGCAGCGCGGCGCTGGATGTCCAGCTTGCGGCGCCAATCGGCAAGCGGCTCGTCGGCGACCTTGAGCACGTAACATTCGTCGCCGGCCTCGACACAATACACGGCAGCGCCGGATAGGCCCGCCGGGATGCGCGTCACGCGGGTTGCCGGGCCTCGCAGCGTTTCGGGCAGACAATCGTCAACGTTCACCGCTCATTCATACATTACGGAATCGTGCCGATGCAGCAGCCGTTCGAGCAGTACCGACCTGCGGTGCAGTTGCCCTCTGTATCGCATGGCGGATAGTTGTTCGGGCACAGCGCCGCGCTGCACGCCGCCGGCAGCTTGCTCTCGCCGGGGCATAGCACGCAGGTCTCGCCACCGCATGCGGGGCTGCCGCACGTCGTGTGCTTGATGCACGCGCGACACGGATCGTCCTTGGTATCGAGCACCGTGTCGGCGCCGGGATCCATCACGTTCGTCGGATCGCAGTTCGGCGACACCATCGGATGAATCGCGACGTCACGACACATGCCCGCCGGATCGCAGATCGTGCAGCAGCCAAAGCAGTCACAACCCGCCGGCACGGTCGGGCCGCAAACATCGATGCACTGCTGCGAGACCGGCAGCCCGCACTCGGCCGGGTTGAATCGGCTCGTACCGAGTGGGCACTGCTGCTTCGTCGTCGCGCCGAGGATGCAGCACACGTGGACCGAGCAACCATCGTCGTCGCTCGTCACGTTGCCGTCGTAGAAACAGTCCTGGCTCACCGCATCGGTGTTGTCGCCAGGAATGCCCGTACGAAACGTCGCCTCGTCGTCATCGAGCGGGCCCGTGCACTCTGGATCGAACCCGTCGACTTTGCCGTCGAGGTCATCGTCGAGGCAGTTGGCGCATCGTGCTCCCCCTGACGAGCACATGCCGGAGAACGGGGCGTCCATCCCGACCGCATCCCGTTCCCCGTTGCCGGCATCACCGTCGTCGACGCTGTTGCCTTTGCAGGCGAACAACGCCGTGACGGTGAGACCGGCAAACCACAGCCGGAGCATCAGCTACTACAAGATCGTGCCGATGCAGCACCCGTTCGAGCAGTACGTGTTGGTGGGGCAGCTGCCATCCGCCGCACACGGCGTGATGTCAGCGGGGCACACCGAGCCGCTGCACGACGAAGGCAGCGAGCTTGGATCCTGGCCGGGGCACAGGATGCACGTCGAACCACCGCAGTCGCTGTTACCGCACATCGTGTTCTTCACGCAGCGCTTGCACGGCTCGTCGCCCGTGTTGTCCGTGCCGTCCGGACCCGGATCCGTGATGTTCGTCTGGTCGCACGTCGGCGACACGGCCGGGTTCAGGATGATGTCGCGGCACGAGGTCGGATCGCTGCCGTCCTGACAGACCGTGCAGCAGCCGAAGCAGTCGCAGCCTGGCGTCGTCAGCGGCGCGCAGACATCGATACACTTCTGTGGAACAGGCGTATTGCCAAATGGTTGGTAGCACTGCGTCGGATCGTATTGGTTCGTTGCGTAGCCGGCCGCCGCGCATTGCTGCTTCGTCAGCTGGAGCAAGCAGCAGACGTGCTGGTTGCAGCCGTCGTCGCCAGCGCCCGAGTTACCGTCGAAGAAGCAGTCTTGCCAGGTCGCGTCGATGTTGTCGCCCGGGATGCCCGTTGCGAACGAGTCTTCGCGATCGTCGGCGGGACCCGAACACTCGGGATCGAAGCCGTCGATCTTGCCGTCGTTATCGTTGTCGACGCAGTCCGCGCATTCGGTCGAACCACCGACTGTGCATTGGCCGCCGAAGCCGCCGTCCGTGCCGGAGCCGCTTCCGGAGCCGCCATCACCGCCGGTGGTGCCTCCGTCACCGTCACCATTGCCACCGTTATGGCCGCACGCGATCAACGCGGCGGCCGCAATACAGCCAACAAGCCAGTTCCGAATTTTCATTGCTTTCTCCGTTCAGGGGGTCGGGGACAGACAAAACGTTGGGGACGTTCAGTGCGAATCGATCTGGATCTCGTTCTCGTTAACGTTCTGGTCGATCACTTCAGTCGGTCGATCGGAAGACCATGCGTGGCTCGCGGGCACCTTGACGTCGTGCCCGTGGTACCGAATCTCGACGGATCCGGACTCCACGCGAACATGTGCGCGCTCGCCTTCGCGGCTAACGCGGACCTTCGTATTCGTCGTGCGAACGATCGTGTCGCCGGCGAGCACCGTGAATGGCGCGCTCACCGCGACGACAAGCGCGCCGTGCTCGAGCAGCGCGGACGGCTTGCCAGATTTTTGTTCCATGACAACGGCGCTGTTCGCATCGAGCGTGATGTGCGCATCGCCAAACGACACGCTCGACGGCGACGCGCCGGCGACAAACCGCGATGGCTCTTGATCCGCAGGAGGCGACGAGCTCGGCCCGTTCATCGAGAAAAACGCAAGCGCGAACGCAGCCGCTGCGGCCGCGGGAACCGCGAGCCATAGCCATGCACTGCGTTTCGGCTCTTGCCTTATCTCGCGCGCCGACGCTGCATTTGTGATCGTACCTGTCGTTCGCAAGAGGACGTTGCGTTCGACGCGAGCCCACGCAACATCCGATAACGTATCGACAGGCGGAGGACCTAACCGCTTCTTCTCCGTCATGCCTCACCTCCCCCGAGATCGACCAGATAGCTGGCGAGCACGGGATCTTTCTTCGCACGTCGCATAAGCTCGCGACGGCAGCGCCACACGCGTGTCTTGACCGCAACGAGCGAGCTCTCGGTGACCTCGGCGACCTCGTTGAGTGACATGCCATCCATTACGGCGAGCGCGAACGCAACGCGCTGCTTTGCATCGATGCGATCGAGCGCAGCGTAGAGTCGTTTCGCGGCTTGCTTCGCGAGCGCGACGCGATGCGCGTCGGGATCGCGGTCGACGATTTCATCTTCGACGAGCTCGAGATCGACAGCCGCCGGCTTACGCCGTTCGATCGCGAGATACGCGGTGCGCGTCGCGATCGTTTGCGACCATCGCGCGAGCGAGCTGTCGCCGCGGAACGACGGCAGCGCGCGGAAGATCTCGAGGAACGCATCCTGGATCAGATCCTCGAGGTCTCGATTGCTGCCGAGGATGCGGAACAGTGTGTGATGCACCGCGTTCTTGAGGTGGTGAAACAGCTCGCGCTGTGCAGCACGATCGCCTTCGGAGGCGCGTTGTGCGAGTGCCAGGTCATGAACCCGGGCCGCGGATACAGCTGGTCCCACGTTTATCTAGTGGGCCTCAAACCGCGGAAAGTCGCAACAAACAGCGGGGTGCTTATGGGGTCTTATCTCGACGGAATTTCCCAGTTTTCCGCACCTGAACGAGTGCGCGTGTAGGCCGCCGTCGCCTAGTGGGGACACGGGTCGGTTGCGATGCTCGACCACGTGTAGGAAACGCTGCGCACGAGCGAGACGCGCTCGAGTAGCTCGCGATCGAGCTCGTTGGTGCGTGAGCCGTACGGATAGGCGTACGTCGTGACGTCGAAACCTTGTGCGCGCAGCGCTGCGATCGATGGTTCGGCCTCGTCGCTTACGTAAGCAGCAAGGCCGTGCTCTTCGACATACGCGGGAGCGCGCAAGTGTTTGCGACTGTGCGCTTCGATCACGTGACCGAGTCGCGCGAGCTCGTGCAGCGATGCCCACTGCTCGGATGTGATCCCATCCGCATATGCGATGAAGAATGTGAGCCGCGCCCCATATCGCGCGTACAGCTCGTTGCCGCTGAGCCAGTGATCGATATACGCGTCGTCGAACGACAGCGCGACGCCTGCGGCCGGCGTCACACCGTGCGCGAAGTCCGCGTACGTGAAATACGGGAGGCCGGCGCTATCGATCGCAGCGAGCACCGATTCGAGTTTTTCCCAGCTGACGGTGTTGCCCGGATCGTGTGCGTAGAGCTCGACGACTTCGCCGCGGTCGCGCGCGCGCGCAAGGCCGCTCTCGACGCTCGCGAGATCAACGTTGGCGTAGTCATCGAGATCGATCGCGCAGTGGACCTTGCGATCGTCCCAGTTATAGAACGCGCCGGACGTGCCGGCGACGTCGTGCTGACATGCTGCGAGCAGCAAGACACATGATAGGGTCGCGCGATGCAGCGTGCGCTTTGCATCGTCGCGATGCTTGCCGCACGTGCGCCACCTCCGGCGTACGCCTCGCCGAATGATCTCGTCGCGCGACCGATCGTGCTCGATCGCGGGCAGCTCGATGCCGAGCTCGTGCTCGGGATCAACTGGGCGCCGAATGCGCTCGGCGCGCCGACGTCGCTGTCGCCCGACGTCTGGTTCGGCGCGACGGATCGGCTCACGGTCGGCGTGATCCACAGTAGCCCGAGCGTAGATCAGTTCTCGCCCGCTGCGACGTTCTGCGTGCGGCACGATCTCAATACGTGCCCGCGCACGTATCACGGCTCCGGGCTCGATGCGCGATTTGCCGCGTCGCCGTGGCTCGCGCCGCGCATGCGGCTGCTCTTGCGCGACATCGACCCGGCGAAGCCCGCGCTCGCGCTCGGCGCGCTCGTGCGCTGGACGAGCGGGCGCTTCGCGATCACGTCGGATCCATATCTGCGCCTCGGGCTCGCGAACACCGAACTCGGCAACCGCCACGCGCTGATCATTCCGATCGCGTTCGCGGTGCAGCCGATCGCACGCTGGGAGCTCTCGCTGCACACCGGGTGGAACAGCGACCTCGCCGTGATCGAAGACGGCTGGCACATGCCACTCGCGATCGGCACGCGCGTCGCGGCGAGCGCCGACGTCGATGTCGGGGCACTGTTCGGCTTCGCGACGTTGCTCGGCCCGCAGAACACGCCGAAGGAGCGCGCACTGTTCCTCTACGTCGCGTACCGGCCGCGGCTCATGCACTCGCCGCCGTCAGCGGCGCTTGCTCGCGCGTCTGCAAGAAACGCAGCTGCGGATAATCCTGCTTCGCGCGATTGAGCTGCCACTCGTTGCGCGCGAGGAACACGGTCGCGCCCGAGTGATCCTCCGCGATGTTGTCGCGGTTCGAATCGGCGAATTTTTTGATCAGCTTCGGATCGTCGGCATCGACCCAGCGCGCGATCTCGAACGATGTCGCTTCGAAGTGGCAGGGCAGATCGTATTCGCTGCGAATGCGATCGGCGAGCACGTCGAACTGCAGCCCGCCGACGACACCGACGACGAAGTCCGAGCCGAGGAACATCTTGAACACCTGCGCGCCACCTTCTTCCGCGATCTGCTCGAGCGCGCGCCCGAGATGCTTCGCCTTCATCGGATCGTCGGCGCGCACGCGGCGCAAGAATTCCGGCGCGAAGCTCGGGATGCCGGTGAAGTGCAGCTCCTCGCCTTCGGTGAGCGCATCGCCGATGCGCAGCGTGCCGTGATTCGGAATGCCGATGATGTCGCCGGCCCATGCTTCTTCGGCGAGCTCGCGTTCGTTCGCTTGAAACAGCATCGCGTTGTGCACACCGAGCGACTTGCCGGTGCGCGGCACGGTGAGCTTCATGCCGCGCGTGAAGTGACCCGACGCGAGCCGCACGAACGCGATGCGATCGCGATGCTTCGGATCCATGTTCGCCTGGATCTTGAACACGAAGCCCGCCACCTTCGGCTCTTCGGGTGACACCTGGCGCTCGCGCGCCGGCTGCGCGCGCGGAGGCGGCGCGAGATCGGCGACACCGGTGAGCAGCTCGCGCACGCCGAAGTTGTTCACGGCGCTGCCGAAGAACACCGGCGTCAAGTGGCCCGCGCGATACGACTCGAGATCAAACTTCGGGCATAGCTCGCGCACCATGTGAACATCTTCGCGCAGCTTCGCGACCGCATCGGCAGGCAGCAGCGTGTCGAGCTTCGGATCGGTGAGCCCCTCGACCGTCACGCCCTCCTGCACGTACTCGCCTTTGCTGCGCTCCATCAGGATCAGCTGATCCGCGATGAGGTCGTAGCAGCCTAGGAAGTTGCGGCCCATTCCGATCGGCCAGCTCACAGGCACGACCTCGAGCTGAAGATCGTGCGCGATCTCGTCGAGCAGCTCGAATGGGTCGCGGCCTTCGCGATCCATCTTGTTGATGAACGTCGAGATCGGCACGTCGCGCAGTCGGCAGACCTCGAACAGCTTGCGCGTCTGCGTCTCGATGCCTTTCGCCGCATCGATCACCATCACCGCCGAGTCGACCGCCGTCAGCGTGCGATACGTGTCCTCGGAAAAGTCTTCGTGGCCCGGCGTGTCGAGCAGGTTGAACGTGCAGTCGCGATAGTCAAACGTCATCACCGACGTCGTCACCGAGATGCCGCGTTCGCGCTCGACCTTCATCCAGTCGCTGCGCGCGCGTCGTCTGTCGCCACGCGCCTTCACCGCGCCGGCGAGCTGAATCGCACCGCCGAACAAGAGCAGCTTCTCGGTCAGCGTGGTCTTGCCGGCGTCGGGATGCGCGATGATCGCGAAGGTGCGCCGCTTCGCGATTGGTGCTGGCAAGGACGACGTCATGGGCGGCGCAATCTACGGAATCAATCGCGGCTTCGCAACACGGGTCTCGTCGGACCCGTCTCCCGTCCACAGGGGGGCTCGCCCGGACCCGATCTGCACCTGCTGCAGCACCTCGAGTGCACCGCTTCGTCGGTGGCTTTCGCGCAGTTAACTGCCCGCTAGGGCGACATCGCAGATTCGGCCTCGCGCTTGCTCTTGGGGCTTGCCCACCATGAAAGAACTCAAATTCGTCCTCATCGCCGCCGGCGTGCTCGGCATCATCGCGGCCTTCCTCCCATACATCAGCATGAGCGAGGGCCACATCTCCGTGAGCCTCAGCCTCTGGGATATCCGCAAATTCCCGCAGGGCCTCAGCGAGGGGCTGCTGAACGGTCCCAAGCAGGTCTATGTGGCGCTCGTTCTGTTTGCGATTCCGGCCGTGCTCGGCGTGCTCGCGGCGGTCGGTCGGCTCGCGCGCTGGCACGGCATCGTCGCGGCCGTGTTCTTCCTGCTGACGTTCGCGGTCGAGGGCGTGCGCAAGGGTATGTCGAGCTACGAGGGCGTGAGCACGTCGATCGGCGGCAAGCTCATCTTCATCGCGGCGATCCTTGGCCTCGTCGCCGCGATCGCCGCCACGGTGAAGCCCGAGCCGCGCACGGCGTGAACAACGCGTGATCGTCACACGAAGCGAGCGTTAGTCGCGCTCGTTGCACATCGCCCCACTGTTATTCGTGACGGATGGGGCGATTGCTATTTCTGCTCGCGCTCGGTGGCTGCATCGGCGGCCGAATCGGTCATCAGTGGCGCGCCGATGGAACGAGCGGTGTCTACGGCGGCCCCTGGATGCGAGCGTACAGCTTCGATTCGATCGCTGATGTCGGCACCTCGCACGGCATACTCGTTGGCGGAGAGGGCGATTTGCTGTGGGCGCAAGGAGGTCACTTCGATGCGGGGCTTGGCCCCGTCGTGTTTCTCGCGGGCGATCCTGATCACAACTTCGGCTACGGCGCGCTCGCGATGTTCGGTTTCGATTTCGGCGACGGCGGTGTGAATCTGCACGCGTCGCTCTGCGCGACGAACTTTCAAATCCTTGTCGCCGGCGTGTGTGGACGTTGGGTGCCTGGCAGCTGGGCAGGCATCGATGCCGAGCTCGGCGTCAGCGTGCTCGGCCTCGCGGTCGCAGCCGACTAATCTTCGAGCTGCAAGCCGCAGTCGGCGCACGCGCCGTCGGCGAGCGGTTGCGTAGAGCCGCATGCTGGGCACGCATCCCCGCTGAGATCGACTTCCGCGGCGCCTTCGCGCTCGAGCATCGTGCGCCAATCGCCGCGCACGATCGCGGCCACTTTTGGCAGGTCATCCTCCTCGACCAGGAGGTGCGTTCGCGTGCCTCAACCTTTGCCCGCGCCCGGCGGACACCCAACGATGACGGGAATCTCGGCCGCGAGGCAGCGATCGCGCAGCGCTTTCATCTCCGCGATCGATCCAGCCATGGCGGGAACGAGCGGTAGCCCGGCGAGGAACTCTTCGGCGTCGTCGATCGTCATGGCGTGACTTTCCCCTTGTTCTACAGCCGGTGTACTGTCACGACAACCGGCGGAGGCATTCGTGAAGATCGGCATCTTGCTGTTTGGCGCCATCGGTGTGGTCGGCCTGTTCATGTCGGACATCGGCTTGGACTTCCAGAACCACATGATCGACACGGTCATTCTGCTCGCGGCATTTGGGCTGCCGATCTTCCTGGGGCTCATCGGCCTGGCGAAGCCGCCGTTTCAGATGTGGCAGGCGGGCATGGCACTCGCGTGCTTCGCGCTCGCGATCGTCAGGTATCGAATCTGGAAGATCCTCACGAGCTTCTTGACGTTGCCCATGGGTGACAAGCTCGTCGTCGTCGCGGCGATCGGCGGCGTGATCGTATCGATCATCGCGCTCGCGAAGCCCGAAGACAAAGGCTGATCATGGATCAACTGAAATATGGCGTGTTCCTCGCCGCCGTCGCCGGCATCGTCGGATGCTTCTTGGCACTCGGCCCGAGCGGCGCCTCGCTGTTTGACATGCTCGAGACCGAGAAGTTTGGCGTCATCAGCGTGCTCTCCGCGTTCGGTCTCGCCGCGCTGATGGCGCTCATCGGGATCTTCAAAGCTCCGATGCTGCGCTGGCAGGGCCTGCTCGCGCTCATCGGGTTTGCGTACGTGATCGGCAAGATGCGCGGCGGCATCATCGATTACATCCGCGATGGCGCAATCGGCGCGAAGCTCATCGGCATCGCGCCGCTCGCAGGCGCGCTGTTCGCGATCCTCAGCCTCGCGTTCGCGGCGCCCGCGCCACGGCGCTAGCGACCGAAGATCTTGTCGAACGCGCGCCGCATCGCGCCGGATTTCTTCGGCGCCATATAGCCCTCGTTCGAGTACGCGATGCGCGCGCTCGGGTCGATGCCGAACGCGATGTACAGCGAGAGCAGGTCGTGCACCATCGCCGAAATGCCGGTCGTGCGCAGATCGTACGAGAGGCAGTAGCTATCCGGCTTGTTCCGGATCATCGCCTTCGCGATGATCATCATGATCGATGGGTCGAGCAGCTCGCCGTTGCCATCGAGGTAGTGCTTGTAGCTGAAGAAGCGATCTTCCGGCGCGAGCTCCGGTGCGCCTTGCCCATCCGCTTTCGGCGCGCGCATGTTCTGGATCGTGCGGTACTCGTGATCGATGTACGCGGCGATCGAGTTGTTCTCGTCGCGCCGCTCGTACTCGACGAATTTGCGGAACGCGTCGTAGAGGTTCTTCGGGTTCGCGTACGCGCCGGAGATCAAATAATAGAACACCGCGCCGAGCGAGTAGATATCGGCCGGCCGGCCGACGCTCTTGACGACGCGCCCGCGCACGTTGATCTCGCTTCCCTCGGCGAATGGCCGGTTGAGCAGGATCTTCTTGCGCGCGCGATCGGCGGCTGCGATCGAGTAGAGCTCGTTGCGGTTGAACAGCGAGAACGTGTCGTTCTCGTAGATGTCGATGTAGAAGTCCTCGAAGAACTCGACTTCCGGCGAGCCCTGCGTGACGTTGACGAGCAGCTCGAACGTGTTCGTCTCTTGCTCGGGGCTCTGGAAGTACAGCGTGCCGGGCACCGCCTGGAAGCGTGTCATCGAGACGTCGAGATCCGGATCGGCAACCTTGCCGACGTTGAAGTCGGCGAGCTTGACCTTCATCTGCGAGCCGCGCAGGTTCGGGTCGGGCAGCTTGACGAGGATGTTTGCCGGCTTGATGTCGCGATGGCAGGTGTCGCGCACGAGGTGAGCGAACTCGACCGCCGTCGCGATCGGCACGATGTACTCGAGCACGCGGAAGATGCGTTCGCGCAGCGAGACCGCGAGCAGATCATCGCGCCGGCGCTTTTGCCGCGCACCCTTCAAGCGTTCCTCGAGCGACATATCGAGGAGCTCGAGGATCATGAAGTCGTTCTCGACCTTGTCGCGCACCGACGGCGGGATGAACCCCGCGCTGTCACCTTCACCCGACGCGAGCAATTCGACGATGCACGGGTGACCCTGAACGCGCTCGAGGATCTCCTTCTCCATCTGGAAGCGCATCTGGTCTTCACCCGACACGCCTTTTTGCAGCGTCTTGATCGCGACGGGCCGGCGCAACGTCGTCTTCGATTCGACCCAGCGCTCTTCGCCGAGGTACGCCTTCGCGAAGCGACCAGAGCCGAGCTCGATCGGCTGACCGGTCTCATCGACAACGAATGCGTAGATGCGACTGCGCGAGACGTACGGCGTCGGCTGCGCGATCATCCCCGAGACCTGCGTCATCGGCGGGCCCGGCGCCTGCGGCATCATCGGTGGCGGCCCCGAGACATGCGTCTGCGCCGCGAACGGATTCTGCTGGTTCACGTGCGAGAGATGCGGCGAGCCTTGCGGGAACTGCGCCGGCGGCATGCTGCCGCGCTGACTCGGATGCTGCGGCGGATGAGGCTGCGGGTGTGCCGGCGCTTGCGGGATCTGGTTGATGCTCGTCGGATCGCCTTCGTAGTCGCCATAGTCCTCGCCGATGGGAGGACCATGTGATTTACGCCCACCGGGTGGGCCCGACGGAGTTTGCGCCATAAGACCAGCTACCCGCGCCGCGACGACTTGGGCACCGTACGTCCTCGAGTGTACACGAAATAGGCATCGGCACCGGGACCGAAGTCGAACAGGATGGCGTCGGCACAGTCGCTCTCGGCGAGCGCTACAAGCTCGGACCCAATCGGGAATACCGTCTGGCCGCTACCGGGCGTGCCCTGGGAGATTCGCAGATGTCCGATCTCCTGAGCGCGCGGTGTAACAAGCGCGATATCTGTCGTGCGGTCCACGTGCACTGCCGGCGAAGGCCTACCGCCGAGTAGGGCGACGAAACACGTCATCCCTTTGACATGTACTAACCTTTGCCCGGTTGGGCCTGGCATGAGTGTGATGCGCAGTTTCGTGCCGTGCTGGCCTGCGAGATCTGCGGTGTTGTTCCCGATCATCACGAAGTGGATGCGGCGGTCGGCGACCGGTTGTGGCGCATCCATAAGCACCAGCCGCCGCGGTTGTGTGGTCGATGACGGTGCGGGCATCCCCTGCATCCACGCTTGCGACATCGGCGGGGCATGAAACGTTTGCGGCGTGGGGTCGGCGGCTGGAATCAGCGGCGCGGCAGCAGACGCACCCTCGGGGGCAAAGCCGGGCTGCGTTACGAGCAGCTTCTCGGAAACTTTGCCGACCGTGGGAACCGGGGTCGGTGGCGTGATCTTGCTGACCGGATTCGTCGGCGTCACGATCTCGCTCGGCATCTGCTTCGTGACCGCCTTGCTCTGCGGCGTCTCCGACTTCGCGGGCGTCGTGCGCACCTGCTCTTCGGTCTGCGGCTCGGTTGCCTGTTGCAGCTCCGCGGAGAGCTCGTCGACTTTGGATAGTCGCTTCTTCGGATCGAACGCGAGCGCTTTACCAAAGACCTCGATCAGTTGGCGGGGCACACCGAGCGGCGTGAGCGCTTCGCGCACGAGCTGATCGGCCTGCCGCCGCTTCTTGTATCCGGCGTAGACATCTTCGTCCGCGAAGATCGCCTTGGCCGAGAGCATGTAGATCGCGACGCACGCGAGCGAGTAGATATCTGTCGCCGGCGACACCGGTTGACCGGCGAGCTGCTCGGGCGCAGCCCAGCTCGGCGAATACATCGCGAGCTTCTGCCCGGCGACGATCGCGGTGTCTTCCGCGCGTTGATCCTTTTCTTCGCGCGCCGTCTCGGTGCTCCACTTCGCGATGCCAAAGTCGGCGAGCTTCGGCAAGCGATTCACGCCGACCGATCCGAACAAGATATTTTGCGGCTTGATATCGCGGTGCACGATGCCGAGCCCGTGCGCTTCCGAGAGCGCTGCGCACATCGCGCCGATCACGCGCACGGTTTCTTCGAGCGATTGCTTGCCTTGCTCGCGGATCACGTTCGACAGCGTGCCGCCGTTCATGTACTCGCAGACCTGCAGCGGATGCCCATCGGCGTCTTTGGGGCCGAGGTGACCGAAGTCGTAGATGCGCAGCGTGTTCGGATGCGTGAGCCGAGACAGCGCGAACGCCTCCTGGACGAAGTGCTCGTAGCTCGTGCGGCCGACACCCGAATCACCGCCGAGGCCGCTGAAGATCTTGATGCACACGGGTCGCGAGAGCCGCTCGTCGGTGCCCTTGAACACGAGGCTGTGCCCGCCGGTGCCGATCTGTTCGATCACGCGATAGCGATCGAGCACCATATCGCCGACTTTGATTTCGGGGATTTTCGGCGGTGTTTGCGCCTTTGGCGCGCTGGGCATCACCACATCGTATCACTGGACCGCAATGCTGACGTCGTATGTGCGCGCCGCGGAGAGGCCAGCCGACGCAGAGACTGCGAACGCTGTCCACGCACCTGTTTGCGTGAACGTTTCGGTATCGACGAGCGCGCCGAGCGCGGTCTCGTCGGCGTTCAGCCGGCGGAACTGTGTGTTCACGCTCGAGGTTGGCGTGACCGTGATCGTGACGTTCGAACCGACGGCGGCGCGAAACACGTAATAGCGCACGGGCGTCGTCGGATCGATCGTTTCGCCGGTGCGAGTCAGCGTGGCCGCGATCGAGCCGAGGTCTTGTGAGGCGGCGCGTCGCTGGAAGTCGAGCGTGACCGATGGACCGCTCGTCGGGTTCACCGCTGTCACCTTGATGTAATACGTCGTCGGATCGTCGAGCACGACGCGGCCGATCGGGCCGCCACTCGTCGCATACGTGTGCGCGAAGAGCGGCGCGACATCGGGAGCGAGTGTGCCGCCGCTCGTGGAGACCGTGTCGAGCCGACCGAACGCGAGCTCGGGATCGAACCACGCGACCGCTTGCCCGCCGGTGTTCGCGCCGCGCACATCGAACTGCTGCCACGGATCGCTCGCGAGCGTGTACGCGAACGCATCGACGTGCACGCTGTTCGGCGTTGCGACGAGCGGTGTGCCGAACGTGATCGCGGGTGGCGACAGCGCGAGGATCGTCGATGTCGCCGTGATCGTGTTTTGATTCGTGCCGCTGCGCACCGCGAAGTAGTAGCGGCCCGCTTCGGCGAGGCGAACGATGCCGCGATAACTCGACCACGTCGCGGTTCCCGTTGTGAACGTCGCGGCGACGCGCCCGCTGCCATCGTAGAGCTGCCCGATCACATTCGGGCTCCAGCTCAGTTGCAGCGCGAGCGAGCTATCGGCGGTCGGCGCGTCGATCGAGAACAGCGCCATCTTTGCGATATCGGTCGTCGCGATCGATGGCGCGTTGACGGTGCCGCTCGTCGCGAGCGGGATGGCGCTGGATTGCGTGACGACGAGCGTGAAGTCCATCGTCGGCGACGCGACGTTGATCGAATGATCGATCACGATCAGCGGAGCATCGGTGCTGCCGATGTTGCCTGCGATCACGCGGTCCGGCTCGTCGGCGACGCCGCGAAAACTATCGTTGTTTGTCACCGCGACCGCGCCGCCGGCGAGCTCGGAAGGCATCGTCACGGTCACCGTGTTCAGACCGCTGCCCATCGGCAGCGTGTAGAACGCGAGCAGGTCGGCACCGACCGTGCTCGACAGCGTTGTCACGGTGCCGGTCGGCGTGATCGGGGTTGGCGTCGGCGTGCCGAGATCGTTGATCGAGACGTAGTACTCGCCCGTCGCGACTGCCGTCGCCAGCCCCGAGGCCGCGTATTCGCCGAGCGTGCGCGTGTCGCCGATCGCGATGCGGTACGTGCCGGCGCGCGGCAGAAACAGCTGGCGTCGAGACGTATCGCCGGCGACGTGAATGCCAAAGCGTCGCCACGTCGCGAGCGCATCGCTTGCCGGTACCGCCGCGACGGCGACGAATCCGGCGAGCACGCCAGACAGTCCATCGGCGGTGACCTCGAGCACCATCGGCCTTGTGACCTGCACGACGTACGTATCGACGTCGGGATCGAGCGCGCCGTCACCATCGGCGTCGCGCCACGGCGCGAGAGTGCCATGCAGTACGTACGCCGAGCCGATCGGCTTGATCATGATGTTGCCCGCCTGCGCGCCGCTCGCCTCGACGATGCCGAGCCCGTTCGGCTCGGGGCCTTCTTGCACATCGATCACCAGCCCGACCGCCGGATCGACACACTCGTTGTTGATCAGCACCGTGCCGTTTCCACACGACGCCGGATCGATCTTGCAGGTCATCGTCAGCGGATCGAAGACGGTGCCTTGCGCGCACGCCGATGGATCGGGAACGCACTGACCCGTGTCGGTATCGACTTTCGTGCCCGGTCCGCACGTCGCGCCGGGCACACATGTGCCGTCTTGGTCGATCGTGCCAGGACCGCAAGCCTTCGAGTTATCGCCGCATCCAAGCGCGCAACCGACCAAGGCGATTGCCAAGATGCAGTTGCGCATGCACTCGACTTTACACATGCTATCCGCTAACCGTGAGTGCGAAGAGTATCGCGCTGATTGCCGCTGCAGTCCTGGTGGTATGCCTGGCGCTGTACTTGTTCGTGCAGGTGCGCGGCGCACCCGCACAAGCCGGGTCGCCACAACGTGAGCACGTCGGCGAAACGACCAGTCCGTCGACGATGCCGCAGTCCGCCACGACGCGCGAGACTGTGGCACGCACCACACCGCCGCCGGCGGCGCCGGACTCGCGCGTTCACCTCGGCAACGGCGTGACGACGCCGCAGGCGATGGCGGGCAGCGATGATCCGCGCGCGACTATGAAGGTCGAGTCGCTCATGGAGCTCGCGAACAAGGCCTACGATCGTCAGGACTACGACGACGCCTCGAATATCGCAGGCAAGGTCCTCGCGAAGGATCCGACGAACGTGCGCATGCTGCGCATCATGGTGTCGTCGAACTGCATCCAGGGCGACGTCGCCGTAGCACAGCAGTATTACAACCAGCTCCCGAAGTTTGATCGCGAGCAGATGAAGACGCGCTGCGATCGCTACGGCGTCACGTTCAAGGAGCCCAGCCAGTAGCGTAGGCCGATCGTTTATGGTACGCGCAAGTCGATGTCATCTCTCGTCGAGCAGATCGGCCAGCCCCCCAAACGCCAGCACGTGATCGAAGATTGCGTGGGACTGATCGATGCGCAGGTCAAGCAGAAGGGGTTCGTCATCAAGAGCGCGTACGCGACGATCAAAGCGATCAAGAAGCGGTTCGTGCCCGAGGTCGTCGATGCGCTACTCGACGATTGGTTGAACAAGCTGCAACCGCACTACGACAAGTGGGCCACGTCGAAGACGAGCACGCTGTCGGATTTCCTCGTCGCACGCTCCGATGATGTCGCGGAAGACTTGCTCAGCGTGACCGATGCGCGCGCCGAGAAGACATCACACACGACTGCGAAGAAGATGTACTTGAAGATGCGCGATGGCGCGAAGCGCAACGTCGTCGAGGCGATTCCCGAGCTCGCGAAGATGATCGAGAAGCACCTCGCCGAGAAGGCCGCGTGACGTCTTATCGCTCGCCGGCGAAGTTATTGCTGGTCGAGTAGGTAGACCATCAAGTAGCCCTCGGCCGTTCGGCGAGGACCGGGTGCGCCCGACATCGCGCGGAAGTCGGCGGCGAGCTGGCGGCGCTGGTAGCTGCGATAGAGCGCCATCGGATCGATCTCGTGCGAGTGCTCGAGGTCTTCGATGTGACGGCCGAGGATTTCAGCGGCCCAGGCCGGGCTCGCCGCACTCACGTGATGCTGCTGCATCGCGCGGCGAAGCGTCGCGAGCTCTTCGCTCGTCATGTTGAACAGAAACTCTTCAAACGCTGCGCTCTCGTCGGCACTCATGCCATCGCGGCCGAAGAACTCGAGCACTTCGGGGCTGCAATCTTCGGTGACGAGGCGAAACGTCTCGGTCGCGCCGAGCAGCGTGCCGTATGCGGTGTTGATGCGATTGCGTGCGTGCCACGCCGATTCGAGCAGCGGAGCGAAATCGTCGATCTCGAGCGCGGCGTCGTCCCAGATCGTGATCAGTTGATCGGCGGCGCGCTGCTTCGTGCGGCGCTGCACGTCACTCTTGCGCAACAGCGCGAGGAACAGCTCTTCGGCGAGCAGCGTGTAGATCGACTGCGCGACCTCCTCGCGGAGCTCGTGCGTCATCTTGCTGGCGTTTGGAACATCGGTGAGCGCGGCCGTCGCCTTCACGAAGCCGCGCAGAAAGTTGATCTTCGCGAGCAGGTGCGTGCGAGACAGCGTCGCCTTGAGCGGGAGCACGAGGTCGCCGGAGAGGCCATCGATCGTGCAGAGGTGATCGATCAACGTCGACTCGTCACGCGCTTCGCCGCCGAGCTGAGTCGGCCGACGCAGAGGACGTTGACGATCGAGAAGCTCTGCCGTGGCGCGCAACTCGATGAGCAAGCCTTGCAGAATCGTGGCGTCGGTAGGCGAGCGAGAAGCGACGGCTTCGAGTGCTTGTTCGACGAGCGCAGACTCCTGTCGATCGAGCACTTCGACGGCATACGCTTGCGCCGCGGAAGCCGACATCGTCATGCCGGAAGAAGCTAGCACGGGCCCCGCAGACGTCGGCGAAGTGGTAGTCACCACTGGAGGGTTCGTCGGGGTACGTCCGGGATACGGCATTTGGGTGGAACTAATGATGGGATCAGCTTGGCGTGAATCCGTCAATCGGCATTGTTCTCAGCAAGTCCCCGCTCACGACGCCGACGTCGCACATAAAAGCGAATCGCAACCCCCACGACGGCTACCACGACTACTACACCAATGACGAGATCGAATTTCTTGATCTTGTTGGCGACAGTATCCCACCGGGACCCCAGCTCGTACCCGAGGATAATGAGAAAGCTTCCCCAGACCGTCGACCCGATAAAGGTTTGAACGAAGAATGGCACCAGCTTCATGCGAGCCACACCGGCTGGCAAGGAAATGATGTGGCGAATGACCGGCACGAAGCGGGCGATCAGGATGGTCGCCTTGCCGTGTTCGGCGAAGAACTTCTCGGTCTTTTCGATGTCGTGCCGGCGGATCAGGAACCACTTGCCGTACTTGAGCAAGAGTGGTTTTCCGCCGACGGCGCCGATCCAATAGCAGATGCCCGAACCGACAAGCGCACCCACGCTGTTGATGACGAGCACGACCCATAGGTTGAAATCGCCCTTCGCCGCGAGGAAGCCGGCGAACGGCATGACCAGCTCCGATGGGATCGGCACGAGCGTGCTCTCGAGTGCGATGAGCATGAACAGGCCCGGGTAGCCCATCTCGAGGACGACGTTCTGAATGAAGTGAGCAATGGATTCGAGCATGAGCGCCTAGCCTGACGACAAGAACGAGAAGTACCGCTCTGGGAAGTCGTTAAACGCCATCGCGTTGCCGCACTCGGGGCACATCATCTGCGGCGGTTGTAGCTTGGCAAGCAGCGAAGCGTTAGCGATGGCATCGATGAGCAACGATTCTTCACGGCCGCATGCGTCGCAGGCGTAGGGTGCGAAGAATGAGGTCACGCGCGACGTGCCGCGCGTCGCGATGATCATGTTGAGCTGGTGAATGATGACCTCGGCGGCGCGTCTAAGCTCGATCTGCAGGCCGGCCTGCGTCGCGGCTGCTTGCATGCGGATCCAGTCGCGCACGCCGAGCGAGTTGATGAACGTCACACCTGCGAGGTCGAGCGCCAGGCGGCCCTGCTGCGCGTGGCGAAGCAGGTCGAGCAGACCGGCGGTCTCGTCGATCGCGCCGCTGAGGACGAGCTGGTCGCCCATCGGTTGAACGGCAAGCCGGCGTTCGCTCACGTTCGCTCCACGAAGACGTTGTACGACGAAACCGGTGTGCGTTCGCTCGGTGGATAGCGTACGTCGATCAGAGCGATTATTTCGGTGCGCTTGCCGGGGCTCAGATTGAACACGAGATGATCGGAGGAGCGGTAGCTCAGCGACATGCCCATACCCGCGCCGGCGCCCGACTCGCGCACGTCGTTCTTCGAGAGCGAGCGCAAGATCGTCTCGCGATCGAGCGTGCCGAATTGATCGCTCACCTCGATCGCGAGGTAGCGCGCGTCACAGCCCCACCGCATCGTCACGGCGTGACGGCCATCGAGGTCGACAGCGATGTCGCGCGAGGCGTCCTTGCGAAAGTAGGCGCCGCTCGCGTCGATCGGGGCATTGTGCACGGCATTGGATAGCAGCTCGTCGGCGACGAGCATCGCCATTGATGCGACGCGTGCACTTTGGCCGCGCGCACGCACCGACTCCGCGAGTGCGGCAACGAGATGCGCGCGCTCGTTCGCGTTCTTCAGCGTGTGCGCGTGCAGCTCGGTGCCCCATAGCAGGTATTTCTCGGCGCCGAATAGATCGCGTCGGATCAGCTTCTGCGCGGTGATCGTCAGCTCTTCGGCGAGCACCGGCATCGGGTGGACGAGCAGGTTCGTGATCGCGCCGAGGCTCAAGATGCGAGGAACATGCTCTTTTGCGTCACTCGGTGTGAGCAGCGTCATGCACGCTTCGGCGCCGCGCTGCTGCGCAGCGGTGAAGAACGCATCGGCGTGCGGCGAGACCGCAGCGGTGCCATCGACGACGACGAGCAGCGGCGTTTCATGTTGCAGCAGCCGAATGCCCTGCTCGAGCTCGTCCGCGACATCGACGCGATAGCCGGTGACCCCGAGAATGCGCTGCACGAGGCGCTGCGTCTTGCGGTCCGGGTGGACGATGAGGATGGAAGGCTCGCGCAAGTGGACCCACGGTAGCACCGATCAAATCGCGAGTCAGCGAGCGTGGATGCGCTGGTATGCGGCGCCGAGCGCATCGGCGAGCTGCTTCAGATCCGACGGTGCGCGATCGGGCGCGATGATCGGATCGCCGACGGCGAGGATCGCGACCGGCTGCCCACCGACGAGCACGGGCGCAGCCGCGGGCGTCTTCGCATTGTTGAGCGCGTGGCTTAGCGCCGATTGACCGACGCCGTTCGGCGTCTCCACCGAAACGTCTCGCGTCTGCAACGCACGCTGTACCGTCGACGGCGAGCCGAGCGAAACAGTCACCGATTCGGGTGCGGCGACGCCGTGCCCGCGATATCCGATCGCCGCCTTGTCGCGCACTGCGAGCACGATGCCGCATTGCCACCGCGTCGCGACGTACGCGAGCACGAGGTCGGTCGCCGCCTCGCGGTTTGGCGCGTGCTCGAGGCCGACCGACATCAGATCGAGTGACATCGGGCGCGTCGGTCGACCATCGGTGCCGAGGCTGCGCAGCTCGGCGGCCGTCGCGCCCGGGTCGCTGCCGGCGCGGCTCGGGCGAGGCTCGCTCGGCGCGCGGGTCCTCGGCTCGCTGCCGGCGCGCTCGCGCGTCGCGCCGGGATCCGTGCTCGGCCGCTTGACGATCTTTGTCTTCGCGACCGGCGTGCCTTCGGCGGGCGTCACCGGCCACGGCGGAATCGTCGTGCTCGTCGATGCCGGGAACGTCAGCTCGGACGCCGGTTTCGTCGCAGGTGGCAGCGTCGCGCGCGGTGCCTGCTTCGGAGCCGCCGGCGGCAGGGTCTGGATCTTCGGCAGCTGATCGCTCTGCGAGAAGTCCTTCGAGACGCGCACATCGTCGAGATCGATCAGGGCATCGCGCACGCTCGCGGGATCGAGCGCATCCATTTCCGGAAGCGGCGGCAGCGGCGCGGGCGTCGTCGCGCGTGGCAGCGGCATAGGCGGCGTGCTGAGCGGTCGACGCGGCGCCGGCCGCGACGTGTGGAAATCGAGCTCGATATCGAGCTCGCCTGTCGGTGCCTTGCCGTACGCATCGGCGACGAGCTTCTCGAGGCGATCGGCGGGCGCGATCACCATCATGACGTCGCCTGGAATTGCGCTCGTCAGCGCGGACATCACCGCCGGGCTCGGATCGCGCACGCACACGATCACCGAGCCCTTGCTCGTTCGGCCGATAGGCAGCGCGCAAGAGTTGCGCCCGACGTCGTGCGGCAAGAGCTTCGCCAGCTCCGGATCGCGGCCGGCGAGATGCTTCGAGAGCGCGCACGCGATCTGGCGCTGCTCGCCGAGCGCGCGCGATGCATCGTCGAACTCGACGAGGCCTTTCGCGATCAAATACGAGCACAGCCGGGTGTCGCTCGGCTTTTCCGCGAGCGCACGTGTCAGGTCCGTCCCACTCAGTTTGCGCTGCTCGACGAGGAGCTCCCCAATGCGCATGCGAAGCTCATCTTGCCACGATCGCTTGTGCTCTTGCGACCCACGTGGGCGTACGACTAATCGTCGCGCTTGATCGTTGCCAGAAAACTATCGACATCTTCGCGGCGCGGCAGCCCCGCCTGTGCACCGACACGTGTGGTCTTTAGCGCCGAGGCCACGTTGCCGAGCCACGCCGCTTCCGAGAGCGAGCGATTTTCTGCCAGGCCGACCGCAATCCCGGCGACGAACGCATCGCCGGCGCCTGTCGCATCGACCGATTCGACGTTCTGATGCGGCAGCCAGAGCTCGTCGGATCCGAACACGAGCAGGTTGCCGCCTTTCGTCGCGATGCACGCCGCGCCGACGCCGCGCCGCCGCAGCTCGTGCCCCGCCTTGCGCGCCGAGTTGACATCCTTGACCTCGACGCCGGTGATCACACTCGCCTCGTTTTCGTTCGCGCGCACGACATCGAGCGAGCCGAGCAGCTCGTCGGGCAATTCGATCGGCGGGCCTGCGTCGAGGACGACCATCGCCTTGCCGGCGCGGCCGAGCTTCGCGGCCGCGATCGTTACCGGCAGCCCGACCTCGAGCTGCAACAGCACGACCTTGAGGTGCCCGAACAGCGGGCGCGCTCGCTCGATGTCCTCGGGCCCGAGGCGCAGGTTCGCGCCGGGCGCTGTCATGATCGACTTCTGGCCTTTGCCGTCGATCATGATGACTGCGACGCCGGTCTCGGCCTCTCCGTCGATCACGCAATAGCCGGTATCGACGGCCTCGTCGCTGAGCTTTGCGAGGATACCGCGGCCGCGTGCGTCGGCGCCGACGCGACCGATGAAAGCCACGTTGCCGTCGAGCCGCGACACCGCGACCGCCTGATTCGCACCTTTGCCGCCCGGCGCTTCATGCATCGTGTCGCCGACCACGGTCGATCCGGGCTCGGGTAAACGCGGACCTTTGATCGCGTAATCGAAGTTCGCACCGCCGATGACCAGCACCTCGATGGGCTCGTTCTCCATGAGGCGATAAGACACCACACCGAGCCGGAACGCACGTTGCAGATCAAGATCTCAGGAGTACTGCCATGAAGATTCGCGACGTAATGACCCAAGAACCCACGTGCTGTACGCCCGAGACGAGTCTCGAAGCGGTGGCGCGGTTGATGGTGGATTGCGACTGTGGCGCGATCCCAGTCGTCGGCGATCTCGCCGGCAAGTTTCCGGTCGGTTTGATCACCGACCGCGACATCGTCACGCGCGTGGTCGCGGCGGGCAAGAACCCGTTCGAGCTCGTCGCGCGTGACTGCATGACGGCGCCGGCGATCACGGTGACCGACGAAACGGACCTCGAAGAGTGCATCGACATGCTCGAGCTCAATCAGATTCGCCGGTGCATCGTCGTCGATCGCGATGGCCGCATCTGCGGCATCGTCGCGCAGGCCGATATCGCCGCGCATGCCTCCAAGCGCAAAGCCGGCGAGATGGTGCGCGAGGTTTCGCAGCCAACGCACGCACGCGCGTTCTCGCATTGAGGCTTTCCATGAAGCGCAAACAACACGAGCGAGAAGCCCCCGAGCGCCGCGACGTCGAAGCCGAGCTGCCGCAGCCGCCGGCGCGCGAAACGATTCCCGAGCCCGAGCCGATCGGCGGTCAGCGCGGCCCGAAGCCGCAGGTCGAGCGGCGGGAAGAGTAACTACAGCGGGCAGTACCGCGTGAGCGCGCTGTCGTCGGTCGTGATCGCGACTTGCGACAGCCACACTTCGTCGACCATGCCGCCGTAGTTGCCGCCGAATTGCAGCGAGCCAAGCGATGGAACGAGGTTGAGGCGAACGTCACCGTTCTCGACGCGCGCGCCATCGATCCACAGCCGCAACACCGGTTCTTGCAACGACACCATGATCCAGTGCCACGTGCCGGCGGCGACCGGTGCGGACGTCACGGTGTTCGCGACGTTGTTGTTGCCGACGACGGTCGCCGAGATGCGCACCGTTGTCGCGCTATCGGGCGTGACGCGAATCGCGATGCGGCTGTCGCCGCTGAGCACGATGTCGCGCGTGCCCGACAGAACATCGGGGCGTGCCCACAGCTCGATCGTGAAGTCGCTTGTCGCGAGTGCGACTCCGAGAGGCCATGCGACGAGGTCGCCTTCGCCCGCGGTGAACTGCACGCCCGCACCGAAGCGGCCGGTCGTCAGCACGGGATCCGCGGTCTCGACTTGATCGGTCGGGCCGAGCGTCGCGCTCGCGCCGCCCGCCGCGTTGACGAGGATCTGTGCGCCGTCTTCGAAGTGCAAGAGTCCGGCGGAGCTCGTCGCATCCGGCGCGTTGCAGACGACGGTGAACGTGCGCACGACGGTGGTCGAGTTGCCGGCTGCGTCGAGCGCGCGCAACGTGAACGAGTGCGTGCCGGGCGGCAGGTTGTACGAAACCGGGCCCGTGCACGCGGCGAATGCACCGCCGTCGATCGCACATTCGGTCGTGCCTTCGCTGACGGTGAACATGAACGACACGCGCGGACCTGTGACATCGCCATCCGCCGGTCCAGCGAAGATCATGATGTCGGGCGCCGTCGTGTCGACGAACCAGCTCGCGGTCGCGGGCGTCGGATCGATGTGACCGGCCGAATCGATCGCGGCGACGGCGAACGAGTGCGCGCCTTGTGCGAGCCCGGTCACGTTGAACGGCGACGTGCACGGCGCGAAGCCGGCGCCGTCGAGGCTGCACGAGAACGTCGAGTTCTCTTCGTTCGAGGTGAACGTGATGCTCGCGCTCGCGCTGCCGACCATGCCGGTCGGTCCGCTATCGATCGTCGTTTCCGGCGGCGTGAGATCGACGGTCCACGTACGCGTCGCCGGCGTCGGATCGAGATTGCCGCCGGCATCGCGCACGCGGACGGCAAACGTGTGCACGCCCATCGCGAGGTTCTGGTACGCCTGTGGCGACGAGCAGGCATCGAAGCCGCGGCCGTCGAGCGAGCATTGGAATGTCGCGCCCGGTCCGGCATCGGGAGACAAGAACGTGAAGCTCGCGGACGCGTCGGCCGTCGGGCCGATCGGCCCGCTCAGGATCGTTGTGTCCGGTGTGCTCGTGTCGACGGTCCACGCGTGGATCGCCGGCGATGCGTCGACGTTGCCCGCGCGATCACGCGCGCGCACCGCGAACGAGTGCGGGCCATCGCCGATCGGGCCGACGTCCGCGCCGCTCGTGCACGCGACGAACGCCGCGTTATCGAGCGAGCAGTCGAACGAGACGTTCGCCTCACTCGACGTGAACAAGAAGTGCACCGTCGTGCTGTTGTCGGCGGCGGGCGGTGCTTCGGTGAGCGTCGTGTTCGGCGCGACCGTATCGATCGACCACACGTGCTCGGCGGGCGTGTCATCGCTGACGCCGTTGCCATCGATCGCGCGAACCATGAACGTGTGCGAGCCATCGGCAAGCGGCATCACGAACGGCGAGGTGCACGCCGCTGCCGGCTTGTCATCGACGCGGCACTCGAAGTGCGCCGTGGTGACGTTCGATTGAAACTCAAACGTCGCGACCGCAAGGTTCGAGAACTCGGCCGGCGCCAACGTGATCTGCGTGTCGATCTCGCCGGGATTCGGTTCGCCGCCGCTGTCGTCGTCACCAGGCGGACGCTTGTCGGGAACCTGGCAGGCGGCGAGGGTGGCGAGCAGGAAGAGTTTCTTCATCAGAACCTCCGAGTAACCGTCGCGCCGACGCTCCTGTCGCTAATGACGGGAACGATCGCGGTCTCGGTCGCCGGGGCTCCGACAATCCACATCACCGTCGCAGCTGTTACGGCTGCGCCACCGACGACAAACAAGACGTTCGCGTTAAGCGCGTTCTGTTGCGCCTGATCGTTGAGGCGCAGACCCTCGGGGTCACTGCACTCGACGCCAGGACAGATTGCATTCGATCGAGCCTCGAAATCGTTCGCACGCGTGCCGAAGTACGCGCCGGCGCCGAACGCCGCGACGCCGGCGATGCCGACGCCGACCGCGATCTGGCGCGTCGTGCTCCACGTCTTCGTGATCGTGACGGTCCGCGTGCGCGGTCGTTCGACAACGACCGGGGGCGCCGCCGCCGGAGGAGGAGGCTCGGGCGCGACAACGACCGGCGCGGCGGTCGGTGGCGGCGGTGGTGGCGCGGTTGACTCGAGCGTCGGCACGACAACCCAGCGCTTGCCGCCCTTGCCGACGGAGAACTCGCTCTTCCACGGCTTTTTGCCGGGCGCCTCGACGACGACGACATGGCTACCTGGATCGACGATGAGCGCCGTGCCCCAGAGATCGGGGTCGACGACATCCCCATCGCGCTTGACGACGACGGAGCTCGCGCGCGCCTTCGGGCCGACTTGCACCGTGACGCTCGCGAGATCCGGCTCGAGCTTCATGGCGCGACGTCGCGCTTCTTGCTCGCGCTTCTTGTCGTTACCGGCGCGCTTTGCGGTTGCCTCCGCTTTGCGAAACGCAGCCCACGCATCGGCGAGCCTACCGAGTCGCTCGCGGCAATCGCCGAGATTGAGCAGCGTACCGACGCTGCTCTCGAGCTTCTCGCTCGCCGCCATCTTGTCACAGCCGGCCTCGAGCTTGCCTTGCTTGATCAGCCGGCGGCCTTCTTGAAACAGCGCCTCGGCGCTCGCCGATTGCGCCGCTGCATCCGTCGCAGCGACGACCGTCGCGAGCGCGATGATCAGATTAACGCATTTCATAGAGATCCTCGTCGGGCTCCTCGGGGACGATGCGACGCGGCCGCGGCGGCTTCTTCGTGTGCGGCCGCGGCGGACGCGCCGGCTTTCTGATCGTTTTGGGTACGTCTTGCGTGACTGCCGCGACGGGCGGCGGTTCGGGCTCGGCCGCCGCGATCGATTCGGTAGCCTTCGTCACCACCTCCGTCGGCATTGCCTCTTGCGCGGTCGCCGTCGCCGGCACCTCGAGCTGCGGTTCCTCGCTCGCGGCAACGGTGGGCTCCGTCGGGAGGGGCGCGGCGGCCACCGGTTCCTCCTTGATCGCGTAGTTCGTGCCAAGCAGGCCGCCGGCGACGCCGACGAATAGCGCGGCCGCAAGTGCGAGCCGCTTCGCCCAGCCGAGCCGCGGTGTCGTCGCCCACTCATCCGTGATCGGAACGGCTGTGACCGGCGCCTGCGAATCGACGAACCACTCGTCCATCGTCGGAAGCGAGTTGACGTTGACGTTGAACGCCGAGCGAAAGCCCTCGCCGAGCGGCGTCTGCGGCGACATCGGCACCGCCGACGAGACCTGGTGATCGCTGATCGTCGCGAGCACGCGCTCGATGGTGACGTGCAGCTCGCCCATCGTCTGGAATCGATTCGCGGGCGATTTCTCGAGGCAGCGCATGACGACCGCGTCGACGCCGATCGGCAACCCCGACACCATCTCGCTCGGCGGGGGCGGCTCCTCTTTGAGATGCGCCGCGATGAAGTCGCCGACGCTGTCGCAGCGAAACGGCGGATGACCAGTGAGCATGTGATAGAGCGCGCAGCCGACAGAATAGATATCGGAGCGGTGATCGATGCGCCCGTTGCCGCGGCACTGCTCCGGCGACATGTACACGGGCGTACCGATCATCGTGCCTGTCTGCGTGACCGTGCCCTCGGCGTCGCTGAGCTTGCAGATTCCAAAATCGAGAATCTTCGTGCGCTCCCCGCCTTGGGCTTCGGGATCGTGGATCAAGAAGACGTTGCCCGGCTTGAGATCGCGATGAATGATGCCGCGCGCGTGCGCCGCACCCAGCGAGTGCGCGATCTGGCGTGCGAGCCGCAACGCGACCACAACCGGTAATCGCCCGAGTCGATCGAGGCGCGCCGCGAGCGATTCGCCTTCGAGGTACTCCATGACGATGTACGCGGTGCCATCGACGTGGTAGCCGAAGTCGAAGATCTGCACGACGCCCGGATCCGAGATCGCCGAAATCGCGCGCGCTTCGTTGAAGAAGCGATCGACGATCTCGCGATGACTCGACAGCGCCGGAAGCAATGTCTTGATCGCGGCACGACGACCGAGCAGGAGATGCTCGCCGAGATACACGGTACCCATGCCGCCGGCACCGAGCGTCTTGAGGATCTTGTACTGACCGATATGAGTCTCGACGGTCACTGCACTAGAGATCTAGCGCGCTGTCGAGAAATGCCTAATAAGTATCGATAGTTGAGTCACGAGGGCACGGTGTGCGCCAGCGCTGCGGGCGTTTGCGATCGTGCGCGCGTGCGCCGACGTCACTCGCCGACTTTATCGATTGTTCCGCACGCCAGCGCCTTGCCTGGCGCGCCCTTTTTATCATCGTGCAGAACGAGCGTCTGACCCACGATCGGTGCCTCGCCGCCAACCATCAGCTTGATGCCTTCTTCGCTGATGTTGCCGGGTTGCTCCTTGCCCGCCTTGAACATCATCTTCGCGGCCGTGGCGCCCTTCCACGCGGGCCCTGCTTTCGTTGCGTTTGGGCCGCACTCGCTGCCCTCGTGGATCACGAGGTGATACGTGCCCGCCTTGAGTCCGCTGAATTCTGAGACGACCTTCGTGTCGGCGCCCTCATCTTGTTCGAACGTCACGGTACCGGCCTCGATCTTCGCGCCCTTGACCGGCGTCAGTGCGGCCTTCGCGGAAAAGTGCGTTGGCTTCGGCGGCTCCGGTGGTGGTTGCTCTGGTGCCGGCTCTTTCTTGTCGGCGACCGGCGGCGGCGACTCCGCCGCTGGCTTCTTGCTGCCGCCACACGCCGCAATGAACAAACACGCCATGATCGTGGTCGTCGTCCTCATAGGCGGGAATCTAAACCGACTGCTGGCGCGCGGAACACGTTCGATCAAACATTCGTGCGATGTCGTTACCGCTGCTCGCAGCCGTCGTGATCGCCGTGCTGGTACTCGGGTACCGCTTCTACGGCCGGCTGATCGCGCGGCAGTTCGCGCTCGCGTCGACGCCTGATACGCCGGCGCACGCGAATGCCGACGGTGTCGATTTCGTGCCGACGCGGCCGTTCTATCTCTTTGGTCAGCACTTCAGCGCGATCGCCGCCGCGGGGCCGATCGTCGGCCCGATCCTCGCGTGCCAGCAGTTCGGCTGGCTGCCGGCGATCTTGTGGATCGTGATCGGCGTCGTGTTCATCGGCGCCGTGCACGACTTCACGACGCTCGTCGCGTCCGTGCGTCACGATGCGCGCTCGATCGCCGAAGTCGTCAAGCACACGCTCGGCGACCAAGCGTGGCTCGCGATCCTGCTCTTCATCTGGCTCGCGCTCGTGTACGTGATCGTCGCGTTCGTCGACGTCACCGCGAGCACGTTCGTCACAGGCGACGCCGACGCGCAGGGCCTGACGTTCCGCTTCAACCAAGGCGGCGCCGTCGCACTCGCGAGCACGCTCTACCTCGGCCTTGCGGTTGTGATGGGGCTCGTCGAGCGCTATCTCAAGCCGCCGCTGTGGCTCTCGACGTTGATCTTCGTGCCCGCCACGTTCTTCGTCGTCTGGCTCGGCACCAAGTTCTCGACCGTGATCATCCTCGATTGGCGAACGTGGGTGCTGCTGATCCTCGCGTACTGCGCCGTCGCGTCGATGGTGCCGATGTGGATCTTGTTGCAGCCGCGCGGCTACCTCGGTGGCTTCGTTTTGTACTCGGCGCTGATCGTCGGAACATTCGGCATTTTCTTCGGTGGCTTCGAGATCAAGCAGCCGGCGACGACGGGCTTCGATGTCGGCGGCCCGACGGGGCTTCTGTTCCCGTTCTTGTTCGTGACGATCGCGTGCGGCGCATGCTCGGGCTTCCACGGCCTCGTCTGCTCCGGCACGACCTCGAAGCAGATCGATCGCGAGACGCACTGCCATCCGATCGGCTACGGCGCGATGCTGCTCGAGGCGTTCGTCGCCGTGATCGCACTCGCGACGATCATGATCGTCGCGCCCAATTCGAAGCAGGGCCCGAACGCGATCTACGCGAGTGGCCTCGGCGCGTTCTTGCACAAGCTCACCGGTCTCGATCCGCTCGTCGCGACGACATTCGGCGCGATGGCGCTCTCGACGTTCATCTTCGATACGCTCGACTCCGGCACGCGCCTCGGCCGCTACATCTTGCAAGAGCTGTTTGGTCGTCACGACCGCGCGAGCGGCTACGCGGCGACGGCGCTCACCGTCGGCGTGCCGCTGGCGTTCTTGCTCGCCGCGAACCAGGGCAGCTACAAGCTGTTCTGGACGCTGTTCGGCACCTCGAACCAGCTGCTCGCGGCGCTGTCGCTGCTCGCGATCACGGTGTGGCTGCACAAGATGAAGAAGCCGATCTGGTTCACGGTGGCGCCGACGGTGCTCGTGTTCGTGATCACCGCGGTCTCGCTCGCGCTGCAGATCAAGCTGCTCGTGCGCGCCTCGGTCGGCACAGCGCCATGGATCAACGGCCTCGTGTCGTTGATCCTACTCGGCCTCGCGCTCGCGCTCGTCGGTTTCGCCGCGCGAGCGTGGAGAGAGCCCGCTACTTGAACGCGCTATCGATGTCGCGTTCGAGCTCGCCGAACGTGCGCGACAGATCGGTCTCGAATTGATCCCACCCGCGCTTGGCCTGCATGCCGACGGTGTCGAGCCGGCGCGCGAGCTGATCGCGACGCGTTCGCAGCTCGGCGGCGGCTTGCTTCGCGCGCACGTCCGCGCTTTGGCGTAGCTCGGCGAGCTTGTCGTCGATCTTTTCGAGTCGTGCTCGCGTGCGCGCGGCATACTGATCGCGCGTCTGCACGAATTCTTGCTCGGCCGTCGACGGTTCTTCCTTTGCAGTCGAAGGCACGTCGTGGTCCATCGGCTTGGGCACCGGCTCGGTGATGCCCTCGATCGGTTTGGTCATCTTGTCTTCGGGCCTCGTCGAATCGGTGGTCTCCTTGCACGCGCCAGCGCCGAGCAGCGCGGTTGTCAGGGCGATGGCCAATTTCCTCATGGCGTTCCTCCTATGAGGAAGGTTGCAACGCATGCACCACTCAGGGCGATTCGCAGGGAACTGTGCTTGCAACGCATCCACAGTATGGAGCGAATCGCCGTAGTCACAGGAGCTTCGAGCGGGGTGGGGCGTGCGATCGTGCGCGAGCTCGCGTCACACGGCGCTCGCATTGGACTTATCGCGCGTGGTCTCGACGCTCTCGCTGCGACCGCCGAAGAGGTGAACACCCTCGGTGGCGAGGCGCTCGTGTTGCAGGCGGATGTCAGCGACGCACGCGCGATCAACGCTGCAGCCGATGCCGTCGTCGCGCGATGGGGCCGCATCGACGTCTGGATCAACAACGCGATGACATCGGTGCTCTCGCCGATCGCCGAGATGACGAAAGACGAGTTCGCGCGCGTCACCGATGTCACGTATCTCGGCACAGTGCACGGCACGCTCGCAGCGCTGCGCCATATGCGGCCGCGCGACGCGGGGACGATCATTCAGATCGGCTCCGCGCTCGCGTATCGATCGATCCCGCTGCAGAGCGCCTATTGCGCCGCAAAGGCGGCGGTTCGCGGCTTCACCGATTCGCTGCGCAGCGAGCTCATTCACGACGGCAGCAAGGTCGCCGTGACGATGGTGCAGTTGCCCGCGGTCAACACGCCGCAGTTCACGACGCTGCGCAATCGCATGGGCAAGCACGCGATGCCCGTGCCCCCGATTTACCAGCCCGAAGTCATCGCGAAGGGTGTGATGTACGCGATCGATCACCCGAAGCGCGAGCTGTGGATCGGCAAGCCGACGGTGAAAGCGATCCTCGGTCAACGCGTCATCCCCGGAGTTCTCGATCGTCATCTCGCGTCGCGCGGCTACGACGGCCAGCTCACCGACGAGTTGCCGCCGACGTGGACCGACAGTTTGTACGCGCCGCTGCCGGGTGATCGCGGCGCGCACGGCGACTTCGATAGCATCGCGCACCCGCATAGCTTCGAGCTGTGGTTGCGCATGCATCGCGCTGCGTTGCTCGCCGGCGCGGGCGCGACGCTGCTCGCGCTCGCGACCTGGCGGAGATTGCGATGACGATCGAAGACTACGCGCTGATCGGCGACGGCCGCTCGGCAGCGCTCGTCTCGCGCGCCGGCTCGCTCGATTGGCTGTGCTGGCCGCGCTTCGACAGCCCGCCGGTGTTCGGCGCGCTGCTCGATCCAAACGGCGGGAACTGGTCCATCGCTCCGGTTGCGCCGGCGACGGTGACGCGCCGCTACGTCGATGACACGAACGTGCTCGAGACGCGCTTTACGTGCGAGACGGGCACGTTCGTGCTGATCGATCTGATGACGGTCGCCGATGAGAAAGATAAAGGCCTCATTCCCGATCACGAGGTGCTTCGCCGCGTCGTGTGCGAACGCGGTGAGGTCGAGCTCGAGCTCTCGTTCGTGCCGCGGCCCGATTTCGGTCGGCTGCACACTCATGCCAGCGCCGATGCGCGCCTCGGCCTGCGCTGGGAGCTCGGGGCGCGACTGTTTACGCTGCGCAGCCAGGTGCCGATCACGCTCGATGGCGAGCGCGCCCGCGCGCGATTTCGTATGCGCGCAGGCGAGGCAGTCGATTTCTCGTTCACGTTCGATGAAGAAGGGCCGGCTGTGCTGCCGCCGCTCGGCGATCACGCGCGCGCGCGCATCGAACGTTCGATCGAGTGGTGGCGAACCTGGGCGGCTCGCGCAAAGTACGATGGCCCGCATCGCCACGAAGTGATTCGCAGCGCGCTCGCGATCAAGCTGATGTCGTTCGCACCGTCGGGCGCGATCATCGCCGCGCCGACAACGTCGTTGCCCGAACGCCTCGGCGACACGCGCAACTGGGACTACCGCTTCTGCTGGTTGCGCGATGCATCGTTCACCGCTCGCGCGCTACTCAGCCTCGGCTACATCGAAGATGCCGATGCGTTCTGCTCTTGGCTCCTGCACACAACGCGGCTGACGCGACCAGAGCTCGACGTGATCTACGATGTCTACGGCAACAAGCCGATCGCGGAGCGCGAGCTCGCGAACGTCGCCGGTTATGCCGGCTCGCGGCCCGTGCGCGTCGGCAACGCGGCGTTTCATCAGCTCCAACTCGATATGTACGGCGAGGTCATCGACGCGACATCGCAACTCGCGTACGCGGTCGGCACGCTCGATCGCGACACTCAGCAGCTGTTGCGCGAATTCGGCAAGTACGTCTGCGGTCACTGGCAGCTACCCGACCAAGGCATCTGGGAGCCGCGCGGCCGGCCCGAGCACCGCACGCACTCGCGCCTTTTGTGTTGGGTCGCGCTCGATCGCATCCTCGATTTGCAGCGCCGCGGTCTGCTAACGCGAGTGTCGGCCGACGACGTTGCGCGCCAGCGCGCCGCGATTCGCGCCGATATCGAAGCGCACGCCTGGGATCCGTTTCGCAAGACGTACGTCGCATCGCTCGGCAGCGCCGACCTCGATGCGAGCGTGCTGCTGATGTCGTGGTACGGATTTCACCCGGCGAGCTCGATGCGCATGCGCTCGACGTACGATCGCATCATCGAGAAGCTCGGTGCCGGGCCTGGCCTCATCCACCGCAAAGAAGAGAGCCTGCGCGCGGGCGAGGGCGCGTTCTGGCTGTGCAGCTTCTGGGCGGTCGAGCATCTCGCGCTCGGCGGCGGCGGCCTCGACGAGGCGCGCGCGCTATTCGAGGCGGCGTGCCGCTACTCGAACGACATCGGGCTGATGTCGGAAGTCGTCGACCCGACGACGCACGCGTTGCTCGGCAATTTTCCGCAGGCGTATACCCACGTCGGTCTGATCAGCGCGGCGCTCTCCCTCGCCGAACGCGCGCGGCAGACGCTACCGCAGGAGGCGCGATCATGAACTGGGCAAGCTGGCTTGTCTGGGGCTTTGCGGGGACCGTGTTCCTCACGACGCTGATGGTCACCGGCCAAGGCTTCGGCATCACGCGCATGAACATCCCGTACATGCTCGGCACGATGTTCAGCGCAAATCGCGATCGCGCGAAGGCGCTCGGCGTGCTTCTGCACGTGATCAACGGTTGGATCTTCTCGCTCGTCTACGTCGCGGCGTTTCACGTGTGGGGTGGCCCGACGTGGTGGAAGGGCGCGCTGATCGGCTGCGTGCATGCGGCGTTCGTGCTCACCGCGGGGATGGTCTCGCTGCCGGGGCTACATCCGCGCATGGCGGGCACGACGCAGGGGCCCACCGTCGTGCGCCAGCTCGAGCCGCCGGGCTTTCTCGCGCTCAACTACGGTCGCAACACGCCGATCGCGATCGTGATCGCCCACGTCGCGTTCGGCATGATTCTCGGTGGCTTCTACCGGCCGCTGTAGAATGCTCGCGTGATCGATCCGCGAGCTCTACGGCGCTGGCTGCTCTACGCCGTCGCGATCGTCTCCGTGCTCGGGCTCGCGATCGAGCTCGCGCATGCGCAGTCGACTGCCGCATGGATCGATGCGCTGTTGCCGAAGCTATCGCTCAGCTATGAAGCGAACGTGCCGACGTGGTTCTCGTCGAGCCTGCTCTTCGCGTGCGCGCTCGCCGCAGGCGACATCGTGCGAAAGACGACCGAGCATCGCGCGCATTGGATCGGCATCACCGTGATGCTCGCGTGGATGTCGCTCGACGAAGCGGCCGAGCTTCATGAACAGCTCGGCGGCCAAATCGCGACGAGCGGTGTTCTTTACTTCGACTGGGTGATTCCGGCCGCTGCGGTCGTCGTGCTCATCGCGGTGCTGTACCTGCCGTTTGTCCGCAGGCTCGCGGCGCCGACGCGCAACCGCTTGATCGTCGCGGCTGCGATCTACATCGCAGGTGCCTTACTGATGGAGCTACCGCTCGGCTGGTGGACCGAGCATCACGGCAACGAAGGCATCGGCTACGCGCTCATCGACTGGGTCGAAGAGACGCTCGAAATGCTCGGCGCGAGCCTCGCGCTCGTCGCATTCGTGCGACATCGGCAGAACTAGTGCGTGCACCCGGAGAATCGCCAAGACGCCGAAGAGCCAAGCCGCCGCAGAGAGTTGGAATAGCCAAGCGCGTGCTGTCGCGCAGACGCGGACGTCCACGACAAGCCGCCGCTAACGCGACAATTGGATCGGCCCCTGACCTCGGCGCGAGCCTCGCGCTCATCGCGTTCGTGCGACATCGGCAGAACTAGCGCGTAGACCCGGAGAATCGCCAAGACGCCGAAGAGCCAAGGCGCCGCAGAGAGATGGAATAGCCAAGCGCGTGCTGTCGCGCAGACGCGGACGTTCACGACAAGCCGCCGCTAACGCGACAATTGG
>Ga0070698_100000453_pt1 | contig 43453 bp, 42 predicted proteins | sample KBSK1502metaG_FD_65477 | JGI IMG/M metagenome (GOLD analysis project Ga0070698, IMG submission 65477) | Corn, switchgrass and miscanthus rhizosphere microbial communities from Kellogg Biological Station, Michigan, USA - KBS K1-50-2 metaG | ecosystem: Host-associated > Plants > Roots >...
GCACATTGCCATGATCGGCACGCGTGGCGTGCCAGCCAAGTACGGCGGCTTCGAGACCGCCGTCGAGGAAGTCGGTCGCCGCCTCGTCGACCGCGGCCACCGGGTCACGGTCTACTGCCGCAACCCCGAGCAGGAGCTGGACGAGTATCTCGGCATGGAGCTGATCAATCTGCCGGCGCTGCGGAAGAGGTCGCTGGAGACGCTGAGCCACACGGGGCTGTCGGTCGCTCACGCGATGCGGCACAGGCCCGATGCCGCCATCCTCTTCAACGCCGGCAACTCGCCCTACCTGGGTTGGCTGAAGGCACGCGGCATCCCGACCGCGGTCCACATGGACGGCCTGGAGTGGAAGCGCGCCAAGTGGGCCGGCCTCGGTGCGAAGTACTACAAGCGCGCCGAGCGCGTGGCCGCCCGCTCGGGGCTGGCGCTGATCGCTGACGCCCAGGGCATCGCCGATTACCTCAAGTCGGCGTACGGCCGCGACAGCCACCTGATCGCGTACGGCGCACCGATTCTCCACCCGGGCACGGACCTGCTCACGGACTACAACGTGGTGCCGGGCGAGTACCACCTCGTCGTGGCCCGCATGGAGCCGGAGAACCACGTCGACGTCATCGTCGACGGGTACCGCCGCAGTGGCTCGCACCTCCCGCTCATCGTGGTCGGTTCCGCGCCGTACGGCAACGAGTACATCGCCCACATCAAGTCCCTCGCCGGAGACTCGAACGCGCACTTCGTCGGCGGGATCTGGAACCAGGAGCTTCTCAACCAGCTCTACGGCCACGCCCGCAGCTACCTGCACGGACACTCGGTCGGCGGCACCAATCCCTCGCTGCTCCGTGCCCTCGGTTGTGGTGCACCGGTCACGGCGTACGACGTGAACTTCAACGCCGAGGTGACCGCAGGCCACGCGCGGTTCTTCACGACGGCCGAAGACGTCGCGGTCGCCATCAAGAAGGACGACGACGACCCGCTGGCTGCCGTGGATCGCGGCGAGGCCGGGCGGGCGCACGTGGCTGAGGCCTACCGCTGGGACGATGTGGCTGACAAGTACGAACAGATGCTGACGGGGCTGCTGCCGACGTGAGGTCCCGCCGATCGATCGCTCCTGTGGGGCCGCTGTCTGTGCTCCAGCTTGGGGTTCACGACGCTTCCTACCCAAGGAACCAGCGTGTTCGTGAGTACTTGGAGGGCCGCGGCTGCAGGGTAACCGTCGTAGAGCGCCCCAGCGGTTCCTTCGTGATGCGTTGCTGGAGGCTTGTTCGTCTGGGCCTAGCGGCGGGACGGCACAACGTGGTCGTCCTACCCGAGCTAGGGCTGCAGTACGCCCTGGCGACGTGGCTCGTCGCCCGGCTCACAGGCGCAGTCCATTGGGTCGACCACTTCGTCGGCATGTACGAGACGAACATCTTGGATTGGCGTGAGCGGTCTCCGCGGTCGCCCAAGGCCTTGGCCTATCTGGCTGGCGATTGGCTCTCGAGCGCTGTGGCCGACGTTGTCACTAGCGACACGGACGTCAGGGTCGAGCGCCTGCGTAGGCACGCGGGCCGTCGCACTCGGTTCTTCACGCTGCCCGTGGGCGCGCCTCACTGGGCTGCTCAGCGGAGCCGACCGCGCGGGGAGAACGGCAGGCAGACCGTGCTCTTCTACGGGAACTACCTGCCGCTCCACGGAGTGCCGCTGATCCTCGATGGCTTCGCCCGAGTGGTCATGCGGGACTCCGAGGTGGTGTTGCGGATGATCGGCGATGGACGCCTGAGGGCTGGGGCGGAGGACTATGCCGCAGAACTAGGTCTGGCGGAAGCAGTCGACTTCGTGGACCCCGTCAGCGCCGACGTCCTCGCAGCAGCCCTCGCCGAGGCAGATGTCGTCCTCGGGGTCTTCGGTGAGTCGCCCAAGGCCGCGACGGTGATCGCGAACAAAGTGTGGCAGGGGTTGGCTGCGGAACGGCCGGTGCTGACGCGCGAGAGCCCAGCCCTTGACGAGATCCGAGAGGCTGTCGGCGGTTGGCTAATCGAGGTCGAGGCAGGTTCGCCCGAGGCGCTCGCTGAGGCGCTGACGTCGGCCCTCAGGGAAAGTCCTCGTGGACCGCAGGGCGTCGCCGATGAGCTCGAGAGATACGTCGCGCGCAGGTACGACGCCTTCTTCGCCGGGCTGTTTGTCCGTTCTCCGTTGACTCCGGCCATGTCCAACGAGAGGGGTCGAAGGTGAAGGTGGATCGCGTCTGTTGGCCGATCTCAGTGTCGGGCAACTACGAATCCAGACCGGCTGCCCTTATCGACGCGCTCGACAAGAGGGCGCCGCTGAATGCCTTGCGTGAGTTCCACGGCCGCGCGGCACTCCCCGGCAGGAGGAGTTGGGGTTCGCTGCTCACCCGGAGTACGTCGACCGATAGCTCCGCCGTGCTGAGCCCTCTCTTCCTGAGGTCGGAGTTGCACACAGCCACTTGGATCGACCTCTACGACGATTGGTCACTCGCGCCGGAGATGAATCACGGTGTTCGGGGGCTCGCCCGGATGGGCTATCGCGAACTGCGTCGGGTCGCGCCCGACGCGCTCATCACGGTCAACACGGCGTACATGCGGGACATGCTGAGCCCCCTGCCCGCTGTGGTCATCCCCAACGGTGTCGACCCGTTGATTGCCTCATGCCCACGTGCCGAGTCCGCCGCTAGTCGCCTGGTCATGATCGGAAACTTCTTCGACGGCCGAACGGACTGGGATCTTATGGCTGAGCTCGTGCGGTCAAACCCTGCGGACCAGGCCGTCATTTACGGGGTGACCGATTCCGTAGTCGCCCGCCTCGCAAGGCGAGGCGTGACCGCCGGGCCTCAGGTGCTGCTCCGCCCTCGCACGCCGCTGCCCGAAATCCTGCAGAGCCTCGGACCGACGTCCGTAGTCGCAATCCCGCATCGGGTTTGGGACTACACGATGAGTCAGGACCTGATGAAGGCTTATCAGGCCGTGGCGGCGGGCATCCGGATTATCCTTCCTGCGGAGCTCGCTCCTCCGACGATCCCGCTGGAATACCTGTACCTGTTGGGTCCCGGCGCCGACATCGGTGTGGTGATGTCCGACGCCCTGGCCGGAGGCCAGATCGACGACGTGGCGCGGCGGGAGTTTGCGGCGGCCAATTCGTGGGACATCCGAGCGTCACAGATCGAGGAGTTGCTGTCGTGAGTTACGACGTAACGATGGTTCTGTACCGACCCCACTGGGAGCTGGTGGAGCGCACGCTTCTCGGCGTGGCCGCCCAGAACCTGCCGCCAAGGAAGGTCTGGCTGCTGCTGTCGTGCGCCGGACCGAACGATGACGCTGCCATGCAGAAGCTCGTGGAGATCTTCCCGCTGGTGATCTCTGTGGTCCGTCGCGCCGACAACCTCGGCTTCGCCGGCGGGCACAACTATCTCGCGGATATGGCCGTCGCCGACGGGGCAGATGCACTCCTGGTTCTCAACCCCGACCTGTGGCTGACGCCGAACGCGATGCGCGATCTGACAGCGTCTGTAGCGTCGGTGGGCGAGGACCGCTTCGCGATACATGGTCCGACGGTCGCCCTGTCCACCCGAGACGATTCGGAGGTGCGCGTCGGTATTGACTCCGAAGGCATCTACTGGACGCCGACGCGGCGCCATTTCGACGCGAACCAAGGCGCGGTGTGCGGCGCAGTTCACACGCCAACCCGCGTCGCCGGGGTCACCGGCGCTGCCCTGTACGCCACAGCCGCGACTTGGTCTCGAATCCGGTCCGACACAGGCTTTTTCTTCGACCCGTTGTTCGTCGCGTACCGCGAGGACGCGGAACTCGGCCTGCGCCTTCTCCAGTTGGGCGGCGAGTGCTGGGTTCACCCGGTGGAGGGGTTCCTGCATGCACGGGGTTCGACCAACAGTGTGCGTTCCTCAGACCTTCAGCGGTACCTCGGTGCGCGCAACCGTTTCCTGATCAAGTATCGCCTCGGGGCTGTGGTCCATGAGCAGATGTGGTTCGCCGCCCTGGCGCGCGACCTTGTTGTTGTCGCCGCCGGTGTACTTCGCGAACCGGAATCGCTCAAGGGGGTTCGGGACGCTCGTCGCCTTCGGAGGACCATGCGTTACCGCGGCCGTCGGGTGCGCAGTGAAGCCCGGGGCCGGTCCGTCCGGCTGAAGCATCGTCTCCGTCACCTGGACACTGCCGGGGGCCGGGCGTGATCCGAGGCGGGGTGGGCCCGGAGAACCGGGAGATTGAGGCCACTCGGTCCCGTGGTCGAGCGCGGCCAGCCGCTGCGCGGCAGATCCAACCCCCGGGATTCCGCTGGGTGTTTATGGCTGGAGTGATCCTGGTGGCGGTCCTGACGGGCGCAGCGATCGTTCTGTCGCCCACTGAGGCCGGCGGTCTCGCAGCCCTCGGCACGATCTTCGCTGTCACGTACTGGCGCCCGGACTTGGGCCTGTCGATCTGGCTGTTGGCCACACTGTTCACGCCGTTCTGGCTGCGCGGGCAGATCGCGGGCATTGCCGTGTTCCCCAGCTATCTGGCCCTCCCGATCCTGATTGCTGCGCTCCTTGCGGGTGTCCGCTTCAGAACCAGGCTCGGTGTCGCGGACGCTGCCATGTTCAGCGGGGTGGTTCTGGTGGTCGTCTCGCACGCGATGTTCCACCAGGCGACATTCCTGCTGACCAACGTCGCCATCACGCTGCTGAGCGGCTACGTCATCGGCCGCATGGCTGATCCGCACTCCATCGGTCGGACCTTCCGGCTCTCGGTCCTACTCATCGCGGCCTGGGGCCTGCTGGAGTTCGCGACGGGGCTACATCTGTTCAGCGCCATCCCGCCCTTGGAGGGAATCGGGCCGGAGATCCAGGACCGGGCTGGCCTCGCCCGCGCAGAAGCGAGTCTGGGACACGCCATCGCATACGGCGCGACTCTTACCGCAGCGCTCCCGTGGGTCTTGCAGCGTCGGCGTGCCCTCCTGGGTGTCACGACCCTGTGCGCGGGCGTGGTCGTATCACTCAGTCGGGGGCCAATGCTGTCCCTGGTGTTGACGCTGATGTTGTTTGCCTATGTCCGCCGGTCCCAGACCGGCCGAGTGAAGGCACTTCTGACGCTGACGGTTGCGGGATTTGTCGCGTACGTCGTGCTCACCTTCCTGTACTCCGGTTCCGGTGAGGCGGAGCTCAACTCATCATCCGCTGCGCGGAACAGTCAGGTCGGGATCCTCGCTCAACTCGCCAACTGGTTTGGGCCAGCGGACGGTCTTCACCTCATCGATGGGCGTTACACGGCGAATGGCATCGGGATCGTCGACAGTACGCCGTTGCGGCTGGCACTCGACTTCGGCTGGGTCACTTGTGTTCTGCTCCTCTTGCCGATGGCGATCGCGATCATCGGCACCCTTCGTCGGGCAAGGAGCACCGCCGCCATCGCGGTCGCGGGGCAATTGCCGGTGATCCTGGTGACCTCCCTCATCACGCAGTGGCAGACCGTGCTCTTCTTCATCGCAGGCTTGGCGATGACAGAACTCGCTGCCGGGGACAGCGGAACTCAGGCGGAGTCAAACCGGGAACGAAGCCCGGCCGACCGTGCCGATGCGCGGGACGACGGAGTCTCGCGTGACGCCTGAAGCAACCAATTCTGTCGCGAGAAAATATCAGACGCTGGTCAGACCGCTAACGCTGCGTTCGTGGACTGCGCCAGGGATGCTCCGTTCATTGGCGGGCTTCATCGTGCTGCCGCTTGTGAGTGCCGCTGCCCCGATGTTGGCGCTTCCCGCCGTTACCTCGACGCACGGCGCGGCGGGCTGGGGGGCCATCGCGGTCGGTCAGTCAGTCGGGGTTGGGGCGGCCGTTGTTGTGGAAATGGGCTGGAGCCTGACTGGCCCCCAGCAAGTGTCGGCAATGACTCCGGCTGCGCGTGGGGAGCTTTTCTTCCACGCACTCAGGACGAAGCTGATCGTCTTGACGCTCGTTTCTCCTCTGGCGTTGGCCTTGGTGTGGGTGATGGCCTCCGGATTCCCCCTGGCGGCGGCCTTCTCATGCGCGGCAATGTGTCTCGGAGGGCTGACCTGCAACTGGTACTTCATCGGCGCGTCGCGGCCGGGCCTGATCCTCCTGTCCGACGTCTTGCCGCGACTGGCGGCCACGGCGGGCGGCGCGTTCGTCCTTGTTGCAATGCACGCGAGTCTGGTCTGGTTTGCGCTGATCATGACCGCTGGCTACGCGTCGTCGGTTGTTATTGCCTGCGCGATCGTCGGCCGGGGACCGACAGGTGGCGGGCTGGGCATGTCCCTGAGGGCGACTTTCCGGGCCCAGAGAACGGCCGTCCTGGGCAGGGGGGTCAGTACGATCTACATCGGCCTTCCAGTTGCCATCGTTCAGGCCGTGGCCCCTGCCGCGGTGCCGACTTTCGCGGCGGCTGATCGCATTGTTCGGTTCGGCCTGCTCATGCTGCAGAGCGTTCCGAATGCGCTGCAGCACTTCGTTGGATCTGCCGCGAGTGATCGTTGGTTGCATCGGCAACGCATGGTCGCCACGTTAGTCATGCAAGCGGCCCTTGGCCTGCTTGCAGGCTTTGCAGCGATGGGCCTGATTCCGGGTCTTGCTAATGCCCTCTTCAGCAACACAGTTCATGTCGGGTGGGAACTTTCGACGGCTGCGGCGTGCATTGTCGCGCTTACCTGTTTCTCGCGCGCGACCGGCCTGTGCCTGGTGGCCCTGGATTCGGTCGGCTCGATTCTGGCGAGTGCAGTTACTGCGGCAGTGGTGGCCATCGTGGCGATCCCGCTACTAGCAGGCGCCTATGGGGCGACGGGCGCAATGCTCGGGTTGGCCTGCGCCGAGGCTGCGGCTTTGGGAGTTCAATGCGTCGCCTTGGCGGGCGCGTGGCACAAACCCGGATCGGCTCAAGCGCGTTGACCGACCCAGCGAGCCCAGATTGTCCTGGTCGCCTCAGCCGTAGTGGCAGACGTAGCTGACGGTCTCGGTGACCTCGATGTCGAACGAGGAGTTGCCGGGAACGCTGAACGACTGACCCGCGGTGTACGACGTGGACTCGCCGCCCAGGGTGACCGTGCAGGAGCCGGCCTCGATCTCCATCACCTCGGGAGCCGCCGTACCGAAGGTCAGGGTCGAGGGGAAGATCACGCCCGCGCTCTTCCTCGTCCCGTCGGCGAGGAAGAAGGTGTGGCTGACGCACTTGCCGTCGAAGTAGATGTTGGCGGCGGTCTCGAGGGTGACGTTGTCGAAGCTCGGCATGGGGAGATGATGTCGTATCTGAGTATTGGTTTCGTGACGGCCTCGTTCCTCGGCCTCCTCAACCAGCTTGGGACACCAGGCACCTAGAGTGACGCGCATGCGCCGCTCCCTCGCCCTGGTCACCATCGTCTCCGCGCTCGCCCTCGGGGGGTGCGCCAGCCCCGACCCGGTCGCCTCGCCCACGGCACTCGACTCGACCACGCCGGCGGCGCCCTCGCCCACCCCGAGCGAGGTGGAGAGCTCCGAGCCGACGGAGTCGACCGAGCCGCCGGCTCCGGTGCCGACCCTCGACTACGGCATGGACGGCGTGGAGATCGTCGAGCCCGGTGACGTCGCCCTGCTCGAGGGGGCGCCCGACGACTTCAAGGCGTTCGCGGCACGGCTCGCCCGGCAGACGGCGACCGACGCCGAGCAGTGCCCGGGGGCCTTCCACGGCCTCACGGTGAGCCGGCTGATCGGTGACTTCGCCGTGGGAAGCGTCAACGCCTGCGGCGGCTACTCCGCCATCTGGTCCAGGATCGATGGCCGCTGGGCCGAGCTGCTCGGCACCCAGGAGGCCTGGTCGTGTGCGGACCTGACCGCTGACGGCGTACCTGAGGGGCTCGTCGCGCAGTGCTCGTGAGAGTCAGTGGAAGGTCTGGGTGAACTGCACGTCCACTGAGCCGGTGGCCGTCGGTCCGGCCCACAGGAACCACTGCTCGGTGCCGGTCAGGTAGCTGGCCGCGACATCGATGGTGTCCTGGCCGCTGCCGTCGGGAACCCCTCGCAGGCCGAACCAATACTTGGTGCCCGCCGGGAACGTCGATCCGACGCTCTTCAGCTCGATCACGTTGTTGGCATGCGTTCCGGTGTCGTAGTCGATGATCGCGACCTGCCCCGGCTGGGTGATCGTTAACGTGGCCGTGCTCGTGCTCGGGTCGAAGGTCGCCACGGCTGTGGGCAACACCTGGATCGTGCCCTGGGCAGCACACATCGACGTCCGCAGGTCCAGCGTCCCGGAGTCGGGGAGCGAGTGGACCAAGGGCGAGCGGCAGGGGACGCCTGTGGCGTCGTATGCCGTGTAGGAGAAGGTCTGGCCGGGGTCGCCGGTCACGTGTACGACGGCCGCGCGGCCCGGAGCCTGGCCCTGGTCATAGGGGACCTGGTCGCCTCCCACGTTGATCGCGTAGTCGACCGGCGTGGAGGCGTAGTAGTCCATCCCCGCTGGAATCGCGTTGCCCGTGACGGAGGTGAGCAGCGTGTAGGTGCCGGCCTGCGTGGGCACGATCGTCTGCTGCGTGTCGTTGTTTTCCACGCGGGTGCCGTCGGGGGCGACGATGTCCTCGAGGGAATACGGGCTGCCCGTGTCACTGAGGAGTACGTCGAGGCCGGCGGGAACCGCCACCTCCAGCGCCGCCACTCGACCCGGCCGGTCGAGGTCGACGTGGACCGGGCCGCCGTCGAGGGAGAGCTGGCCGGTGCGGGCAGACAACAGCGACACCGACGGATGGTGGATCAGGTCGCCGCTCAGGCTGAAGTTGACGATCCGCAGGGTGTAGCTGCCCGACGTGGCGGGCAGCTTCCAGACCGTGCCCTCGCGCTGCAGCCAGCCGTAGTTCGGCACCGGGATGCCGTGCGGATCGAGCATGGTCATCGACTCCCAGTAGCCGTGGGCGCCGTACTCGGAGACCACCTGACTGCCGCTCGGGTCGAAGGTCAGGTCGACCACCTGGCCGGGCAGCTGGCCGTCGACAGGGATTCCGTCCGCATCCAGGGTGAGGTCGAGCACGATCGGCGTCGAGATGGTGAGGAAGACCGCTTGTGCGGGACTGACCGGTGCCTGATATCCGACCGTCACCTGGTAGTCGCCGGTCACCGGCGCGACCGTGGTGACGGGGTTGGCCTGAGGGGTCACCGCGGCGACGGGCGTGCCGGTGGGGTCGCTCATCGAAATCGTCGAGCCGCCGTTGCGGAAGACGCTGAATCTCTGCCCTGCGACCAGGTGGATCAGGACGGTACGCAGCACGCCGCCCTGGGGGATCTTCACGGTGGTGGTCGCGTTCAGCGGGATGTAGCCCGGCACGCCCTCGCCCACCGTGAACGGCGGCGAGGCCGCCGACTCGCGCAGCCCGTCCATGGGGGCGGTGTAGCGGTACTGCCGGACGTAGGACGCCGGGAAGCTGTCGGTGAAGGTCAGGTCGTCGCCGACGAGCGTGTCCCCGACGACCTGCCAGTTCTGCCATCCTTCGTCGAACCTCTCGAGCAACAGCTGGGTGCCGGGCGGCACGCCCTGGACCAAGCCGGTCGCGGTGGCGGTTTCCTGAACCGGGTCCATCAGCGCGGTGGCCGTGAGCGAGGGTGTCCAATGGCCGTCGACGGTCTGGACCGGCGAGGTGGCGGCGAGGCGCAGACCGGACGCCGGCACGACGTACCTGATGATCTCGTCGTTCACGCAGGCGAAGGAGTCCGACCAATTCAGGCTGGCGTCGATCGGCACCGAAGCCTGGGTGGACCAGCTGCCGCCGGGGAGAAGGACGTCGCGAAGTACGTGGTCTCCCGCGACCAGGCCGGTCGCGTGTCCGGTGACCGTGGAGGTGACCTCGCCGGTGGTCTCGTCGACCGTGTCGCTTAGCAGCGCAGTCAGTACGGGCCGCCACTGCACCGCCAGGCGTACGACGCCCGATGTCGCCGCCGGCTGACCCGACTGAGCCGGCCTGAGGACCCGGAAGTCATGGAAGCCCTTCGCCGGCTTGACGGTGAACCGATAGGTCCGCGTCGCCGAGAGGTGACTCGAGGCAACCGTCCGCCAGGTTCCGGAGATCTTGCGCTGCAGCCGCACGGGGCTCAACGGCTCGGCACCGGTGGCCTTGCCGCTGAAGGTCGACTGTTGACCGAGCAGGAGCGTGGTGCGCGAGGCGCTGATCGATACCGTGGTCGCTGCCTGGGCCGGAGCCAGGGGCACCAGACCAAGCGCGGCGGTCAGCATCAGCAGTGCCAAGTGGCGTCGCAAGTCGTGGCCCCTCCGAGAGTGTGGCGCCGACGTCGCGGGCCCGGTGTCGTCAAAACATTGGTATTGGAACACGTCCCAGCAGCCGTTGTCAGACGTTCACGCAGCCTCTGGAATCACCAAGGGCCCGCCGAAGCGGGCCCTTGGTCTGGTTTCGAGACGGTCGCTGCCCGACCTCCTCAACCAGCAGTGCTGATCAGCTGGCGTTGTTGATCATCCCGGCACCGACGGTGATGCCGGTCGCCTCGTCGATCAGGATGAACGATCCCGTGGTGCGGTTCTTGGAGTAGGGGTCGCACAGCAGCGGGACGGTCGTGCGCAGCTGCACGCGACCGATCTCGTTCAAGCCGAGCTCCTTGGTCTCCTGATCGCGGTGCAGGGTGTTCACGTCGAGGCGGTACTGGATGTCCTTGACCAGCGCCCGCGCGGTGCGCGTGGTGTGCTTGATCGCGAGCTTCTGGCGCGGGCGCAGCGGCTCGTTGGTCATCCAGCAGATCATCGCGTCGATGTCCTGGCTCGGCTTGGGCGCGTTGGCCGGGCGGGCGATCATGTCGCCGCGCGAGACGTCGACGTCGTCCTCGAGTCGCACGGTGACCGACATCGGCGGGAACGCCTCGTCGACCTCCTTGTCGTGCAGGTCGATGCCCTGGATCCTCGAGGTCATGCCGCTGGGCAGCACGATCACCTCGTCACCCGGCTTCAGCACGCCACCGGCGACCTGCCCGGCGTACCCGCGGTAGTCGTGGAACTCGTCGGACTTGGGGCGCACGACGTACTGGACGGGGAAGCGTACGTCGACCAGGTCGCGGTCGGAGGCCACGTGCACGTGCTCGAGGTGGTGCATGAGCGTGGGGCCGGAGTACCACGGCATCTTGGTCGAGCGATCGACGACGTTGTCGCCCTGGAGCGCCGAGATCGGGATGATCGTCAGGTCCGGGATCGACAGCTTGGTCGCGAAGGACGTGAACTCCTTGTGGATCTTGTCGAAGACCTCCTCGGAGAACTCCACCAGGTCCATCTTGTTGACGCACAGCACCAGGTGCGGGACCCGCAGCAGCGACAGGATCACCGCGTGCCGGCGGGACTGCTCGGTGAGGCCCTGGCGGGCGTCGACGAGCACCAGGCCGAGATCGGCGGTCGAGGCGCCGGTGACCATGTTGCGGGTGTACTGAACGTGACCCGGGGTGTCGGCGATGATGAACTTGCGCGAGGGCGTCGCGAAGTAGCGGTAGGCCACGTCGATGGTGATGCCCTGCTCGCGCTCGGAACGGAGACCGTCGGTCAGCAGCGCGAGGTCGGTGTAGTCGTAGCCCTTGGACTGCGACGTCGACTCGACGGCCTCGAGCTGGTCCTCGAAGATCGACTTGGAGTCGAGCAGGAGCCGTCCGATGAGGGTGGACTTGCCGTCGTCGACCGAGCCCGCGGTAGCGAAGCGGAGGAGATCCATCTGCTGCTCGGCCATCAGAAGTAGCCTTCCTTCTTGCGGTCTTCCATGGCTGCTTCAGAGAAGCGGTCGTCGCCACGGGTCGCGCCGCGCTCGGTGACCCGGGCGATCGCGATCTCGTCGATGATGGCGGCGGTGTCGGTCGCAACGCTTTCGACACAGCCGGTCTGGGTGCGGTCGCCGACGGTGCGGAAGCGGACCATCCTGGTCACCGCCTGCTCGCCGTCGCGGGGCGAGATCTCGGGGCCGACCGACAGCAGCATGCCGTCGCGCTCGACCACCTCGCGCTTGTGGGCGAAGTAGATCTGCGGGATCTCGATCTGCTCACGGTGGATGTAGTGCCAGATGTCGAGCTCGGTCCAGTTGGACAGCGGGAAGATCCGCATGTGCTCGCCCTCGTGGATGCGTCCGTTGTAGAGACTCCACAACTCAGGGCGCTGCATCTTTGGATCCCACTGACCGAACTCGTCGCGGTGGGAGTAGACGCGCTCCTTGGCGCGGGCCTTCTCCTCGTCGCGGCGGCCGCCACCGAAGGCGGCGGTGAAGCCGTTCTCCTCGATCGCGTTGAGCAGGGCGCCGATCTGCTGGCGGTTGCGGCTGGTCTTGCCGTCGTCGATCACGACACCGCTCTTGATGGCGTCCTCGACGCTGGCGACCACGATGCGTACGCCGAGTCGGTTGACCCACGAGTCGCGTGTGTCGAGCACTTCCTGGAAGTCGAGCCCGGTGTCGACCTGCAGCAGGGGGAATGGCACTTTCGCCGGGTAGAACGCCTTCTCCGCCAGGCGGAGCATCACGATGGAGTCCTTGCCGCCGGAGAACATCAGAACGGGCTTTTCGAACTCTGCCGCGACCTCGCGGAAGATGTGGATCGACTCCGCTTCCAGCTGGTCGAGTTGACTCAGCTGGTAGTCGGCGTGGGTTTCAGTCATGACTGACGGGGACCTCTCGTCGGGACAGCAGCCTGCATGCTATCGGTCCGGCCAGCGGCCCTCTCAATCAGCGCGGGTGTGGCCTGAAATGCAGTCCGACCTCGGGGTCGACGAGGACTTCCTGGGCAGCCGCGATGCCGTCGACCCGCAGGGGCGCGTCGACCGGCACGTTGCGCTTGAGGAGTGCGAGGGCGATCGGGCCGAGCTCGTGGTGGCGTGCGCTGGTGCCGACGGTGCCGACCGGCTTTGTCTCGACACCGCCTGCGGGCTCGACCGCGGCGCGCAGCTTCGGAAGGCGGTTCTCGGAGCCGTCGAGGTGCAGCAGCGTCAGCCTGCGGGGCGGGCGGCCGAGGTTGTGCACCCGGGCAACGGTCTCCTGGCCGCGGTAGCAGCCCTTGTCCATGTGGACGGCGCTCTCGAGGAGGCCGACCTCGTTGGGGATGGTCCGCTCGTCGGTGTCGAGCCCGATCCGGGGTTCGCCGCGGCCGATCCGCAGCGCCTCGAACGCCCACAGGCCGCAGGGCGGTCCGGCGGCTTCGGCGTACGTCGGCAGCTGGTCGCGCGCGATGAAGGACTCGGCTCCGTTGCGCCACACCGTGGCCAGGCCGGCCTCGGCGGTGATCTCGACCCGGTTCATGAACCTCATCCGCTCCAGCCACGCGATCAGGGCGGCCGCCGCCCCGGGTTCGGTGTGGGCCGTGAACGCCTCGCCGTCGTCGTACCCGACGAAGCCGTGCTCGATGTGGCCCTGCGGGCTCAGGATCAGCGCGCTGGTGCGGACTCCGGGCTGCAGGCCCTCGAAGTATTGGGTGGTGATCGAGTGCAGCCAGGTCAGCCGGTCGGGGCCGGCGAGGCGTACGACGTCGCGGTGGCTGAGGTCGACGAAGCCCTCGCCGGACTCAAGGCTGCGCTGTTCGCCGTTGAACGAGCCGTAGTGCGCAGCCACCGGGGCGTCGATCCCGTCGCCCGCGACGGCACCAGGGAGGCTCAGCAGGGGGCTCGACATCAGGTCTCCTTGTGGCAGTTCTCGCACAGGCCGTGCACGGTGAGGTGACCGACGTCGGCCACGAACCCGTGGGTGTCCCGGATCTGTGCGACGAACGTGTCGGCCTCATGGTCCTCAACAGAGAAGACCCGCTCACACTTCCTGCAGACCAGATGGAAGTGTTCGTGACCCCCCACCGAGTGGTAGGTCGGCGCCCGGTCGGAGAGGTGCGCGTGCTTGACCATGCCGAGCTGTTCGAGCACCTCGAGGTTGCGATAGATGGTGCTCACGTTGACCGCGGCCGACTGCGTCCGCACCTCGGCCAGCACCTCGTCGGGCGTGGCGTGACCGAGCTTCTGGACCGCCCGCAGGATCAGCTCGCGCTGGGGCGTCAGGCGGTGTCCGCTCTGCCGGAGCTTGTCGGCGAGGCTGTCGGCCACCGGATCTGTCATTGGCGCTGCAACCTTGCCCACGTGTGCGGCTGCAGCGCCTGACCCATCGCTGCCATGTCGTAGGCGTAGAGCAGGTCGCCCTCGACGTACCCGTAGAGCCGCTTGCCGGCGGCGTAGTCCTTCGCCGTGGCGGTGCGGGCGATCGCGTCGGTCGCGATCTCCAGCTTCGCCTCGCCCGCGGTGCCGTAGTAGACCTCGGCGAACCCCGTGTTGTGGGTGAGCAGGAACTCGATCTGGGACTCACCCGCCTGGGCACCCGGCTTGCAGCGGACGAAGCCGGTCTCCAGCGCCGCGTCGCGCACCTTCTCGCCCTCGTCGTCGATGATCCAGGCACGCGCGAAGTAGTGGAAGAACGGCCGGCCGTCGTGGGTGAAGATCAGCTCCTGCTCGAACTGGAACGACTCGATCGTCGGGTAGGCGCCGTGACCCTGCCCGCCCCATTTGCCCAGCATCCAGGCGATGGGTCCGCAGTCGGGGTGCAGGTTGTCGGGGAGCTCGAACGGCATGGGGGCAAGTCTAGGAGACGGTGCAGGCGCCGCGACCCACACGTTCTCGGGGTGACCTCGCCGGGAAAACTCGCAGGAACGTGGGGCCCGTCAGTAGACCAGCGCTTGCACGCCGTCGCCAAGGATCTCTTCGGCGAACGTGGCGGCACCAGCGATCCGCACCCCTGGAAGCACGTCGTCCGCAGTGATTCCGCGCCGGTCGGCGCACTGGGTGCAGACCGTGAGCTGGCCACCCGCGAGCACGACGTCGCGCAACTGGGCAAGGGGAGTGGCCAGCGGCAGGTCGAACTCCTCCGCCCGGCCGGGCACGCCGAACCAGGCGGCCTCACCGGTCAGCCACAACCCCACGTCGGCTCCGCTCGCGATCGCCGCCGAGGCGACCGTGAACGCCTGGTTGCACCGTTCTGGGTCCTCGGTTCCGCAGGTGACCTTGATCCGGAGTGCGCGCATGCCCTCAGGCTAGGCCAGTGCGGGCCTGTGGACGACGCCCGACGGGATCCGGGGAACCCGGGCAGTCTGAGCCGATGTACGTCGCCTCGTCCCATCCCCAGCGTGCGGGACTTTTCCTTCCCGCTGGGATCGATCCCTCTGGTGAGTCGGGGCCGACACCCCACCAGGCGCGTGGGCCGGGGTTCCGGCGTACGAGTCGTGGTCTCTATCTGCCTTCCGAGATCCCGGCTGACTCACCGGAGCAGCGGATCGTCGAGGCCTGGGCCGCCATCGCGGACGCGAAGGGGACCGCAGCCGTGACCGGGTGGGCAGCCCTGCGCTGGCTCGGTGCCACCTGGTTCGACGGCACGTCGGATGCCGAGGGGACGCCGTTGCCCGTGGATGTGGTGGCGACGACGCGCCTGCGCTCCCAGCCGGGCATCGCTGTGAGAGAGTGCCTGGTCGATCTGTCCACGCTGGTGCAGCACGAGGGGATCACGATCACCGATCCCTGGACCAGTGTCGCGTTCCTGGGTCGCCGAGCGCCCGACCTGCGCGCGGCCGTCGTCGCGATCGAGATGGCGGCGTACGACGACCTGGTGTCGGTGTCGGAGATGGCCGAGGAAGCGGGGCGCTGGTCCGGCCTGCCCGGCATCGACCAGCTGCGCTGCGCGCTCGGTCTCGCCGACGAGAACAGCGGCTCGCCTCAGGAGCCGTTGATGAAACTGAGCTGGATGCTCGACGCCGGTTTGCCCCGACCCCTGTGCAACATCCCGATCTTCCGGAAGGACGGCCGGCACCTGGCGACCCCTGACCTGTTCGATCCGGTGGCGGGCGTGGTCGGCGAGTACGACGGGGCCGTCCACCTGAAGCAGCGCAAGCGCGACCGGGATCGCGAGGAGAAGCTGCGGGACGCAGGGCTGGAGTACTTCACGGTTCTCGCGGGCGACCTCGTGACCTCGGCTGCCGTGCAGAGGATGAGGGCAGCGCGGACTCGGGCCCGCTTCGACGACCCGGCGAGTCGACTGTGGACGCTCGAGCCGCCGTACTGGTGGATCCCTACCGAGACCGTGGCTCAGCGGCGCGCGCTCAGCGAGGAACAGCGGCGTCGGCTGCTCGGGTTCCGGGTTGCGAGCTGACCAGCCCCACGCTCCCGGGCGGACACGCCGGTGTCGGTCACAGGAACGTGAGGCTCGCGGGGCCGCTAGGTGCGGTCGAGCTGCGTGTCGAGCTCGGCCACGGTCGGCGCACCGAACATCGGCAGACCCTGCTCCTTGCGGAGCAGTCCCCAGACGAACGGCACGACGGCGATCATCACGAGACCGACCACCCCGATCAGGATCGGGTGGGTGTCGTCCTTGCCGGAGCCCAGAGGGGCCCAGCCGGCCTTGTCGAGAAGGGCGATGCCGCTCATGGTCAGCACGATCACGATGCCCCGGCGGATGTAGCTCTGCGCGATCTTGGGTGCGATCTTGCTGCCGAGCACGGTGCCCGGCACCGAGCCGATGACGAGGGGGATCAGGATGTTCCACTCCAGCCCGTGCAGGGCGATGTTGGAGATGGCGGCCGAGAGCACCAGCGGGACAGCCTGGACGAGGTCGGTGCCGACCAGCTTCACGGCGGACAGACCCGGGTAGAGCATCAGCAGCGCGACCATGATCACCGACCCGGATCCGACGCTCGTCACGCCGACGAGGAGGCCGCCGAGCGCGCCGACCAGCAGCGTCGGGATCGGGCGGATCGGCGGGTTCGGGCTGCCCTCACCCACGCCGCGGCGGACCCGGCGCAGGTTGATGTACAGCCGGATGGCGTACGTCGACGCCGCGAAGAGCAGCGCGAAGCCGATGCACTCCTTGAGCACGGTCTCGAGGGTGTCGGCGTCGCCGGCGAGATGGTTGACGAGCCAGGGGCCGAGCAGCGCCATCGGGACCGAGCCGATGATCAGCCACTTGGCGAGCGGCAGGTTGGGCGAGCCCTCCTTCGCGTGCGTCGCCGCACCGAAGGACTTGTAGATCGCCGCCGCCGTCAGGTCGGCGGTGACCACGGTGCTCGCGTCGCCGACGCCGAGGAAGATCAGGGCGGGCGTCATCAGGGCGCCGCCACCCATGCCGGTCAGGCCGACCACGATGCCCACGAAGAAGCCCGCGCCGAGGATCGAGAAGAAGGTCGTCGTAATGAGGTCGTTCATGTGCACCCTAGAACTCTCAGTTCGACCCGCCGTCCGACGGGTCGCGTTACTCTACTGACTCACACGACCTTCTACGAATTCTCGACAAGGTCGACATACCCTGCTTCCCGCAACGCCACCAGGACGTCGTTCAACGCATCATCGATGCTCCGGCCGGTCGTGTCGACGCGCACCGCCGCGTCCTCGGGCTCCTCGTACGGCGAGGAGATCCCGGTGAACTCGGGGATCTCGCCGGCTCGGGCCTTGGCGTAGAGCCCCTTGCGGTCCCGTCGCTCGCACTCCTCCAGCGGCGTCGCCACGTGCACCAGGAAGAACGCGCCGCCGGCCGTCTCCACGTCGGCCCGCACGTGCTTGCGGGTGCTGTCGAAGGGCGCGATGGGTGAGCAGACCGCGACGCCGCCGTGCCGGCTGATCTCGGCGGCCACCCACCCGATCCGGCGGATGTTGGTCTCGCGGTCGGCCTTGCTGAAGGTCAGGCCCGCGCTGAGGTTCCGGCGTACGACGTCACCGTCGAGGCTGGTGACCGTGCGCTCGCCCTGCTCGAGGAGCCTGTCCATCAGGGCCCTGGCCAGCGTGGACTTGCCGCTGCCGCTCAGGCCCGTGAACAGCAGCACCAGGCCCTGCCGTTCGGGCGAGGGCCGGTCGCGGTCGACGATGGCGGCGATCTCGGGGTCGAGCTCGTCGTCGTTGTCCTCGAGGTAGCGCCACGGATCGTCCTGCGCATAGGTGGTCAGCACCGTGTGGCCCAACTCGTGGTCGACGGTCGCGTCACCGTGGCTCGGCAGGGGTACGACGACCACGTGCGCGCCGGTCAGGTCCCCGGCCTTCTTCGTGGCCCGGATCAGACCGACGGTGCTGAGGTCCTCCGGGGTGCCGTGCCCGGCGTAGGTCAGCAGCACGGTGCGCTGCCCGCCGATCGTGGCCAGGTCCTGCTTGCTGAGCGGTCCGCTGACGGGGACCCAGGTGGCGCCGGCGTATTGCGCGCGCGCCTGTGCCGGGGTCAGGTAGAGCTCGCGGAACGGCCCGAACTGCGCATGCGTCAGCGCGGTCACCGTCCCGTCCGGCGCGACCGTCGCCAGGGGGAGTCCCTCGGGGTCGACGATCTCCTCGCCGAGGATCTCCAGGGTGACCGGCGACCCGGCCTCGTTGAAGCGGCTGAGCGGGGCGTACGCGCCGCCGAGCAGCAGCTCCAGGTCGTCGAGTTCGCGGGGCGTGGGGCAGAACTGGGTCACGGGCGGCATCCTCTCACCCCCACGTAGGGTGCTCTGCGTGACTGCTGCCCGCCCGATCGTCGCCGACATCGTCCGCTCCGGATTCGTGGAGGGCCACCACTACGGCTCGGTGGTCGCACTCGCGGCCGACGGGAGCGTCGACTGGTGGGTGGGCGGGGTCGACGACCCGATCCTGGCGCGCTCGTGCAACAAGCCGCTCCAGGCGCTCGGCATGGTCAAGCTCGGGCTCGACCTGCCCCCGGACCTGCTGGCCCTCGCCTGCGCGTCGCACTCGGGCGAGCCGTTCCACGTCGAGGGCGTACGCCGCATCCTCGCGGCGGCCGGCCTGACCGAGGCGGATCTGCAGACCCCGGCCGGCTACCCGCTCGACGACGCCGCCCGCGACGACGTGATCCGGGCCGGGCGCGGCATGGAGTCGATCCTGATGAACTGCTCGGGCAAGCACGCCGCGATGCTCGCGACCTGTGTCGTCAACGGATGGGACACCGCGACCTACCTCGACGCCGGGCATCCGCTGCAGGCGGCGATCGCGATCACGTTCGCCGAGCTCACGGGCGAGCCGGTCAACCACGTGGCGGTGGACGGGTGCGGGGCGCCGCTGCTGTCGTGCTCGCTGACCGGCCTGGCCCGTGCCTTCGCGACCCTCGCGACCGCCACCGGCGGCGACGAGCAGCGGGTGGCAGATGCGATCCGCCGGCATCCCGAGATGGTCAGCGGCACCCACCGGGACGAGCTCACCCTCCTGCAGGCGATCCCGGGCGCGATCGGGAAGGCCGGCGCCGAGAGCTGCTACGTGGTCGCGCTGTCCGACGGCCGGGCGGTGGCGCTCAAGACCGACGACGGCGCGCCCCGGGTCCGGCCGGTGCTGATGGCAGCGGCGCTCGAGCGTTCCGGCGTACTCGCTGACGACGGCGTCGACGCCGACGCCGTGCGTGGCACCGGGGTGCACACGCTGCTGGGAGGCGGTCAGCCCGTCGGGGAGATCCGCGCCCGCCTCCGGAATGGTTGAAAGCCACACCAGCTAGCACGATTCTCAGAGGAATCCCCTTGAAATCAAGGGGTTTGTGAAGCAACTCACCATCGTCCGATTTGCGTTGCTAACAAAAGTTAGCAAGACTGCTGCCATGGCGACAGGCAAGGTCGGGAAGACCGTCAGCTCACTCGGTGACTACCTCAAGGAGCAGAGGCTCGGTTCGCACCTCTCCCTGCGGCAGCTCGCTGATCAGGCCGGCGTCTCGAACCCCTACCTCAGCCAGATCGAACGTGGTCTGCGCAAGCCGTCTGCCGAGGTGCTGCAGCAGATTGCGAAGGCACTGAGGATCTCTGCGGAGCAGCTCTACATCCGCGCCGGGATCCTCAACCCGGATGACGGCGTGGGCGGGTCCGTGGAGTTGGCGGTTCTCGCCGACATCGGACTGTCCGAGCGGCAGAAGAAGGCGCTGCTCGACGTCTACTCCAGCTTCATCGCCCTGAACCAGGGCGACGACGACAACTGAACACCTCCCCTCCCCCTCCCCACCACCAAAGGAACTGACATGGCTGACACCAAGTTCGACTACAAGGCCGAGGGCCTCAAGAGCCTGTACGCCGCTGCCGGCGCCGGCGACCTCGCCTTCGAGACCGCCAAGAAGATCGCGACCGAGCAGGTTGCCGACGTCAAGGCGCTCGTCGCCGACGTGCAGAAGAAGGTCGCCGGCTTCGAGCTGCCGACCGTCGAGGCCGTCACCAAGGACGCGAAGAGCCTCCAGGCCGACGTGACCGCCAAGGTCGCCGACCTGCAGAAGAAGATCACCTCCTTCGAATTCGACGCCAAGAAGCTGCAGGAGCAGGCCACCTCGCTCGTCAACGCTCGGGTCGAGGCGCTGACCAAGGACGCCAAGGAGCTGCAGTCGAAGTTCGAGGCGCTCGTCGCCGAGCTGACCAAGGACGCCAAGGAGCTGCCCGCCAAGGTCCAGGGCGAAGCCAAGTCCTTCCCGGCCAAGGCTCAGGCGAAGTTCGAGGCGTTCGTTGCGGACGCCAAGGGCTACCCCACCAAGGCCCAGTCCTTCGTGACCGCCAAGGTCAACGAGACCGTTGCCGACGTGAACGGCACCCGCGCCGAGCTCGCCGCCCGTGGCGAGAAGGCCGTTGCCGCTCTCCGCAAGGTTGAGGCCACGGTCGAGACCAAGGTCGACGAGGTCGTCGCCGTCGCGGAGAAGGCTCCCGCCAAGAAGGCTCCGGCCAAGAAGGCGCCGGCCAAGAAGGCTGCTGCCAAGAAGGCCTGACCTTCTCACGTTTCACGCCAGGACCCCCCGGATCGACTCACGTCGGTGCGGGGGGGTTTTGGATTGGTCTCGAGACACTCGCTGCGCTCGCTCCTCGACCAGCGATAGCGTTCCGGCGTGGACGTCCTCGTGTTCGAGCAGTACGCCGCGCTGGTCGCGCTGCTGGGGATGCTCGTCATCAAGGCGGTCGCGCTGACCAACGCGCTGCTGTGGCCGTCCTCGGCGTACGCCCTGACCCGGAAGTGGTCCAAGCTGCGCTGGCTGGCGCTGCTGGCCTTCGCCCTGGGCACCGACGTGCTGCTGCTGCGGCACCCGGTCACGCCGATCAGCGTCGTCCTGCTGGTGCCGCCGCTGGTCTACCTGCTCGACGTCCGGCCGGCGGTCTCGGCGGTCACTCGCCGGGTGTGAGGTAGCGGGTCAGGGCCCGCATCGCGTCCTCGGACTCGAAGCCCGTGGCCTGGAGCTTGGCCAGGTCGAGGACCGAGTTGCGGGGACGCGGGGCGAGAGCCCGCCCGGCGGCGTACTGCTCGGTGCTCACCGGCGTGACGTCGGCCTGCGCGCGTCCGCGATGCTGGAACACCGCCTTGGCCAGGTCGGCCCAGCTCGTCGCGGGGCCGGCGTTGCTGACGTGATAGACGCCGTACGACGGCCGCTTCTCGAGCAGGTGCCGGGTCGCGCGGGCCAGCTCGTCGGTGAAGGTGAGCCGGCCGATCTGGTCGTTCACGACGCTCGGGCTGACTCCCTCGTCGGCCAGCCGCGCCATCGTGCGCACGAAGTTGGCGCCCTCGCCGACCACCCAGGACGTCCGCAGGACGTAGTGCCTGCTCGTCGAGGCGGCCGCCAGCTCGCCGGCCGCCTTGCTCTGGCCGTAGACGCCGAGGGGGGTCACCGGCTCGGACTCCTCGTGCAGCTCGTCGGTGCCGTCGAAGACATAGTCGGTCGAGTAGTGCACGAGGGTCAGCCCGTGGGCGCTCGCGGCCCGGGCCAGGTGGGCCGGAGCGGAGGCGTTGCCCGCCCAGGCCGCGGCCCGGTCGGTCTCGGCCGCGTCGACGGCGGTGTAGCCGGCGGCGTTGAGGATCGCGTCGTACTCCTGCCAGGGCCACGCCGCCACCGCTGCCGCGTCGGTCACGTCCAGCTCGTCGCGGCCCACCGGATGGGCGTCGGGGAACTCCGCGGCCAGGGCCCGACCCAGCTGGCCCTGCGCCCCGGTGATCAGGGTCCGCCTGGGCGGCATCGGCGTCACGTCGGGCAGTGGCGGGTTGTGCCGGTCCTTCTCACTGATCTCGGCCTCGGCGAGCGGGATCGGCCATGGGATGTCGAGGGCGGCCAGGTCCATCGCGGGGTACGACGTGCCGGGTTGGTAGTGCGCGTTGACCAGATAGGTGTACGCCGTGCCGTCGGCCAGCGCCTGGTAGGAGTTGCCGACTCCGCGCGGCACGAAGATCGCGACGGAAGGGTCGATGGGCCGATGGAACGTCGTCCCGAAGGTCGGGCCCTCGCGCAGGTCGACCCAGGCCGCGAACGCCGAACCGGTGGCGACCGAGACGAACTTGTCCCACGGCTCGGCGTGGATGCCGCGGGTGGCCCCGCGTGCGGCGTTGAAGGAGATGTTGTTCTGCACCGGCCCGAAGTCGGGCAGCCCGATCGCGAGCATCTTCTCGCGCTGCCAGTTCTCCTTGAACCAGCCGCGGGCATCGGTGTGCACGTCGAGGTGGACGACGAGCAGCCCCGGGATCTGCGTGGTCTCGAGCTGCACGGCTACATGCCCTTCGCGGCGTACGACGCCTCGGTGGTCGCCTTCTGCGGACGCCACCAGTCCTGGTGCTGCTGGTACCAGGCGATGGTGTCGGCCAGGCCCTGCTCGAAGTCCTGGTAGGCCGGTCGCCAGCCCAGCTCCTGGCGGAGCTTGCCGGACTCGATGGCGTAGCGCAGGTCGTGGCCGGCCCGGTCGGTGACGTGCTCGAAGTCGTCCTCGGCCCTGCCCATCAGGCGCAGGATCAGCCGAACCACCTCGAGGTTGGACTTCTCACCGTCGGCGCCGATCAGGTAGGTCTCGCCGATCCGGCCGTGCTGGAGGATCGTCCAGACCGCGCTGGAGTGGTCCTCGGCGTGGATCCAGTCGCGGACGTTCTGGCCGCTGCCGTAGAGCCGCGGCCGCCGGCCGTCGAGGATCTCGGTGATCTGCCGGGGGATGAACTTCTCGACGTGCTGCCACGGTCCGTAGTTGTTCGAGCAGTTGCTCAAGGTCGCCTGCACGCCGAAGCTGCGCACCCAGGCGCGCACCAGGTGGTCGGAGCCGGCCTTGCTCGCGGAGTAGGGGCTGCTCGGGTTGTACGGCGTGTCCTCGGTGAACCGCTTCGGGTCATCGAGCTCGAGGTCGCCGTAGACCTCGTCGGTCGAGATGTGGTGCAGCCGCTTGCCGTGCCTGCGGACCGCCTCGAGGATCGTGAAGGTGCCGATCAGGTTGGTCCGGATGAAGGGCGACGGGTCGTCGAGGGAGTTGTCGTTGTGGGACTCGGCGGCGTAGTGCACGACCGCGTCGGTCGCGGCGACCAGCGGGTCGACGACCTCCGGGTCGGCGATGTCGCCGACGACCAGCTCGACGTCCAGGCCGGCGAGGGCCTCGCGGCTCGCGGCGTACGTCAGCTTGTCGAGGACCGTGATCTGCACGCCGGGCCGCCTCGTCAGGAAGTGCACGAAGTTGGAGCCGATGAAGCCGGCGCCACCGGTGACCAGGATCTTCATACAGCAAAGGCTATGGGGTCATGGTGGGCTGGCCCGGCGCGGGTCGGGCCAGCGGAACCCGCTAGCCTCGCACCCATGCGGGGAATCATCCTGGCCGGCGGCACGGGCTCGCGGCTGCACCCGATCACTCGGGGCATCAGCAAGCAGCTGATGCCGGTCTACGACAAGCCGATGATCTACTACCCGCTCTCGACGCTGATCCTGGCCGGCATCCGCGATGTCCTGGTGATCACGACCCCCCACGAGGCCGACGGCTTCGAGCGCCTGCTGGGGGACGGGTCGTCGTACGGCATCTCGATCAGCTATGCCCAGCAGCCCGCGCCCGACGGGCTCGCGCAGGCGTTCGTCATCGGCGCCGACCACGTCGGCGACGAGCGGGTCGGGCTGGTGCTGGGCGACAACGTCTTCTACGGGCCCGGGCTGGGCACCCGGCTGCGCCGGTTCGCCGACCTCGAGGGCGCGGCGGTCTTCGGCTACCAGGTGGCCAACCCCTCGGCGTACGGCGTCGTGGAGTTCTCCGAGGACGGGCGCGCGTTCTCGCTGGAGGAGAAGCCGGCGGTGCCGAAGTCGTCGTACGCCGTGCCGGGGCTGTACTTCTACGACAACCACGTCGTCGAGTACGCCGCCACGCTGAAGCCGAGCCCGCGAGGCGAGCTCGAGATCACCGACCTCAACCGGATCTATCTCGACGCGGGCCAGCTCCAGGTCGAGGTGCTGCCGCGCGGCACCGCCTGGCTCGACACCGGCACCTTCGACGACCTCAACGACGCCTCCAACTTCGTGCGCACGCTCGAGGGCCGCCAGGGGCTCAAGATCGGCTGCCCCGAGGAGGTCGCCTGGCGGATGGGCTTCCTGTCCGACGACGAGCTGCGGGAGCGGGCGGAGCCGCTGATGAAGAGCGGCTACGGCGGCTATCTCCTCGGGCTGCTTACGTAGGGTGGTCGCATGAAGGTTCTCGTCACCGGCGGCGCCGGCTACATCGGATCAACCACCGCCAAGGCGCTCGAGCAGGCCGGGCACACCCCGGTCATCCTCGACTCGCTGCTGAACGGGCCGCTCGCGTTCGTGCGCGACCGGATCTTCTACGAGGGCGACATCGCCGACCGTGAGCTGCTGCGCCGGATCGTCGCGGAGCACCCCGACATCGACGCCACCATCCACATGGCCGCGCGGATCGTCGTACCCGAGTCGATGGTGCTGCCCTACGAGTACTACCGCGACAACGTCGCGAAGTCGCTGGAGCTCTTCGACGAGCTGGTGGCGCTGGGCAAGCCCCGCGTGCTGTTCTCGTCGTCCGCGTCGCTCTATGCCATGAAGGAGTCCTTCGAGGTCACGGAGTCCGACCCGCTCGACCCCACGTCGCCCTACGCCCGGACCAAGCGGATGATGGAGCAGGTCCTGGTCGACATGGCCAACGCGACCGACCTGCGCGCGATCATCCTGCGCTACTTCAACCCGATCGGCTCGGACCCGGATCTCGAGTCGGGCATCTACGCCAAGGAGCCCTCGCACGTGCTCGGGCAGCTGGTGCTGGCCGCGCGCGGCCTCAAGGACTCCTTCACCATCACCGGCACGGCCCACCCGACCCGTGACGGCACGGGGATCCGCGACTACATCCACGTGTGGGACCTGGCGCAGGCGCACGTGCGGGCGGTCGAACGGTTCGACGAGGTGCTGGCCACGGTCGACGCACCGTCGGTGGTCATCAACATCGGCACGGGTGAGGGCGTGACCGTGCGCGAGCTCGTGGCGTCCTTCGAGCGGGTCTTCGGCTCGAAGGTGCCGATCACCGAGGCGCCGCCGCGGCCCGGTGACGCGGTCGGTGCGTTCGCGAATGTCGACCGATCGGCCGCCCTGCTCGGGTGGAGCGCCGGCCTGACGATCGACGAGGCCATCGCGTCGGCACTCGCGTGGGGCGCGAAGCGTCAGGAGATCCTGGGCTACGAATGATCCGGTTGGCCGCGGGCGTCCTGCTGCTGGGCCTGGTGGCCTGGCCGGCCGCCGCGACCCCGGTCACACGTCCGGTCACGCCTCCGCTCGGGGGTGTCACCATCGTTCTCGACCCCGGCCACCAGCTGGGCAACCACAACTTCCCGCGTGAGATCTCGCGGCTGGTCCCGGCCGGTGGGTTCGAGAAGCGCTGCAACACGACCGGGACGGCGACCGACAGTGGCCTTCCCGAGGCCACGTTCACCTGGCGGGTCTCGCTGCTCGTGCGCGATCGGCTGCGTGCGCTCGGCGCCCGGGTGGTCCTCACGCGCACGTCCAATCGCCAGGACCGCTGGGGGCCGTGCGTCGACGAGCGCGGGCGTCTCGGCAACGACCTGGCGGCTGACCTGAAGGTCTCGATCCACGGCGACGGCCACCGCGGAGGTCACGGCTTCCATGTCATCGCACCCACGGATCGCGCGCCGTGGACGCACGACATCTTCGCGGCCTCGCGACGCCTCGCGTACGCCGTCCGCTCGGCGCTGCACGGCGCCGGCCTGCCCTACGCCGACTACCTCGCCGGTGGCGACGGGCTCGCGTTCCGCTCCGATCTCGGCACCCTGAACCTGTCGGACATCCCGACGGTGCTGGTCGAGCTCGGCAACATGAGGTCCGCGTCGGACGCCCGCCTGATGACGTCGTACGACGGACGCGCGGCGTACGCGCGTGCCCTGACGCAGGGGATCCGGGGCTGGCTCGACCGCTAGGGCCGGCGGCACTCTGCCATCCGGCCAGGTGGCCCCGTCTGTGGAGAGACGCCGGTTTCTCCACAATCAGGGCCACGTGGCCGCTTGGCAGAGTGGGTCTGGACAGTGCCCATCGCGTCGGCGAGCCTAGGCGCTGCTGCGGCGGACCAGCTGCGAGGGGATGATCAGCCGCATCGCCGGACCCGTCGAGCCGGTGTCGATCTGCTCGATGAGCAGCCGGGTCGCCCGCTCCGCCATCTCGACGATCGGGTTGCGCATCGTGGTGAGGGGCGGGTTGGTGCGCTCGGCGACGCCGAGGTCGTCGTACCCGATCACGGCCACGTCGTCGGGGACCCGTCGCCCCAAGCCGCCGAGGACGTGCAGTGCCCCCGCAGCCATCAGGTCCGACGCCACGACGAGTCCGTCGAGGTCCGGGTGCAGGTCCAGGAGGGCGGTCGCGCACCGCTGGCCGCCGGCTTCGGTGAAGTCGCCGTGGACGACGGCGTCGTCGGACAGGCCCGCGGCGTGCATCGCCTGTCGCCAGCCGTCGAGCCGGTCCTCGGCGGCGGTCATGTCCGAGGGGCCCGCGATGGTGCCGATCCGCCGGCAACCGCGGTCGATGAGGAACTGCGTGGCCTCACGCCCTCCGGCGACGTTGTCGACGTCGACATAGGGGACTCGCTCGCTGCCGGTCCAGGGCCGGCCGCCGAAGACGCAGGGCAGCCCGATCGAGGCCAGGTGCTCGGCCAGCCGGTCGCTGCGGTGGTGGGAGACCACGAGCGCGCCGTCGACGTGCCGGGCGCTGAGGTAGCGCAGGGTGCGGCTCTCCTCCGCGCCCGGGCGCGCGAGCAGCAGCACCAGCTGGAGGTCGCGCTCGGACAGCACGTGGTTGACCCCCCGCAGGGTCCCGGCGAAGAACGGGTCGGAGAAGACGCGGTCGTCGGGTTCGGGGACGACCACGGCCACCGAGTCGGTGCGCCGGGTCACCAGCGATCGCGCCGCGCGGTTGGGGATGTAGCCCAGCGTGCGCACCGCGTCGTCGACCGCACGCTGGGCTCGCGAGCTGACCCGGTCGCCGCCGTTGATGGCTCGGGACGCGGTCGCCCGGGAGACGCCCGCGACCCGCGCCACCTCGTCCAGCGTGGGGGAGGTGGACGTCGGAGTCCCGGGCAGAGTCATCCTGGTCACGGTATCGACTCAGCCTTCGGTCGCGGGCAGGCGTCCGGTGGCGCACACCTCGGCGTACCAGCGGGCGCTGGCCTTGGGCGTCCTGGTCTGGGTGGCGTAGTCGACGTAGACGAGACCGAACCGCTTGGCGTAACCGAGCGCCCACTCGAAGTTGTCGAGCAGCGACCACTGGAAGAAGCCGCGAACGTCGACTCCGTCAGCGATGGCGCGGTGGACCTCGCGCAGATGGCTGTCTAGGAACGCGATCCGGTCCTGGTCGTCGACCACGCCGTCCGCGTCGGGAGCGTCGGCGTACGCGGCGCCGTTCTCGGTGATGTGGATCGGCGGTACGTCGTAGTCCGCGTCGAGCCGGCACAACAGCCGGTGCAGGCCCTCTGGCTGGACCTCCCAGCCCATGTCGGTCACCGGCAGGCCACGGCTCGGGAAGCTCACGCTGTCGGCGCCGACGTACGGCATCGCACCAGGGCGAGGCGCCCCTGCCGGCTGGATGCTCGCGTGGCCGGCATTCCCCGAGACCGCGAAGCCGTTGTAGTAGTTCACTCCGAGCACGTCGATCGGCGTGGAGATCACGCCGAGGTCTCCGGCCCGCACCACGTCGGTCCAGCCCAGGCGCTCGGTGTCGGCGAGCAGGTCGGCGGGGTACTCGCCGCGGAAGAGCGGGTCGAGGAAGACCCGGTTGTGCAGGGCGTCGATGCGGCGGGCCGCGTCGCGGTCATGGCGGTCGTCGGGGTCGAACGGGTCGGCCACCGTGAGGTTCAGGGTGATGCCGAGCTGCTCGGCGCCTCGCGCGCGCAGCTCCTGCACCGCCATGCCGTGGCCGAGGAGAAGATGGTGCGCGGCCCGCAACCCGGCCTCACCTTCCTGCCGGCCCGGCGCATGCTGGCCGCCGGTGTAGCCCAGGAACGCCGAGCACCACGGCTCGTTCAGCGTCGTCCAGGTGGGGACCCGGTCACCCAACGCGTCATGGCAGGCCAGCGCGAAGTCGACGAACCGGTGGGCGGTGTCGCGGTTGGTCCAGCCGCCGGCGTCCTCGAGGGTCTGCGGGAGGTCCCAGTGGTAGAGCGTGACCCAGGGCCGGATGTCCCGGGCGAGCAACTCGTCCACCAGACGGTCGTAGAAGGCCAGCCCGACGGGGTTGACCGGGCCGCCGTCGGGGCGCACGCGTGGCCAGGCGATCGAGAAGCGGTAGGAGCCCAGGCCCAGCTCGGACATCAGCGCGACGTCGGCCGGCATCCGGTGATAGTGGTCGCAGGCCTCGTCTCCGTTGTCGTCACCCCGGATCGCGCCCGGGACCCGGCTGAAGGTGTCCCAGATGGACGGCGTGCGGCCATCCTCGGCCACCGCGCCCTCGATCTGGTACGACGCGGTGGCGGCGCCCCAGGTGAAGCCCTGGGGGAACTCGACGGCGTCGGGCGCGAGGGTGTCGGTCGTGTGCTGTGCGGTCATCCCTTGACAGCTCCTTGCATGATGCCGGCCACGAGCTGGCGACCGGTGGCGACGAACAGGACGAGCAGCGGGATGGTGGCCAGCGTGGCTCCCGCAAGGACCAGGCTGTAGTCGACGTAGTAGCCGCTCTGGAGCTGGTTGAGCGCGATCTGGACCGTCGGGTTGTCGGACGGGAGCACGATCAGCGGCCAGAAGAAGTCGGTCCAGACCGACATGAACGTGAACAGCCACAGGATCGCGGCGGCCGGCCGGGCGGCCGGGACGGCGACGTGCCGGAAGACCCGGATCTGCGAGCAGCCGTCCACCCGGGCCGCCTCGATGAGCTCGTCGGGGATCGCGTCGAGGAGGTACTGGCGCATGAAGAACACGCCGAAGGCCGTCACGATCCACGGGATGATCACGGCCCACACGCTGCCGGTCCAGCCGAGCTTGGCCATCAGGATGAACAACGGAATGACCCCGAGCTGGGTGGGGATCGCCATCGTGGCCACGACGAACACCAGGAGCGAGGTCCGGCCACGGAACCGCAGCTTCGCGAAGGCGAAGCCCGCCAGGGTCGAGAAGAACACCACGGAGGTGGCCGCCACCGACGACACGATCAGGCTGTTGGACAGGGCCTTCCAGAACAGCACGCTGTCGAACACCCGCTGCGCGTTCTCGAAGAAGTGACCGCCGGGCCACAGCGGCGGGACCTGCCGGGCCATCACCTCCTTGGTCTGCGAGCCCACCAGGAACGACCAGTAGAGCGGCAGTGCGGAGCCCAGTACGAACGCGATGAGCAGGCCGTAGACCACGGCACCGGGACGCTTCCTCATCGTCGATCTCCCAACGCCCCGATGCGGCGGCTCAGCAGGAGATTGAGACCGGCGAACACCAGGATGATCAGCAGCAGCAACCAGGCGGTGGCGGAGGCGCGTCCGAAGTCGCGCAGGTGCCAGCCGAAGTCGTAGATCAGCATCGTGATCGTGCTGAACTGGCGGTCACTGCCACCGTTGTGCGCGACGGTGTTGTCGAACAGTCGCGGCTCGGTGAAGATCTGGAGCCCGCCGATGGTCGAGGTGATCATGACGAAGATCAGCGTCGGCCGGATCATCGGGATCGTGATGGAGATGAACTGCCTGACCTTTCCGGCGCCGTCCAGGCCGGCCGATTCGTAGAGGTCGCGGGGGACGGCCTGCATCGCCGCCAGGAAGATCAGCGCGTTGTAGCCGGTCCAGCGCCAGTTGACCATCGTCGCGATCGCCAGGTGGCTGGCGAGCCGGTCGACGTGCCAGTGGATCGGCCCGGCACCGATCCATCCCAGTGCCTGGTTGACCAGGCCGTAGCGGTCTCCGAACACGCTGCCGAAGATGATCGCCACGGCGGCCGGAGCGACGACGAAGGGGAGCAGGATGCTCATCCGCCACCAGGTCCGGCCGCGCAACCGGGTGTCGAGCAGGCCGGCCAGTGAGAGTGCGATGAGCACCTGCGGGACCGAGGACAACAGGAAGATGCTGATCGTGTTGACCAGGGACTTGGTGAAGTAGGGGTTCCCGAGGACCGCCCGATAGTTGTCCAGGCCGACGAACTCGCCCTTGCCGCCGATCAGGCTCCAGTCGAAGAACGAGACGTAGGCGGTGTAGAGCAGGGGGAACAGCCCGATGACCAGGAACAGCATGAAGAACGGCGAGACGTAGAGGTACGGCGAGAACCTGACGTCCCAGCGCGCCAGCCGGTGCCGCCACGAGAGTGCCGGCACCGTTCGCGTCGTACGCCGTGCTGGTGCTGGTGCTGGTGCTGGTCCTGGTGCCGGGACTCCGGGCGAGGAGTCCCTCACCGGGGATGACTCCGTGGCGAGCTCCCCGGTGAGGTGGTTGTGGTCGGTCATCGGGATCCGGCAGGTCCCGATCAGCCGAGCTGAGCGACGTCGGAGAGGAAGGTCGCCCAGGAGTCGGCCGCATCGTTCGAGCCGTCGTCGACGCGGGTGATGGCCGCCTGGAAGGCCTGCAGGATGTCGGAGTACTTCGGACCCTTGAACGGCTGGACGGTGACGGCCGCGGCGCGGCTGGCCAGGATCGTGCCGACCGGCGCGTTGTTGAAGAACGCACGCACGTCTTCGGTCAGGGCGGGATCGTCGAGCGCGTCGACCTGGCTCGGGAAGGTGCCCTTGGCCTGGTAGGCCTTGATCTGCTGCTCAGGTGCCGTGATCCAGGCCGCGAACTCCTTCGCCTCGGCAGGGTGCTCGGACTGCTCGGGTACGACGAGGAACGAACCGCCCCAGTTGCCGCCACCGCCCGGGAAGACATCGGCGAAGTCCCAGCCCTTGACGCCCTCGGCGTCGCCCTCGACCACGCCGAGCATCCAGCCGGGGCATGCCATGGTCGCGAAGCCGTTGTTCTGGAAGGCCGCCGCCCAGTCGTCGCTCCACTGGCTCAGCCGCGTCGACAGGCCCTTCTTCGCGTTGCTGGTGACCGCTTCGTAGACGGACTGGAGGTCGGCGTTCTCGACGTTGACGCTGCCGTCGGAGTTCTCGAAGGGGTACGCGACCTGGTTGAGCATGGCCTGGGCCACGCCGGTGGAGGAGTCGTACCAGGCCGTCTGCGGCACCTTCTTGATGAACTCCTCGCCGGTGGCGAAGTAGCCGTCCCAGGTGCCCAGCAGGCTGGCCACCTCGGCGCGATCGGTGGGCAGCCCGGCCTTCTTGAACAGGTCGGAGCGGTAGCAGATCCCCTCGGGGCCGATGTCGGTGCCGTAGCCGATCAGCCGACCGTCGGCATCGGTGCCGGCCGCCGCCTTCCAGTCCAGCCAGCGGCCGTCGAGCGCCGGGTCGGACAGGTCGTCGAACGCGTCGGACTCGGCGAGGATCGCCGGCATCGCGTCGCCCTCGATCGCCTCGATGTCCGACAGCCCGGAGCCGGCCGCCAGCTTCGTGTAGAGGTTGTCCTTGGCGTCGTCCCAGGTGCCGACCTTCTTCTGAGTGACCTGGATGTCGGGGTGCGCGGCGTTCCATTCCGCGATCAGCCCTTCGTAGCCGAACTCGTTGAAGGTGGCGATGGTCAGTGCGATCGGGCCGCTGGACCCGCCGTCGCCGTCGTCACCGCCACAGGCGGCGGCGGTTCCTGCAAGGGTGAGCACCACGAGGGCGCTGAGGGCGAGACGCCCGCGTCGGAAGTTGTGCACCGTGACTCCTGCCGTCCTGCTGGACACCGTAGGCCATGTGGCTTCCGGTGAGCTCTTCCACTGGTGGTGAGAGCGCTTCCATTGGTTGATACGGATCAACGTGACAGCGAACACACTCGGTGTCAAGAACAAGCGTCAAAATCGGTCCCGCCAGATTGGAAGCGCTTCCATATTCTGCGCCTATTCATGGGTCAGGCGGTCCAGACCGCAGGCCGGGTGGCGCTGAGACACGTCGGGTGCCCGGCCGCCATCGGCCGTAGCCTCGCGCTCGTGACCGATGAGCTGAGAGTTGTCCGGACCGAGCACGTCGTGGAGGTGACGTTCCAGCGGCCACACCGCCACAACGCGTTCACCGAGGCGATGTACGCCGCCCTGCGAGCCCTCTGCGACGAGCTCCGTGACGACACCGACACCAAGGTGCTGGTGCTCCGCGGCGCGGGCGGGCGGGCGTTCGCGGCCGGCAACGAGATCTCCGACTTCGTCGACCGCGACGCGGTGGCCTACGAGACCTGGATCCGCGAGCTGCTCGACTCGCTCTTCGCGTTGCCCCAGGTCACCGTCGCGGCGGTCGACGGGATCTGCGTCGGTGGCGGGCTGGCGGTCGCGACCCACTGCGACCTGCGCCTCGCGACGCCGCACTCGCGGTTCGGCTACCCGATCGCGCGCACCCTGGGCAACGCCCTCGCGGCCTCGATCGTCTATCGCTGCGCAGCGGTCTTCGGGGAGTCGCTCACCCGCGAGATGCTGCTGACTTCGCGGCTGGTCGCCGCTGACCGGGCCCACGCGGTCGGTGCGCTGTTGGCCGTGACCGACGACCTGGACGCCGAGCTCGCGTCACTGGTGGCCGGCCTCAGGGAAGCCTCCGGAGTCACACTCCGGGCCACCAAGCGCCAGCTGCTGGCGCGCGCCCGGCTGCTCGAGGCCAACCCCGACTTCGACGAGGCCCTGCTGCACGAGGTCTACACCGGACCCGACTTCGCCGAGGGCGTGCGGGCGTTCGTTGCCAAGGAGAAGCCGCACTTCGCCTGACGGTTCCTGTGCTCGCCGCGTCGGCAGGCAGACCGGCCGACCTCAGCGCAGGTCCGCCGCCAGGTCCCGGCCGGCCTGCGTCAGCAGGGGGACCGCGCGAGCCACGAGCTCCTCGGTCATCCGGGTCGCGGGTCCGGACACCGACAGGGCGAGCCGCGTCGGGACGTCGGGGACGGGCACGGCGACGCAACGAACGCCGACCTCCTGCTCGCCCTCGTCGATGGCGTACCCGTGCTCGGCAGACCAGGCCAGGTGGCGGCTGAACTCGTCGGGATCGGTGATGGTGCTCTCGGTGTGCTTCGGCATGCCGGTGCGCTGGAGGATCTCACGCACGGTCGCCGGTGGCATCGTGGACATCATGGCCTTGCCCACCGCCGTGCAGTGCGGGAGCACCCTTCGACCCACCTCGGTGAACATCCGCATCGACTGGCGGGACTGGGCCTGAGCGACGTACACGATCTCGTCGCCGTCGAGCATGGCGAGGTTCGCGGACTCCCCGAGCTCGTCGACGAGGCGCGCGAGGTGCGGCCGCGCCCAGATGGTCAACATGTGCGAGGAGGCCTCGCCGAGCCGGATCAGTCGCGGTCCGAGGACGTACTGCCGCGACGACTCCTGCCGCAGGTAGCCCAGGTCGACCAGCGTGCGCAGCAGGCGGTGGATGGTCGGCAGCGGCAGTCCGGACTCCGTCGCCAGCTGGGACAGGCCCAGGGCACCTCCGGCGTCGGCCAGCCTCTCCAGGAGCCCGAAGGCGCGCTCGATCGACTGCACGCCGCCACTAGTGCGGCCCGGGGCCTTGTCGGTGCTCACGGTGACCTCGGTCATCGTGCCTCCTCGTCCGTGCTGTCGTCGTGCCGCCGGGAAGTTTCCGGATGGCGGAAGCCTACTGGTCGGGTCCTGGTTGCGGAGCCTGGCGACGGATTGCAACTTCCGTCATGAGGATACTAGTATCCACGATACGGAATTCCCATACGTGGAACGCATGGCCGTTCCCGACCCGGAGGTGGACCCGGCCACCGCGGGGCGGCACGCTGCAGTGGTGGCGGCCAAGCAGACCTGGCCGCACGCAGAACGAGAGGCAGCGCGAACGTGGACATCATGGTGACCGGCGAACAGGTGGAGGGCGGCGAGCGGATCCTCACCCCCGAGGCGCTCGACTTCGTGGCGACCCTGCAGCGCGAGTTCGGCGGCCGGCGGGACCAGCTGCTGGCGGCGCGGCGCCACCGCCGTGAGGAGGTGGGCCGCACCGGGCGGCTCGACTTCCTGCCGGGGACCCAGGCCGTGCGCGACGGCGACTGGACGGTTGCTCCCGCTCCCGAGGACCTGCGCGACCGCCGCGTGGAGATCACCGGTCCGACCGACCGCAAGATGACGATCAACGCCCTCAACTCGGGCGCCCGGGTGTGGCTGGCCGACATGGAGGACGCCAGCACCCCGCACTGGGCCAACGTGGTCGGCGGCCAGGTCAACCTGTACGACGCGATCCGCCGCACGATCTCGCTGGACGCGCCCGGCGGCAAGAGCTACCGGCTGCGCGACGACCAACGGCTGGCCACGATCGTGATGCGGCCCCGCGGCTGGCATTTCGACGAGAGTCACGTCCTGGTCGACGGCACGCCCGTGGTCGGCGCGCTCGTCGACTTCGGCCTCTACTTCTTCCACAACGCGCACGAGCTGATCGAGCGGGGGAGCGGCCCCTACTTCTACCTGCCGAAGACCGAGAGCCACCTCGAGGCCCGGCTCTGGAACGACGTCTTCACGCTCGCCCAGGAGCGACTCGACGTACCCCACGGGACCGTGCGCGCGACCGTCCTGATCGAGACCATCCCGGCTGCGTTCGAGATGGACGAGATCCTCTACGAGCTGCGCGACCACGCGTCTGGTCTCAATGCGGGCCGGTGGGACTACCTGTTCAGCATCATCAAGTACTTCCGTGACTCCGGCCCCGAGTTCGTGCTCCCGGACCGTGCTGACGTGACGATGACCGCGCCGTTCATGCGCGCCTATGCCCAGCTGCTGGTGAAGACCTGCCACCAGCGCGGTGCCTTCGCCCTCGGGGGCATGGCGGCCTTCATCCCGAACCGCCACGACGAGGAGGTCAACGCGCGCGCCTTCGCGAAGCTCCGAGAGGACAAGCAGCGGGAGGCGGGCGACGGCTTCGACGGCTCGTGGGTGGCACACCCCGACCTGGTCGCGGTCTGCCGCGAGGTCTTCGACGCCGTGCTGGGCGACCGGCCGAACCAGGTCGACCGGCAGCGCGACGACGTCCACGTCAACGCCCGAGACCTGCTCGACTTCGCCTCGACATCGGGCTCGATCACCCAGGAGGGCCTGCGCGGCAACGTCGAGGTGGCGCTGCTCTACCTCGAGGCCTGGCTACGCGGCCTCGGAGCGGTCGGGATCCACGATCTGATGGAGGACGCCGCCACGGCCGAGATCTCGCGCTCCCAGATCTGGCAGTGGGTGCACAACCAGTCGAAGCTGGAGGACGGCACCGTGGTGACCGCAGAGCTGGTGCGTGCGGTCCTGGACGAGCAGCTGGCCAGGATCCTGGCCGACCAGGACTTCCCGGGCAGCACCTTCCTGCTGGCCCGCAGGATCTTCGAAGAGGTGGCGCTGGCCGACGAGTTCGCCGACTTCCTGACGTTGCCTGCCTACGACGCCGTGGTGGCGTCGTGAGCACCGTGGACGGCGCCGACGACCGGCTGGACGGCCTGGTGGCCGACCTGGACACGCGGCTCGCGGACGCAGACGCCGCGCTGGGGACCGACTACCCCGGCGACCGTGGCGTGCGACAGCCGGTGCACACCGTCTACGTGCCCGCCGACCGCTACGGCGACCAGACGGTGGCCGAGTGGTCGGCCGAGGCGAAGCAGGCGCTGGCCCAGCACGGCCGGCCGGTCCCGGAGCTGGCCGAGGCCCTGGACCTCCCTCCCGGCCTCGCCGTCGACCTCTACGACCGGGTCTGGCGCAAGCTCGACCGCGAGCCCATCGAGGACCTGCGCATTGACTTCGAGGACGGGTACGGCGTACGCCCCGACGAGGACGAGGACCAGGTGGCCCGGGCGGCAGCCGCGGCCCTGGCGCGGAGTGTCGTCGCCGGCACCGCGCCGCCGTTCCACGGCGTACGCATCAAGTGCCTGGAGGCGCCCACCCGGCGCCGCGCCGTGCGCACCCTCGACCTCGTCGTCGGGGAGCTCGTGGACCGGGGCGCGCTGACGCCCGGCTTCGTGGTCACGCTGCCGAAGGTGACCTCGGTGGCTCAGGTCGAGGCGATGGTGGCGGTCCTGGAGGCGCTCGAGGCCGCCCACGACCTGCCCGCGGGCACGCTGACCTTCGAGATCCAGGTCGAGACCCCGCAGGCGATCCTGGGCGCCGACGGCACCGCCCTCGTGGCCCCGATGATCCACGCCGCAGGGGGCCGCTGCACCGGCCTCCACTACGGCACCTACGACTACTCGGCCTCGCTGGGCGTCTCCGCGCAGCACCAGAGCATGGAGCACCCGGTCGCCGACCACGCCAAGGCCGTGATGCAGGTGGCCGCCGCCGGGACCGGCGTGGCCATCTCCGACGGCTCCACCAACGTGCTGCCCGTGGGTGACCGTGATGCCGTCCGGGCCGCCTGGCGCCTGCACGCCCGGCTGGTACGCCGTTCCCTCGCGCAGGGCATCTACCAGGGCTGGGACCTGCACCCGGCTCAGCTGCCCAGCCGCTACGTGGCCGTGTATGCGTTCTTCCGCGAGGGCCTGGACCAGGCAGCCGCGCGGCTGCGTGCCTACGTCCACGGCGGTGACTCCGGCTTCCTCGACGAGCCCGCGACGGCCGTGGCGCTCGCCGGCTTCGTGCTGCGGGGCCTGGAGTGTGGCGCGGTGGACATCGCCGAGGTCGACGAGCTGGTCGGCGTCGACGCTGCGGAACTGCGCCGGCTGGCCCGGAGGCCGATGAGCTAGGGCGTGCCGCGTGCTTGGATGAGGCGATGGCCGGCATCCTCGACGAGCTCGTCGCCGCGCTGCCCGACGGCGTGGTGACGACCGCGCCCGCGACGCTCGAGGGCTACCGGCACGACTGGTCCCGCGACCCGAGTGCCGGCACGCCGATCGCGGCCGTGCGCGCGGAGGACGCCGCTCAGGTCCAGGCCGCGGTCCGCTGGGCCGCGCGACACCGGGTGCCGGTGGTGCCTCGGGGCGCCGGCAGCGGACTGTCGGGCGGCTCCTCGGCCGTCGACGGCGGCATCGTGGTCAGCCTGGAACGGATGCGCTCGATCGAGATCGACCCTGCCAGCCGGGTCGCCGTCGTACAGCCCGGTGCCTTCAACGCCGAGGTCAAGGCGGCCGCGGCCGAGCACGGTCTGTGGTACCCGCCCGACCCGTCGTCGTACGAGATCTGCTCGATCGGCGGCAACGTGGCCACCAATGCAGGCGGGCTGTGCTGCGTGAAGTACGGCGTCACCACCGACTACGTGCTGGGCCTGGACGTCGTGCTCGCCGATGGCACGCTGGTGACGCTCGGGGGCAAGCGGATCAAGGACGTCGCGGGGCTGTCGCTGGTCAAGCTGTTCGTGGGCAGCGAGGGCACGCTGGGCATCGTCACCCGGGCGATCCTGCGGCTGCTGCCGGCCCAGCCGCCGCGCTCGACGCTGGTCGCCTCGTTCGCGACCGTCAACGCGGCCGCCGAGGCGGTGGTCGCGATCGGCCGCACCCTGAGACCCTCGATGCTCGAGCTGATGGACCAGGCGTCGGTGAACGCCGTCGAGGACTACCGGCCGATGGGGCTGGATCGCACCATCGCCGCGCTGCTGATCGCCCAGTCCGACGCGCCAGCGACGGCCCGCACCGCCGAGGTCGAGGAGATGCGTACGGCGTGCCTGGCGGCGGGCGCGGTGGAGGTCTTCGCCACCGACGACCCCGACGAGGGTGAGCTGTTCGTCGCGGCCCGGCGGGCGGCGTTCCCGGCGCTCGACGCGCGCGGCTCGCTGCTGCTCGAGGACGTCGGAGCGCCCGTTCCCCTTCTCCCGGACCTGCTCAGGGCGATCGCCGAGGTGGCAGCGGCGTACGACGTCGAGATCCCGGTGGTCGCCCATGCCGGCGACGGCAACACTCACCCGGTCATCGTGTTCGACGCCGGCGATCCCGAGGCCGAGTCGCGGGCGCGGGCGGCCTTCGCCGAAGTCATGCGCCGGGCGATCGCGCTCGGCGGGACCATCACCGGTGAGCATGGCGTGGGCCGGGCCAAGAAGGCCGCCCTGCCCGATCAGCTGGGGCCGGAGGTGATGGCGTTGACCCGGCGCGTGAAGCAGGCTCTCGACCCCGACGGCATCCTCAATCCCGGGGCGGTCCTGTGAACGTCGGCCGGGCACAGCCCTGCTGAGTACCCTGCCGACATGCGCCTGGAAGCCGAGTTCACCTCCGAGCCGTTCCACGGTGAGGGCGAGCCGCCTGCGCACGCGACCGCCGCCTTCGACGCGGCCCGGGCTGCCGGGCTCGACTGCGAGTTCGGCCCGCTCGGCACGTCCGTGCGCGGCGAGCGCGCGGCCCTGCTGGCTGCGCTGCCCGGCGTCGTGGACGCCGCGTTCGACCACGGCGCGGACCGGGTGACGATGCAGGTCCGCCTCGAGGGCCAGGCGCCGGCGCTGCCGGTGACCACCGGGCTGGACGCACTGCTCGCCCAGGTCGCCGCCGAGCTGGGGGGAGACCTGCGCACGCTGCCGCGTGCGGAGAAGCAACGCGCGGTGCGGCTGCTGGAGGAGCGCGGCGCCTTCGACTACCGCAAGTCCGCGGAGATCGTTGCCGAGGCCCTCGGGGTCACCCGGTTCACCGTCTACAACTACCTGAACCGCGAACGCGGCTGAGTGGTCGTTTTCAACAAACTGTTGACGTGACGCGGGTCACGTGGCACGCTCGTCGCTATCCGGAATCTGACTTCCGCACAGCGAAAGAGCCCGAGACCATGGACCTGGACCACTTCAACAGCACGCCGACGGGCAGCCTGCGGCCTGCGCTGCTGGCGTGCTGCGACGTACCTCGCTGGGCCGACGCGATCCTCGACCGCCGGCCGTACGCCGACGCGGTCGCGATCGCGCGTGCCGCCGACGAGGCGGCGCGCGCCTTCACGGCCGACGAGGTCGAGCGGGCCCTCGCTGCGCACCCGCGCATCGGGGAGCGCGCCCGAGGTGAGAGCAGCGAGGCCGCGTGGTCGCGCCAGGAGCAGTCCGGCGTCGCCGCCACCCCCGACACCCAGCGGGCGCTGGCCGAGGGCAACCGCGCCTATGAGGAGCGCTTCGGCCGGGTCTTCCTGATCTGCGCCACCGGTCTGGGCGCGAGCGAGGTCTTCGCCAGCCTGCGCGAGCGGCTCGGCAATGACGCCGCCACCGAAGCGGCCGTGGTGGCCGCCGAACTGCGCAAGATCGCGTTGCTCCGCCTCGAGCGCGTCCTCGCCACGGACGAGGTGACCGCGTGAGCGCGATAACCACCCACGTCCTCGACACCGCGCTGGGGCGCCCGGCCCGCGGTGTCCCGGTCCGGCTGTCCCGGATCGCTCCCGACCAGGCCGTCGTAGCCGTTGCCGACACCGACGTCGACGGCCGGGTGGCCGACCTCGGCCCAGACCAGGCCGAGCCCGGCACCTATCAGCTCAGGTTCGATGTCGCCGCCTACTGCGCCGCCACCGGCCAGGACTGCTTCTTCCCCGAGGTCACCGTCACGTTCACGGTCACCGACGCGCGGCACCACCACGTGCCGCTCCTGTTGAGCCCATTCGCCTACTCCACCTATCGAGGGAGCTGACCATGCCCATCCGCCTTGGACCCAACCAGTACGGCAAGGCCGAGAACCGCGTCGTACGCGTCTACCGCGACACGCCCCGCCACCAGATCCGCGACCTGAACGTCTCGACGTCGTTGCGCGGCCGGTTCGAGGACGCCCACATCACCGGCGACCAGAAGGACATCCTGCCGACCGACACGCAGAAGAACACGGTCTTCGCGTTCGCCAGGAAGATCGGGGTCGCCTCGATCGAGGAGTTCGGCCTCGCGCTGGCGGAGCGCTACCTGTCGGTCACCCCGGCAGCCGACGGGGCTCGCATCGAGATCGACGAGTACGCCTGGGATCGCATCGACGTCGACGGCACCGGCCACGACCACTCGTTCGTGCGGGCCGGCGGCGGCACCCGCACCACGATCGTGAACGTCGACGGTCGGGGCCCGGAACGGGTCGCCCACGTGGTCTCCGGCATCAAGGACCTCGTGGTCCTCAAGACCACTGGCTCGGAGTTCCACGGCTTCCTCAAGGACGAGTACACCACCCTGCCGGAGACCACCGACCGGATCCTGGCGACCTCGCTGGTCGCGCGCTGGCGCTACGTCGGCACGGACGTCGACTGGGACAAGTCCTACGACGCCATCCGGGCAGTGCTGCTCCAGCGGTTCGCCGAGATCCACAGCCTCGCGCTCCAGCAGACCCTCTACGGCATGGGTGAGACGGTCCTCGAGCAACACCCGGACGTGGCCGAGATCAAGTTCTCCGCGCCCAACAAGCACCACTTCCTGTCCGACCTCTCGCCGTTCGGCCTGGACAACCCGGGTGAGGTGTTCTTCGCGGCTGACCGGCCCTACGGCCTGATCGAGGCGTCCGTGGTCCGTGACGAGGCCCCGGAGCCCGGCAACGCCTGGCACGCGGTGCCCGGGTTCTGCTGACAGATCACCGGACAGGTTGGAAGGCGGCACCCCGTGAGCACCCTTGACGCCGTGGTCATCGACGGCGCCCACGTCGTCACCCTCGACGGGGGGCGTCGCGAGATCGCCGACGGTCATGTGGTGGTGTCGGGCTCCCGCATCGTCGCAGTCGGTGCCGGCCCGGCCCCGGCGTACGACGGAGCGCGCGTGGTCGACGGCCGCGGCTGCCTGCTCACGCCGGGGTTCGTCAACACCCACCAGCATCTCTACCAGTGGGTGACTCGCGGGCTGGCGCCCGACGCCACCCTCTTCCAGTGGCTGACCACGCTCTACCCGGTCTGGGCCGGCATCGACGAGGACGCGGTGCACGTCGCCGCGCAGGCCGCGTTGGCGCAGCTGGCGCGCACCGGCTGCACCACCGCCGCCGACCATCACTACGTCTTCCCGCGCGAGGGCGGTGACGTGCTCGGCGCCTCGATCCTCGCGGCGGCCGACGTGGGGATCCGCTTCCACCCGTCCCGCGGCTCGATGGACCTGAGCCGGAAGGATGGCGGACTGCCCCCGGACTCCGTCGTTCAGGACCTCGATCAGATCCTGGCCGAGACCGAAGCGGCGATCGCGCGCTGGCACGACCCGTCGCCTGGCTCGATGCTGAGGGTCGCGGTGGCGCCGTGCTCGCCGTTCTCGGTGAGCGCCGAATTGATGCGCGAGACCGCCGACCTCGCACGACGCTCGGGGGTGCGCCTGCACACCCACCTGGCCGAGACCACCGACGAAGCCGACTGGTGCCTGGACCGGATGGGCTGCACGCCACTGGAGTACGCCGAGCACCTCGGCTGGACCGGGTCCGACGTGTGGTTCGCGCACGGCATCCACTTCGACGACGCGGAGGTGAAGCGGCTGGGTGCCGCCCGCGTCGGCGTGGCCCACTGCCCGAGTTCCAACGCCCGCCTCGGGGCCGGGATCGCCCGTGCCGCCGACCTGCGCGCGGCCGGCAGCCCGGTCGGACTGGGCGTCGACGGCGCCGCCAGCAACGAGGCGGGCAGCCTGCTGGAGGAGGCACGGCACGCGCTGCTGTTCTCGCGGGCCCGGGGTGGCCCGCAGTCCATGGGAGTGCGCGATGCGCTGGAGATGGCCACGCTCGACGGCGCCCGCATCCTCGGCCGCGAGGACGAGATCGGCTCGATCGAGACGGGCAAGCTGGCCGACCTGGCGGTGTGGCGGCTCGACACCCTCGCCCACGCCGGCATCGAGGACCCGGTCGCCGCCCTGCTCCTCGGCACTCAACCGCCGCTGGAGTTGCTGCTGGTCAACGGCCGGCCGGTGGTCGAGCGCGACAGGGTCGTCACCGTCGACGAGGAGACGCTGGCCGCGAAGGTCGTCGCCGTACAGCGCGACCTGGTGCGGAAGGCCGGCTGACCCGGCCGCGAGTGAAAGGTCATAACCGAGACGGGTTCCTCGTGAGGCCTCGTTCCAAGGTTTCCTGTCGTGGGCCGATTACGCCTCGGACGGTCTGTACCTTTTGCGGAATGACGCGCCTTCGACCGATCAGTTACGGGCATGCCGGCGCCGCCCAGCTCGCTCGGCGTACCTGTCGAGGGCGGCCAGAACGTCCGGGGCTCGCCACGTCTGGTTGCGCGTCTTGTAGTCCTGGTGGTGCTTAAGGATCCCTCGATCGACCAGGGTCTCGATGTGCCGGTGGACGTTCTGGCGCGGAGACGCTGAGAGGACGTCGCGGACCTCCTTGACGGAGACGACCGGGTAACGCAGCAGGCCGTCGGCGAGTCGTCGAGCACCGGAATCGGACCTGATTCCCGCCAACCTCTCATTCCAGTCGGCGCGGACCGCATCAAGGTCGGTCACTAGGTCCCGGCCGTTGGCGACGCCTAGCAGAGTTGCGCGGGCCACGGTACTGACGATCTTCTCCGGATCGCCCTCCCGGAATGCCGTGAGTGCCCGGAAGTAGCCCCCGGTATCCGTCAGTAGCCCGGCACTGACGGGGATCGACACGCTCCGGGTGATTCCCTTGGCCCGCAACATGGCTTGCACGAGGGCGCGACCGACACGACCATTCCCGTCCGGGAAAGGATGGATCGTCTCGAACTGGGCATGGGCGACAGCGGCCTGTGCCAGAGCCGGCAGGTCATTGCGGGCAATGAAGGCCATCAGGTCGTCGATGGCCGGCTCGACACGAGCTGCGACAGGCGGCACGAAGTCGGCGTCGTGCGGCGTCCCAGGGCCGAAAGCTCGGGCCCGGCCGCCGATCCAGACCTGGTCGTCGCGCCATCTTCCGGCGATTTCGGGCTCTGACGGACGCATGAGGGTGTCATGCATGGCGAGGATCGCGTCTGCGTTCAGATGATCAGCCAACTCGAGGGCGGCCCGCATGGCGCGCACGTTCGCAACGATCATCTCGGCGTGGGGTGTGCCCGCGCCGGTAACTTCTGCCTCGGCAATCTTGCGGGCGGAGGCCGATAGTTGCTCGATCTGAGATGACGCCGCCGACTCTGTCCGAAGCAGGACCGCAGCGAACGTAGCAATCTCACGTCCAACTTCTGCGTCGAAGACTCGCGCCTCTGCGGCGGCCTCCTCCACCTCTGCCGCCACCTGGCCGGAGAAGCGCAGGCCGAGTTTGGCTATCTGCGGGAGGACGGCGGCCCGATAGGGTCGGCCGAGCATTGCCAGGTCCTGTCGCGGCATGCCGGTGGCTGGGTGCGCGTCCCAAGGGACGCTCTCGTAGCCGATGGCCGGCCAAGTCTTGTCGTCGTTCGAAGTGACACTCACAACGCTATCTTAGCGTCACTTATAGAATAAGTGACGCTTGCTTGCTGTCGTGTTGTCACCTCTCGGTCGGCTGCCGGCCGAGTACCCGCGCGAACTTTGCGGCGGTTCGACGCGC
>Ga0070698_100000454_pt1 | contig 43381 bp, 55 predicted proteins | sample KBSK1502metaG_FD_65477 | JGI IMG/M metagenome (GOLD analysis project Ga0070698, IMG submission 65477) | Corn, switchgrass and miscanthus rhizosphere microbial communities from Kellogg Biological Station, Michigan, USA - KBS K1-50-2 metaG | ecosystem: Host-associated > Plants > Roots >...
GCGCCACCACCGACACGCTAACTATTGACCCCACTTCCAAAGCCGCGCGGGTAACGCTCTACGATGCTCAGGGCAACCTTATGGTGCCGCGCTCCGACAACGACCGAGGTATTCTCAACATCCTCGTTCGCCAGTCTGCCGCCACTGGCGCAGGCGCTGCTGTCTGGGCTCTCCGAAATGCCACCTCTGGCAAAGTGCTCTACATCACTCGCATCTGGTGGACGCTCTCTTTCGACGGAACGGCAGCCGCGAGCTTTATGCGCTACGAGTGGATTAAAGGGACAGGCTGCACGGCCATGACTGGCGGTAATGCTGTTACTGCCCTGCTCAAGCGCAGCTCTGTCACTAACCCTGACGTTGACTCCAGAGTCCTCGACACTGGCCTGACTCAAACAGGCATTACTCAGGGAGCGGCCTTCTTTACTTGCACCTTTCCGCGCTGGCTGCCGGCTGCCGCGCTGAGTACTTCGGATGCTGGGCCAGTCTCGCCATTCTTTGAGCTGGTCTTCCCTGACACTGCACCCATTGAGCTGGTGCAGAATGAGGTGCTGTCATTGCGGAATGGCCCAACGAATACCTCGGTCGTTGGGGACACGGTGATGGGCGGTGTGGACTTCTTTGGCGGATAACAAGAAGAAATAAATGCCAACCATAACCCTGACTGATACCGGCAGAACTAACAGCTTATTAAGGAGGGATAAATGGCTAAACGTACATTAGAAGAGATCATAGAGGCGCTAGACTCAGACACAGTTAGGACTGCACTGACTCAGCAGAAGGCTAGAGTACAGACTATGATAGCTGAGCGGGTAGTAGAGCTACAGGCAGAGATGTCTAACCCTACCACCAACGATGAGGTTAAAGCTGAGATTGAGCGGCTGCTGACTAAGCAGATTATAGGGCTACAGGAGATGAAGGAAGGGATAGAGGAAAGACTAAGTGATAGTGATGGTATACTTAAGGGACTGATGCCTAATAGAGCTGCTAAGCGCAGAGCTGCTAAGAATGGAGCTAAGGAGGCTAAGACTGATTGAAGGTGTTTCCTTCCTGTTTGGAGATGTTACTTATCAAGGGAAGTCAATGCGTCTTCCAGCTAGGCAGTTTGACTTGCTAAAGGCACTTGTAGAGGCTTCCCCAGAATCAATAACTGTAGACGCGCTTAACAGGATAGGATATAGAGAGCGGAGGACAGCTTCATACCCAGAGAGCAGGGCAGTGAAGGTACATATTCGCATGATTAGACAAGCATTGATAGCCTCTGGTGTACCGCTAAGAATCGAACAGCGCAGAGGGTTTGGCTACAGATGCGTATCCTTATAGCTTTGGCTTGCAGTGCTGTTCTGTTAATAGCTCCTGGTCAGGTCTTTAGTCAGAGCGCTCCTGATACAGACCAGGACGGCTGGTCAGATGGCTATGAGTTTCATCTTGGTACCAGTCCAGCAAGTCGGTGTACTATAACTGATATAGATGCTTGGCCTCCTGATCTCAACCATGATAATGTAGTAGATATATATGACATAGCTCTTGAGGCACAGCTGTTTGATAATGATGCCAACTACGCACCGTTCCCACCAGGCATCTACCGCTACGACCTCTATCCGGAGCCTATGGGTGATGGAGTTGTAGACATCTTTGATATGGTAAGACAAGCTAACCTATTCGGACAGCATTGTTAGGAGGATATTATGCAGCCTTGGCAGATTGCTGTACTAAGAGCGGTTGCTGGTGGAGTTGTACTAGGCGCAGTAGGTTTCTTCAGTATCTGGGCACAGACTAGTGATTGGCATATACTGCTCACAGCCTTTATGGCTCCGTTCTGTGGTAACATTGCTACTCGTGGTGCGGCAGAAGGCTGGTGGGATACTAAGAAGTGAAAAGGCTTTGGGCTATTGTTACTTGGCTTCCAAGATGGATTCCTAAGGAGAAGCCTTGGAAGTGGCGTCCTTTCTTTCGTAGGCGTAGTCCAGTTGTTAACGGAATGTGGTATCTTGGGATTATGCCCTATTTCTGGTGGCAGCGCGGAGAGTCAGGCAAGGACTGGGATTTCAACGAGTTTGGTCTACAATTCGGCTTTGGGCCTTGGATGTTCCTAGTAGGTATTACAGATAACGATTAGGAGAATAAAGTGACCGACGATGGAGGGTACCAGAAGTTAGCCGATCCACCTATTATTGACCCTACCGCTAATGTCCTTGAGCACGTTCGCTCTGCCATACAGCGAGTTGATGATCTACGAAATGCAGAAGCCAAACGACTAGATGATGCTGTAGCGCATCTAAAGGAAGTAGTGCAGCTTCAGGCCGCTCATGTAGCAGAGGTGGTAGCGATACAAGGGGCACACCAACGCGAGCTAGCATCAGCGGAGCAGAAGCGACTGGACGCTATTAGCGCTGTTGGAGCCGCTGACATTAATGCCACTCGGGAACGAACTAGTGCCACGGCAACAGCCTTGCAAACACAAATTACTACGGTGGCAGACACGGCAAGGCAGCAGATGCAAAGCACAGCCACCCTACTACAAGATAGAATAGGTGCTGTAGAGCGGCAGCAGTATGAGAACAGGGGTGCTAGGGTACAAGAGGTAGAGAGCCGAGATCAAACTAACTGGGTAATAGGAATTATTGCGGCTTCAGTTGTTGGAGTATTAGGACTCTTGATTGGGGCCATAGGTATAGCTGTAGCACTGATGTGAGGGAGAACTATTGAAAGCACTAGATGTTTCCTTTAGCAGCATTAGTCAGTCCTGGTTTGAGGCTAGAAAGGCTGAGGGCTACGAGCTGTTTATACAGGACGCTTGGACTGGCAGTCTTACCCCAGCTAGTGCGCTGCCTAATATAGCTAATGCTAGAGCTGCTGGATTACTAATAGCAGTATACAGTGTGGTATCCTATGCTCACCCAGGTAAGTTTGCTGCTGATGTAGTTCATGCTGTTAGTCCTTACTGGTCTGAGTACAACTTCGTAGCTGTTGATGTAGAGGAGATAGAAGGGCTGCCAGACCCAACAGCAGACCAGATTCAGGAGTGTATTGACCGCATTAGAGAACTGGGCCAGAGGCCGATACTCTATAGTAGGCGTAACTTTATCTCCCAGTATCCAGACTTTGGGATACCAACTTGGATGGCTAAGTATGATGGAGTAGCTGAATTAGAGCCTGGTGATATAGGCAAGCAGTTCTCAGGTACTACACTAATAGGTGGAGTAGAAGTAGATCTAAGCGTGTTCGATGATACCTTCGTGAGAGGAGAGGATATGAGCCAGGATGATATTAATGCCATCAAGCAGGTGCTCTCACAGTTCGCTGATACTGACAACGCCATCAAAGAAGTGCTGGCGCAGCATAATGCTAGGCTAGCTGCCCTTGAATCTCACCCATCAGACGCAGCGGAGGCGGATAAGCTTATAGCTGATATTGAAGCTCGGATAGAAAAAGCTGGCAAAGATCTAGCCGGTGACTGACTGTCCTAGGCCTAAGTGTCACGGGCAGGTCTACTCTGAGCCTTGGGAGCAGAATCTTTGGACTTGTTTCCAGTGTGCTCGACACTTTATGCGGCTTGATGGGGAGCTGATTGAGATCAGCCGAGTGGCAACAGAACAGGAGTCTGAGAAGTCTCGGGCGGTAGGATCTAAGTTTTGGCGTGATCCTCCAACTAAAGGAAATAGAAATAATATGAAGGACAGGCGGCGGTTGAAGTGAACAGTGCCACCCCTCCCTACCCCTCCCCTAGTGATGTTTGTTGCAAGACTTGCTTGCCCCAGGTTGGCCCGTACTTTACTTTGAACGGTGTGTACAGTGGCCCTATATGAGCTAGTACCTCTGGAAAGGCTATCATACCATCTGCTAAGATTTCGTCATGAACCTGTAGCGCCTGATCTTGGTCTATTAGGCTAGGGTGTAACATAGCTCGCTTAACAATATCTGCGCCAGTGGACTGTATAGGATAGTTGATAGCGCACTTCTCAATATGATCTGGTGTAGCTGTCTCCAGTGTTGGCAGTCTGCACTTCCGGCCCAACATGTTCTCTACCCAGCCCTGTTCCCAGCCAAGTGCTGCTTGCTCTAACTGGTAGTCGTTAACTCCAGGGTAAGTCTCTAGCCAGCGCTCTCTGTACTCAGCACAGGTACTTATTGGTAACTTAGTGTGTCTAGATAGCGTAAATGGATTAGCTCGATACTGCATAGCGAAGTTGAAGGTCTTGGATCTAAGTCTGCTGTCTTCGTCTCTTTTACTAGTCCCTGGCCAGAGTGCTTGCTGTGTTAGCCAATGTATATCCTCTCCTTTAGCGTAGGCAGCTAGTAAGGTAGCATCCTGGCTGATCTCTGCCATGATCCTCATCTCTAGTTGGTCATAGTCCATCCAGCTCCAGATACTATTATCAGCCTCATATATGTCTCGGGCAGCATCGGGAATGTTCTGTAGGTTATCATCAGAGCTACTAAGTCTGGATGTCGATAAGTCTTGACGAAAGTGAGTGTAAGCCCTAGTACGGTTAAGATACTTCCTAAAGTAGGTTCCTATTAGTTTAGTCAGCTTGCGGTGTTCTAGTATAACAGTAGCTAATGGATCTGTTAGCATACTTAGGACTTCATCATCAGTCTTAAGCTGCTTCTTACTCTTAGTAAACGGAAGGAAGTTACCTCGGGCAGCTAGTACATAGCCAACCTGCTGAGGACTACTAGGATTGAAGCCTTCTTTAGTGCATATATCTTGGAAGACCAGTCTGCGCTGGCTAAGGTCAGTGTACCATTCTCTCACTCTGTTAGGTCGGAGCCTAAGTCCCCTTGCACTCATACGAAGCAACAGCGGTATTAGTCTTCTGTCAACCTCATAGCAATCCTGCTGTCTAGTGTTGACTGAATAGTAGTCTGGCTCAGTCGGATCAAAGCCAAGACCAGAGTAGTTATGTTCATAGTGCCATGTTACAGTACTCCCCCTATTCCACCCAGGCCCCTTCATCTGGTGCCAGAGTCTCATAGTACCTATTGTATCATTCAAGCACTTCTTAGCTGTTACCTCCCAAGGCAAGCTTAGCATGTTCTTACCTTTAGGAAGTATATCAGAGATAGCATCTAGCTCTGTCTGTGCATAGGAATGACACATATCCTTTAGGTTAAGGTCTGGTAATGCCTGTACCTGAGACATCAAGCTAGTATCTTGGGATTTATGGGCTATGTCAAGAAGTGCTTGAGGAACCCTATACTTACCGCTACAATCCAGTACGCTATGGCTAGCCCAAGGGCCAGATATATGAAAGTCTTGTGAGGCATCAATGCACCAATCTAATAACACTGAGAGATCAAAGATCCCATTATGCCAGATAACTGTTTCAGCACGTTCTAGTAGGCTAAGTACTAGTAGTATGTTGTTAGGATTAGGATCTGGATAGACTCTAACGTATACTGATTCTTGGCAGTTAAGGCCTACTCCAATGCCTAGTAGGAATCTATCCTTGATTGAGACTGTCTCAACATCACATGACACAACAGGATGAAGCTGTAAGAGATATTCTATTAGTTGTTGTGGAGTATAGTTCTCTGGCCCTAGATAGGCGAGGCTACCTTCCATACTTAGCTAGTATCTTATTGTAGCGATGGCACCAACTGATAGGGCAAACCTGTTTGGGAAATCTATTCTCATGTTCAGTATGCAGTAGATTACTGGCATGCTTTAGCTCGTCTAATACTTCTTCTAAAGCAGACTTCTCTACTAGTTCTAGTCCTTCAGCAGGAATCATACAGATACACCCGCATTCCTCTTCAATGCAGAAGCCATTAGTCTTGACTTCGTGGCTACACTGTTTACAGATCATCTTCCATCCAGGCGCTCTAGCTCTTTAGCCACTTGTGTTAGGCAATCAGCACACAGATAGAACTCACTATGCAGTATCGGGCTATAGAACCTCATAACATATCTCAGTGGTACTGGCCCACAGCCATCACAACTGTTAGTGCCAAAGCTGAGGAGCTTCCATCTGATCCCAGGCACTTTATTAGGCATCGTGTAATGCGAATCGGCGTGGGGTAATTCGGAAAATGACCAACACCACCAGGATCATGCGTTTCGTCATCCGATTTGCATTGTACGCGCCCGTTTTGCATTTCCTATGGTATGCCACCGCACATATGCGCCAATCCTTGCAGCCTCTCTCTTACAACTCTTGCAGAGTCCTGGCTGTTCTTTTCCCTTCTGGATTGAAACCATTCTTACTTGGCCTTTACTACAACGTCTGCAGAGTATGCTCATGCAGGCTTTTTTGCTAGTTTAACTGCCAAGTAAATCTCTGCTCTTTTCTGTACTATCTCTGGAGGGAGTTCCTTACCACCAGCCGTAAAGGGATAATCTAGGAGAAGTTCGATCTGATCTAGCTTTAGGATACTCCAAGGATATATATCTTGTAAGAAGTCATATGCTCGACGGCTATGTAGGCCCCACTGGTATTGTGGTCTCCAGTTCTTGTGCTTACCTCCGTCCATATAATAGGGGCCTAGCACTCCGCCTCCCCAGTGCTTAGCCAAGAAGTCTAATGGGCGGCGATCCACTTGGCCTATAAGAATACCTATTGTGTAGTGAGGAGGCCGGTTCCGAAGGTAAACATATCCTTCTCCATCGAAGAATCCAGCTGCATATGCTGCTATCCAATCTTCTACCACTATTCTGGCTTCCTAAAGACAAGTAAGTCTTCGTCTAAAACGACATCGACTTCTTTGTTGTACTTGCGAAGGGCTATGGTAGCGGACGCTTTAGCAATTGTTGAGGGAGGAAGGTGCTTAATCCACTCATCCAGCTTAAACCCGTTCCTTTGCGCTCTGTTAATAGCTGCCTCAGACAGCATTATCCTATTGTCTCCCTCACGTCTATCCTTACTAATCACACATACCCTACCTCCAGGCTTAATCACTTGAAACAGAGCCTTCATTACTCCATCCATAGCCTGAGTATAGAAGAAGGGGTTTAGCCTAGATAAGTTAAGTGCTGATCTCGTGTACTCCTGAGTCTTATACCTTCCAGTACCAGTATCACTCTCCGCCCCTGTTTCCTTGATCCCAGTACTTGCCATTGTGGTACTATACGGGGGACTGAAGATTGCTGCATCAACAGACCCTTGTGGGAGCCTCTGCATGACTTGCCTACAATCTCCCTGGTATATAAAGACATCAGTTACCTCTCGCTTCTCTTCTCTCCACTTAGCTCCTGTCTTGTGGATTATATCTAGAAAGTAGGGTTCTAGTTCTATTAGCGCTACCTTCCTATTATCTAGTGCTGATATAAGTTGGCTGCCAGTCCCAGCAAATGGGTCTAGGACTAGTTCTCCAGGCTCTGTTAGGTACCTTGCCATCTCCCTAACCATTGGTAACAGAGCTTTGGCTGGGTGCTCAAATGCTTCTGGTGGGAACAGTGATCGTCTAAGCTCTGTATCCCGACCAAAGTTAACTACCTGCCAAGGCCTCTTATTAATAAATAGTTCTTCGCGAGGATAGTCAGGAGCGAACTCTTCCTCTGTTGTTACCACTATATATCCGTTCTACCAACCTTGCGTAGGATTCTTACTGCATTAGTTTTACCTATACCAGCCACAGCTTGTAGTTGACTAGGATCAGAGTTCAGCACATTCCAGACTGTCCCGAAACGCTTGATAAGTGCCTCAGCTTTACTAGGCCCAATACCAACTCCGTGTCCTATTGCCATTAATGCTTCTACTTGTGGATTAGGACTCCAGCTCATGGTTCTTAAGTATCTTTCAAAGGTAGTGTGATCCTCCTTCTGATCCCCATAGTAGAAGGCTACTAGTGCTGAACAAGTACCCTTTAGTGTGGCTGTATGGTACACTTCTATAAACTTCTGTACCTGATACAGCCATGCCATTATCTTACTGTACCTAGCTGGAGCCTCGTTGCTAGCATAGAACACGTTACGCTTACTACCTTTAGTTGGGTGGTATAGAATAGTTCCCATAGGCCCAGGATCAGCTACTCCTTCTACTAGTAACATTGTTCTAGCTTCCTTATGAGCCTTAACCTCTTGTCTAAGCTGGTACTCAATGCTATCCAAATCGCCTGTTAAGTCCTTCCAGGTCTTTCTCTCTACTTGTACCGACTGACCATTGGCTGCTAACCACATATAGTCGGCAAAGCCTGCATCATTGAGTGGTACTAGCTTAGCCTCTACAGCTTGCCCTATATAGCTAAAAGCTAATACAGGTTCATGCGTGTCCACAGAAATCAGGATACGGCTGCCTTCCTATGTTCTAGTCTCATTCTATCTCCTGCTACCATCTCAATCTGGTTAACTAGGCTATCCCAAGTAGGGTTCTCAACGCTGGTTCCCTCATAACCCAGATGGTAGCCACACTTGATCCACTTACCCGTTATCTTGCCTCTATCCTTTTCTAATCTCATATGGCAGTCTACTAGCGTCTCAGTCTTAGCCAATCCTTCCAGTATTCTCCTACCAGAGGCTATCTTCTCTACGTCTCCCTTACTAGTAATATGATCTTTGTATTCGTCGGTCAAGTGGTGGACTGCTATTAGATTCTTCTTAGTTCCCTGGGCCATATTGTAAACATCTCTGGTAGCATCATTTGGTTTTCCATACTCTATCTGTAACAGCTGTATTCTAGGCCTCTCGCCTTTGGCAACCGAATCGTCTTGAAGCTGTTCAAGGTAAGCATCTGCCTTGACTCTCCTAAGTACTGTGGCTGTGTCTACTACTACTGATCTAACACTAGGGTCAGTGTAAGCATCAGCTAGTCTTATGATAAAATAATCCCAGAGCTTTCTCATTCCCCCGACCTTATAGTTATCCAGTTGTAGTGGCTGTGGTAACTCATATATAACTATGTCTGCGTCCGATCTCTGAGGCTCTGTCTCTGGTTCGTACTTAACTACTTCTATATTCAGGCCTTCAAATAGCGCGTTGTACTTACCTCCATATATTGCCCGCTGCCAACCTAGATCAAACTGAAATCCTCGTATTGGTAATGGAGCTGAATATGCTAGAGTCGATTTACCTGTTCCGCTTTCCCCTTCGAGTCCTAGCAGCATTAAGTCTCTCCTTGTTATTGTAATAATAGTTTTGGTTCTTTATATGCATACATTCGCGGCATGTTCGTCTGGGGTAACCTTTATAGTAATCTCGGTAAGTGTTCTCCTCTGTGTACTCATGGCCCTTAGGACAGTGGGTCTTTGCTTTGTGGCGTTCCTGCGTTACAACAGGCCCTAGGCCTCGCAATACGTTCTGTTGCCTTGTTACTAGCTCTAGATAGTCTGGATTAACACAGTTCCTTACTCTACATAAGTGATCTATTTCCAGGCCTTCTGGTATTTCTCCTTTGAGAGCCCTGTAGGCTACTCGATGGGCAAGATCTATGTAACCGTGTGTAACAGCATAGGCACCATAGCCAGAACGTGTTGCAGCAGTCCATAACCAGCAGCTGTCTGTGATATTCACCTTGTCTAAGAACCGCTGTGGCAGATCCATTCAGAGTGGTATCCCTGCTAGCCTGCAAGTGTTACAGACTACTGTACCGTCAGGAATCCAGTTTGGGCAGTCACCGTTCTCGCACTGCTGTAGATCAGGCCCGTTAGGTTCTAACCAGTCTGCCAGGCAAGAGTCACACTTGTATCTCAGTTGGCCGTCCTCTAAGCCTATCACACTAGTGTCAATAGCTCCGCAACTAGGACAACTAGGCTCAGACATTAACTCTATCCTCTAGGTCAACAACTGTATTCCATATATCTTGCCTCCAGCGCTCCAACATCTTATCTAGCCTATCAAAGGCTCTAAGCGCCTCTGCTAGTTCATTATCCTCTAGTGCCCTAGCAAGGTCACGCATTGGAACCTGAACATCCTTCCACTCTGTCTTAGACTGTATCATCTTACTTCACCTCCTCTACTTCAACGGTAATCTCCTTGGGTGCCTTGTTCTCAAACACCCATTTACTGATGTATAGAGTACTGATTGGAGACTCTACGTTCCCGTCTTGTACTCCAGCATTGTATCTGTAGCTATGCTTCTTCTCGCTATCGAATACCATATTAACTTTTACCATTGTTCACCTCCTAAGTTTACGTCTGCCAACATGATAAGATCCGCAGAATTTACACCTATATGGATGAACTGATATTACCACTCCTTTCTGAGCCAAGCTCCGGGCTGCTGATCTAGCTGAGTCGAGGTCAACGTACTGAATCTTTCCGTAACATTGTACTTTCTTTGCTCTCCTCTTTGAAGCCACTTATGCTCCTAAACAACTTATTGGCACACTTATCATGTAGTATCCAGCCAAAGAAGTGCAATGCTTCTTGGCTAGGCTTGATTAGATTACCACAGGCACTACACATTGTTACTAGCCTTAAGTCTGAGGACTTGCCTGTATCTTTCAATAAGAGCCTGTGCCTTGGTTATCTGCCGCTCTAATTCTTCAGGATCACGGTACAATAAAGCCATACTGCGACGACCTATACTTCTTTGCCATTCACGATAAGCTGATACCATCTTCTCCGTACTATCAGCTTCACTGCTGTGTCCATTGCTCCTAGCCCATTCTAAACACTCAGGTGATATTACTATATTCGGTTTGCGGTCAGGGTTGCTTAGTTTAGTCATTACTCACGTTCCTTTCTGAGTCTTTCAATAGACTCCTTAGCCTGACATATCAGCAAGTACTCACAGTTATCGCACATCCAAGGCTCATTGTATGTGAATTGCTTAGGAACTTCTCCTCTGGCTACATGGTCTAGATAGATAGTCTTTCTTTCCTGTAGCCAAGCCCAGTTATCTTCTATTTCCTGTGGACTAGCTATGCCATGCCATACCTTCAGTGCTGGAAATGGTGGGTTATAGCTTCCTAACGCATGAAACACTGCGAGTGTAGCTTCATTCCTGTCAAGACATTTAAGGTAGCCAAGTAACTGCTTAGTCCAAGTCTCAGGGAAATCCTCAGGCTCCTTCTTAGCCGACACTCTGGTTGACTTAAGCTCGCCTACTGTATCCCTATATGTTAGAAAATCAGCCTCATAATATATTCCGTCTACCTCACCGGACTTATGTTCCTTGTGTGGCCTTAGCAGCGCTTCTTCTAGTCCGATTCCCATAACAAAGATTAGTGCAGTCTGTGGGTTTATGGGAAGTGGGTCATAGCGGGCATAATAGCTGCGAGTTAAGCACCCTATGAGCTCAGTGAGATGCGGGAGAGGCTTTGGGCCTTTACTGTCCAGACTGGCAACAAAGTCCTCTAGCATTACTTTAGTCATATGCTCATCTAAGACCCACTTCACGTCAGTTACTCCTGGTCTTCCTCTTCAGTTGTATCATCTTCGGTATCGGTGCTTTCGTCAGTGTTCTCGTCCTGATCTTCTTCACCGTTACCTTCTGGCAGGTCTTTGGGATCCATGGTTTCCTCCTTTCTACGTGGGATCATGCTTTGTGTAATAGCCCCTCTGAGTCTCTCGTGAGCTGCTTAGCCATCAACATAGTACTAAGCATCTCACGATTGGTAATAGCAGTAACAATCTCTGTTCGGCTAGTAACTCTCTGGTCTTGTAGTGCAGCCTGATAAAATTGGCTTTCAGTTTTACCATCTGCTAGACCAGCAAGATACTCGAACATATCATCGCTAGCGCCTGTAGCTCCGTTGATACTAACTACTTGCCAGGCCTGTCCTTCTCCGTTCTCCCAGATCTGCCTACCATTGGCTCCCATAATAGGCTGCCCGTCCTCATCCACCTTTGGCATACGGATAGTAGCTGGGCCGAAGTGCAGCTCCTGTTCCTGTCCTACTAGCCTATCCAGGCGATCTTCCGGTGCTACCTCTGGTAATAGGTTACGCAATGACTTAGCAAATGCATCCCATCTGGTGTTACCAAAACTAGTACTGGGTGGCTGGTAGTTGATACTGATAGATGCAGTTGGGAAGGGATAAGGCTCTGTGGCCTCCAGTACTTCCAGATCTCTATACTTGAGATCACAATAGACGGACTTCCGGCTGGTACCATCAGGATTATCTCTCTGTGCTTCTCTCCTCTCGTATGAGTCTAGTGTCCCCTTGAAGCGGATCAGTGGTGACTGGCCCTGAGGGGGTGCAGTGCTAAACTTTTCTTGTACCAAGATCTATACCTCCTTAGTTTGTGTGACATTTGTATGACAACGCAAAGCCTAGTGCTAAGGCTTATAGCAAATTTGTTGTACAACAATTTGTGTGTATGGGTGATGTACAACAAAAATCGGCTTTTATGTCAACAATACGGTTGAATCAAGTCCATACTTCGCTGGTCGCCGTCCACTCGCTTTTTCTACTACAACAATTCGGCCCTCCTCTACAAGCTCACTAACCTTTCTTCTTGTTGTTTGATACTCTAAGGCGAGCCTATCTGCAACTGTTGCAACATCAAGTACCTCCGAAGCTAATAGGGTATAAATTCCCTCTTTCACAACGTTGTATTTCTCTTCACTGTATTCCATTGTATAGACGCCCTCTTCTTCGCTAAAGCGTAAATACAACTCGAACAGTTTAGCTGAACGCTTATCAGAGGCATCTAAACTAACTAAACCTCCCTGCTTGTCCATTGCCCAAACTGCTTCGTAATACCCTGCTTTCTGTATTGACCCCCAAGCTCTGCTGCGTACATCAACTGACTCATCTCCATGACGAGAAACGTGCTCTATAAGTACCATACAACAATGGCACTCTGCTGCTAGGCGTTTCAGCCACCCAAGCCGAGCAGGGTAGCTATGTCCAAAGTCGTCAGTAGGTGCACCTGCCATTGCAGCCGTGTCTACTACTACAATTGCTGGGTACTGACCATAGTCCTCATACATACTCACTATAGTATTACTCAGAAGGTATGCAGCTCCAGGAAGGCCAGATGTGCTAGTGTCACTAAAGTTAAGCTCTCCTCTGTCAACTACATCTATTAAATCATAGTGTGTAGAGCCTAACCTAAATTGCGCTACCATCCGTAAACGGTCTATTACCATATCTGCGCCATCGTCAGCTGCTATATAGAGGACTGGGCCATTACGTATAGGCTGGCCTAGGAAGCTTCCTAGACCATTAGCAGTACAGATAGCAGCGTCAAGAATTACCCAAGACTTAAATGAACCAGGAAGCCCGCACACCGTCATTACAGCACCTTCACGCATTAATTCCTGAATAATCCATCTTGGCCTCGTATCTCGATGCCTCTGATCCTCAGGCATTATTCTACGTAACTGTATTAATGGAGCTAGCGCAGCAGCAGAACTTGATCCAGCCATTAGTTCGTTAACGTCCTTTGAGTCTCCCAATCAAGCTTTCCTTTCAATGCCCTTATCATCCTTCGGCTCGTTCCACAAGTAGCTCTGACAGTTTGGACATTGAAAGACACGTCTCTTTCTGGGTACCCATCTGTGCCCACAGCGTAGACAGATCAGTTCGGATATTATAATTTCGTTCATGCATTAAAGTATATCATGTTTCTATGTTATATGTCAATATAGTACTAACAGGGTAAATGTTGATAACCTACTTATAGCGCCACCTGTAGTCTTTGTGGGGATGGTTATGTAGCCACTCACATGCTAGACATACTCTTTGGCCAGTTCGTTGATTAATGCGTAAATTAACTCCTGAAAGTGGATGGTTCCACTTGCAGTGTGTCTTTTCTTTGCTTGGATGGTTCCCTCGGCCTAGGTTAGTAGCTTTCGTTACAGCCTCAAGGTGCCTGGGATTTACGCAGGATACATTCCTGCACAGATGATCCAATTCCAGTCCAGCTGGAATATTGCCTATAAAGAACTGATAAGAGAACCTATGCGCCCATTCCATCCCCTTACGAGGTGTGCTAAAGGTAGTTACCTTTATAGTACATTCCGTAGCCACGCTTATCTTTGCTACCTTGCCACTCCCAACACCCGTTTTGAAGACTCTTGACTCTTCGAGTAAAGCTAATCGGAGCTACAATCATTTGCGACCTGCTGCAATTTAGATCTCCATTTAGATATAGTGGTAAAGTCTACATCTATTAGCGCTGCAACCTGCTTGTTGCTTAGCCAGACTGAAGCTAACAGTGCGACTATATCAATACCATATTGGCGCTCTATTCGAGACATTAGAGGAGTCTTATGGAACCTGTTGTTAGTCCTCAACGCTCTCTCTGTATACCCAGCTACCTGTCACAGCGTACTTTAGGTCTAGGTCTGATCTAACCATCCTCCATACAAACTTTAAGTCGTCTGGAGGTTCTCCTTGATACCTTACAACTATATCCATACACCAGCCTGAGTCAGCTACGAACCTAAGCCGCTTCATGTTGTCACTGGTAGCTAGTGTCACTGTCTGTTCCATCTGTATCACCTCCTTCCATTGGTAGTGTGTTAGGTAGGACTACTACTGGTAACTTATGTCTCTTCTTCTGGTATAGGTTATAGCCCTTACCAGTATGTCCAGTCTGATAGTCTCGCTCAGCTCCACACAGCTTGCAGATAGCATGAGCAGTCTCTCCGTCTGGAGAATCAATAATCCAATGATGCGAGCAACTGTTCATAGGATAAGATATGACACAGTAATACCCAATACGAAGCCCCACATGATTCCCCATAGATAGGTAATAATTAGCTGTTTATGACTGTGATCGTTGCTCATTTTCGAGTCCTGAATACTTCTTCCAGGCAGCAAGGGCATCTTCGACCTGCTTCTGAAGTTCGGCAAGCTGAGTTGATCTAAGATAGTAGCCACGTTCAGCAGAAAGGTGCGGGAGCATCGCTCCTAGTACCCCTGCCATCTTCTCTGCGATGTCCCAGACCTCCTCGTACTGCTCTTTGTAGCAGTCAGCAGCGTAGGAGGCGGCCATGGCGTCCTCGCGGGCAGTCATTTCGCCTCCTCGGTTAGCAGCGTCTCTAATCGCATGACTTTCCAGTCCCAGACCTCTTGCCGTTCTTTGGCACTTGTCAGTAATCCTCTAACACCATTGCGTAAACGCTCAGCCTCAGCCTTGTGCGGGCAGAAGGCTTCGCCTCTCCCACTGCCACGACAAGCAGCGCAGAGGGTGCCGCCAACGTGACCGTGGCCTTTACAAAACGAACAGTCGCCTTCGCCGGATAGGGCAGCGCGGACACAGTCGTCAGCGTGACCTTGGTCTTGCCGTTGATAGCAGACGTGGCAGCTTATCGTGCCGTCCTCCTCTATGCACCACTCTGGGACACGTTCCAGCGCCTCCCGTACCACTTCTAGCTGACAGCGAGCAGCATCACGCTCCCCTCGTCGTTCGTAGAGTTGTTCACGGGCGTCATTCCGCTCCCGCTCAGCCGCCTCTTTCTCGCCTAACAGAATCCTCCAGTCACACGGCCACGGCTGTCCACAGGTGTAGCAGGTTTCCACATCAGGAGTTCGCTCAATGGGATAATGGCGCGTCGTTGCTTCAAACGTTGAGAGACGCTCCTCAGCCGCTTCCCGCTGCTCTCGCTCCAACGTTAGACCTTGCCCCAATGCCTCGATATCAAGCTTAGCGTCGCGTAACTGAATCTCCAACCCAGCCCGCCGCTTTCGCTCTGTGGCAAGCTCGGTCTCCATCCTTCCATATTCACAAACCATACAGGCAGGCTCAAACTTAATGTGTTGCAGACAGCCGCGTTCAGTCATTAAGAACTCCCCATACAAAGATTGCTGTCAGTAGGAATATCACTACGTAACCCTGAAGCTCATTCATCCTTTATTCCTTATAACCAAGGCTTCCATCCTTGCTCTAACCATAGTTGATATGCCACTGCTGTATTCTCCTCTATTCCTGCCGTCCAACAACTGGTAGTGAATCTCCAGCCATGGAGAGCGCAGTCGATCTGCCAAGTACCGCAATGGCCGCTATTATTGCAGTCTGCTTGGTAATCGCTGCCTGATTCTTGTCTTGCAAAGTAAAGAGCGGTATTGCAGTCCCAAGAGTATGCACAGATAATCTGTTCTGCATCTACTGCTCCCGTCTCTTGCTGGGATAGAAGTCCCACATAGGGCTGCTGCCTCTGCTGATACTGGTAGTTCTGGGATACTCTCCAGCTTGCACGTTCGGCCAATGCTTCAGCCAGGGGTCTACCATCTGCCGCTGTTGGAGCCAGAGGCGCAGGCGCAGTGGTAGCCATCGCCACAATAGGTATGTCCTCGGGTGCCTGACTGGACACTGGCACCTGATCTGTCCACACTTGTAGCACTTCCAGTTGTCTAGGCTCATGCTTGCCTCCTAGTGATAGCCAGCTAGTGGTGACCGTTACAGCCACCACTGCTAGATGAGTTAGGAATCTTATAAGCTACTCACTTGTATGTATCTACGTACTAGCAGGTTAATGAATCGCCAGCCTGTTATCCTTGTACTGCCAATAATCATAATAGGAGCTACTGTATATTCATCTCTGCTAATCTCGATACGATACATGAGCCTGCCATCTTTGCTCTTTACCTTGACAACTGCTAACATCTATCTCACCTCCTCTCTGTTATAGGTAGGAACCTTACTTAGTTACTGCCAGTTTAGTACTCTCGCGCTCCTCCCATCGGTTCGTTCTTTCCTCACAGGCCTGGCAGCAACATATATCATTTACGTAGCCGCCAAGTACCCAGCTGGGAGTTATGCGGTTTGTCTGCCTAAGTATCTTGTAATGCGTCAGTGGCCTAGGGCAGCCTGTTGCTGCTATTGCCTTGAGTAGCTGTATCTGGTTAAACATTCTGTCTCCTGTACCTAGCATCAATCACAGCTGTCGAGCCGATAAAGTGCAGGAAGTCCTCTCCATCAAACCACACATAGCCAAACTCGTCCCATTCCTCAGCGAAGAACCTCCAGCCAGGGTAGTCATCGCACTCTCGCTTCTCAACCTTGCGAATAGTTACTGTCTGGTTGAACATCTGTATCACCTCCTCTCATAATGAAGTTAGCCAAGGCGATATACTCACAAGAGTAGCATCTTTTATCCCTAATCTCTTGGCGTGATAGCTTCCCACCACACTTTTTACACGTTTTCATGCTCACCTCCTTCCTTCATTTCTGTACCTGTGGGAGTGTTTTTGCCCACTTCTCTCTTGAGTTGTATTTCCCTACCCAGACATAGCGCCCTATGATATTAATGAGCGCCTGTCCATCATCCTCATCCTGTTGGTTGATACGCAGGATAATACCTATCATCTCACGGCAACGTTTACACCCAAGGTACAGCCGCTTACTTCCAATCCTGTACCCTATATGTTGGCATAAGCCTGATGCTAACGTAGCGATCATTTACCTCCTTTCCCCATATGCTCCCTGCAGGGGCGGTTAACCCCTGACGATCACGATCTGCGACCGCAACGCTTGCTGTGCGTGAACATTGCCATTGGCGGCCAATATCTGTAATGATTCGATCTGGTCATGCTTCCTATGCTGGATTGGACACAGCCATTTCATTACGCCACAACTACACTTGACGTTCTTGCGCTTTGGCAATTGGCTACCTCCGGATATGGGAACTACCATACCCTGCAGGGAGCATATTCAATTGTTAAGGAGCGGTTCAATCCATAGTCATATCCTACCATATGGGGGTGGGAATGTCAATCCCCGAATTGTTTCCATATATACAATACCGGCATTATACTTCCATTACCATAATGTACGGCCGCATGGGATTGGTGGCCTGGCGGTCCCGTGTGAATCAAACGTCTGCCACCACGTTGCCCAACAGGGTCCATTGGGGCCCGAATGTGTGCGCGTGTACACGTTTACCAATTGGGCACGGTTCTCGGCCATTGTGGCAATTGATCATTGGATAACACGATATAATACCTGTGTGCGCGAAGAAAGAGTCAAATGCTGAAGCTCTATAGCAAATAGAAAATAGGGAGGCAGATGGGCTATACCTCCCTACTTCTTACTATTACTGGTTCAGGTAGTGAAAGCTACCTACGTTCGCTTCGAGCCACCGAGTAGCACTCGCTGTATTGGCAGGAGCAGGCTCCTGTCCATCCTTCTCGGCTCGCTTCTCCATGTAGGCGCGGTTCACTGACTTGAACTCTTCGCCTGTCGAGTCAAGCTGGATAGCGCCTCGGCTCTGGAAGCCTCCGCCTCCATTGCTGGAGCGTGGAGCCCTTGGAGTACTGGTTCTGATCCCAGGGCCACTTGGCTTGGCACTGACTGTTTCCTCTGTCATATCGATTGTCAGTACCAGCTTCTCCACTCCGACTGCCCTGTATGCAGCGAAATCCGTTGCTCCTCTGGCCTCCTCAACATCTCTGGCGATCAGAGAGTTACGCTCGTCCTTCTTGGCTTCCACCTCGAAGTTAGCCACTCGTTCCGTAGCGCGCTTGTGAAGCTTGGCTGCTTGCTCGGCTTCAGTCTTGGCCTTGTCAACCGCTCTGCCCAATTCGAGTAGCTGCTCGGGAGCAACTAGCCCGACACTGGACTCGAACTGCTTCATAGCCGTAACGTGTGCCTTCTCCGCAGCCTTCACCTTGTTAGCGTGCTCGTGAGCTTCGGCTTCCAGCTCGGCCTTGGTGGGTTCTGTGTCTTGTACCATCTCGTTCACATCCTTTCTGTAACTCTGTCGGTTGGTAGGCGGCCCATCTCGGCTACCACATGGAGCATACCATTACCCGATATGCATGTCAAGGGGATATTGGGGATAATGACAGCACAATATCTTCCTCGAACATTAGTTCCTATTGACAGGTGTTATAATGCATGGTATATGGGACGGTGTTATGTCAAGCTATAACATACAGGCTGAGCTGTTACGTCAACTGGGGCAACGAGTTATTACTATTATGGCAAGCCCAAGTTTGTTATTATCAGCATTACGTCAAGTCTACTTGCTTATTATCTGTATTATGTAGCATATAGTTCACTCATTATACACATTATGGTAAGCATAGCGGTCAGACCCCGTCTTTGCCTCGATGTTCCTAGAGCGCATTTACTGTCTACGAGATTTTCTCAATCTAAAATCCTTGTTCTATACAATGCAGTCAACTAACTAGTAGCAACTAAATAAGGGTATTGACACAACAATTTCAGTTGTGTTATTATCTAACCCAAGAGAATCCGGAGGAAAAGGAGCCTAATGCTAGCCCGAGAGAATCCACACTACATAGGCCCAAAGGCTACCCAAGAGGAGCTAGATGCGCCTAACGGCTACCAGATTAGGAAGCAGGAGTACTTAGATCTCCGCTGTAACGGCTTTACTGAACGAGAAGCCTCCTTACTATCTGGCTTCACTGCCAATAGTATTAGACGAGAGCGTGCTAACGACTCCAGTTTTGAAGCCATTGAGAAATCTATAGCCAGTGTTCCTGAACGGCAAACTTACCTAATGAGGATTAAGTACACAGCCGCTATTGCCCACGCTCTCAAGGAGAAGGAGTTGGCTGTTAGGGCACTAGACCCAGAGACAGACGGATTGGACGGACTTAGTGAGCGCGAGTTTAGTTACCATATGGAGACTCGCAAGTCGCTTCCTAGGGGACAGTTAGAAGTTGAGTCTGGCGGATCTGGCGGTAGCCTAAATCTAACTATCAACCTTGGCGAGAACGAGATCAAGTCTGTAGAAGCCAGACGTGCCGTAGCTCAACAGCTACTAAGTGACTTTGACGCTAGCTCTAAGTACCGCAACTCTGACTTACCACTCATAGGAGGTGAGATAGTTGAGGACAGTTAAAAAGCTAGAAGAGCTAGGTATCCAGCCTAATGGTAACAACTGGGTACTAGTAGGTAACGTAGTTTGCCTCAACTGTGGCTACGCGTGGTTAGCTGCTAGACCTGCCTTTGTCTTCCTCCTGTACTGTCCTGAGTGTGGGCTACAGAGAGCTAACTAGTGGCAGCTCCAGTTCTAACTAGACCAACAAGTGAGTTTGAGTCCCGAGTAGTAGCTGCCCGCTATGGTGATCTCCGCTCCTATGCTAAAGCTGTCCATAACATTGAGATAGAGGAATATCAAGAGGCTTGGGAAGAAGCCCTCAATACTCTCAACTATACCGTAATAGTCTGTCCCCCAGACACTTACAAGACCACAACAGTACGTATGTGGGTAGAGCAGCAGATAGGCCTCAATCCTAACATACGTATCCTTTGGCTTCAGTCTGCTGGTGAGCAGTCTAAGAAGAACGTTATGGCTATCCAGCGCACTATCAAGTCTAACAACGTCTACCGAGCAGCCTTTGGTGTTGAGGAGGATACTGACGCTCAGTGGACTAAGGATGCTATCTTTGTCAAGCGCAACTATACTGGCCCAGAACCAACTCTAATGGGCTGTGGTCTAAATGGCCCTTATCAAGGTTTGCACTTTGACGTAATAGTACCTGACGATGTAACTAACCAGTGGGACGTACGTAGCCCAACTGAGATGGAAGCCCAGCGCTCTACACTCCGTGGTGTAGTGGTAGACCGCCTAGTAGAAGGCGGACGTATAGTAGCACTACTCACTAGATGGGGAGAGAACGATCTAGTCCCTACTTATGCAGAGATGGGATTTACTATTATTGAGATGCCTGTTATTGGCGAATACCCTTGGGGAGAAACTCTTAGCCCTAAGCGCTTTACACCAGAGAAACTAGAGTCTATCCGCAGACAGAAGGGTGATAGTCTCTTTGCTCTTACCTTCCTGTGTAGCACTGGTGCTATGGAAGGCAACATTATTAAGCGTGACCATATACAGTATTGGGATGCCAGCACAATTCCTAACCGTCCACTGAACATCTATATGGCAGTAGACCCAGCCGCTAGTACTAGAACCAGTGCTGACTATGCTGCAATAGCCTCAGTTGGTACTGATCTCCGCTCCCGCAAGATATTCTGCTTAGATGTCTGGGCTAAGCGCTTAGAAGTCCCTGACCTGGAATTTGAGATACAGAGACGTGGTAAGCGCACTAACGGACTTCGTGCAATAGGACTGGAGACAATTGGATTCCAACTTAGCCTAATGCAGTCTATGAAGCGCAAGTACAAGCTACCGTTTGTTGAGATACCTTACCGCTCTCGCCGTGGAGTACAGAGCCACACTATAGCCCTAGATCGTGACAAAGCTAGCCGAGCAGCCTACTTAGACGCTCTATTTGCTAGTGGCAGACTTCTTCTTCCCAGAAACCTACCGCTTGTTGACGGAGTTAGCCTTGAGACTGAACTGTGCTTAGCCCCCTATGGCAGACACGATGATAGAATGGACGCCCTAGCAATGGCATGCGTCTTGGCAGACGGGGCTAGAGTTCCTATGATACGTAAGCCTAGATACATATTCAACAGGAGTTACTAACTTGACATATTCTACTCCTTCTTCTGTGGCTGGCCTGGATTCGGCATGCTTAGGCCAGCTTACTTAAGACAATGATTCCTGACACACAAGCAGAACCAACCATTGACTACTGCCGTGAGATGTTGGAACACGTCCAGACTTACTGGCGTCCTCAGACTGACTTTGATCTCTTACGAAATACTATGTACTGGGACGAGGACTTGACTCCACAAGAAGATACAGCAGCCAAGGGTCGAAGGCGACGTATAGAACCAGAACGTATGACAGCTAACGAACTGCGTCGTGAGGTAGACCTTATCTCCAGTCTATTCCCTTACCCTGCTGAGATCGGTGTCCAGTACATTGGGGATGGCAGTAAATCTGAAGCTATCAGTGAGCGCGTAGAGAAGGGTCTGAATGAGGCTATAGATCAACTCAACCCTCCACTAGACAGCCCGCTTCTTAGGGAACGTAGCCAGATGTGTCTCCTAGGCCGCTCAGCTCGTCTAATCTGTCCTGGGGATATGTACTGGTGGGGCTTCCCTTGGATGCAGCCAGATGAGGGTCTAGACCAGTGGAACAAGCGTTATAGTCAGTGGGCTACTCAGGCCCCTATCCCTGTCTGTTGGGTAGACCTCCCAGCCGAGTCAACCTTCCCTAGCAGCTTCGGCCGAATTAGTGAAGAGATAATCAGCTGGCAGACTGTCACTGGCTATGACCTCTATTCTATGTTCAGCCCTGACGAGCTAGCTGGAGTAATCCAGAGCCAACAGAGGATGGGCCAGGAGCACACCCTAGTTATCTTCAGCAACCGCTCTTGGCTCTTCTATGGCCTGGTACAAACCAAGACTGACGTACCTGGTATAGACTTTAAGCTGCGCTCTATAGAACATAACTTGGGTGTACCTGCTGTCCAGATCCTACCAGGCACCACCAGCCATCGTAAGGAGCCAGGTAAGTTCTGGGTTGGGGTCTCTGACAGCAGCATAGCCCTCATCAAAGCCGCTAACCGCAGACTTAGTGAAGCTGCTACTGCTAGCAAGTTCGATTCCCTACCTGTCTTCAAGATGTGGCTACAGGAAGACAACATGCTAGAAGAAGGCGCTAGCAGCGACAATACCAGTATGTTCCAAGGTGATCTCTGGTCTCTGCGAGGAGCTAACGCTGAAGGCCTAGAGAAGGAAGATATAGAACCTCTCTTCCATCCTCAGTTTGGTGAGAAGACCTTGGCAGTAGCTCAGTTCGCTCTAGCTCGTGCTGAGCGTAACAGTGGCGCAGTAGAGTCTCTGGAAGGTGCTACTGGCCCTAGTGGTGAGCCAGCCTGGTCACGTAACAGTATCATAGAGCAGTCTAAGATGAAGCAATCTAAGCTATCTCAGGCTGTAGCAGCCTCAGACCTCTCCGCTGCTGAGATGATCTCTCGTGCTATTATCAGCTTTGGTGAGGACATACCACTAACTATGAAGGGCACTGGCCCCCAGATTGTCCTGAAGCCTGACGACCTAAAGATATATCGAGTAGTCCTCAAGTCTGAATACAAGATGAAGCTGCCTGTCTCCCGTCGAGCTGATATACAGCTTGGTGTCTCTATTATGCAACAGGCTAAGGAAGCTGGTGTCCCCATTAGCCCTGCCTGGGTTATGGAGAACGTAATGGACATACAGCGCCCACTAGAGGAGTTCAAGCGTAGCCTAACCTGGGAACTCCTTATGTCTGATGAATCCAAAGCGTTCTATAAGCAGCTTCTTATCAAGGAATCTGAGTTAGACCTGGCCCAAGGCGAGGGTATGGCTATTGGAGATCTCCAGAAGCTAGTTGATAGTGGTCAGCTACCTCCACAGATAGCACAGCAGTTTGCTCAATTAGGATCTGCCAAAGGTGCTACTAATAATGCTAATCCTCGTACCAGAAACTTTGCTCGTGCTGGAATTCCATTTAGTACTAATCCAACTGGCCCACAACCTAGTCAAGAGATGCCGCCAGCAGGCCAATACTAGGAGGCACTATGTCAGCTTCAGTCCCAATTCAGATTATAGTGACAGTCCTCCCAAGTGGGCAAGTTCAAGTAGCTGGGCCTATTGAGGATAAGGTGCTGTGTCTTGGTCTGTTAGAGATGGCTAAAGCAACTGTAGTAGCCTATCAGCCTCCTCAGAAGCCATCTATAGTTCCCTTTGCTAATATACCTGACAATGGAGGCCTAGATGCCAGACAGTCCGTTTGATGTCCTAATAGAGTCTTTCAACGACGCTAAGGCCCAGATGCAGGACGCTACCAAGTCTATCCAGGCTGACATAGTCCGCCCACTAGATCCTAATGCCCAGACTCTAACTCGTCAACAGCGCCTAGTAGACTTTGAAGATTTCATGGCTAATCCTGCTAGGAGAGAATCAGAGTTCCTAAGGCTTCGTGAGCGCTATAACCTTCCTGACGATAAGCCGATCCCAAGACGCCTTGTTGACTATGTAGTCCAAGGGCTTAAGGAACAGAATCGAGCTAGCAAGGACAGCTCCTACACTCCACCAGGACTAGAGTAGTTGGCGATACCGTTCGGCTCTTACCGCTCCACTGGTCTACAGGATGGCCGTTTATCATTTGAGAAGGCTAGAACTGCTGCTCAAGGTATAGCTGGCGGTATCATAGGATCCAGTCTAACTCATCAGGCCCAAGGTCTATCCAGTATCAGCCAGAACCTCTTAGGCCTTATTAGTCAGCGTAATAGAATCCAAGGCCTGCCTAATATCCCTCTAACTGGCCAGTCTGGTGATGTAATAGGCATGCAGCAGTCCCGTGGCTACACTGGCCCGACCCCTGCTGCTGGTTACCAGGAGCCAATTCAAGTAGCTATGCGTACTGGCAATCTTGGAGAACAGTACAGAGCTAGAACCTTAGCCAGAATCCAGTTCCTTAACGAGAACGGTTTAGACACTAGCCAACTTAGTGCGCCACAGCTCCGCAACGTCCAGTTCGTACCAGATGATGTAATCCAGCGAGCTGTGTCAAGCAAGAATCTTGGTGAGATACCAGGGGAGCCAGGCTCACCAACTGGAGAGGCACCGTTACCCTATACTGAGCCTATAGGTGGTGTAACTTTACCAGAGGCTGCTTCTGTAGTCGGAACATTAGGACTCGGAGGAGCAGGAGAAAGTCTCGTTCCACGTATACTTGGCAATGCCAGAGCCGTGGTTGGAGGAGAAGTAGCTGGTCGGGTAACTTCTGCAGGACTAAACGCAGTCGGTGCTCCTCCTGCGGTTGCAATCCCAGCTACTGTTGCTGCTAGCTTGGCTGGTAGTGCAGTTGGCTATGCTGCGCCAGATATACTGGCTAATCCTAGGCTTCGGGCAGCGGCGCAGGCTATACATGCTGGTGAGGCTGGCGGCACTAGGTACACTCCACAAGAACCTGGTGGGCCTACTCCTGAAGAGCTAGCGTTCGGTACTGGAGCTGCTGGGGGACGATATTCTGGGCTGAATGATAAGGAATTGGTAAGTCTATATAAAAGTATAGGTGACAATCCTCCAGGCCAGGAATTATTTAGGGAAGTATATCGTAGGGAACTAGAGGGACAACTAGGCTTATCTCCTAGGAGCTATGTGGAGGACTGGCTGGGTAAAATTGATCTAACTGGGGAGCCTAGGCCACAGCCTATTTCCTATGAACCAGGTGGAGGGGCTACGCTATCTCATCTTACTGACGAGCAATTAAGGTGGAGGTATGACTTCTACCAAGAGAATCCACCTGTAAGTCCGGCATCTGCTCAAGAATTTAGGCAAATAAGAGATGAGTTAACTAAGAGGTATGGTAATTTAGGCCCAGGCACCTACCCTGGCCCAGAGGAAATCCCTCCCTTACCAACAGAAGCAGAGCTAGCCAAGATGCGCCCAACTGAGGTACCGCCTATTGAGCAAGCCGTTCCTCAACCTCCTGCTGGCCTTAGAGAAGACCTTCGCAAGGCTCTAACTGGCGAGACTCCTCCTAGCAATATTCCTGCTCCTGGTAGTCGTGGTCAGTATCTAGGCCCAGCCCTACGTCGTACCTACAAGTCCGCTGGCTTTACTAAGGATGAGATTAACCAGATTGCTGCTGGTGAGTTCCCTGAGCTTCTCCCTCGCGTTAGTGGTGCGGGTGGCCTAGCAGAGAACACCACTGAACTTCGCCGCAGACTCTTAGCTGAGCGTGGCAAAGGGTTCTTTGGTCGCCTTCCTGGGCCACCTACTGCTGAGGCTGCTCCTGCACCAGAGCCTCTTCAGCCTGGTACTGTGCCTACTACTGAAGGAGCTGAGCAGGCTAAGTTACTACCAGATATAGAGAAAGCATTTGGCACTAAATTAGCTGGTGCTGCTCACAATGCACTAGGAGCTACTTGGCATGAGGCAGTCAACTTAGTAGGTCTTCAGCGTGTGATCCGTACTATCTTGGACGTATCATGGCCTCTGCGTCAAGGTATAGCTGTAGCCGTTCGCCATCCTAAGGAAGTTTGGGGGAACATACCTAAGAAGGGCATAGCTACTCTATTCAGTAATGACGTAGCTACAGAGTGGGATGCAGCCACTAGAGCAAAGCCAGCTATCGTTAACATAGAAGGTCGTAATGTAACTATAGGTGACCTACAGAAAGAGGCTGGTCTATTTTTGCCAGAGCCGTCTGGGGCTAACGTTCCTCTGAGTGAGCGTACTGAGGAGTTTGGTGCTATAGCTGGCCGTGACTCTTGGGTTGGAAAGATATTTGGCCCGATAGCAAAACCCTTTGAGCGTAGCTTTACAGTCCTAGGTAATGCGACTCGTAGTGATATATTTGAGAATACAGTTCAAGGCTGGCTGAGGAACGGTAAGCAAGTAACTGACCAGGATACTGAAGCATTAGCCTGGTTGATAAATGTGGCTACTGGCCGAGGCAACCTAGGGGCCTTTAATCGCCATGCTGCAACTCTGGCTATACCTCTCTTCTCTCCTAGGCTGGCAGCCGCTAGAGTCGAACATGCACTATCTCCAGTGTTGCTGTCTACTGGTGTGGCAGGAGTGCCACAGTCGAATCTTGCTGCGAGGTTAGCTGCTGAACAACTAGTAACATTTATTGGTACAGGCCTAGCGATTCTAACTGTAGCTTCTAAGGTTGGTGGTGTGAAGGTAGAAACTAATCCTCTATCTAGTAAATGGGGCAAGATTGAAGTAGGCGCTGATCGCTTAGATCCTCTTAAGTTAACACACAAAATCGACCTATTTGGTGGCTATACACCGTATGCAAGTCTAATAGCTCGGCTGTATAATGCTAAGGCTATGTCAGATACTGGGCAGATCTACCCTAAAGACAGAATAGAGATTGCTAAGGACTTTGTGAGTACTAAGCTGTCTCCTACCTTTACTACAGTTAGAGACGCTGTTAGTGGTAAATATTTCAGTGGAGAGAAGGTGGACTTAAACACTCTAACAGGTGCTCGTACGTTCCTGTGGAACGAATTTAGTCCCCTAGCATTTAACGATATAGTTGAGGCAGTGAAAGCCGATAACGGCTTTAAGCCTCTTACACCAGCTTTAGGAGCTTACAGCATCCTTGGTGGTGGAGTAACTACATATGGTTCTAATCCTCAGACTGTAGCTAACTCCTTTAACCGCTATCAGGGCATAAGTAAAGACCAAGAAGACGCACTATATAAGTATCAACAAGAGGTTGCCTATGAGTGGAATCGAGCTAAGCGCCAGGGTGTGGATATAAGTCAAGCCGATATAGCAACCATACTAGGCCAGAAAACTGGGCGGCCTGAGCTAGGAGCGCAAGCTACTCTAGCTATCCAAAACAAGTTACCGCTTAACAAAGATCAGATACAGTTTGCTGTCAACCACCAAGATGATTTGGATGCTAAGACTCTATTGAGGCTGGTGCCTGATGAGATCCTACGCAAGTATCTAACTCCAAAGAACTTTGATCGTGTGTTCAAGCAATAGAGGGAAGCTGATATGAGTAATGGTAATAATACTCCAATAGACTGGGCTGCTGTCGCTGCAGCCGCTGAAGCTGCTAGGGGCGGCACAACTCCAGGAACTTCTGAGCCAAGTCTACTTAGCCAGTTAGTTGGCCGTGAGTATATTGATCCTGTTGCTCGTATCATAGGCACTCTCCAGGTCAGGGACTATGGACGTAACGCTCCTCGTGCTCCAGGTAGATATTATGGCTTGGTAGACCAGGCAGGCCAGTTTCACTACCTTACAAGAGGTAGTCGTCTGTATGACCCCGCAACTGCTACTGTGCATGATGTAGGTGGCTATCGTACCTACCGAGATCGTAGTGGCGCTGAGGTCTTGTATCCAAATGAGCAGCGTGACTTCTTTGTAAAGCCCAACCAGTTAACTGAGGCACAGAACGATAGAATGCTCGCCTCCCTTGGTCTATCTGCTGGAGGTGGGGGTGTAAGTGCTAACACTGCAGCTGAGATAGCCAGCCGCGAATCAATAGCTGCTGCTGACCGTGCTCAGCAGTTAGAGCTTGAACGTCTCCAAGCTCAGCGGGCTATCCAGCTAGAGCAGATGCAAGAAGAGTCTGCTATGAAGCGTCAGCGGCTATCTGAAGCTGGCAGCCTAGCACAGACTGCAGCAACAGTCCAGCAGCGCACTCGTGACTTAATAGCTCAACTAACTGGAGTCGATCCTATCCGTGCAGCTGTACGTATGCAAGGTGGTCTAGGTGGAGTTGGTGCTTCCCCTGCTGAGTCCTTCATGGCATCTAACAGAGCATTTGTAAACCAGCCTATTCCGGTTCCTAATGAGAATTCAACTATACCTGAGATAGGCCAAACTATTCAGCAGCTTCAAGGTATGCAATCGGCTCCAACAGCACCCTATCTTGGCTTTGCTGGTGGTGGCACTATTGATATGCAGCAAGGCCCAGATGGTGCTTACCAGATGGCTCCAACTGCACCAACCATGCCTATTGGGGTGGGGGGAGGTGGAGGGGGTATGCTTCCATTGGCTCTGGGTACAGCAGCACCTCAAGGCCAGCAGCCAGACATACAGCAGGGAACTACTAAGCGCGCCGTGCTAATAGGTGAAGCTGGCTCTAAGATAGCCCCAGGAACTGAAGTGGGGATCATAGATCAATCCAAGCCTGGTGCTGGTATCACTGAGATTATACCTCTAGTCAGCAGCGCCCAGGGTGGCGGCTACTACGGACAGACCTATGACCCTGCCACTATAGCTCAAGCGTTAGGCCCTGTCTATGGTAGCCTTGGCTTTGGGGCTGGCAACGTTCCTAAGTATGCTGGCGGATATTACCAGGGTGGCCCTAATGCTCGTGGTCTATCTCCATTAGGCTACTACATTGGCTCAGGTTACCGTCCCAGACTGCTCCGCGAAGAGAGCTTTGGTCAGCCTGGCCTAGACCCTGCAAATCCTGGCGTCTTCGGTCATACCTATTGGCTAGACCCTTGGGGCACCAGACATTGGATAGCTGGCGGTGAGAACCTACAGCATATTAGAGACTTAGGCTTCCGTCCTGAGGATATAGCTGTAGTATCTCCATCTGATATTAGAAACTTTACTGAAGGCGCTAACTACAGTTGGCCTACACCTCCACAGATTGAAGCTGGTGCTAGAAACTATCCAACAGCAGCTACACCGCTAGTAACTCCTCCATCAGCAGGCGGCTTTGCCCTTCCTGATCCTCGTATGTTAGCTGGTATCTGGCGGTTCCTTGACCCGTACACTCAGACTGTCTTAACCTCAGCCTATGGCACTGCTGGTCTTGGCCTAGGCTCCCCTGAGGCTACTCGGGCTGCCATAGAGCAAGAGGTAAACGCCTTTACACCACATGGTACAGCTACAGGGCCGGCACGATTCGGATAAGGGTATTGACACAATGTTACAGTTTGTGTTACAGTGGAGGCAACAGAAATGGCTGATACACCGTCTCTTGCACCTGAGGCTCCTACACAAGAGCCTTCCTTAGAGCAAGTCCGTTCTAGAATCGCTCTAGACGACACTGCTGCTCCTGAGGAAGAAGCTCCTGTGCCCCTGACTGAAGAGCCAGGCGAAGAGTCTCCTGAGGAGCAAGAGCAGCCGGAAGAAACGTTTACCCTTCCAGAAGGCTGGGAAGAAGCTGAGCCTGTCCTAGAGCGACTTAAGACTGCTGAGTCTGAAGGCTACAACAAGGCCAAGTCGCATCTAACTCGGGCTCATACTGCAACCCTGGCCGAGCTAGAGGAAACCCATCAGGGAGAGATTCAGCGCATCAGCCAGGAGGCTTCTTCCCGCGCAATGGTACAGACCTTTGCTGAGAAGATAGCTGAGCTGGACACTGATGATCCTGAAACTGTTAAAGTTGTAACTCGACTACTCCATGCTAACGAGTCCTGGGCCAGGGTGTTCCTTGGTGACCAGTTCAAGTCAGCACAGGGCCGCTTAGTAAATGCTGTCACTAATGATAGCCGCTTTACCAAAGACCTGCAAGAGGACGTAGCTGACGAGTTCAATGCTACAGTTACAGAATTAGCCCTCAAGCTGCGCCGTCAACTAGCTGGCGCTGCCAGCCAGGATGATGTCTCTCGTGCTTACTCCTCAGCCTTTAGTTCTTGGCTCGAAGAGCGTGATAAGCTCCGCGACCAGCAGATCATAAAGGCAGCCCTATCTAAGGAAGGTAAGCGTCTCGAAGAAGTGGCTAAGAAGGCTGCTGGCCTAGAAGTCAAAGCTGGCCAGCGCAATAATAGCCGTCCACCAGCTAAGCCCACTGGCTCCTCAGGTGGGGGTGGTACTCAGTACCGCACACTAGCTGAGGCCAGAGCGCTTCATGCTGATGGAAAGATCGATAACAACGAGATGCGAGCCGCCAAAGTCCGTTTTGGCGTAAGATAAGGATTGAAACATGCCTGTCGCTAATATGACACTAGCGGGGGCGAGCCAAGCACTTGACACTTCACTCCCAACGATTTTTTCGGAGTTCTTACTCCTCCGAGATGAAACTGGTGTCATGCGCGATGTCTCAACTCGCTATGACCTACAACCACATACTGGAACTGCCAAGAACATTATCAACTATGGCCGTGTAGTTGCCTTTAACGTAGCTGACGGTGTTGATATTGCTCAGGCCCAAGCCCTCAGCGACTTTCTAACTTCCTTCACTCCAACTGAGGTTGCTGTTCAGGTGATCCTGGCCGGCTCTACTATCCGCCGTGTGGCAGACCCTGATCTTGAGGGGCGTACTGCTAAGATCCTGAACAACGCTTATAACCTGAAGGAAGACGCTGATGGTGTAGGCCAGTTCAGCTCGTTTACCACTGCTGACATCGGCAGCGCTACCACTGTCTGCTCTCCAGGTCACATAGCAGCCCTGGCAGGTCGTCTCCGAGTTGGTATCTCAACAGCTAACCCCGAGCCAGCACCTGATCCGCTGTTTGCTGTGATCCATCCACTGTCAGCTGTAGCCCTTGCAGGCCGCATCGTTCCCTATGCAACAACTCCGGCTGGCGCTACTGCATATGGTGCTGCTGGTGGTGCTCATGCTGGTGTTTCTGTAGTCGCTGGTTCGCCAGAAAGCGGACAAGCGGAAACACTTCTAACAAAAGGCATTGGAGGCCTCGGTATGCTGGCCGGTCTTGACATTCGCCAGGATGCTAACATTCCAGTGGTCTCAGCTGGTGCTGGTGGTGCAGGCTTCTCCAAGGAAGGCATGGTCTATGTGTCCGAGCTGGAGCCTCGCTTAGATCCCGACACCAGTGACAAGTCGCTTCGTGGCGCAGTTGAGATGAACCTTTGGGGTAGTTACATCTGGGGTGTGTACCGGCCTGCTAACTACGGCCAGCTGGCAACCTTCGACGCTTCACTGCCGTCCTCGTAATCAGGGTAGGTGTGATTCCTACTCAGCCTTCAGATACGTACACAAGGAGATAAAATGAGCTTTCCAAATATGCTGTTTGCCCCTGAGGGAGAACAGTTCAATACTTATGCAGCTCCAACTGTAGCCGGTCAGGAGCGTACTCCACTTGGCACCCGCCTTATTATGCAGGACGGTCGTGAGTACCGCTTCTACTCAGTTGTTACAACTGTTCCTGTTATTGGTAACATGGTGCAGCGGGCGGCTCCGGTGGCTAACGATGTGAACCGTGCTGGTATTGCTGCTAATGGTGCCGTTGGTTCACGGAACCCTACACTAACAACTGGTGGTGCAGTCACAGCCAACTTCTATGCTGAGGGTTACTTTAACCTCTCAGTTGCTAACGCGGCTGCTACTGCTGGCTCGTCTGGTCAGGTCTATGTGGTTGACAACCATCTGGCTGGCACTACAGCAACAGTCTACAACCTTGCTGCAGGCCATGCTATTAGGTCAGCTGCTATTGACACAACCACACGAGTTGACTTGATCCAGAACCCATACAAGAACTGTATCCAGTCTCCTATTACAACTCTGACTAGCCATCCTATTGGAGCTTGTGTTTCAACACTAGCTACTCTCCAAATGGGGTGGATACAGACTAGAGGAATGGCATCAATTTTGACCTCTGGTACCGTTGTGATTGGTGAGCAGGTTATCGTTCCTGCAGGTGCAGCTGGAGCTGTTGGCCCTAACTCAGCTGGTGGCTCGGAGACTGAGTCTATCGTTGGTTATGTTGCCAGAGTAGCAGCCACAACTGCCTGGTCTGACATTCAACTCACTCTGCCTTAGTCCACAGGGGGAGCTGCTCGATAGTGGCTCCCCCTCAGGAGGTTTAATATGCCAAGACGAAGTAATGACAAGATCGAAGCTGATCGTACTAAGGTTGCTGACCAGTTAGCACGAGGAGAGATCACTGAAGAGGAAGCTGCTGAAAAGGACGAAGCCTTAGTCAAGGAGCTTACTGGTGGTGAATCCACAACTAGTACAGACGGGTGATTTCTACGAGAACGAGCCTGGTCAACCAGGTTACTTCGAGAATCCCCAGACTCCCAACACCTGTCTCTGTTGTGGTGTAGTCTACTACTATGCTACAGGCCCGATCTGTATCTGTGCTATTGGGGGTAACTACTGGCTCCAGGATGAGCTGCGCCGTATGACTTGTTTCTTTCATGCTCAGGAAAAGATCAAGGACGGCCTATTTGGTGCTTTACCTGGTGGATTCACTGTGCCTGGCGGTAAGCCAGTTGACCGTTCTATACATCGAGCTGGTGAGAGAACAGCTCCCATAGTTGGTGCCTCGGAGATCAAGCGCTAATGGAACTATTAATCCCAATAGCTCACAAGCTGACTATGAACCGTGAGGCTATTCCATATGCCCTCCAGGGCCAACTGTCTGGTGTAGTCCGCAGCGAACGTGATGCTAAGGAGATTGGTGCTGCCTTTGGTCGTGGCTATCGTCCTAGCAAGCCAGTCATGCTAATTGGCCCTGACGATCACACTGTTATCCTTATCATCGGTGGTGAGGCTGCAGAGATAGAGGATATAGCCTTAGCCAAGATGGATCAGCAGCGCCGGTCGGCTGAGAAGGGCCAGCGCGGTTTCAACTTTGCAGAGCATAGGGACGCTATTGGTGCTCCACCAGTAGAGAAAGTAGACAGTCTGTTCAGAGAAGCTCTTCAGGATCGCATCAAGCGTCACAAGCGCAATCCAGTAACAGACCCAGGAAAGGGAAGATAATGGCTGAGACATTAAAGGAGCGTGTGGCTAGGAAGCGTCAGGAGAATCCTTATTCCCAACAGATCTTTGCCGCTCAGAATCGTAATAAGATGGCTGAGTATAGCCAAGATGTGAATGAAGACGGCCAGCAGGCTAGTGTGAGTGCCCGAGGCCCAGGCCTAGTAGTCATGTTCAAGCCTGGCTCCTACGGACACCAGAGAGTAGATATTCCAGTCACCAACCTAGATATAGTCCTACCTGCTGGCTATCTCCCTGAGTGTCCTGCTTGCGGTTCAGTGGACTGCCAGATAGATGGTAAGCCCTGTCCTGCGCTTCCACCTGCACCATACCGTGTCTGTCCTATTCCATCCTGTCGCAAATACTTCTATGACCGGCCACCGCTAGATGCAGTAGAGGTAGTTGAGGATGAGTTTATGATTAGAGACGATGCCTATGTTCCTTCAACTCCAGAGCTGCGAACCAAGGCGGCTTTGGACGCTCACATGACTGCCTATCACCCCTCAGAGCAGGCATCCATGGCTCGCCAGAACCCAGTTCACTTGAAGCGGATAGAGGAAGTAAAGTCTGATGCCTGAGCTTAGCCTCAACCAGATTGGCTTCCAACAGCTAACAGTTAGTAACGTTGCTGTATCTCTAACAATAGCTCCAGTTGGAGCAACTCCTAGACACGCGCTGATATATGTTGGCGGTGATGCTGTACGTTGGAGGGCAGACGGTGTTGCACCAACAGCTACAATAGGAATCCAGGTACCTGCTAACGGTTACATCGACTTCACAGAACCTATGACAGACTTCTGGGGAATGATTAAGAACATTCAGTTCATCCGTGTAACTACTGATGCAACCCTTAACATAGCGTATATGACCTGATGTCTAACATAATCGTTCTCCCGTTCCCAGGTCTGACTCCTAGTTCCGTTACTCCAACTGAATTGGCAGCAGCTTCTGTTGTTGAAGCCAAGCTCGATACAGTAACCAACAACACTCTCAATGCAGCAAGAGTTGGTAAGTGGACTTACGACTTTACTGTCCTTGGTGGAGCTGTTAGTACAATCGCTCTAACTGGAGCTGCACTTGCTGCTAAGGCTGTTATCTTTGGTGGATTCATTCGAGTATTAACAGCTCTAACCTCAGGAGGTGCTGCTACTGCTGCACTGCAAGTTGAGGCAGCAAACGACATAGTTAACGCTACTGTAGTCTCAGGTGCCCCCTGGTCTACAACTGGGCGTAAGGTGATAATCCCTACTTGGGCTATAACCAATTCAGTGGAGACTACTCTAGCCAGAACTCCATCTATAGTAATTGGTACTTTTGCCCTGACAGCTGGCAAGTTTGATCTCTGGCTCTTTTATGAAGTTACTGACTAATGAGTGTCCGTCTACTAGAGTTAGAAGAGCTTTTAGATGAAGCCAAGCAGGAGCTTGAGGCACTTGGAGAAGTCACTACCGTAGAGAAGCACTTAGTGCGGAAACGAGTATTGAAGCTACAGCGTATGGTAGAATCTAGGAAGCAGTACGATGCCGCTGAGAAAAGGTAAGAGCAAGAAAGCCTTCAGTCAGAATGTAGAAACTGAAATGGCTGCTGGTAAGCCCCAAAAGCAAGCCGTAGCTATCGCATACTCGGTACAACGAGGTTCTAAGAAGAAAGGAGCCAAACGTGGCACGAAAAAGCACTAAAGGTATGAAAGGCTTTCAGAACATAGAGTCTGCTCAAGTATCTAAGATCAAGGCGCGAGGCGGTAAGACTGCTGGTGGTAAGAAGATCAGGAACCCCGCTGCCTATGTGGCAGCTGGTCTCCGCAGAACTGGCATTAAGAAGTATGGTGCTAAAGGCTTTGCAGCCAAGCAGAGAGCGGCTAGGTGACATCTAGTCTTAGGTTAGATCTTGAAACTGAGATCATCAGAATTCTGGCTCAGGCTGACCCAGAAGCCTCTCTGGTGCCAGTTCCTTTCAATGGTACTATTAGTGCTGTAGGAACTATAACTGCGCCTGGCTTAGATCGTGGCACTATCAATGCTAACCGCTTTGATGGTAGACTGATCAAGGTTGCTGAGGACGCAACAGCAGTAGCCTATGCTCCAGCGGTAACAGCTACAGGTGCCCAGACAGCTACTACTACTGCCTTTAATGTCAGCTCTACTACTAACATTAAGGCGGGGGATATACTGGAGATAGGTACTACCCTAGAGAAACTATTGGTGCGAGCTGTAGTTAGTGCTACACAGTTAACAGTGACTCGTGGTTACCAAGGCACAACAGCAACTGCTACTGCCGGTGGTGAGACTGTCCGTTATGATCCTTACGGTGAGTTCACTGGAGTAGACAACGGCGGATTTGCTGCTGGTGGTATTCTAACTATCAGCCCAGACTTTAGTGTAACTGGCTATGGTGCTGGCTCTTTTCTAATGTACCCTAAGGGTCTGCTACCTGACTATGTAGTAACTAAGCTTAACGCAGTCCTACGTAACACTGACCATCCTCACCTATGGTTCCCTAGTCTAGTAGACGACTCGGACATGGCCAGTGCTGACTTAACTAACTGGGCTGCTGTTGGGGCACCGACTACTAGAGCCTTCGATACCACTGCTGCTAACGTACTGTTTGGGGAGCGTTCACTGCATCTGGCTGGCGGTAATAATGATGGAGCTACTACTAACGCCTTTGATGTAACTGAGCAAGAGAACCTACTAGTCTGGGTTCCTGTCAGGGTTAATGCTACTGACCCAGCAGCAGGTGTAGCGGCTAAGGTAATTCTCCGCCGTGTCACCACTACTGCTGCTGATATTAGAACAGTAACCAGCCTTAATGAGCGCCTGTTCACTGATGTCTTCTTCCGAGATATTATCCCTTCTGGATGCCAACGTGCAGCTATTAGATTCTTAGGAGCGGCTGCCAGTGCTGACTTCTTTGTATCCCCTCACGTGGTAGTCCAGTCCGCTAAGCGTCGCGCCTACAATGTTCCCTCTTGGTGGACTCGTGAGGGCCAGCTCAAGGACATAATTTTCTTCTGGCCGCATTATACTAGTGATGTAGCTGATAGCTTTATTTCTCTGTCTGAGCGCGACTACGCTATGATTGATGTGAGCTTCCTTCGTGCTGACAGAGATCTGCATCCCCTCCGAGTTGAGTTCTATAGCTATGCTCAATACCCAGTTGGCTTCCTAGTCCAGCGGCCTTTTGTTGAGCTGGCTGGGGACTCCTCAACAACAGTGTGTGATAAAGACTATGTAGTGTTTAAGACTGTCAGTAACATTCTACGTGACCGTCAGAATCCTGGCTGGAAACACTGGGCTGGCAGAGCTGCGGAGCGCGCCAAACTATTTGGCTATGGAGGACGTGAGATAGAGGTAAGGGAGCAACTGTATGGCCGTTACCCCCTTAGTTGGCGTTACTATCGCCGTGGCCTCTATTAGATGGGTATTCCGCCTGGTGGTTTGCCAAGCGGTGCTGGCCCGATTGCTCCTCCTGTCTATCGTATCACTATTAATGGAGTCGAGTACCCATGCTCTGAGTGGCATGAGATAGAACGTGGTGAAGCCTTGGAGCGTGTCTGGGCTGACGGTTTCTGGGACGGGATAGGAGAGTCTAGAGTCCGTTCCCCTCGGCGCTGTCTTGTAGCTAGTTACTTAGATGTAACCTCACCGCCGTTCATCAGGTTAGTGCCTCCTATTACCACTATAACTGGTCTAACTGGCTTAGATGTTGCCAGCTTTCCTTTATACCATCTGCAGGCCCAGCAGCCTAACGGTACTAATGTTATCTATTTCTTTAATGGTACTAACAGGTATAAGGTCAATAGAGACAACAATACTCTTATTGAGGCTGTATCTACAGCTAATGTAACTTATGGTAGACCGGCACTATTCGAAGGTACTTGGCGCTTGGCTCGTGGTGAGACAGTAGACGCAGCTAACCTTACTGTTGGCAACGGCGCTGCTGCTGACACTGTAACAGCTATAGCTGGCTCTATTAAGGCTAGACACTTTGCGAGGATACAGGATGAGGGTGTAGCCAAGCTTGCTAGAGCCAGCCTCAATCAGGTGTCCTTATCCTCAGATGCAGTTACCTTTGCCAGTGGCTTTGAGGTAGGCGACACCAGCCTTAATATATCAGACTTACTGGAATCCCAGGGCGAGATACTGGTAATAAAGCCTGATGGCCCCTATAGATTTAATTCCAAAGGTGACTCTATCCAACTCCAGAAGTTCGTAGGGGTTAATCCTCAGGTCTCAGCTATTGATGGTTCTAACTCTCACGGCCATGGCCCTTATGCTTACTGGATAACTAGATCAGGCATCTGGCGTATCCTTGGCGATAACATGAGTCCAGTGGGCTTCGAGGCTGATCCCCAATACTTTGCTAACTCTACTGAGATTGAGCCTGGTACCTTCTGGCTGTCATGTACCGCTATTGGTAGATGGCTTTATGCTACTCGTGGTGGCCAGACCTGGCAAGCCTTTATCCGCGATGATGGTACTCTACAGTGGTATGGCTCTATAGTGGATGGCAACGGAGGAGCCTATCAGCGCTGTGTGTTAGATGGCGGTCTAGGTGTCTATGTTGGCCCTGCACTGTGGGTGGCAAGTGGTACCTCTGTAGTCCGTATGGATCTCCAGGCTGATGGTTCTATGCGTAGCTCACTAGGGGCAACTAGAGGTACTGCTGGCATTACCTCCCGTCTACGTATTGGTACAGATGACTTTGGCAGACCAGATAGGCAGAAGCAGCTCAGGCGTATGTGGCTGGTGGTAGATACCTATGTTAGCACTGAGCAGTACCAGTTAGTAATCATACGCGATGGTGCCACTGCTGACCAGAATGTAGGAGCTGCTATAGCTGCTGCTGGTCTAGCAGAGCGGATACCAACAGTAGGTACTAATGATCTGTTCTTTGCTGCCAGATACGGCTATAACATAACTGGTGTAACAGCTGGTGGTGAGCCGCTAGTTAGAGCCTTTGGTATAGAGTGCCATACTCCTAGTATCTATCAGGCTAAGATACCATTAACTCCTGACTCAGTGCGTGGCTATTCAATGGGTATCCAAGGATCGCTACAGAACCTTCGTACATTACAGAACGCCCAGAGGGTAGCTGTTAAGGAGCCAGAGTTAGACGCCACCAGAAACGGCTACGTTACAGCCTCCAGAGCTAATGTATCTTGGTTCCATCCTGGGGAGAAAGTAGTCGGTGCTGAAGGAGATCGTGGCATAGGATATGAGGTAATAGTAACTGTTGAGTTCTTTGATATACCAAGTAGTGTAGCATGAATGATACTCTAACTAGAGAAGACGTAGACCAGCAGGCGCAAGAGCGCCTTAGGGAGATTAATCTTCGCCTTTCCACTCTAGAGGGAATGAGGCCTAGAGGAGCCCAGATTGCTAAACCTCTAGATGGCCATCACCATATGGAGTCTGTTGAGCTATTCGATGAGGGGGTATCTCAGGGCTTCGGCTACCAGATGGACTTTATTGGAGATGCTGTCTATGCCTACAGATCAGGCCGGAAGCTCAATGTAACGCTTAATACTACCGGATTCCTGCTGTTTGCCCAAGGTACTTATACTGGTAATGGTGGTACATTAGCTATTACTGGTCTAGGCTTTACACCTAAGGTAGTAATAGTTAAGTCTGCTAACGTATTCAGTGGCTCTAACGGTCAGGCTATGATCCGCACTAATACATTCAGCACGTCTGAGAACGTTACCAATGCTACTACTGATGGTGGTATTGCCTCACTGGACACTGATGGCTTTACTGTTACCCAGACTGCTAGTGTTAATGGTAGAACTAATACTAATACTGAGACTTACTACTACTACGCTTTTGGTGGTGCTGGCTGTATAACAGGTACATATGTAGGTACTGGTATTGCTGGCAGTCAGGTAACTGGTCTAGCTGGTAAGCCTGTAATGCTGTGGATTAGGCGCCCTGCTGGTGGCAACTTGGTATGGCGCACTACAGCTATGCTTGCTGAGGACTATGGGTTCGATACTGATGCTGGCAATACTAACCGTATCCTGAGCCTTGATAATGGCGGTGGCTTCACTCTTGGCTCTGACAATGATGTTAATCAGTTAGGTATCACTTACCACTACATGGCGTTCATTGCAGCGTCTAATCTAGCAGTGGGAACGTTCTTAGGTAACGGTACTGATAACCGTACCTTGCCAGCAACAGCTCTAGGCTTTACGTCTACTATGCTTCATGTAAAGGCTGATGCCGGCCAGCTTGCTACTTGGAAGGTTAATGCTCTGGCTGGTGATGCTTCCTTTAACTATGGCAACGGTGCCAGCCAAGCTAACAAGATACAGAACCTAGCAATAGCTACTGGCCAGTTCCAGCTCGGCAATGATAATGAAGTTAATGCTAATGCTATTATCTATTATTTCTTTGCTGTTACTGTCTCTAATGCTATTGCTGGTATGGCTGTTAGAGAGGATGGAGTACTAGTAACTAGTATAGCTAGTACTCTTAACTTCCTAGAGCCTGATGCTGCCTTAACAAGTCTTAGTGGGTCTACTGTGGCTATCAACATGGCCCTCTATGCTCTCCTTGCTGGTAGAGCAGGAGGACAGACGCTTATCGGCGGTACGGCGGCGGATACCTATCTGAGTCTGCGCGGATCGTCTTCTAACCTGGCCTATACCGTCAAACTTCTGTCACCCCTGCGTATGACAACGGCAGGTAGCAGCGACAGCGGAACGGCGAGCGCTGCGACCACAACGGTCGTGACCGACTCGACCAAAACCTGGCTAGTGAACCAGTGGGCGGGTAGCATTCTTTCCTTTGTGGGCGAGACCAAGGCAGTCCTCTCCAATACGTCAACTGCTCTGACGGTAGATATTGCATTTTTCACTACCACTTCTGGTACAGCCAATGCAGCAGTAACAACCAGTAACACTACGCTGACTGATACGCGAGTGACTAACTGGCAATCCAACGCATTGGTGGGAGCCGTCGTTACTGCAGGCGGCAAGACGATGACGGTTACCTCTAATACGATCAACACCTTAACTGGTGCAGCTGGTTGGTCAGGTGGTGGCAATCCTGGCAATGGTGTCGCTTGGACACTATCACTCGCGGGGGTTGCCTACACTGTCACGAACTCAAATAACTCAGTCCAGGATTCCACAGGCGTAGCGCGTATTACCGTCGCAGCGACCAATCCCCAGATTCTTCTGGGGCCGTCAAGTACGACTACGAGCTTCGGGTCGAGTATTGCTGTGAAGATCGCTGATGTCCTTTCTCTAGGACAGACCGCTACCTTAACTGAGGCATCAGGTCGGCTTCAGATTGCTACCTGGCCGGGCCTCAATGTCCAAAATGTAAATATGTTCGCAGTATCGCTTACAGGCACTCAAACGATAAATGCGACAACAAGGGGTGGGTTTCAATTTGTTGGCACGTATGAGTTAGCTAGCTTTAACCTAACTGGTGCCAGTGGCAGCTTTGTAGGTCTCAGCGGTGTTCCGACTATCACGGACAGTGTGGGGACAGGAACAGTCACGCGGTTTATAGGAGTGCGGGGCGGCACAGTAGTAGGTTCCGCCAACTCTGGAACCCCACGCCTGATAAATTCGGCTGCTATCGAGGCGGGTCTTCTTGGCGACCTCAGTGCAGGCGGCGCAGTGCTTAGCAACCACGCAGGTCTGCGAGCACGTAACCAGAGCAATATTGTCGTGACTGGCACTTCTGCTGGTCTAGACATCGAGGCTCAGGGTGCTGGGTCAGCGACCGTCCGTAGTCTCCGTGTACAGGGAACAGGTGTCTCCGAGCACCAGCCTCCGCTCATACTCGGCACAACTTCAGCGGTGGGTTCGCTCAGGGATGCCAATAATATCAGCCGCATTGAACTTCCCTCGGCGGGACGTGTTGCACTGTCTGGCACAGGAGTCGGAGCTTACAGCCCTGTAGTTACGCTGAACACAGCATTGCCTGACGGTGTGGGCACGAGTGTGGTCTACACCTCGGCGGGTGATCCTATCCTTGTTGGGCACTACATACTCATCGACTCCGAAGCGATGCTGGTGAGCGCGGTCAACACAGCCACAAACACCCTCACCGTTAGTCGAGGTGCGCTTTCGACCACTGCCACCTCGCACCTGGCGGGTGTGGCCATCACTCAGACGCAGCGGGTAGACGTGTTCGTTAATGGAGGACTCGGAACGGCCGGAGGGACGCTTTACGGCGCTGACCTCGTTCTGCTTGGTGATAGCACGACCGAGTTGCTTGTCACCAAGAGCCAGACGACTCCAGTTGCGACAATCACTGGCAGCGGCTCAATGTTCGTTGCTCCGTCCAAGCACAACTACGCTGCGAACACCTCTTTCCGTGTGGAGATAGACACCGCTGGAGCGCTGAACGCCGTCTACACGACCGCGAACTACTCACCCTATACGACTCTTGCTGCTGACATCAACGCCTCCACCACGACGGTCACTTACACGAGCGCTGGTGACCCGGTAGCTATCAATGACTACATCATGATCTCGGGCGAGATTATGTTAGTGAGCAACGTCAACGCGGGGACTAATACCCTGACGGTGACAAGGGCAGTTCTGGACTTCCCCGGCATTGCCCACACAGCACTGGATGAGGACGGGAACGCAGTCCCTATCCAGAAGCTCGCGGTCTCGACCGCACAGGCCACGTTCAGATGGTCGGATACTGGTGGGGCTGTCTGGAACAATTCTCTGATTCCAGTGAAGTCCACTTTGACGCAGATCGGCAACGGATTCATCTGGATCAGGTTCTCAGGTTTTAACTTCGTTGTCGCGGACAGGTGGGACTGGACGGCCACAGGGACGGCGAACCAGGTCGAGATGATTAAGGCGGACACCACTAATAACGTTCTCTATCTGGGTGGGCGTCTCGTCCAGGCTTACACTGCCGATATTGCCAGCGGAGTCGTTATGACCTTTACCTACACAGGTGCGAGTCCAAGCAGTGTCTATGGAGCGGCGTTCGAGGGCAAGAGCACAGGCACGCTGACTCCGCAAATTGCCGGAGTCTTCGCTCAGGGCTCCTTGAATTCAGTTGCCAACGGCGGCGCCGCCACAGGGCTCACAGCGCAGGTATCAGCGCTCTCAGCACAGAGCGGTACGATTGCCAGCTTCACGACTTTGCTGGCCGAGGTGCCGGTCTTCGATGCGGCTATCTTCCCGACCCTCCAGTACGGCCTCAGGATCAAAGACCAGGGCAACGCCGGATCAGGCACGGTCACAGCACTCCAGATCGACTCCCAGACCGCTGGCGCGACTGCTACCTACAACATCCGTCAGCAAGGCACCACGGGCGTAAACCGCATCGCAGCCCCGACTCTCATAGGAGCGGACGCTTCTCCAGCGGCTGGAGTGCTTTTGGAGGTGCAGGGCGCGGCCGCCTCGGCAAGGATGCGTGTGCGGAGCGCGGACGCGGCGGCGACGCCTGCTATCGAGTTCAACGATGGTATCGCTGTTGACGCCTTCATGCGACTGGAGAACCGCATCGGGATCGGGATAGATCCGACCGCGAACATAGTCCTGCGTGTTGGCATGCCGACTGTCGGTTCAGCCCTTGTTAACCAAATGCTCCTGACGGGGACGAAGACAGAAACGGGCAATAACCAGACCAGAAACCTCTTTGCTTTCACGACGAACCACAGCGACGGGGGTTTCACAGGCCACAACGTGCGAGCCTTTGCTGTGAACCCGACGATCACGAACGCTGGGGGAAGTCACAACAACGTTATCCTCTTTCGCACGGCACCTTCTCCGTCAAGCGCCGTCATTACGAACCTTGCTTACTTTTCCACCGGACACCCTTCGGGTTCGGCTACCGTCACAAACCTTGCCTTCATGCACATCGGTGACATCGATGATGGCACAGTGTACACGACCACCAATGCCTACGGAATCCGCATCGGTCTGGACATGGAAGGCGTAGGGTCTGGCCCCTTTGGCGCGGGAGTGATCTCTACGGGCGGCACCGCAAATCCGATATACCAGCAGAGTATCCTTGCTGACATTTCCGGTGGGACTGCCGCCAACTTCTTCAACGTCTTCGGGGCGCCCACCAGCTTCGGTGGAATTGCGGCACCTGCTACCAGTGCTCTCATCGACATCAAGGGTACAGTTGGTGCGCTCCTTATCTCCCGGCTGACCACGGCACAGCGTGACGCGCTCACTGCCGTCGACGGGATGCTCGCCTACAACAACGATGCCGCCGTCGCCCGCGTCCAGGCTCGCGAGAATGGTTCATGGGAGTCGCTCGCTTTTGAGAAGCAGACCGAGATAGATTTCGGAGCCACTCCAGTCGATAATGCGACTTTCATAATCGTGGATGCTGCCGTCACAACAGGATCGCGCATCACTGCAAAAGTCGCCTACGAAGCGCCGACGGGAAAGGACTTGGATGAGGTGGAGATGGATATGCTAGAGCTGCTCTGCGGGCCAGGCAGTGGGCAGTTCACGCTATTCGCGCGAGGAATGGAGGGCTACGTCCACGACAAGTTTAAAATCAATTACGCAGTGGCTTAGGAGGATGAAATGGCGACAATCAAGAGTGGCGCCACCACCGACACGCTAACTATTGACC
>Ga0070698_100000455_pt1 | contig 43378 bp, 24 predicted proteins | sample KBSK1502metaG_FD_65477 | JGI IMG/M metagenome (GOLD analysis project Ga0070698, IMG submission 65477) | Corn, switchgrass and miscanthus rhizosphere microbial communities from Kellogg Biological Station, Michigan, USA - KBS K1-50-2 metaG | ecosystem: Host-associated > Plants > Roots >...
GTGTTTGGCCCGCCGGGGTCGGGCAAGTCGACGACTTTTTTGATGAGCATGCTGCGTGATATTTCTCGCGGCGGGTCAGCGATCGTTTTGGATCCGAAGGGCGAGCTCTTCGAGCAGACGGCCGGATCGTTTCGGCAGGTTTACCGTTTGGATCTCCTCAATCCCTCTCGTTCGGATCGGTGGAATTTTGTGCCGCAGTGCAAGGATGATCATGAGTTCGCGAGTCAGATGGCCGCGACAATGATCGGGCTTGAAGGGACCAAGCATTCTTTTGCAGATCCGTTTTGGCAGGAGTCGGAGTTGTTGCTTTTGACGGCGGTACTCTTGCACTTGTCCGACGTGGTGGACAATCCGACGCCGCCTATGGTTTACGAGTATCTCGGTATGCGGGACATGAAGTCTATCGATACCGAGATGAGTAATACGATGAACCAGGCTGTGCGGTTGGCGTGGGGGGCTTTTCAGAAAGCCCCGCCGCAGACTCAGGGGAGTGTAATCACAGGTTTGATGAACAAGCTGGCTCCTTTTGAGATTAAAAATGCGCAGGCGGTGTGTGCGCCGATCAGCGAAGGAGATCGTTTGGCTGGTGTTCGGCAAATTGATTTTACAAAGTTGCGTACGCCGGGAACTGCAATCTACGTGGTAGTGGCTGAAGGTGATGCAACTAGGTACAAGAATGTTCTTTCGACCTTCTTTGGTCAGGCTGTAAATCAGCTTCGCATTGACAGACGCGAGCATGATGTGGCGCCGGTTACTTTTTGTTTGGACGAGGCGGCTAACGTGCCGTTGGTTGGATTGAAGGAGATCGCAGGTGTAGGTCGTGGCCGTAAGATTGGATTGATTCTGGGTTATCAGAATCTGCCGCAGGTGCAGGATCAATATAACCATGATGGTGCAAATGCCATTCTGGGTTCTATTGGCACGATGATCTTTTTGCCGGGCCTGGATGATGCGACCACTCAGTTTGCGTCGCGGAGGATCGGACAGACGACTGTCTGGAGTCATACAACGATTGATGCGCGGGGGCGGAAGATGGATAGCGAGCGGCAGTCGGAGACCGGCCGTGCGTTGATGGATCCGACTGAGTTGCGCCAGATGGTTAAGCATACGCAGTGCGTGGTGGTGATTGACAGTGCGCCTCCGATTAAAGCGAGCTACCCGCCGTTTGCGGTGCAGAAGGTGAGGGCGCTGGCGCCGGAGTATGGTTTGCCGCGGCTGGTGTCGTTGCTTCAGGCAGAGGAAGAGAAGCTGGACAAGACGGCGCGAGAATTTCGCCAACAGGAGTTGGCGGCCGCTGTGGCTCGGATGAACTCAGGGGTGATTGGGGAAGAAGTTGCTATCGAGGGCGCGGGTTCCGTTGCCACGGCTATGATGGATTCTGCTATAGGTGATAGGGCTGCGTTGGTTGAGGACGGAGTTTACCAGGCTGTGTTTCAAAGAATGGTTGACGGGAAGTTGCCTGAGGCTAGTTTTCTTGAGACGCAATCGCCGTTTGCCAAGCTGCTCAAGTGTTATTACGACACCGGTCGAATAACGAAGTGGGAAGATGTCCGCGACCTCGACATCAAAGTGATGAAGCGCGTTGGTGTTAACAAGCCGGCTGTCCCGGCGGGAACGCGTGGTGGCGTGGTCGATCAGGGGTTAGCTCCCGTAGTTTCAGGCGTTGAGGTCACGTCGGCAGCGTCGCCGGACGGTGTAGGTGTGGTCCAGTCTGTGATTGAGAATGCTGTTGCCGTTTGTGACCAGCAGGGTGGCAATGGAGATGGTGATAAAGACAAGTCGAACCAGCGTTCGTTTGTTTTCTTTACAGACCAGGGCGTGCAGAAGGAATTGCTGAAAACCGCTTCGCTTGTTATTACGAATCGCGCGCGGCCTGACGGCAAGCGGCCGGAGGTTAAAGCAGCGCCGAGTTACAAGGGCGCGCCGCTCGCGAAAGTCTCAGATGAGGTGATCTTAAACAGTCGGCGCGCAGATGCGCTCCAGGATGCTTTGAGGTGAGAGTCAAGAAAGTTTTAAGTGGGGAGGCGTGATTTGAGTTATGGACGGCGGCGGGGCTCCGAAAACAGGTCTTAGGATATCTTTTATATTGCTGGTGGTTGCGATTGTTCTTACGGTCGTGTGCTATGTCTATAGCAGGTGGGCTGAGGCGCAGCGGCAGCAGGAGTTGCTGCCGAGGCTTGCGGCTGACAGCATGGTCAAGGGATTGCGGCAGTACCAGCGGCAGACTGGGCAATTTCCTGCCGACTTCGCGGAGCTTGAGCAGCGTGTGTGGAAGCACGCTAACGTTCCCGATTTCGGGCCAGCTAAGAGGACTCTTACGGTCGCGAATTACTACTACATGTATTCCAAGGTGGATCCTTTGACGTGCGCGGTTTGGGCGATACCTTCGGGCCCGCGGCGTGAGGAAGGCTCAACGCACTTTCTTGTGATTGGTCCGGAAGTGATCAGGCGGTGGAAGGGTCCGGCCCTTTCCAAGGCTGATATTGATAAGCTGGAACCCGTTCCCACTGCGGACGTTTTGAATGTCATGGGGATGACAGAACAGTCGATGATCGATCAGCGCAGTCCTGCCAGCAGGTCTGCTCCTACGCCGCAGGGGTTGGTGCCCGTGCCCGTTTCGTCTGTAAGAAAGTGAAGTGTTCGTTGGTGAAGGCGCTCGGTAAGATGAAGATCGTCGCTAGCTACTGTTAAGACATTCCCTATCAATCGTGTGACCCTTGCGAGTCTCGGGCGAGCTGAGGCGCTTGAGTTGCCCGGGGAAGTTGGCGAGGCGAACGGTTTTCGTTACAAGAAGCGCGGTTAGATGCATGAGCGGCTTCCGGAGGTGTTTGATAGCGAATTGAGTTTTGAGCAGGTGTGGCGTCAATTGATTTCGAGGCGTCAGAGATTGCCCGGATGATCCGAATGAGAACTGTAGCGAATATAATTCCAGCCATGGTTTGAGACAAATACGCTTCTACGGGTGCTCTCAGCTTTTTATTGTTTTGCCGTCACCAGTAATTACTGGCTCGTTAGCCTCTTCAATTCTCTCTGCACCAATCTCAGGTCCGTCCAGCAAAGCAATCTTAGCCCATCTTTCAATCCTACGAAGTGTTCGTAAATGTCGTTTCGCAGGTTCTTCCGATTTCAATTTGATGTCGCAGCGCGACCTCCCGTTAAGAACTTGCGCAAGCCTTGCCAGTCGACTGCCCTCAGATCGATGGAGCGAAAGCTTTCGAGTCGCTTGAAATGGATATGGAGGAGACCCGGGCAAAATCTTTCCTCCGAGAATGTGATCGCTGAACCGGTTAGTTGCGCCTGAGGAGCAAAGCCCGATTAGGCCAATGATCAGGCTTAGAGACGTTTCCGTACGATTTGGCAAGGTCGCCCCAGCCAATGTGTCGTCCACAACTGCATGCTGCGTTTCGATCTCGCGGCGGCGCGACAATGCCCAGCCGCTGCCGACCGATGTCGAATTGAAACCAGGAATGCGGAGGACTAAACGTGCCCGTCAACCATCCTTCGGCATAGCCGGAACCGAGCGCTCCTAGCATTGTTGTCAGATAGCCTACTGTATGTAACTGCCGAGCGCGTTGTCTCCAATACTGATCTGGATCATCTCCCCGCGCGGCGGCGGCTGCCGCTTGAGACTGACGCGCGATTCGCTCATCTTCTGACATCAACTCATTGCTCAGCTCCGAGCCATCAATTCGCCCGATACAGAACGCGCAGGGCAAGTCGGGTGAGTAGACAGCGAGGTCCGCGACCTGCGAGGTCACGCGACCGTTCTGACCCTCCATCAAGACACCTAAATCCACGGACGGCAGCAGATAGTGAGCGGCAAGATCGCTAAGCTTGGCGCGACCATGTTGAGTATCAGTGCAACCTAGCAAGAGGTCACACCGAAGCAATTCATCAATCACATTCTCGTGCAGAATATTTCCGGCTAGAGTTGTGATGCGAGCGCTGGGATTGATGGACCTAATCAGATCAGCAACCAACTCCACCTTATATGGTTCACGCTCAATGTCATCCCACTCGGACCCGTGCGTTCGTTCTAGGTTGGAGCTCGCAAACCGTTTTGGATCCACGAGGACGAATCCACCCAAGCCTGCCCGAGCTAAAACATGTGCCGCCGGTGAGCCCGTGCCGCTGCATCCGATTATCCCCGCAGTTGCTTGTCTAAGACGACGTGCCGAAGGCAAGCCTAAGACTGAGACCAAGCGTGCACGAGTTGACTCCGAAGTGTCAGAATTCGATAAGGTCTCGGCCGTGCCCGGCTCTTCGGCTTCCGAGGTTAACAAATCGATTTGCACGCCTACTGTTAGAAGCTTTTCAACAGGAAACCATTCGCCTCGATCGTAAACACGTCCTGTGAACGTCAATCCAGTTCTAGAGTTACGCTGAAGAATGAGGCTGCAATAAGGTTTACCTTGGCCAAAAGCCGCAAACTCCCGCGCGAAGTACCCGTCCATGTCATCGTCGATTCCGCTGGGCCAAGTGCGTGACCCCTCCGGGTGAGAATGGACTACTCCCAAGGCTAGGGGACTATCCGCAGCTCTGTGAAAGGCCCTGCGCGAATATTGGTCTAAAAACCGCGTAAGTCCGACTTGGCGATCTAGATCGCCGGCTTCGGGCCAAAATCCATCAACGTAACTCAGAGCCAATCCCCATGAAGTGCGGCGATAACCAAACTCGAAGAAGGTTCCCCACTCGCGCTGCGGATATCGCTGGTAGACGTGCTTCTCCAATGCAGCGAGGCCGCCGGAGCGAACTCGCAAGATCGAATGGCGCGAGCCTTCAACCAGAGGCAGTCCGCTTAGTTCGCGTCGTATAGCCATGACAGCAGCTCTCCAACATAAGTATGAAGCCCATGGATCGACGGGTTCCACGCGGGACCGCCACCTCCGTTGTGCGGGTGATAACTGATTAGGCGCCACGTTCTGCCAAGCGCTGTGATTTGTCCTTGAGGTGATCCTTTGACTCTACCAATCAGAGGAGAACCTTCGGGCAGGTAAGCTCCGTCAAGCATCTGACCCGGATATCCGCCGGGGATCGAAACCAATACATCTGTCTTTGGAATCGCGTTCCCGAGTCGCGTTCGCAAATCATGGTATATCACCGCGGCGGGACTCTCCATCCTTGTGACGACTTGACCGCTGTCGCGGAGCGTTGCTAACTCCAGGTCCACTCGAGCCGCCTCAAAACCGCCGTCGACCTTCTTGCGAACCACATCAAACACTTCGCAACCCTCAATTTCGACTTTCTTGTCGAGGTCAATTTCTCGTTTTTCAGGTGATACCTCCCAGATTCGTGTCTCGCGTGGATTCTGGGGATAGACAAGCGCAGCGATCTGCTCACCTGTCATAAAGTGCTGCACTCCATCATGCTCGCTAAACTTTCGTGAATTGACAGTGATAGAGAGCACGGCGACGACGGCACGTGAATAGAAAACCGGGCCATCCTCAAATTTGACCTCATCTGTGAGCGAAATCGGCTGATCACTGCCACCTTCGTCGTCGCGCACGAGATTGGCATGCAAAGGAAGCCCAAAGAGCTCGCGCAGCGTTTGTCCTGTCTGGGACTTGCGAATCGTCACCTCCGGGCGGTCATTCACAAAAAACGCGAGCTTCGGCGGCTCTGCGCAACCTGGCCGCGGCTGCATGTCGCATGCGTCCAGAGTGTAAAAAACGTTGCCGGCGGCGAGGTCCATAACTTCGTTATCAGCGACAATCACGTCATGCGGAGAGTTGTGATCGCGCACCAACACTTTATCGTCCCCAACGCACGCTTGCGCCTTGATAACGGTAACCTTCACCTTCCGTTCCGGCATTGGAATCACTTTGTCGTCGACCTGCGCGGCCCATTTAGCTGGATGCGCGCAAGATTGCCGCGCACTCTCTCGATTTTCTTTCTTGGTAACTTCAAAATTTGTGGCCATGCGACCTCCTCTACTAGGTAAATTGATTTTGGAAGTAACTAATCCTCGTCCTTCGGGGTGTCCCACTTACTTATCCCAGTCCAACTGCCCCCCTGTTATTCAATGCCGGGTCGCTAAGCGTTTCGGACATTGAGTCCAAAATATTTTCGGGGACGCCAGAGGTGATTCCTTCTCTATCTACGAATGCAATGCCGGATTTCCGGAGTCTTCAGACATTTTCTTTGAAGAATATTTTTGGAAGTCCGATATGTGAAAGATTCCGGCATGTAATGAGAGGAGGCTGTTGTTAGAATGGATTAAGGATGAAACGCACCGGAAAAGCCTCGCGCCGAATTCCAGAAGAAAAAGCTGCGACTCAGGACGAAATTGTCGCGGCCGTGGAGGGGCTTACTCAGCAGGAGCTTTCACGACTAAAGGGTTTTGCAAAATGGCGTGTAGCCGGAATGGGCCGTGCGGCTCAGGGACAGGACTGGGAGGATCTGCTACGGAAAGCCATTGCGGCAACCTACGGAGGCACTCGTCGTTGGAACAAAGATGCGATTCGATTCTGGCAACACCTATTAGGCGCGATGAGGAGCATTTCCTCCCACGAAAGGGATCAATTCGATGAGAAAGAAGCGAGGCTGGAGTCAGATCTCATGTACTCCTCGGCAGACGGCGACGAAGTTAATCCATTGGCAACTATAGAATCGCTCAGCGCCAGCCCACAGCGAATCCTTGAGGCTAAGGAGAAGGTCGAGGAAATTGAAGCGATTGCGAACAAGAACTCGCTCGCGTGGTTGATCTGGGACGGCTTCAGGAGCGGTATGAACGGCCCGGAAATCCGAGATGCTTTGTGTGTCTCGCAAAAGGACTATGACACTGCCATGAAATGGCTACGCCGCAAGATTCGACCGCGCGCGAGGAAGGACGGTGAATAAATGGCTGACAAAATACGTGATTACGAGCAGGAGCTGACTCGTTTCATGAATGGCATGGCTGAAGCCGTTGCCGACATGTCGGACGAAGAGATGAAACAGGAGTTAGCCGAAGGGCCGGTAGACTCCGAACAAGTCCGCAAATTGCTCCGCGACGCAATCAAGGAGTGTCAGCAAAGACCGCTCGTCGAAGCACAAAAGCGTTATGAGGAGCACGTCGCTGCCCTCGGATCGGATGACTTCGAGGTTCCCGGCGGACTGGATGAACAACGTGAAATGATAAGTTCGATTTTGGCAAGCAATCCCCAAATTGGAGCCGGTCTACTTACGTCGCAATACCGCGACTTCACCGAACTTCCGGACGAAGATGTCGAGAGTTATTTACGGCAATTGATGAAACTGATCGAAGCACAAAGGGCAGCCGTTGACGAGAAAGATCCAAACTAACGCGGCGAGGCAAATGAGATAGTCATCTATGTCGGCAACAAAGCTACTGCAAGACCTTGGGATCACAGAGCCGTCTGACATTAAGATCGAAGCCATTGCCGAACACTGCGGCGCCACGATCGTTTATCAACGGCTCAGGGGTAGTGCGGCACGTATCCTGGGATTCGGCGATCGCGCCTTCATAACGGTGGATAGCGAGTCGCGCCGAGAGCGACAACGCTTTTCCGCTGGCCATGAACTCGGGCACTGGATGAGGGATCGCGGAAAGGTAGCCTCGTTCGTTTGTGCGGATAAAGTCTTTGCGACCGAATGGGTGAACGACAATCCGGAGCGGCGGGCCAATCGCTACGCGGCGGATCTCCTGCTTCCGTCGTTTATGTTTGAACCGAGGGCTAAGAACTTAGAGATAACATTCGCGGCGGTCGAACTCCTCGCTCGCGAATTCCAAACCAGTCTTACGGCTACCGCGATCAGATTAGTCGAGCAGGGATCGTTTCCAGCAATGATCATTTGTAACGAACTCGGTAAGCGAAAATGGTTTATCCTTGGGCCAGATGTACCAAAAGAGATGTGGCCGAGGGATGCTCCCGGCGCGTATACCTGCGCGTACGATCTTTTTCGCGGTAATCATAAAGAGGAGCCGCCGACCGATGTACAAGCAGATGGCTGGATCGCTCATCCCCAATCGCGACGGTATTCAATAAGAGAGCATTCCCGAAAAATCGGGCGCGATCTGATCTTAACTTTGCTCTGGTGGAAAGACGAGGGCCAACTACTGGACCTCGATAACGAGCAGTGAATCGATTTCTTTTCTCCATTGCAAACCATTGGTCTACGGTTTGGGTTTGTCTCAACCTGCTAACAGAGCGTCAATCGTTGTTCTCTCCCATGCGGCGTACCCGTCAGCGTTATTCAAGAACCTACTCCAAGCCTGGTTTAGTAGCGCAGCAAATGACAAGGTTGCCAGGTCAATGACCATGTGTCCCTCAGCGTCTTCCTTATGGGCCGACAGGTCTTTACCTTGAAACGAACTCAGATCCGCTTTCGTTAGCATTTCGTCGATGATTTTTTGAATTTCAGGGAGAAACGCGACTTCAAAGAAACCATAGTAATCTTCGTCGACACCCATGGTGGCAGCGATAGTGCTCCAAGTCTCCTCCAACTCGGTCGTCACATCATGATAAGCCATTCGTTTTGAGCGATCCGCAAGAACTCGGATTCGCAGCCAAGTCACCGGATGTTCTCGTCCCTCCAGCTCTTCATGGCGTAAGTGGTATTCCTCTCTGCCAAGCAACCTAAAGTACATTGAGAACGAATAAGCGAACGCCGGGCCGCCGATAATAAGGCCCGCCGCATCACAAAAAAGTTCGTGCATCCACTCGTACCAGGTCTCGGAAATAGCCCGACGCTTCTGTTCGTCTCGTCGGGCCAGTTGATCGTCACGCTGCGCGCTGGGTTCCAAGAACTGTCGAATCTTCTTTTGAAGCTTCTGGACAAGCGGATCCATTTCCTGCTTGTAGCATGAGTAGAGGATGTGTCCGAATTCGTGGAAAAACAGCGGCAGGTACAGCAACCTATGTTGCGCGGAAGGCGGCATGAAATAAACAGCCGGCCATTCTGGAAACGGCCATGAGGCGAAATCCCCGTCGCTGAGTGCTGTAGGAATGTCTTTAGCGTTCGGGTGGTTCTGATGCAACCACTTTAAAAACATTAGGCAAAGTCGATCCGAACTACGCGCACGCAAAACAGGCCCGAGCAAACGACGGTTATAGAGCTGGAAATCTAACAGTAGATTCTGTGTTTCACTAAGCACATCAGGGAGGATGTCATCTAGGTTTAGATCGAGCAAACGAAGGATGTTATGGGCACGCGTTCGATACGCCTCACGTGCGGCACAGACCCATTGATAGAAGAAGAAGAGCTCCTTGGGTATTGAGGATTTGGTTTGCAGAAGTGTCTCACCTAGACGCTCTATGTCACGCAACAGGTCGCCGCAGTTCTGCCGCAATATCTTGCGCAACTAAATGTCTCCCATAATGCGCTCGGCGTCGGTGGCTAGGTGTTCTTCGATTATCACACGCAAATCAGCAAGGCACTTGATCAGTGAGCGTTTTTGTTGCTCCTCGTGAGAATATAGAAGTTCCTTTACGGTCGCGAACGTGTTCTTGAACAGGTCCGATCGGAAACGGCGATGCCCCCGCTTTGCGTTAACAAAACTTCGCGCTAACTGACGGAGCCGAGGATCTACGCCTAAGACCAGGCTGCCTTGCTCGCGTTCGGCTTGACCCACGATATCGTCAAGCTGATCGAAGAACGCAGAGAGCGTCTTTCTTGCAGTCGCGGCTGCTTCAAGTCCTTCCTCGTCGGGAAATTGCGCGAGTTCCAATTTTGTGTGAATTGAAAGTGCATTAATGGCAGCGAGTAAGGCCTGGCTTTGCCGGTAGCTCTGAACCGTCAACCACTTGATGCTCACACCTTCATCCCTCCTTCGCCGCCTGAATCTATGGAGTTCCGCTTAATGTCAGCATTGAACTCCTCATGTTTGCTTTATCCCTTTATTACCTCGCGCTGACCGCTCGTTTCGACTCTTGCAAAAATTTTATCTCCTGAGCCGCCCGATTTTTGAGAACGTCGTCCGTCCGCTTCAGGACCACAGCAAGACGTTGCGCAACGCTTGGGCTTGAATAGTTGAAATGGGAAGTCGTGTGAAAGTCGCTAGCCACTTCGCACATGTCGATTCTTTCGTCCCATGTTTCCAGCACGATGGGTTCCGCCGTCGCCTGCTTGAGGGTTGCGGCACCTGTGTTAGTCAAGATCACTTTTCTGCGGTTGATTAGTAATACCTGACCTTCTAATGCGTTCCTCGCGACTCCGTCAGATTCGCTCCGCTCCCACAATCTTTGGCCCTTAACGCTATTCTTGTGGGCATTCACCACATGGATCTCGGCGTTAGTGCTCAAGAAACCGATTCTTGTTAGCTCGTCCCGCTGATTGATAATTGCTTCTAGTTCGTCACCACAATAACGTCCATCGCGGATAACCAGCAGCCGTGCCAAGGGAGTGAATTGCGGTCGTTTTGAGATGGGTCGCCCGCAAACGGTTTTGATCGCGTCGCCCAAAATAGTGCCGTTAATCGTTTCGGTCTGTAAGTCGGTCTTTTCAAACGGCACGGTGTCAAGCCAGAAACGCGGGTCCGCGTCCCAAGGTTGGCAGATCAGAAGTGACAGTGCAAAGTGCCGATGCTTTTCTCCCACATCAATAGCCAAGTGCGCAGGATAATGAAGCGGGCGATTAATTGTCCACGGTACACAGTCCATCTGTTGCAGCACGTCAAGAGCACTCATTTCTATGAAAGAGTCCCAATCACGCTGAGCCTTATGCGGTACGATGATTTGTGAGTGGTTTCCGTCGCCATTCTCTGAGAGCATCAGTTTGGCGGCCTTGCGTCTTAGCATATGAGTTGTGATTCGCTTAACCCTCCAGTCTTTCAATTGATGTGACACCAAATAGTAGGCGCTACCGTCATCGTCGTCGAAAATGAATAGTACGATACCCGGGTCGGGAACCCGCCGCAGACGTGTAAAAGCGTCGTCAAGTGATTTGTAAGGAACCAATTCCCAATCAACCTTCTTCTGAACCCAGCGTGAAAGCCTAGCCGTAATATCTTCGGCGGCTCTCACCGCCTCACACTCCTTGGTCGTTTCGGGCACCGCAACGTGCAAAAGCCGCTTTACTGTGGGAGGCACGTCATAGCATCCGTACTTATCGAGAAACTCTTGGCGCTTGCGAAAATATTCCTTGTGCTTCTCAACATCCGCGTCACTTGGCGCACGCAATGCTTGGTTACTGGCGAAAAGCAAGTCTGGATGCTTGACGCGAAAGGTCTTGATTGGGGATGGTTGCCAAAGTTGCTTTGACACTTTCGGCATACCCTCACCAAGCGGAGCGTTATGAAATTTCTCCCAGAAGCGGTTAATCGATCTCGCTCTTGCTTCTGGTTCAATCTTGTCGACCTGCTTGAGATCGCCTGGCAGGCTGCTGTTCATGACTCTCAGCCGAAGCATCTCAGCGCATACAAAAACCGGCCTGTCGAGGCCCTTTTTGGGAGTTGTTTTGTCAGGGCGTTTGAACAGAACCTTCGCCACTGGCTCAGTCCCATTCAGCGTTATGCCTTGCGCTTGCTTGTAATAGTCGGCGAGCGACGAATATTTCTTACCGTTGGCCATAATGGTTCCCGTGGTGGACGTTGTCGTTCCCCGCGGGAGGCTATCGAAGTAGCAGGTGGTTCGGGTCTTCCCGTTATTGTAAAGGAGCGTTCCCATTTTGTTGCCACGTCGATTCCTCAACCGCTCGAACCGTTCCTGAAGGCGCTCTTGTTCTTGCTCGGAAAGGTCGTCACGAAAGTAATCAGCCACAGTAGGAACGGTAAAGAAGGCTGTGCTCAACTCAACACTTATACCAACGCCGACATCTTCAATGGGTTCGGCTGAGACTTCGAAGCGCGGGTAAGCAGCTATGTCCTCCGCTTCGGTAAGGGCCTCAGGTTCGTAGAAGATGCGCGGAGACATTTTGATGGTCCATAGCGGCGTTTCGCGCTCAAGTCGAGCCATCATTCCCCTCTCGAAGAGCTGGGCAAGGAGAGCCGCTTCACCGGGTGTTGTGAATTGAAGGATCCGCGCCCGGTTGATGTCATTTACCTCCAGAAACCAATCCTCATCCTCCAAGGAAAGCTGTTGCATCGATCTTTGTGATGCTACTAAGATCTCAGACGCGTCTCCGCCCGGTACAGCAGCTAGTCCGTAGCGCCTGCGAATTGCGTCGCAGGCTCTGTTTAGCAAATCCGGGGTAACGTCCTGGCCGGTGACTCGGGCACGTCTAACTTCTAGACATAGATCAACGCCCGGCTCGACGATCCGTAAATTAGTTTCCAACATAACTATCCACTCCTATATTGCTTATGACGCTGCAGATGGGCAGACCTCCTGAAAGATGCAATTTGAGCAAACGCGTGGTCTCCGGCACGGAGTGAACGCGCTTGCTACCCCATCGCGCCCATACGGGTCGAGAAGCCGCATTCGATCGACGTCCTGAATAATGCGGGCTCTCGTGCGCATTACCGCCTTCTTACTCATCGTATACTTCGCGAACTTAGCTTCCGTTAGAAAGACCTTATAGAGGTCGATCTCCTCCGGCTGACACTGGAATTCCTTGATCGCAGGTAACGAGTATGCGAAGAGCTGCAGGTCGTCGTCGCCACCACTCTCTCCTCCGATCTTCCAATCGACGATCACTCGCCGACCCTCCTGCTGGAAAGCAGCGTCTAGCCTTCCCGTCAATCGAAAATGCTCCTCTCTTAAACTGAGGCGCGCCTCAATGAGCGATCCGTCGCTCACCGCGCCGCGTCGGAACCAATCCAAATCCTCGTTGGTTACGAAGTTGGCGAGCGCATTTAGGAGTCGCTCTTCTGCCGTCTTACAGAGGTCTTCGGCGTTTTCCCATTTGTAATAATACTCAGCCAGCAGAGAGGGGTTTCTGTTATTGGCTTCGCCCTCATCATTTTCAATCGGAATGTCATAACGACCTTGACCATACCGACTCATGAATTCACGCGAATACTCCAGGTCGGCACGAAACATTTCGCGCGCCCATCGCACCGTCCGATCAATTGACCAGGGGTCTCCGTCCTTAAAGTGTTTTAGGTAGCTGCTGATTACGAGGTGGAGAATCTTTCCGGTGCGTTGGTGCCTATTGCTTAAAGACTTTAGGAATCGCAGCTGCAGCTTTTTCGGCTCTGATTTCGCAAGGAGCAAGTTAGCGCCGTAATACTTATTGTAGTAGGTACCCAGGCACTGGTTCATTAACTCCCGGCGCGAGTGTGACCAATCCAAAAAAGTACTAATAGACTCCAGTCGTGTTCGTACCGGTGTGCCACTAAATAGCGGCAACTGTGGATCTGTAACGTCTACGTCCATGCTGTTGTGCATCGCGCTTCGCCTCCTGCCTTGCCCTTGAAGCGGTTACTAATAGCCGACATTAATTCAGTCCGAACGTTGCTGAGAAGCCAGATTGAGCCAGAACTGTTTTTCTTTTGTAGCCATGCCGGATCGATCAAGTATGCCGCGATAAGTAATTGTATCTGGAGAACGAGAAATCTGACCCAAAGCAACGCCGCCTTCAGACATCGCAGGCAACAAGGCTTGCCGAATTAAATCCGCTTCAATGTGGAGCGAACGCGAGGCGCGAGCCATTAACTCGTCACGCCAACTCTCGGGAATTGCTTTGGAATGTCGCGCGATCTCCATCAAGAACCCTGAGCTCACATTCAATGCCTTCGCGACGGCAGACAGCGAAAGTCTTGTACTGTTTCTTAACACGTCAATCAGTGGCAACGAACCCCCGACTTGCGAGGCTATGAAACCACTGCCAAGATCCACCGTGGTGTGTTGCAAAACTGGCTCGATCTCGGCCATGATCCTATTTACCAGTACATTCGGATCAATACCCTCCTCAAGTAGCGCTCCGTCCAATTCTTCATTGGTCCATTCCGCGTCGGCGCTCAGTGCGCTGATACTATGAAAAATATTTGCGCTTCGCATACTTCACTACCCCTCTCATTTAGATGCGTTGGTCACAAAAGTACTCTTACTAAGTTCGCGACGGACAATGGCTGCTTTCCTGTCCAGTCTCTTCATGGCGCTATAGACCTCGATCACGTTCAAGTCGGTGTCACTCGAGACTTCGCTCGGAGTACAGCGACCGCGACTCATCGCCAATATGACTTTCGTTAGTACAAGATCGGAGCTCGATTCCGCAACAAGCATCTCTAGGGCGCGATCATTAATCGCGATGGCTTCCTTATCTAGAAATATTTCCTCAGGATTACGCGCAGGACGCCCTAACCATTCCTTGTCGGCGGTGTGGCCTCTGAAGCCCGTTTCCCACGGCGTGCCATCCTCTGAATGCTCATCAGGAACGCGACTAAACTTAGTGTTTTCTTCACTGGTAGCTAAATGGTTGAGAAGACTCTTGATTACATTCATCAAGTACTTCTTCAAGTCCGGACTCTTTTGCGGGTCCCAACGACGCACGTCACGTTTCGGTCCGCCGATGTCGCAGCCTTCGAAGGCACCACTAAGAACCATCTTCAAAGCTTTGGAAACTATCGAATCTACGGTTTCGCCGCCCGGTAGTTCGTAAGGATTCTCGGTTCGCCAGCGCAGGCGTCTACTGATGGATAGGGCATATCGACCAAGTTCTTTGATCAATCGAGCCCATTCCTCGTTAGACAACCTCCTGAGGAGCTTGCCGGCCCTATTTTCCAACGTAATCGTTTAACCTCCTAGATTGTCCTTCCTAATACCCTATGCCGGACAATAGAGCCCTTTCGCCATCAAAAGCGCCGACTACTTCAGTTCTTCACTTCACAGCCAGCAAAATGAGCCTTCTGCGTCGAAAACAGTATAACTCGATAAGGGGCTATATCAGTTTACTCAAACCTCAGTCATGCAGACGGATAGCTGCTCTAAGGCCAACCCTTTGAATACGAGCATCGCGATTGGTATGAGCGCTGCGGAACATCACCCGGCATCCGCGATGATCTGGCAACATAATTTGGCCCGGAGGGCCTACGGTGGGACTTACCGCTAGCAATATTACGACGGTTGGTCGCGATGCTGCCGCCGCCACATCTTCAGGTGACCAATGAGGCTGAATCATTTCGCGGGCCCGGGCGATCAGCCATTTATCTGTCCCAAGCGGACCGCGCACAGGCACAGGCTGTTATCGTGGTTCTGCATCTCCTCTTATCCTGTGAATCGGAATGCTGAAATAGATGTCTTCGGGAGGTGAGAAGCTTGGGTGATATTGGTGATATTGCGGGGGTCTCAGGATACCGACGCAGGCGAAGTAGTCACGGCTTAGGTTAGCAGAATTTCACAGAGCTACGCGTTCGGAACCGTGACACAATGAGGAGCCGTTCGACCGATCCTTCACACACTAGCTAACCGTTTGACGCTCCACCCTCGGACTTCGCCGACGGAAAGCCTCATGTCCTAGTCGACACGATTAACACCCAAGCATGGTCCTGTTCTGCGGATCAAGTTGATCAAGAGACCTTCTCAATTAGCCACGCCGACAAGCCGGCATCAACTACCAGTTCCGCGAGCTTCTCCGGCCCGATAAGAGTTACACTCCCATCGTCAGGCATCGAAGGCTTACCAGTGTGGTAAACGTAGAACATGCGTTGATACATGTCTCTGCGCTCGCCAAGCTTCGCAATGTAGTCCGCAAGCTCGGTCGATGTCGTTTTGGACTTTACCTGCACGAACGCGCGCTCGCCCGTGCTCGGCAGAAGCAGATCCATGTCGAGCGTATCCTGAGCTCTTCCGACGACCCCGATGCGTAGCCACCCGCTCCTCGTGAACACCAAATCGACCAATAGTTCGAAGTCTTGAGGCGTAAGCATCCGCATCAACGCGGCAACAGACGCACGCATTTCCTTCGAAGCGGCCAGCGCCTTTTCGATCTCGGGCATCTTCTGACCATTGATTCGACGAATAACGTACATCTCCACATCAACGTCGCAAGAGGTCCCGCGATAGGCGGCTAACTTCGTCAAGGCTCCCGAAAGCCGATCTTTACTGAGTGGAACTCCCTTGAGGTCAGTACTCTGCCACCCTCCTTTAACAGTGCGCCACACGCCGTCACAGTCCGCGTGAATCTTCGGTGCTGTACTATCGAGAAAACCCCAATGTAGGCGCTCCTTCATGAATGTAATCCAGAGCGTCTCTCCATCGTCTTCAAAGAACAGGCGCAACTCCTTGGTGAAGCGCGTGGCCGTACCCTTGTCCCTACCCTCCGCGATGAAGGACTCTGAGAGTCCGAGCCAGTTCTTAGACTGGCACAATGAAAACCTTTCAGCGCTCGCTGTGCCGAAGCCGATGCGGATGATGCTCCTCTCCAGGCACTCCTTCTCCCAACTGCCGCCGCTGCCGAGCTTGATATAGCGAACACGTTCTGGGTTGATGCTGCTTGACAACATAAGTTGCTTGCTTTGTGCTGGCAAACGGAAAGTTCGTAATCCTAGATCGGATTTTAGATGTGGATGCTCTCCGACTGGAAAGATGTTACCAAGGTAGAGCGCTAGACCCACCCATAACATCTGATGTTTTCACGTTGGCGCTTCGTTTGTTTGGAGTGAAGCAATCAATTCCCTGACATAAGTATCGGGTTCATCCTTAGCGCAAGGGATATGATGTTCAATATAGTCAGAAGCCGTAGCCTGCTGCTTAGGACTGCGTGGACTAGGCCATCGCAGCTGGTTGCGGTAGGTTTGCGAAATCAAGTACGACTCAAGGCGAATGTCGTCGCGCTTAAGATCCTTCTCCTTCTCCTTTATCCGCCGAAAGAACTGCACCTTGGGATTGTTAAAATTGTCGGTGAAGTTGCGCAGACCCTTTGGATCGATGAAGGCGATAGTCTGACGGTTCTCGTTGAGGAGCCACAGCACAAAATCAGGTCGGAACTCGCTCGCGGCAAAGAAGCTGATTGCTTTGTCGGAGCTGTAGTTACGCAACAGATATAATTCTGTGTCGGCAAGCGTACCTTTCGCTTCTGCTTTGCAGTAAGCCTCCAGGTCGTCAACGAATCGCTTTTCACCTTCGTTGAGATGCGTTGGCACCACCTTGATCAATGACTGCTGTCCACTGCCGTGGCTAAGATGGACTAGTGGTTGATAGAGATGATGATTCGCCTGAAACAGTTCTAACTTGTCGAAGCTAAAAGCTTCGAACTGTCCTTCCCTAAACTTCTGACTAAGCTCTCGAAGACGTTGAATAAGCTGCTTCTCGGATTTCTTCACCAGGAACTGATACTGTTCGAGAACGAGAGGATCGCCCTTCGGCTTGAGAGTCTGATATTCGAGAAACGGTTCTTCGAACTTCGCCTTTTCGTACCGATAGAATCGATCAACGTAGCCCTTCAGGAGGTGAGTAGCAATCTCGTGCCAGAGGGGAAGGCGGTCGAAACGAAACTCCAAATAGCCCGGGGGAATGAATAGCTCATACCACCAAGCCTTGCGAAGCATGGTTTTTAGATCCTCGGGCGAGAAGACAACATTGTAGTAAGCTTTGTCACGCTTATACCTTTCTACTTCGAACCAAATCGATTCCCATTTCAGAAACGCCAAGTGATCCTGCCGAAGAGGCTCTTTGTTCAGCACCGCTACACTTCCGCCGCCGGTCTCAACCGACGACTGCCGTTGGAGGCGGGGATACCAATCAGCAATCACGCGAGTATTCATCTGGCCCTCAAGATCATCGAGCTTTAGTTTCACCGATCGCTTGAAGTCTGGCATGTCGGATTTCGGTCGAATAATGTTGAGTCGAATTTTTCCTTGCTCAAACTCCGGGAGTTTGATGGTTGGTAAGAAAATAATCTCTCGGCGCTCGTTCTCTCCAACACCTTCCTCTTCAAGGTATTCCTCAAACTCCTTCATGTAGTCACTCTTGATGCCGAAGATATTCAGCGTCTCAAGTAGCTCGATGTAATCAGGATGCTTTCGCTGTTCGCGCTCACCTGCAAAGTCTAATGCGTCGAGCGCGCTCGTTCGCTTAAGCTTGAAGCCGTACCCTTTTAGCCGTACACCGCGCCCGAAGAGTTGAATAATTTCACTCCCTTCTTTCTTGCCGACATTCATCAACCCCATCGCGGAGACTCGCCACGAACTCCATCCTTCGGTAAATTTTTTGGCACCGGCCAGGATTCGAATAGAACTGTCATCACGTTTGATATTGGCAAACAGCGAACCCGAAAATGCCAGATCTTCGACGATGTAGTGGTCAGTTTCTGTTTTGCGTTCCGCGCACAAATCGCAAAGTTTTTTGGCGTCCCCGACGTTTACGACTCCGAACCATTGACTTTCACCGACTCGTAGCCCGATCTCGCCCTCACTTCCTTGCAGTCGAACGATATGCAGTTGTCCGCTACTTGGCGAGTTGAACACGTATCTCATAATGTCGCTGAAAACATCCGCGGCGTCGCCTGGTTTCCACTTACTTTCGACGTAAGGAAAAAACCGATCAAATACTCGCCGTCCGCCAGCTACAAGTCCATCTTGACGAGCCAACAACTTTCGTAATCGTTGTTCTGTTTCGCTGCGATTGCCGATGAACTCTGCTAGAAACTTTAAGATCAGAACTAGGTCAGTGTCTTCCTGGGCCTGCCGCTGTCCCGTTACAGAGCCGCCAACAAATACCATTAGAGGAGATTCGAGTAAGTATGGGATGAGGTCGGCCCGACCATCTGCAAAGCGCTTGCACTGTTGATAAAAGGCCAGCAGACACGCAGTCAAATAGAGTGGTCTCGTTTCCTCTTCATGTTCTTCGGCGAGGTTGAGGATGTTGAAGTCCTTACCATAGCCATCGTCGTAAAAGAATTTATATGAGTAATCGAAAAGAATGCTCTTCGCATAAACTTGTGTTAATTCTTTTTGCTTCCTACCCGACGCGGCTTTGATTGCTTGCCCGAATGTTGCGGAGTATTCGAACGAAAAGCCATTGGCACAGAGCCGTGCTCGCTTTTCCATCCACTCGTCGCCACCGGCGCCCCGATGACCTTCATCGACAAGTACCAGGTTATTTCCCTCGAAAGTATCTACGGCGACGGTCTTTTCACCGGAGGTTTCACGAAGTTTGTGAATGTCAATGATATCGACTCCTCGCCCGGTGAAAAGGGGAGGTCTGTCTCTGTCATAAAAGTCAGCCTCGATCCCCGACAACTCGAATTCATCTTTGTGTTGGCGCGAAAGCGATTCATTTGGGGTAAGTAGAATGATTCGGTTAAGGTCTTGGCGTTTCCCACTCTTTCCGAGGTAGTGAAGATACTGGCGGATGTGGCAGTGCATTAGAAGCGTCTTTCCACTGCCGGTAGCCATCCAGTATGAGAGCTTGTTCAAATCGTCTTCGGCAAACTTTTCAATTTCTATGACTGCATTTGCGCGCCTTCCGCGTCCTCTTGCGTTCTCTGGCGCGAGTTGCAACGTATTTGCATTCGCCTCAAGAAACTCATTCAGAGAGAGCATCAGGCGGCCACTATCATGAAAATATCTGTCCAGGTAGATTTCGCTGACAAGCAGAGCGAGATATTGAAAGTAAAGCGGAAGAACTGTGGGACCGAGTAAATTACGTTTTCGTGTTATGTGTTTCCAGTGGCCGACGATGTTCTGGTCATAGCTCCGCAGCATTTCATCAGAAACTGACCGGCCCTCTTTAGGTAATCGCGCAGTGAGTTGTTGCACAAATAACGACCCGCCATCATCTCCCCAACCTTCAAACTCTGGCGAGCGGAGCAACCCTGATACGCGCTCGAAGTCATCAAGGCCAAGCTGCCTGAGCGCCCAACGATATAGAACGAGTCTATCTGCGAAATGTGTGGGCATGGGTTAGCTTAAGGACTCGAAGCTTTCACTCTCGAACATCCTTCGCTGGAACTCTTCTTCTATAAGGTGAACTTTTTCGTGTGGATCGTTCAGTGTGTGCGAGCCATTAACGTAAATGAATTCAAATTCAGTATCTGAGGGATTGATCTCCAGTTTGGAAAGGTACTTCTCAAGCGCCTCATTGTCGGCTATCGGATCGCCGGACAGAGTGCGCCAGATGATTAAGGTGCGCCCTGCGGCGCGTTTTTCGCCTGTGACGGTTAAAAACCCTTTCTGTGCATCAATATGCTTAACCTTAAGACCTACTAACCAGTTGAAGGTTTCCACCAGATCTATTTGTGTGTCCTTAGTCTCGCCGGCACTGGAAGTTGCAATCTTTAGTTTGTAATTGAACGGATCACTGAATCGTTCAAGATCAAGCAAACTTGAGCTGCCCTCGGTCTCTGTGTCGAGGAAATAACTCAATAGATACTCATCACGCTGATGCTGATCGGAGTTCTTGAGTGACGCCTCTTGTTCGGGAGTCTGTAAAAGCTGTAGGTTATTAAGCGCATCTTCATAACTTTCAAGCCTAACGATCTTGAAAGCGTGCGATATGCCGGTATCACGATTTTGGGGCCTACCTTGTCTCCAATCTGCTGAGTAAGCCGCTTTTTTCAGGCGAGGTACGATGAGTGTTTCAAAGTAGTGTGCCACCTCGGCGGTAACGTAAAATCGAGAACCACCGTCATCTCGATTCATTTTCATCACGGCATGAGGCGTACTCCCGGAACCCCCAAAGCAATCTAAGATCGTGCTGTCTGTTCTAGCACCTTGCTGAATAAGTCTTGAGACAAATTTCGTGTGTTTAGGCGCGAGAAAAAGGCCTGCCTTACCGAAAAGGGCGTAAGTCTCCTTTTCTCCGTCCGAATAATCAACGAAAACACTCTTACTCACATTAGATTCAACTTCGTGCAGCATCCGTTTCTGTTGCGGAACCTTATTTTCATCCTCGCCAAAGGCGATGCGATGGTCGTTCACCAATGATTCAAAGCTGTTTCGTTCGGTGTGCTCAGGATCTATGAACTGGGTTCCCTTCCATCCGCGCTGCGATATGTTGCATGGCTTCTTAGTGATTGGATGAATGGGACGGTAATACCTAAAATTTGGGTCATTCGGATCGTTGATCGTGTCGGACTGCTTTCTCTCAGATGACATTATTGTCCAGTCGCTTTCTCTGAAGACCCAGAGGTTGGCTCCCAATTCTTTAGCTTTGTCTTCCGGAACATATTTGCCGTCGCCGTCTCTATATTCAGCAAACTTATAATTGAATAGCCCTTTCCAAGGATCATTTCTCCGCTCCTCTGCGTAATCTAGCCCTTCCGCCTCAACCACATCGCGATAATCACGTCTATGGTCGGCGTATAGCTGCACGAGTGCTTGTTCAACAACCGAGAGTGGTGGATATTGAGGATTAAGGTCGGCGATTACAGCCATCACTTCTTCGTAGCCTGGCTTCGGTTCACGGAACATGTAAGGGTCGTTTTCAACTGCCTCTTTCCGCTTTGCGTACACCTCAACATATTCATGATTCGTGGAGTATGTTGGAGATCGTCCGTCGTTAGTGTTCTGAACCCAAATTAATTCCTCGACCTTATTATCCCGACTGAACACATAGTCCATAGCGTGCTCGAGAATTGTGCGCTCATTTTTATCGATACTAACGAAGATCGCCCCATCGTCCTCAAGCGTCTCTCTCATGACTTCTAGGCGATCGCGCATTAATGTTCCCCATGACGAATGTTTGTAATCGTTCTTATAGGGAATTGAACTCGCATTGGTATTGTACGGAGGATCGATGTAAACGCACTTGATCTGTTCGGCATATCTAGTCGCCATTAATTGCAATGCCTGAAAGTTTTCAGCATGGAAGCATATGCCATTAAGAGCCTGATCGAGGTTATCAATTGACGCGAGCAAGCGGAGGGTAAAATCCCGAGAAAAGTGACGAGTATCAATCACCAAAGAACTATTGGCCTTCAGAAATTCTGCGCTCCTGGCCGCCGCTCCCGATTTGAGGAGTTCGGGGTCAAGATCGGCCAGCGAATAGAGTTGCTCCCACTCATCCCACTGAGCGTCATTGGTGGAGATCTCCGAATATAAACTCTCAGGTACACGGTCTAGCGTTAGACAATAACGCGTTTCGACAGCGAATTTTTTCTTTAGCCATAATTTCTTCTGAAAGTTCTCCAGTTGCTCCAGCATTCGGATGATAGGCAAAGCACATTGTCGTAACGCACGGATTTTCGAAAGGTACTCTTCGGCTTTTGGAGCAGATTGGTCCTCGATGTCGTCGAGGTGCATCACCTCATTCTTGATATAGAAGTCCAGTTCGCGCCTCAAGAAGCCGCCAAGGTCCTTGTGAATGAAATAATCGAATTGGTACTTGGCGGTGTAACTGCGCAAGTGCTTTTGGAGGATCGTGCGGATCTGATTCTCTTTGCCTTTATGCGTAGGATCTTCCGCAAAAAGCAGTGCACGCCAACTGACCGGGAGATTATCAGCCAGGGTTTTCTCGGTGTCCTCATTTAGCTTCTTCTGGAGATCGCGCTCGCTTGGATGTTCATCATAACGAAAGCGGATCGCCAATGTGTCGCTGTCAATTTCCTCGAATGGCTTCTCCGCATCCAACGCGAAAGCTCGCATCAACTTGCCTGCGGGTTTGCGGTTGTCCTTTTCGGTGTCGCCATCGACGAGTTTGAAATGAATTGTTACTTCGTCGGGCTGTCCCCCGAAATCCAGTTGAGGAACAGGAAGCTCAGCCAGATGCATGTGGAAAGAGTAATCGCGCAACAGTTCAGAGGTCTTGATATAGTACTGATCCATGTTCGCCCATACCAGTTTGACCTCTTCACCGTTGTAGGGGATCACATATCTCTCACGTCCGTGAATAGTTGACCGTTGAAGGCCGAGAAAATCACCTTCCGAATAGTACCTTGAAAAAAATGTCAGAAGGTGTGAGTACACTTCATCAGCTAAGGCCTCCAAACTGGCGTTGCCCGCTGCCGATTTAGCCCGAAGTTCTTGAACTCGCGGCGACTGGGCCGGATCGAAGCCCGCTTCCCGTGCGGCAGTCTCTGCCTTTCTCAACTCATCTTCTAATTGCCCTGTCTGCAGGCTGGCATGGCTCTCGAGAGCATCGCGGACGGTGCGTTCGAGATACTGGTCGAGGAATTCCGTTATTTCTTTGTGTCGCTGGCGTAGGATACGGTAAATGCCAAAATCTAAGTCGGCTTTGTCTAGTTCGAATAGCTCGCGAAGCTTGACTTTGAGCTTCCCGAAATTAGCAGAGCCTGGGGTGACGGTCGTTTCAGCCATTCTTTCGTCTTTCCGGAACCTTGTGAGATTAACGCACTCCGCTGGAAAGCGACCAGCGCATCGAAAACAAACTCTGAGTTGTAACAGACTGCTCCAGTTTACGTCTAATAGCACCCACTAGATCGTCACGTTGCGCAAGAATGCGGTCTTCAACCTCGAAAATGTCCTGACGAAGTCTGCGCTTGCGCCGCTCCAGCTCGCCGATCTCATTTTGAAGCTTTGCCTGTTCAGCCAAGCTCGACGCCTTGCTTGCTTGATTGCGCAAGTCACGGACGAGCCGTTTTACATCTTTCAGGGCCTTCTCAGAGCTGGCGATTTGATCATCAGCCCAACCGTCAAGTTTCTTCAACTCCGCCTCGAAGAACTGAGAGTTGCGGGAGGATATATCCTTCAACAATACCTTCTGAGCAGATTTTGTGATTTCGGCGAGTGACGCAGGCAGCTCATTGAATGGCAACTGCTCCTTCACTTTTCCGGATAGCGAGAATAGGCGATGTGCCTGGGCATCATCGAGAGCCTCGCCAGAATCAGTCACAGCAGCAAACAGCAGATAGTCCTCCGCTTGGTCGAGCGATTCGACCGAACAAAGCGTCAAGTGTAACCATCCCGCTTGATTCAGCAGCGACTCAAGAATGGTGACTTTGCCCTCGTGGCCGGTGTAATCAAATTCTACTTGCTCGATTGGCAGAGTCCGGTCTTTAGCTTGCTGAATAATTGAATTCGCCAATGGATGGCCAAGCCGATATAGGTGTGCTTCGCCGGAACGTCGCGGAAGTTCGTATAACCCAAGCGGTATTTGCCCATTTGAATCAGGAAAAGGCGACGAATTCAACCGGAACGTGGAATCATTGATAAACTCCGCATGACTGCCGAGTTCGTGTCGAGACAGCTGCATCAGTAAACGCTCGTAACGGTTTAGGTAGGCTTTCGAATCCTGATCTCGAACTCTCAGCTTTTCTCGTACTTCATCGTCGAAGTTTTCCAAGAGTTGCTGACGGGTGCGGGTCATTGCCTCGTCGATCTCGAAGCTAAGCTCCAGTTGCAATGCATCAAACGCGGACTTGATCTCCTCGGGCTGTCGGCAGTTTTGGTAGATATCGGCTACACGCTTCTCGAAATCGACGCCAGAGCCTATCGCTCCTAGCACTTCGTCGCTTGCGCCGAATACGCCCTCGAAAAGTTGAAACTTCTCAGACAGCAATTGGAACACTCGCTGATCCGCTTCATTCTTCCGATTTAAGAAATTGACGACTACCACATCATGCTTTTGTCCGTAGCGGTGAGTTCGACCAATTCGCTGCTCAATGCGCTGAGGATTCCAGGGGAGATCGTAGTTAACTACAAGCGAACAGAACTGAAGATTGATACCTTCCGCGCCAGCTTCAGTGGCAATCATGATGCGGCCTTTGTCGCGGAAGTAATCCACCAGGGCCGATCGCATATCCGCAGTGCGCGAGCCGCTGACGCGATCCGTCCCCTGATGTTCGTTCAGCCAGTCCGCATAAATCTGTCTTGAACGTTCATCAGTATTGGAGCCATTAAAGAGCACAATGCCTTCTGAGAATAGACTATCGGCTAACACTCTCAGCAGGTAGTTCTGAGTTTTCCGAGACTCAGTAAAGATGATTGCCTTTTGCTCGGCGCCAAGTTCGGCGGCTTTGGCGAAAGCGATTCCAAGGGCCTTGAGCAAGGCTTTGCCCTTGGCGTTGGATTCAATTGAAGTGGCTAGTTGGCTAAATGATTCCAACTCAGCGATCTCGGCCTCAATCGCCTGACGGTCCGAGTCCGAAATCAATTCCTGAGATTCCTCTTCTGGCCACTCCTCAGCGGTCTCATCTAAAGCTTCATAATCTTCATTCAATTCTGCCCCGAGCGGTTCTTGGGGCTCTGCCTTCTGAAGCTTCTTTCTCAATCTCTTCGACACTGTGTCCAAAGCCCCCGCGATCGCGAACGACGACGAGGCAAGAAGCTTTCTCAGCACAAGTGTCATTAGAGAGCGCTGGCTGGCCGGCAGAGCTTGGAGGTTGTCCCGGCGCAGATAGTCCGAGACAAGATTGTAGAGTCTATCTTCACTCTCTTCAGGAGTGAATTCTTCCACCAGTGGAAACCGTCGCGTATAAGGAACGTATGCGGTGACCTGACGTCGCAGGGTTCGATGACAAATCGGTTTGAGTCGTTCTTTGAGAGTTTGAAAGACCTGGTCTTGGCTGAGGCTCGTAAACTGCTCGCGAAAACTCTTGAGATCCCCGAATGTGTGGTCGTCTATGAAACTCACCAAGCCAAACAGTTCAAGCAGCGAGTTTTGCAGGGGAGTTGCCGTCAGAAGCAGCTTGTGCCTTTGATCGAGCGCTTGTTTCAAGGTGTTGGCGATGATATTGGAAGGCTTGTAAACATTGCGGAGGCGGTGTGCCTCATCTATGACGACCAAATCCCAAGGCGTTGATTGAACCTCGGTCGCCTTGCTTCGCGCGAATTGATAAGAACAGATAACGAGGCTGTTCGGCATTTCGAAAGGTCGAAAGTTCCCGAGCTTTATCGCCTGGTTAAATGTTCGTGATTCCAGGATTGTGCAAGGTAAGAAGAATTTCTCAGTTATCTCCTGATGCCACTGCTTTCTCAGATTGGCAGGTGTGATGATCAAAATGCACCGCTTCCGCTCGGCCCATTTCTGGGAAATGAGAAGCCCCGCCTCGATTGTCTTTCCCAAGCCAACTTCATCTGCTAAAAGGGCACCTTTGGACAAGGGCGAGCGGAATGCGAAGAGTGCTGCGTCCACTTGGTGAGGATTAAGGTCGACTTGGGCGCTCGCAACTGCTCCGGCGAGTCTCTCCGGGCTGTCGGAGGCAAATCGTTTGCTGAGTTCGTACGCGTAGTACTTGGCGTGGTAAGGGGTCATCATTCGATATTATTGGGAGCACAACCTTTTCACGCCGCAGAATCGCCCGACCTCTGACGTAGAGTATTAGCGATTTAAGGAGAAAACAGATCGTCAACCAGAGTGGTTGATTATAGGGTTTTCTGCCAATTTTTGCGAAATATGGCGACGGCTGAGTTGGCTTGCCTTCAAATTCTCGTCTCAAAAGGCCTGACACCTCTCCATTGACCTTTAGGCAACCACGCGCTTGTCAGGCAGTGCCCTGCCTGGCAACTGCATTACCTATTGACAAACACCGACGGGGTGCCTTATAGTGCGCGATTATGAGTGATGAACCCAAATCTGGACAAATATCTCGCGTCTTGGAAGAGGCTGAATGGGCGCAGCGTCAGGAAGATTCAGCCCGCGCGCAGCTAATAGAAGCGGAGCGCACCCGGAAGTTTTGGGAGGAGCTTTCAAAGCATTTATCCGCTCAAAATCCAGCTAACGTCCTCCTCGTACTGCGAAGCAACGCCGACTACCTTCAGAAGCTCCGGGAAGCGGAAGCGCCGATCAATCGAATACTTAAGGATATTGAGTTAGGGTCAGAGACGGCTGCCGCTGGTGGAGCAAAGAGTTTTGGTAGGACATTTCCCGAAGCGATTCGTCAGGCGGGAATAGAACCAGACAAGAGTTCGCGGCATCCTCGCTACACGTTCAGGCAAGGCTTCATCCGTCTTGAAGTCAACGATAAAGCGTTCACTGCGAAATTAACACCGCGCGACGGAAACGAAATCCTAATAGGCATGGATGTTGGTCCTCTCGTCGAGAGGCTCGTCGCGGAAGAAGCGCGCATTTTTCGACGGCAGTTTCAACCTGAGCAACTCCTACGAAGCATCTACACGGCATATCTCGCCTCGACTAAGGCCGAGCGCCGCCCGGAAGGAGAAGAGGTTCCACTGCGAAGGGTTACCAACAGGCTTGCAAAGAATCTGAACCGCTTTGCTGCGGATGAATTCAATGTTGACTTATCGCAACTTGTGAAATCCGGGATGCTTTTGATCAACGGCCGCAGGATGCACCTCAACCACACCCGCCAGATCAGACAAGGCATGCTCTTGCATGGACTGGAGGAGGGTGGTTACGTCGGTTTCATCAGCTTCAAGAAGGAGGAACAACAGTGACGACAACTGATATTAGCCAAACAGTTGCGCAGGAGATCATCGAAAGCCTTCGATCTGGCATTCCGCCGAAACGGTTTGCATCTGCTTATTCCGCCGGTAACGAGGGCTTTCTAAAAGAGGTCCGCACGCGCCACCTCGACGGCCCTTCTACGCGGGGCAAGATTCGATTTATTAGCGGTTCATGGGGATCCGGCAAAACACACTTTCTTAGGTTGCTCCGCGAGGAGGCTTTCGACTCGAATTGCCTCGTTTCATCCGTGGATCTGACGGTGAGTGAGACCCCATTTAACAAGTTCGAAGAAGTCTTTTACCGCATCGTTGAAAAGATTGCGTCGCCGGAAATGTATCGCCGGGGGGAGTTAGAGAAACATGCGGCACCTTTCGAAGTAGTTCTCCGAGAGACTCTCTTTGACACGTGGGCGGAATCGTCGGCTGTAATTGCACAAGAGCGTTACCAGGAAGCTAAAGAAAAGCTGTTCGCGACGGACGGCATCGACATCGACTTCCGGAGGATGATCAGTCATTACTGGGAAACGTTCTTGCCACAAGGGGGTGATCCTGCTGCTTTGGAGGATGTGCGCGGCAAAATTCTCCAATGGTTCCAGGGCGAGGGCACTCTTGGATCCTACCGCTCTCAGTTTGGCGTCCAGAAGATCGTCAACAGATCTAATGCTCGCCTAATGCTTCAATCTCTGAGTCGCTTTGCTAAGCATGCCGGATATCGAGGGGTCGTAATCCTCCTTGACGAGGCCGAAATGTCGTACTCGGTTATGCGCAAGTCAAACTTGAAGCAGGCTCATAATAATCTTCTTCACTTGATTAACAGCATCGATGAGAGTGAGGGCTTATTCCTTGTCTATGCTGCTACCCCAGATTTTTTCATCGATGATCGCTACGGACTTACCACTTATGGCGCCCTTGCTCAGCGCATCGGTCGGCCTGAGGAACGCGCGCCGCGGGCTGTGGATAGGGTCTGGAACTTAGATGCTGTTGAGACTTCGCCGGAGGAATATTTTACGGCTTCAAGCAAGATCAGGCAGATATTTCTGGTAGCCAATCCGCAGGCCGAACCAAACTTCATTACCGACGCTTCTTTGAGGGAATTCGTCACCGAGATAGTGCGCGTCCATCCGGAATTCAGCCATGTAAGCACGTGGCGCGTGGTGGTTACTGCCACGATCGAGGCTCTCGACTCTTCGGAACGCGGTGAGGTGCCTGGTCCACCGGAGCAAGTGCACGACGACATCATGGACCGCCTACCGGAGAACTGATGGCCAAACATATCAGAGAACTTAGCGTTGGAACGGCTGAGGGTGTAGTGGAACAGTTGCGGTATGGCGTACCGCCGCCAGACTACGTCCGCCTCTTTACTGTTGGTCGAGAAAGCCAACTGCATGACCTCGAAAGCTCTCTTGCCACGCCCACTAACGACCACGGAAGTGCACTGCTTGTCAGAGCCAACTATGGCGGAGGCAAAAGTCATTTGCTTAAGGTCGTGAGAGAAATGGCTCTTGACGCAGGCTACGCAGTGAGTCTGGTCGTGGTTAATTCTCAGGAAGGAGTCCGGTTCAACAGGCTGGACACCATTCTAGGATCGATATGCCGTGAGATAGAGGTTGGCCACTCATGTAAGAAGGGAATAGGAAGGCTCTTCGATGCGTTTGCACTTGCCTCAGCAGCGAAGCTGGGGAAAGAAATCCGGGAAGTTCGGGAGCGTATATCCAGCAAAGGTCGTTGGGATCACTCGGAGCATCTTAAATCTCCTGCGGTCTATGTTGCGTTGCGCGCTTGGATTGCGAGTCAAGAGCCGGACCTTCATGAGCTGATTGAGGACTGGCTTTCGAATCTTGTGAACTTTCGCGGGCAAAGAAAGCTGCTGTACAACCGCCTTGTTTGCGACTTGCGCGGAAAGTTCCGAGATCCTCGCCAGGAGTGGCAGTTCTATGCTGACGAGGTTTTCCTGTTCCATACGGGCGGACATAGACAGGCGTGGGATGCGCTCGCGGATTTTGACTTGATCGCCAAGAGCAGTGGACTCAAAGGCCTCGTGCTCCTATTCGATGAATTCGAAGATGTCATACAAAACCTAAACCGTAGAGATTTGCAGCAAGCAGCTCTCATTAACCTCTTTCGCTTCTTCGCCGGCGATCGGTTCCCTGGAATGAGCTACTTTGCGGTAACCCCCGATTTTGCTGCTAAGTGCAAGAGGGAACTACTCAGTCGGGGAATCTATGAGTTCGACTACACAAGATTTGACGCGCTCCCCTCTTTCGAATTGGAACCTGTCTCGGAAAAGGAGTTCTTGGAACTCGCTAACCGAATCAGATCCGTTCATGGACTCGCCCATGGATGGGATTCTACGAACGCACTAAGTACTACTCAACTGACACAGTTGGTCAGGGCACTCTGGTCCATTGCATCTCCAGAGCGCGTGCGTCGAGCAATTCAAGGCGTTGTGCAAGCATTAGATGAAAGGTTTGAACAAGCGACATTGTCCATATGAGCAATCTATCCCAAAACATCGGTAGGGCATTTTACGGCAGCTTTCGAGAACTACGGGATGTTCAACGCGAGGCGACGACGCCGATTCTGGATGGGCTTGACGTGATCGTCCTGTCGGCGACTGGATCCGGCAAGACGGAAGCGGTGCTAGCACCGCTCGTAGACAGATACATAAGCCTAATGCGATCAGCACGCGGCTGCACAGTCTTGTACGTCAGTCCTACGCGAGCTCTGGCTAATGATTTGCTTCGACGAGTTGAGCTTCCGCTCGATCGATTGGGCCTATCAGTCGGGATACGCCATGGCGAGCGGAATGACCTTTCTCGGGCGTCGAAACCGAATATTCTTATCACTACACCCGAATCGTTAGATGTCATGCTTGTTTCGCACGAGCCATCCATTCTCGATGTAAGAGCCGTGGTGCTAGATGAAATCCATCTAACATACAACACTCAACGAGGTTTTCAGTTGGCGGTGCTCCTCAGACGCCTCGAAGCCGCCGCTGGTCGTTTGCTCCAAGTGATCGGACTCTCGGCAACAGTGGCTGACGCGGATAACATATGGCACTTCTTCCGACCCGCCAACCAACCTGTTGTAGTTCGTGCCGAGGGTGCTAAGCCATTGGATTACCGAATCGCCCACCTTCAGAACCATAGTGAACTAGCAGGTCTAATCGACGTTCTTGCTCAAGGAAGAGATGCCAAAATCCTGTTGTTTGCAAATTCTCGTCGCGAGTGCGACCGACTCGGTGCTGCCCTCCGGGATAACACCATACTGGGCGGTGATGTGTTCATACATCATTCGTCACTTGCTTGTGATGCGCGACTGGAGGTCGAAAAACGTTTTCAGCAAGCGCCGAAGGCTATTTGCATAGCGACTAGCACGCTGGAACTCGGTATTGACATAGGAGACATAGACCTTGTGATGTTATACGGGTCGCCGGGCGGTTGGGAGTCATTGCTTCAGCGAGTTGGCCGCGGCAATCGACGATCTGATAAGACCAACGTCGTTTGCCTCGTCTCACCGGAGCACGGAAATCCTTTCTTGGGTGCGCTTGGGTTCGAAGCTCTGCTCTCGCAAATCTCGGAGGGCCGCTTGGAACGGGAAAGCCCTTTGGAGGTCTATGGCGCGGCGATCCAGCAGGTATTGTCTACCCTGCTAGAGAGTAATGGATCCTACTATCGCATCGCCGATTTGGCATCCCTGTTCGCTCCATGGCCACACTTAGTAAGGATGACTATCGAGAGCATGCTTGCGGCCCTGACCCTCACCGGGCACGTGCGCCCTCATGGCTTTCAAAATAGGTGTGGTGCTGGGGATGAATTGCATCGACTTCGAGATCTATCGCTTATTTGGGGTAATTTCCCAACCCGCACCCGAGACGTCAAGCTGCTGTCGCGCGGCAGGGAATTGGGGGCGATACCTTCGATCAATCTGCTTCGACTCCGTCCAGGTATAATCATCAGCTTTGCTGGTCGTCAATGGCGTGTTAGCAAGCTTGGGCCACGGGCCGTGGATCTTGAGCGGACCACTGAAGGTTCGACTTTAGAGATCGGATATTCAGGATCGAAGGCGCCTCTGGATCCAGCGAATGTCGAAGAGATGCTGCGGCTGTTAGAAGCTGGCGTTAGCTTTCGCAAGATCACCATGGGAAGCGGGGATCAGTTCCGCGAAGTCGCCGGTCGCCTCCGACAATATGTCCGATGGGACCAGATACCAATGGTTCGAAATCCGGAGGGATACTATTACTTTACATTCGCGGGTAAGGTCCTAAATTCTGTAATTGCTCGTTGGGCACGGCTCGCCTCATTTGATGCCGGTGAGATTGCGCTACGTACTGAAGACCCGATCGATTTCTCACAGCTCCCTGCCGATCCTTACAAGTTGCACTCTGTTGCAAGTCAAGTCATGCAAGTACCTGAGAATCTAACGCTTTTCCAAGGGTTGTTGCCCGCTGACCTCATAGAACGCGAACTCGTTGATATCTGGCTCAAGACACCTGTATTTGCTAGGTCTTTGGAACGACTAAGCAGGGCGACAGTCGTTTTGGTTCCCATGTCACAGATCGCTGAACTCATGCCTAGTTAGGGAAGAGTAGTTAATGAACAAGCGCTTAACACAATCGGTTGAGAGCGGCGGTCATATGAAGTGAAGCGGAAGTCGAAGGGTGTAACACGCCGCCGACGCGAAGGGTTAGTTCACTGAACACGGTTGGTTCATATGTAATATGTACCTCTCTAAATCAGACTTTAAGATTGCCCGCACCTGCGGAACCAAGCTGTATTACCGCAAACTACACTATCCGTCCACGCAGAACGATGATCCTTATTTGGAGTTTCTCGCGGATGGGGGCTACATGGTGGAAGCAATCGCAAAACTGCTCTTTCCGGAGGGACGAGAGATCACTATAGCTCCCGGTCAAGAAGGGTTTGCGGCAACGATGGAAGCTTTGAATCGTAAAGAGGCCACGCTCTTCGAAGCGACGCTACTCCATGACCAGATGCTGGCTCGCGTGGACATCCTGGAAAAGAGAGGGAATAGCTTTCGACTCATCGAAGTCAAAGCCAAGAGTTTTGATTCTCAAGAGGACCTTCCAAGTCCTTTTAGGGGGAAGAAGGGGCGCATCTCAAAAAAATGGCGGCCTTATCTTGAAGACGTGGCATTTCAAAAGTACATCTTGAGCTGCCTTTTTCCTGGCGCACGAGTGACGACGTGTCTGTGCTTAGTGGACAAAAGCAAGACCTCGAATGTCGAAACAACATTCGAAAACTTTCATATTTCCCCTCGATCTTTGGATTTAGAAGGCGGCCCTTTCCAAAAGCCAAGAGTTTCGTTTACGGGTGATGTGGCTGCGTTGCGAAAGCAGCCATTTGTGCAAATCTGTGATGTGACGTCGGAGGTCGAAGAACTCCTGCCAATAATAAGAGAGGCTGCGGCAACTTTTACCGGTACTCTGGTTGGGAAAACGCCGATTCGAATCACACCCAAACTCGGAGTCGTATGCAAGAAGTGTGAATACCGCGTAGAAGGGTTTGAGCAAAACGGATTTCGAGAGTGTTGGGGAAAATTGGCAAACGCCTCGCCACACTTGCTCGACCTTTATCGAGTGGACCTGCTTGCTAAAGAGGTGATCGGCAACTTAATTGAGGAAGAGAAATGTAGCCTCATCGATATTTCTCCGAGTGACTTTAAGGGGATCTCTGGCGAACGCCAGGCAATCCAGCTTGAATCTACTCGGGCTAACAAGGAGTTCATAAATCCAGAGTTATCGAGAATTCTCGATTTGTGTAAATATCCGCTTCACTTTGTTGATTTTGAAGCATCTCGAACGGCAGTGCCCTACCATCTAGGAATGCGTCCTTACGAACAGGTCGCTTTTCAGTGGAGTTGCCATACTATTCCGGCGCCAGGGCAAAACCTCATCCATCGTGAATGGATCAATGTCGATGAAGCTTATCCCAACTTTGAGTTTGCGCGTTCGCTTAAGGAGGTCATCGCAAGAGAGGGCACAGTCTTTGTTTGGTCGTCTTTTGAAAAGTCAGCACTAACCGACGTGCGAGATCAATTGGTTCGATATGAAATAAAGGACCAACCTCTTTTCGACTGGCTCGGTTTCATGGTAGGTGATTCTAGTCCGATCATTGATCTATACCGCCTTGCTCTTGAGTATTACTTCCATCCCAACTTAGGAGGAAGTTTGTCTATTAAAGATGTTCTCCCGGCGGTCTGGTTTCAGAATGCCAGCCTCCGCCTTCATCCTTGGTTTTCTGAATACTTCATCGAAAAGGATGGGCGAATTCTTGGCCCGTATGAGACGCTCGAACGACTGCCATTCGGTGAGCTCGGTGCGGAAGAGGAGGGGGAGGCAGTCCACGAAGGTATGGGTGCTGTTCGCACTTATCAAGAGATGATGTACGGCCTACGAAGATCGGACCCGTCTTTTCGAAAGGCCATGAGGCAACTTCTCCTCAATTACTGCAAGTTAGATACGGCCGCAATGGTAATGATCTGGATGCACTGGTCGGGAGATGGAAGTAACCACGTAGGTGATTGAAACGCGAAGGTTCCAAGCCTAATGCGCAAAACCCGTTAGAGCGCGAGGACAGCTTCGGCTTGTTCCATTGTTTGCGCAATCTCCTGGGCGGGTGGGCCGCCGAGGGTGTTTTCATGGCCCGGGTTGTTTAGTGCCGGCGTTTCGCGGATCGTTTGTGCCAAAGGTTCTCTTTCGAATTGGCTACCCTGTGCGGGGAGCTGATCTCTCAATAGTGTTTCCTGTCGATCGTGGTGCTTGTCGAGTAGAGCGATCTGGTCATGGTTGTGTCCGTTGGGAGAGTGTCCTGCAACGGATGCGCTCATCTGTGTTTGCGCGAGCGACTGATCCATCAAGTGTGCGGAGGTGTGGAGCTGGTGGGAGAATTCCTGCGTATGCGCGTACTGCTGGTTAGCGTGTTCCAGGCCGAGCGAGAGCGAATCGAACAGGTTGCTGGCGATCTCGTTTATCTGGGCGAGGCCTTCCGATGTTTGGTCGAGTGAGATGTTGTTTGCCGCCGCGCTTTCTATGATCGCCTGTGTAATTCGTTCGACATGACCGTCGTGGCGTAATGGTTCCAGCAGGGTCTTGAAGCCTTCTTCTCGAACGGTGTCTTTCAGGTAATTATTGATTGCGGCGGCTGCTGGTCGCGAAAGCTCGCGGAATTTGGAGAGTTCATTTTCGACACGGATATCGGTGCGAGTGCTGGAAAGTTCGTGGGCTGTTTCGTCGATGGCGGTAAAGGATTGTTCAAACTTCGTTTCGAGTTTCTCGACGTTGCTGCGAAGGTCGTTATATTGTGCAGCTTCGCGGCCGGTAAGCTCGCTCAGGGTTTGTTGCTGGGCTGCCTCTCGTTCTTCGAGAGAGAGATAAATGGATTCTTGTTGGACGTCCTTCGCGTGGATGGTGGCGGCGTCATGCGCTTCGATAACGATGTCTTGTTGAATTGAGGTGAGCTGCTGCGTCTCTGCCTGTTCGACGAGTTGGGCTATGGTCGTAGTTCTTTCGTCTAACGATTGCAATAGTTGGGTTGCTTCGTGCGGCGGGTGGCTGTCAATAGGTAATTGGGCTTCAGCTCTGGCGGCTGCGAGTGTCTCGCGAAATTCATTTTCGTAAGCGGCTACAGCGCGTTCCTCTCGTATGGGTTGTTCCGCTCGCGTCACCTGGTCGTTTACAAAGCCCTCGAGTTTGGTTCTGGCGTTATTGAGTTGCAGTTCGACTGTTTGCGCCGCTGCGACTTTGTCCATCACTTGATCGGCTGCTTGTATGAGTTGTTCGTCGACTTCGCGTCCCGCGTGAGCATCTTTTAGTTCTTGTGGTTCAAAAGACTGCCAGGCGAGTTCGCGAGCCTGGTTGTGTGCGGACTGTCTGGTTTCCTCTGAAAGCAAATCTCTGATTGTCAGGTTTTGAATTTGTTCGCGTGAGAGTTCCGGAAGCGCTTTGGCGTCGAACATCTCCTGAGCGCGATCTGTGAGGATTGCACTTTCGGTTTCGTTTGTCGTAGCCACGTATCTTTCGGCTGCGGGCATCTGTTCTTTGTTCGCGATCGTGAGGTTGGGTATCGAAGCTTCGGTAACGCGGCCTTCATGTGAGTTAACCGCCTTCTGATCCTGATCGAGACGAATAAATGACCGCAAGTATTCGTTGCGGGCACTGGCGGCGTATTGGTTAAGTTGCGTTGCGCGTTCTATGTCCGTGGCGCTGAGGCTTTGTTGGACGATCGTATATTCGCGTTGGCTTTGTTGGGCGAGGGAATTCGGCGCTTGTGGATCGAGGGCGATATTCACAAGCTCTCTGACAAATTCTTTTTGTTCCTGCGGGGTTCGTTGTGTTCCCGACGCGGTGAGGTCAACGCGTGATAAGGCTTCCTGCGCTTTAGTTGTGCAGGTGGCGACGTGGTTGTCGAGTATGCGAAAGGCGGTGCGTGCTCGTTCCTGCAGTTGGGCGGTCTGCTCGATGTTTTGTTGCAGATCGCGGGCTTCGTAAAGGAGGCTGGCGGGAGCGTCCAGTAGTTGGCCTGGTTGTTTCAGAACCGGCATCTGGCGCCATGCTTCGCCCTGAGCTTTTTGTTGGAGAACTGCTGTCTCGGTTTGCGAGAGATGAGAAGCGTGTGCGCGATCCTGATGCGTGTAGCTGATGATTTGATGAATGGAGTTGGGAGAGATGGGATATTTCTCGGGAAGTTCGAGATTGAATTCCGTGACATCGTGGTTAATGGTCGCAGTCTGGATGTCGCCGGCGATCTTGATCATGTCTCCGATGGTTTGCTGGCGTTCATCGGGTGACTGTCTGAGATGTTCGGCGATTTGAGCCTGCCGTGGCTGATCGAAATTGTTAACGACGTGGCTGATGGTCCTGACTTCGAGGTCTGTAAGCTCGGGGACGATCGAAGAGGACTGGAGCGATTGCGTGGAGACGCCGTCGCGCAGGGCTTCGGCTTCGGCAATGGATCGAGCTTCAAGCAAGTCTGCGCGCGCATAATATTCCCGGTAGAAGCCGGTTTGTGACGGCGCCGGCAGGTTTTCAAGGACCGCTTCGGTTTGCGAAGAAGCGTTGATCGTCTTTTCCTGCGTCCGGCTCTGTGTATTTAACGCTTCGTACTTAGCAGCCAGAGCATGGTTATGGAGATAGTCTCTTTCGTATTGAGGGAGGCTGCGATGTTCCTTGTACAGATCGAAGCTGTTTTGCCGGGTGAGGGTTTCGGCGGGGTTCCGGAGACTCAGGTAAAAGTGGTTCAGCGCGGCTTTGGTGTGTCGCCCGTCGAGGTTTTCGAGCAGTCGCGCGAGCATGGGTGAGGGTTGCAGTTTTCCTTCGGCGAGTAGCTGGACGCGTTCTGCTTTTTCCTTTCCAAACACGGTCATGGAATAAAGGACTGCGCGCATCTGTTCGCGCTCGACGCGGCTGTCGGCCAGAGGCGTTGCGGTAAGGAAGAGTTCGCGCATTTCCGAAACAGAGAGTGCTTTCTTATCGGGGGCCGGCTTATTGGCTCGATCGGCCAAATGCGCTTGAAGCTGTTCGTGGAGTTGGTAGTTTTCCAGACGTATTTCGATTGCCGTTTCGGTTAACTCTTCGGGGCTGCGCGTGTCGGCGAGTCGCTGAGAGTAGTCGCGGAAAACGGGGTTGTGGGCCAGCTCCGCGGTCGCATGATCGTCCAGGCGGTAATCGACGTACTGGCTGATGAAACGAGCCAGCTCTTCTCGCTCTTCATCTCGCCCGGTTATTTCGAAAGGCGTGGTGAGGCTGGTCCAGGCTGAGGTTTGCAAGCGGCCGTCTTCGACGGCTGCGGTCAGGGCTTCGTACTCCGGAAGCGTAGCGACGGGAATGCGGACGCTGCCGTTACTTGTCAGGGAAACGTAAACGGGCGCTGGTTTCAGTTCGAGATCGATTTGCGGTGCGTCCTGCTGACCGAGTCGTGCGCGGGTGGTGTCGGCGATGGCCGAAAGGTTACCGAGTCCGGAAAGGTTTGGATGTAAAGCTGCTCTGGCTTCGGCCACGTTTGAGATCTCGCGGTCGGTTATTTGGGTAAAGTAGCTTCGGTAACTGGAGAGTTCGCGAGCATTCTCCGCGCGCGCGGCTTCGATTTCAGGACTGATTAGCGTCTGGGCAAGCGACGCCCGTTCCTCTTGTCGGTCGAATCGATTATTGGTGGAAATGTCCACAAATGATGATAAGGAATGTCTGGTGCCGGCGTTTGCGGATTGCTTGTCGAGTGAAGTCGTCTCAGGTTGCGTGAGATAGTCGAAGCGGACATTGTTGCCTCGCGTCAGCGCCTGTCGCTCTTCGAGATTTCGCTCGCGATCGTTCTGATCCAGGGTTTGTTTGAGGGTTTGGAATTCTTTGCTGGTGCGCACGTGATCGGCAAACTGTTCAGCGGCGTGAGCCAAGTGAATTGCGCAGCTTTCAGCGCTTGCGTATCCGCTGAGAAGAGTTTCCGTATTGACCGTGGCCGAGCCAACTCGCGATTGAATGTGGTCAAGTGTACGGGCAAGTTCTGCGCGAAGAGGTGTAAGCGCTTCGAGATGAGCGTTGATTTTGTGCCCTGCGCTTTCCAGGCTGTTGATGCGAGCTATTTGCGCTTGGGCGGGAGCTTGTTGGCCTGGGTGGGCGCCGAGCCAGGCGCTGCGCGCTTCTGTCTGTGAAGCGATGATCTTCTGGTATTCGCCTTTTTGCAGTTTTCCCGCTGACCGCAAGCGGTCGGGATTAAGGCGGTAGGTTTCTTTGGCCCATTGGATTGCTTCGCGGGTGAAGTATTTGATTTCGCGGCGATACTCGGCGGCGACGAGCAGTCGGAGTGAGGAAAGAGCATTTAGCTCTTCCTGGCGCGTAGGCGCTCTTGGATTGCTTTCAGCACTAGAATGAAAAACCTGGGCTAGGCGTTCTTCGAAGCGATTTGTCTCATGGGTGCGGGTTGCTTCGTATATAGGTGAAAGTATTTCCTTTCTACTGAGACCGTTTTCAATTTGGCTATCAATGCGTGGGAGGATTTCCTGAAACAGTTTTGCTTCGGTTTCGCTGGTCAATGTGTCGGGCACACGTGGAGGTAAAGCATCGAGATTGATGCGTTCAAAGGTTGCGTCGAGGCCACGGTTATCGGAGGACCGGCGTTCGGTGCCGAGGTGATCGCCTTCGGCGGCTGCGAATTCGAATTCGTCAAGCACACCCTGCTCGAACATATCGGCATAGATCTGATTTTCATCGCCAAGGGCGGTTTGATCGTGACTGTTGAAATCGTCTGGGGAGAATCCGGTAAGCTCGCCGATGCTGGCAAGTCCGTGAGAATTCGAGTGGAGTTCGTGGAGGTAAAGCAGGTGTGCGTTTTGTTCACGATTGCCTGGATCGATCTGGATTTGCTCTTCCGGCGCAGGTTCGCGTATTGCGGCCGCGCGGTTTTCCTCAGCCAGCTCGAGAGTGAATTGATGGATTTCTTCGGGCGTTGGCTCGGGAACCGGTTCCGGTAGTTGTTCGGCCCAGATAGCTGTCTGGTCGAGTACCTTGTCTATGACTGCGGCGCGATCTTCTTTGCTGCGATAGGCGCCGTTTTCGTCTTTGCGTATCTGGTCGTAGACGTGAGTAAAGATTGAAAGCCTGCCGTGCGAGTCAATCCACGGCCCGCAGGCTTTGTCGCCGAGTTCAAAGAGTCGTTGTCCTTTTTCGCGCGCTGCTTCGCCATCATCGATGAAGCCGCGGACGAAATCGATAGCGTGGGCTTCCGTGCCGATAGTTACTTTCGAGGCGTCTATTGGCCGCGCGTCCGGGTCCTTCGGGATTGAGAGGATGGAGTCGTTGATGGTGGCGCCGCGTTCGTAAGCTTCGCGGGCTAATTGGTCGGCGAGGTTAAGGCGCGCAGTATGTTCCCCTCGTGTCAGTCCTTCTTCGACGTTATAGAGTGCGCGGTAGTCATCAGACACGCTGTGAGCCAGCACATCCGAGTGTGCTTGTTCAGCTCGTAGTGAAAGTGCTGGCGATGAGTTGATCGTCTGGGTCGGAGCTACTTGGGGCTCGTGTTCCGGATTGGTAGCGGTCTGTTGAGGCTGTTGCTGGCGGTCGCGTTGGGCCAAGTGTTCGATGGCGCTTTTGACGACGTCGCCGTGACAAGGTTGCGGGTGGCAACTGCAGGCGAGGTTAATCTTTTCGCCGTTTGTGACTCTGTCTTTTATTTGTTGAAGTGCTTCGAATGCCGGTCCTTTGGCGGACTGGATTTGGGTCCACAGCCAGCGGCGGTATTCGGCTATCGCATCCAGGCGAGTTTCGACTTTGAACTGAGCAGTTGTGCCCGCTACGTGAGACCAGTTGTTGCCGAGTGGGGTGCCTCGTCCGATGTAGAGGTAAGAGCGATCGCGCGGTCCGTCGTAGGTATGCCGGTTGACGACCTGGAGGTTTTCCAGATCTTCAATCGGTGAGCGTGCGTTAACTCGTCCGTGTTTGCTCATCTCGGCACGTTTCGCTGGCGACGGCAGGCGTGAAACAAGCGACCTACCGGAGCGCCAACGTGAAAGGCAGAGCAAACCGTGTGCGCGAGAAAGCTGAGTAAGTATTTAAGGGTTTCTCATGGTTAGTGAGGGAAAGGCTCGTAGGGAAGCGGGCGGTTAAATAGAGGTCAGCATATTTCGAGGAAGGGTGTGGTCAAACGGCAACACTTCGGCGAGCTCAGGAGCGTTGCCGTCTGGTTTGGTCTCTTAGTTTGGTTTGTTAGCTTGGAGCTTGCGACGCTTGTCTTCCCGAGACTGAGCGTCTGGGTCCTCAATCCGCATGCTTACGCCGACGACCGTGCCCACTTCGACAGATTCGCCGGCGCCGGGAGCCTGGAAGAGGATGATTCCGGGCGCGCCTGGCTGATCCGAGCGCGTCATCATTACTTGCATGTTTAGCTTGGCGCCGCGAGCTTTAGCATCGGCCGTCTTCTGATCCAGTCCGACCAGTTGCGGGACTGTGGTTCGGGCTGGCCCCGGTTTCCTATTGCTTGCCACGATAGCGTTGATGGCTACCAGGCTTAACGGAATTACACCCAGCCAGATTACCAGGACGATGATGAGTATTTTCAGGAAGCGCTTCCGCTTTGGTTGGATGGCCATAGTTAGTCTCCTCGAAATCCATTTTCTTAGATTCGGTCCGAAGTCGCAAGTCGTTTTCAGCTTTCTTTTTTTCGTGATTTGGTAACAGTCGTGATTGGATTTACTGCTTTCGGCTAATGAAGGATGTCGAGATCGTGGTTGTCTTGAGCGGGGCTTGTCTGATCCGGTTGCGAGTTGGTAGCAGGTTCGAGTCGCTGATTTTTCGGCAGGCCTGGTGAAGTCGGCTGATGGCCGTCGATCGATAAAGGGAGCGGGTCATGGTCGCGCAATTGGTTTTTACCAAGATCGTTTTTCCTAAGATCCTCGGAAATCGTTCGCTGCCCGTTATCGTAAGCTTGCGGGGTGAAAACATGGTGGCTAAGTTCGGCATGGTTTATAAGCGATTCGATGCGTTGCCGTTCCTGCTGGTCAGGGTGTCGCACAGCGTAGATCTCGAGCTGCATTATTTGCTTGGTGGTGAATGTAGGCTCCGGCATCGTTTCGCCGACGGTGTGTATGTGTTCGCGATAAGAAGCGGCGATACCTTTTGTCAGTTCATGGCACTGGCGCGCGTTTGATAGTTCTTCCCGCAATTGAGCTGCTTCGGCATCGACGGCTTTGGTCACTTCCTGTCTTAGGTGGCGTTCTTCCTTTGTCTCGGCGATTCGATGTAGCAGCCATTTGATCGGGTGCCGTGGTTCATGGAAATCGGCAAGGCGTCCGGTCAGTTCGCGTCCATCGAGGTCCGTGACGATCACTGGCACGAAATCTCTATGCTCGTTAAAGGCTTCGACTTTTTTGCTCTTCTCGGTGACCATAATCTCGCTTACTACTTCGCGGCCGGCAGCTCTCGCGGACTGCTCGGTCAGAGGTGGTTGTTTATCCGGGCTTTGGCGGTCGTGGTATTGCGCTTCGAGGAGGCAAGCCTGTTGGAGCATGCTGCTGTCTGAAAGCGTCGACGCATGTTCTATCAGGTGGCTGATTTCGCCGCGGGTAAGTATCTTGTCGAGGCGCTCACCGCCGCGGGCTCGCTGGCTCTCCTGTTCGCGCCCGTAGATTTGGGTGAGCGTCTGGGTCAGCCGCACTGACTGATTGAGTGACGAGGCCAGTTCCTGTTTACGACCGTCAATTTTTGCGCGGACCACTTCGCGCACTTCCTTCAGACGTTCGGCGGCAGCCGCTGCCGCCCGTCGTTCGGAAGGGATCAGATGGATGGTTTTGATTTTCAGGGGGGAGCCGAAAAAGCGCGAGCGGTTCTGCTTTTCGGCAATGGTCCGATCGAGTTCCGCGAGCGAGTATTTTTCACCATCGATTTCCCATCGTGTCTGGTGTTTGTTTCGTTCGAACTGGTGGGCGCGTTCGTGCCGGGCTGCCTGTTCGGCGCGGCTCATGAGTAACTGTCCTTCGAGTCTGGCGATCTCCTTATCCATGCGGGTGGGTTTGTCGTGTTCGAGCGCCAGGGACTGCCTGATATTTTCGAGAGTTTTCACGCGCGGGGAGTTCTGACTGGCGATAGCCTGGTCCTGCAGTTTTGCCAACTCATCACGAGAAAGCAGCGGCACCGGCATCTGGCGACCCGTAGCTTTGTAGTGGGTTTGAATGGCGCGGACCTGGGCCTTGAGGCCGGCATGTTCAGCGCTGGCTTTTTCCAGCTCCCTGCCGATTTTCTTGACGGTCTTGGAAACAATGATCTGGTGGTCATGGATGGCTTTGTCGTGGTGGTGCAGATCGTGCTCGTAATGAATTTGTCTGGCCAGATGGCGCTGGTCCGGACCGGTAATGGCCTGCTCGCGAACGCTGCAGGCGGCGCGCGCGTCAGCTCGTCTATGGATGTCGAATTCCGATATCTGGCGAGTGCGGCCGTGGGTGGCGTCGAAGACACGAAAGCGGCGTTTATCTCCGTGATCATTTATCGACTGAAGTTCCGATTCGAGGCGCTCGACTTCGGCGCGGGCCAGCATGGAGCGGCCTAACGTGTCGCGGTCTTTTTGGACGCGGTCGAGCGAATTGGATCCGCGTGGTTCCGAGTCAAGCGCATTAGGCTCAAAGACGGTTTCCGGCTCTTCCGGTAACGGTCCGAAGCTGGTATCCGGAGCTGTGTGATCCATGCTTGGAGAGGTCGGTCCTATTAGTCCAGTAGGCAGTTCAGTCGGCTGGGTGAGTTGGTGTTGTTCGGAAATTTCGGCAGATGATTCGAGCGTGTTGGTGGGATCAGGAGACTCGGACCGTTCGATATTAGAGGCGGTCGTTTCGATTGTGTGATCGGGTTCGGAAATGGCCGTAAGATTTAGTTCGGCGATTTCCGGTTGCTGTTCGGATCGGGTTCTTGATTGGCTGGCTTCAGGGTGAATCTCATGTCCACGTTGTCGCTGCGCCTCCCGCGTTAATTCGATCCCGCGATTGACTGATTCGGCTATCAATCCTTCCTTAAATTCCTTCCCACCTTCGGGCGTTTTTTCATTGTGAGGAAGCAGTGTTCTGGGCAAGTGATCGATATGCTTCGGTTCGTATGTGCTGCGGTCAATTCCCTGGCGGCTTATGGCCAGGTGCGCGTGCGGGTTATCGGTGTTGAGATGAATGCCGGCGACGAAGCGGAGTTCATAAACATCGACTTCTTTTTCAATCTCGCTCGCGGTATCACGAATAATATCTTTGAATGCCTGGATACGTTCTTCATGGGTGTCGCCGAGCTGCTCAAACGACTCCAACTCAAGGGAGATTACCAGGTGAATGACGTCCTCTTTTTCCGGGAGCCAGCCTTTGCCTTGTGCCAGGATCTCGTCGGCCTGCTGGAAACTTAACCCGTCTCTCTCTGCGGAGAAGAGTGGCCGGGGTTCCTTGTCTTTGAGGTGTTCTTTTTCTGGGTCTCGTTTTGATTCGGCAATATAGCGGGTGACGCTGCTTGCGCCCGTGGAAGAGCTTGAGGGTTTGATGGCGACTATGGTTCTTCCCATCGGAAGTCAGGTTACCGGTTTTGGTTTTGAAGAGCGCGCGGACGCCGGTCCCCTGACGTTGGTCACTGGTATCAAGGACCATGCCGCAGCAGCATTGTTTAGTTCCTTTTTAACCTTCTCCTGGCGGGCTTATGAGGACCATTTGAATCGGTTGAGGTGACTGAAATTGTTCGTCCATACGTTCAGCCATTTGCAGTCCTTCCACACGCGCGTCGCGCCGTTGCCT
>Ga0070698_100000456_pt1 | contig 43335 bp, 42 predicted proteins | sample KBSK1502metaG_FD_65477 | JGI IMG/M metagenome (GOLD analysis project Ga0070698, IMG submission 65477) | Corn, switchgrass and miscanthus rhizosphere microbial communities from Kellogg Biological Station, Michigan, USA - KBS K1-50-2 metaG | ecosystem: Host-associated > Plants > Roots >...
CCATCGCTGAAAAGTTAAGCCAGTTTCTTAGGAAACGACGTGCGTCGCCAGCAATTGAATGGGGCACCAAATCTGACGCTGACCGGCTTGGCGTCGGACATCGCACACGCTATTGGGCTCATGCCTGGGTGCGGGAACGCATGTCTCGCCTTCCGCTACATCAAATTCGGTGGTTGACGTAGGTTCAGGAACCTCGAACCCGCTGCTTGATTGGTACAGGCCAAAGGTAAAACACGCCTATCTTCTTGACCTTTCACAGCCATCGCGGGGAGACAACTGGGAACTCATAAACACTGCGACCTCGAACGCCCTCTTCCTTTTCGTGATGAGTTTGTGGATTTAATTACTACTGTCAGCAGCATTGAGCATCTTTCCGCCCCTGGTCAATTGCTGTTCATGTCTGAAGCTGAGCGAATCCTCAAACCGAATGGGCGCCTGATAATGACGCTCAGCTACATCTGTTCCCTGACCCCGGATACCCGCGCCCTTATCGCCAGAGACCCAGTATTCGAGGCCACAGGCTGCTCGCTAAAGGCTAAAGTAAATTTGAAGCAGATGTTTGACCGTACCCCTTTGCTGGCCGATGGCATTCGCGCTGATTGCTTTCCCGGCTTCGCAGGGTTTTCGGAGGAATGGCTACTGCACCAGCCTGACATCATTTTTGATTATGTGGGGAGCTACGGGAATGTTCGCTGCCTGCCGGAAGTGGATGCCCTTCGCCTTCCTTGGGCCGAGATTGCTTTGCATCTTACAAAAGCTCACTGAATCAAGTCAGATTAACGCTCTGCATTCCCAACTTCTGATTAATTAATCGAGCTACCAGCGGTTTGAGCTTCTCGTTAGTTTTCTGCAATACAAAATCCTGATCCGACCAGTCCAGCTTGAAGCTCGTAGCAAGCGCTGAAATCCAGATTTGACGCACCGGTGCATTGGGAGAAATTACGAATCTACCGCCGTCATCGAAGGAGACGTGCAGCGCGCCCGCTTGGTCTTCTACTTCGAAATCTGCGGACTCTTCTGCCGTGATCAGGGCCTGTTTGAGGGAAGTCAAGGCCTGGTCGGATCGTTTCCGAAACTCGTTCTCATCCATCATGCTGAGATTATAAACAAGCTGTCAGGTCTCAACTGTCACCCGACTTTTTTATCCCATTGATTGTATGTACCGCGGTTGCTGGTGAAACGAGGATTTTAGCTGTTACCAGATCGGCATATTCCGCTTCTTGCTTTGTTCTCGAACCCAGAGTAACCAAGGGTCGTCGATTGAGTGAAGTTGTTCGTTTACCGGCCCAAGCCCGTACCAGTTGAGGGTAAAGTCCCCGGACGGTTTCTTCTTAAGTATCAACAGAAATTGTCCACCCTCGCGATAGGTATTGGCGTAACAACTACCGTGCCGGCCATTCGGACGCACAAACCGATATGGGGGCACGTGATCGTTGAAGTCGTCCCAATCGCTGAGATACCCTGGCAAGATCAACAGGGACGGCATCGGTCCCCGAATGATTTCGAGCACCTCGAACCGGACCGTCGTGTCAGGCTCTCCATCAGTCCAAACCGGGAAAAATCTTCGGGGAGGTTTGACATATTCCACCGCTGCGGCTCGCACGATGGCGTCCGCGTGGTTGACCATGTCCACGCTGGATACTGCATCGCGGCGCGAACACGCATACCCATCGACGGATGCAAGGAACAAAGCGACGAACGCGATCACCGGGGATCTGGCTTTGACGACGGCCATCTTTACATTTCCAACTTATCAGATGTTATTTCAGCAAATACTCCTTCACAAACATGACGGTCGCATAGAATTGGTAGTCGCGATTTTTCTTTTTGCGAAAGCCATGACCTTCGTCCTTGGCCATGAGCCACCAGACTGGAGCGCCATTCTGACGGACGATTTTCACCATCTGTTCCGACTCGCTGGCGGGAACTCGCGGATCATTTTTCCCCGCGATGACGAACAAAGGCTTGGTGATATTTTTCGCTTTGTTGAAAGGCGCGGTGCGTTCGAGGAACTCACGCATTTTGGGATTACGCTCGTCGCCATATTCCACTCGACGCAAATCCTGCCGATATCCGGACGTGTGTTCGAGGAACGTGACCAGGTTGGACGGACCCACCACGTCCACCGAGCAGCAAATGCGATCGTTGTAATTGGTGGCGACGGCCAGGGTCATGAATCCGCCATAGCTTCCACCGGTAATCAGAACGCGGCTTGAATCAAGGTCTGGCTGAGTGGGAATCCAGTCAAGCAGGGAATTGATGTCCTTGTAAGAACCTTCGCGCAGGAAGCCGTTGTCGAGGGCCAGGAAGGTTTTGCCATATCCGGTTGACCCGCGCACGTTGGAAAATATCAGCGCGATGCCGAGTTCATTCAAGTAATAGTTATCGCGCCCCAGGAAATCAGGACGGTACTGGCCTTCCGGCCCGCCATGGATATCGATGATGACCGGCCGCTTGCCAGTAAATTTCGCCGGCGGACGATAAAGAAAACCGCTGATGCTGCGTCCATCCCACGATTTCCAGTGAATCAGTTCGGGCTCGGAAAAATTGGCAGTGTTCAGTCCGCCAGTTTCGCTGTAAGTCCAGCGCTCCACTTTGCCGGACTGCACGTCGAGCGAATAAACGTCCGAGGTGGAACGTGCCGAAGTAATCTCAAAAGCAAGGTCATGATTGTTTTTGTGCCAGCGTACTGCGGAGACGATGCCCTTCGGCAGATCGGGCACCGGCTTCTCTTTGCCGGTTTTCGTATCGAGAAGATGGAGTATTCCGAAGCCGTCTTCGTTGGTAACGAAGGCGATCAGGTTGCCGTCATAGGAGAGCGCGAGCTCGTCCACGTCCCAGGGAATGTTGCTGGTGAGATAAGAGTGCGCCTTTGAAGCCAGGTCAATGTAGGCCAGACGATGAAATTCGGAATCCTTGTCGGTGGTGACATAGATACCCTTGCCATCTTTGCTGAAGCGGCCTCCCTGGTAGGAAATCTTCGTGGCGCCGCCTTTGGGAGTGAGTAGAGTTTCTTCTCCGCTGGCGGCATCGACGATCCAGAGATAAGACTCGTTGGCTGAAATTTCCTCCAGCACGAGGATTCTACCGTTGTCGGGCGACCAATCGAGCGCCTGCCAGCCACCGCCTTGCAATTGCGCCAGCAGGTGATCGCTTTTCGCATCCGCCGGGTCTGTTACATAGAGATCGACATCGTTGCCGGTGCGACGCGTAGATCCGTAGACCAGTTTGTCGCCAGCGTATGACCAGACTGGATCGGTGTTGCGCGATTTGCCGTCGGTGAGGAGAGCGACATCTCCGTTGGCTTTGTCATAACGATAAATCTGAAAAAACTCGCCGCCACCCACGTCCTTGGCAAACACAAAAGAATCATTCTTCACCGGCGAGTATTCCGCCCGATTTACTGAATCGGGGTAGAACGTCAGTTGGATGCGCGCTCCGCCGGGCATTTTGACCAAATGAATCTGAACCGTGTCCGCGAACCGGGTGGAGATGAGCAGTTCCCGATTGATCGGATCCCAACTCTGCAGGCTGGCGCCGCGAAAATTTGTATAACGCCCTACCGTCTCAGCCAGCGACGCTGGAATCGGAGGAACTCCTTCGACAACCAGATTTTCGTTGGGACTAATGACTTCATTTTGTGCGAAGGCTGCAGCGGCGAGAAAGAACAGGACTACGGTCGAGCGCAGGAACACCTTCATCAGCAAGCCCCCTGACAATTCACAACGGCGAGGAACAATGTGGCTCGGGCCAACGATCAACGACGAACGGCCAACGACTAGCTTTGGAGCTTGTCGATCTTCGCGGCCATGATGAAATCGCTCTCGGTCAAGCCATCAATCTTGTGGGTCCAGATTGTGATGTCTACTTTTCCCCAGGTTAGAAAAATGTCGGGATGATGCCCCTGCTCTTCGGCCACTGCCCCGACGCGATTCACAAAATCCAGCGCCTGCTTGAAATCGGGGAAAGTGTAGGTGCGAGTCACGTGATGTTCGTTCACGACTTTCCAGTGCGCCCATTCAGGAATCTGTTTGTGAATCGCTGCGAGTTCCTTCCCTTTGAGCGGAGGCACACCTCCGCGACAGGCAACACATGTCTTGCTGGCCAGGTCGGACATCGTCAGCCTCACTCGTCAGAAGGGAATATCTTCGTCGCTGATTGGTGTCGAACCGGCTGGTTCCGGCTCGGGTGCACGTTGGTCAAAACCACCGCCAGCGGCTGCGCCGCGGGAACGTCCGCCGGAGTCGTCGCCGCCACCACCCTCGCCGCGTCCACCGAGTAGAACCAGATCCTGGGCCACGACTTCAGTCATGTACTTTTTTTGATTGGTTTGCTTGTCGTCCCAGGAGCGGGTCTGCAGGCGTCCCTCGATGTAAACCTTGCTGCCCTTCTTGAGGTATTCGCCCGCGATCTCCGCCAGCCGTTGCCATACCACGACGTTGTGCCACTCCGTGCGGTCCTGCCACTCGCCGCCTTTGTCTTTGAAGCGTTCGTTGGTTGCGAGCGTAAGTTTTGCTACCGGGGTGCCGCTCGGGGTGTACTTCACCTCAGGATCTTTACCGAGATTTCCAATAAGAATGACTTTATTAACGCTCTTTGGCATGAGTGCTGCTCCTTCTGCCCCTTGTAGTGCTGAATTTGACCATGGGCCGGAAACTCGAGACATGAATACGAAAATTTAGGGGCTGGATGCTCAATATATCAGAACTGGGGGTCGGGTTGCGGTGATGCGATATAATCTGCCCATGCCTGCCGAACCCGCTACGGGAGCCGTTGGGAGTGTTCCCGACGAGCTCAAGCACGAACCGAAATCCAAAGGCCTTACCACCCCGCGCAAGAAGAAACCAAAAGAGTTGGCGGTTATCACGGAGTGCTGTACCGGCTGCGCGGGATCACCTGCCTGTGTGGAATACTGTCCCGTCGAGGACTGCATGTTCTGGGTGCCTGACGAGGATAGTCCGCCGTTTGGCCGGATCCAGGTGGACCCCATTCTCTGCATCGGCTGTAAGAAATGCCTTAGTAAGGGTCCGGATGGCTGCTTTATGGATGGTTGCCCATGGGATGCGATTGTGATGGTGGATACGGCTGAGGTGGAAAAAGAAGTTGGAGTCATGCCTTTTTAAAGCAGTGGCTAGTGGCTAGTTTCTAGTTTCCGGTTTCTAGTGTCCAGTACAAATCCTTCCTCGGTGATTCTAATAGCTAAGTTGTTGATTCTAGATTCAGCGGCTTTTATGTGCAAAAGCGGCTGCAAGAACTCGCGTAGGATGCCCTTTAAATGCGGCCGGAGGCACGCAGGCGGGCATCGCAGGTCCCAGCCAATCTTTCCATGTCCGGAGCGTTTAGCCGAACTCAGATGGCGACCTCGTCGACTGTTATCTTTAAGATATACCTGATGACTCCGACGGGCCACTGATAACTGGCCACTAGCCACTATTTCCTCTCTCTTATCGCTTTCTCGGTCAGCAGCGCCTGCTGTCGCACATGGTCCGGAATATCGGGCAATTCCCGCTCATAGGGAAGGATTGCGGGAAGATCATCTAATCTTCCAACAAGATAGAGGGCGCGCAGCGCTTCCCACACTTGTTCGGTACTGGGATCGAGGGTTGCGATTTCATCACCGGCGGTGACAGGCTGTCCGGTTTTCGCGAACAAATTTCGCAGCCGACCGGCGATGGGTGAACGGATTTCTATGGTCTGCCCGTTTTGTTCCAGCTTGGCGACGACCCCACCTTGATGAATCGCGGTACCCACTGTACTCGTATCGATCACTTTCCCGGACTGTGGCGCCCTGACTTCCGCTGGTTGAAGAAGCGCGAGGATCTGAGGTCTTCCAGTCGCGTCGCCAAAACGCACCAACGAGAGCGCTGCATTCCCACGCACCAGGGGAGATGGATCGTTCAACATTTTCAACAAAGTTTCGTGAAAACCTGCGCCAGATGTGTCCTGGCCCATCACCCAGGCGTCGGTGTTGCGGACTTCCTCTACGGGATATGACGCCAATCGGACCACTTCGGGGTACAAACGCGTAACACTCGTATCGTGTTTCGCCAGGCGCTCACCGATTTGCACCAGCGCGTGCTGGATGTGGCGAGGCTTCTTATCATCGCGGAGATACTCACTCAGTTGCTTGTCTGAGAGTTGGCGTCCGAACCATGTATTCCACCAGAACAGGAAAGGCATCAGCACGATCAGCCACGCCGTGAGAAAAAACAAAAGGCGATTGCGCGTGGACATGCGGCGGTGAGGCTTAGCTGGTGGTTCCGTCAAGGGAACACTGCTCGACGCTTCGGTGCTAGGAATGGGCTGGCCTGACATGTGAGGTCGATATCTTGACTATAGCAAAATCTCAGTCCACCACATCCGCGTCCATCACGCGTTCCTGCTCCAGGTAGTGAGAGACAGCGTACTGGGCCAGAAGCGCCGTCTGCACATGGATTTCGGCGCCGATCCATTCTCCTTTTCCGTGAGGAGCGTTGAGGGGATGGTTGCAGCGGCCTCCGCTGCCAAACTGCGGGCCGAAATCGGCGCTTTGGATTTCGTCATACTGTTTCAGTTCGCACCACACCTCGTCCCCCACCGTACCGGAAACGTCGATTTTCAATTTCACGATCGGCATACGCTAGGCGGCAAACAAATGATAGAGCATGAAATAAATCACCACGCCGGTGACGGAGACGTACAGCCACAGAGGATACGTCCAGCGCGCGATTGCGGCATGGCGGTCGAAGCGTTCACGCAAGGCTCGGATCAAAGTAATGATCACCAGCGGCACGATCGTGATGGCCAGCAATGTGTGAGAGGTCAGAATCGTGTAGTAAACATAACGCCAGAAGCCGTGTCCGGGGAAGCGGACTGATCCCACGTGGTAGTGATAGTACAAGTAAGAAGTCAGGAACAGGCTCGACGTGACCACCGCAGAAATCATGACCGCGCGATGAGCCGCCATGCGTCCGCGCTTGATGAAGCTGTGTCCAACTAGCAGCAGCACGGCGCTGCTTCCGTTCAGCGTCGCATTGATCACCGGGAAGATTGCGTACTGGGATGGGTCGGACATCATGCGGCGGGCCTGGTGGTGCGCCGGTTCACCATGACAAAGGCGAGTCCGAACATGAAGCCGGAAAACAAAATCAGGGTGGCCAGTGAGGAAAACAACGGAAACACTTCTGGTGGGCCCGGATAGAGCAAGGTGCGCAGGGCTTCCACTCCGTAAGTCAAAGGATTAAGTCGCATCAGGATGCGGATCCAGCCCGACGCTCCCGCCAAAGGAAACAATGCCCCCGACAGCAGCCATAGCGGAATCAGGAACAGATTAATGATGGCGTGAAAGGCCTGTGTGGAATCCATTGGCCAGGCGATGGCGAATCCGAGAGCGGTCAAGGCGAATGAAACCAGGAAGACCGTCAGCACGACCAGCAGGAATTGCGTGAAGCTTAAATGGATACCTAGAAATGGTCCGAGCGCCAGGAAGATCAGGCCTTGAATAGTCGCCAGCGTAGTTCCGCCCAAAACTTTTCCTAACACAATCGCGGAACGCGGTACGGGTGCTACCAGCACCGACAATAGAAAACCTTCTTTGCGATCTTCAATCACTGACATCATGGTGAAGATGGAAGTGAACAGCACGATCATGATCAGCGCGCCGGGGTAGAAATAATCCAGATAGTGTTGCTGTCCGGGCGACTCGCCTGAGCGGAACGATGTGCCGAAACCGGAGCCGATGACCAACCAGAACACCAGCGGTGAAGCAATGACGCCAATGACGCGAGTCCGTTGGCGGTAAAAGCGGACGATTTCGCGCCACCAGAGTGTGAATGCAGGCAGCAACAGTTCATTCGAGAGCGAAACGGATTGGGCCGGCAATGTTGCGCTTTGGGTGGCCATATTGTAGCGCCGGCGTCCCGCCGGCTTTTGTTGCTCTCAGCTTTATATACGTTACCGTCGGAGGGCCGGCGGGACGCCGGCGCTACGAGGCATTAAGTTCCTTCCGTCCAGAATTTGTGGCCGGTGCGATGGATAAAAACGTCTTCCAGTGTCGGCTTGCTGACCGAGATAGCTTCGATTTCGCCAGGAAAAGTTTCTACCACGTCAGTAATAAAGCGATGACCGTTCTCACGTTCGAGGCGAACCTGACCATCGAGCACTTGCGCATCCACCTCGAAGCGCGAGCGAATCTTCTCGGCAAGCGCTTCTGGGTCTCGTGTGTCAAGCAGAATCACATCTCCGCCAATTTCGTGTTTTAGTTCCGCAGGAGTGCCGAGAGCCACCAGCTTGCCTTCATTCAGGATAGCCAGACGATCGCAATGCTCAGCTTCTTCCATGAGATGAGTGGTCACGATCACGGTGACTTTTTCTTCATCCCGCAAGATTTGCAGGTATTGCCAGAGATCGCGGCGAGCTCCAGGATCCAGTCCGGTGGTCGGTTCATCCAGAAGCAAGACCGACGGGTGATGGAGTAGTCCCTTGGCCAATTCCAGACGACGCTGCATCCCGCCGGAAAACGTTTCTGCTTTCTCACGGGCACGATCGGCCAGGCCAACTCGCGCCAGCATTTCTTTTATGCGCGATTTCAGTGCACCTCCATGCAATCCATAAAGATGTCCCTGATGACGCAGGTTCTCGGCTGCCGTGAGCTTGACGTCGATACTTTGCGCCTGGAAGACGACTCCAATGTGGCGTCTTAAATTATTTGGATCTCGGGCGGCATCGAACCCCAGGATGAGGGCGCGACCGGCAACCGGGATCATCAACGTGGATAAAATGCGAAACAGAGTTGTCTTGCCGCTGCCGTTTGGTCCCAACAGTCCGAACAACTCGGCTGGGCGCACGTCAAAAGAAACGCCATTCAAAGCGGTGCGATCCCCGTAGCGATGCACGAGATCCTGAACCGAGATTACGGAAGAGGTGGCGACAGCTATCTCGAGGTCGGAGCCAGCAACGGCGTATGCGGACATATTGGGAACCACAGACTATTCTACGATGAGACGGTGTTGAGCATCATCAGAGCAAACAAGAGAGGCAAGTAAATGACTGTAGCCTGCAAAAGCTGGCGCGCCCGTTGCTTGGACCTCGCGGTGTTCGGAGCCATCTTGAATGTTGCCAGGCGGAACCCGAAATAAAGGAGTCCCAAACTCATCAGTAGCGCGCCCACAAAATAAATTTTGCCTGCCATGCCAAGAAACGCGGGAAGCAAGCTAATCGGAATCAAGCCAATCGAGTAGAGCAGAATTTGTCGCGCCGTGGACCTGCCATCCTGTTCCACTACCGGCAACATGCGGACACCGCCGCTCTCGTAGTCTTCACGGTACAGCCATCCGATGGAGAAGAAGTGCGGGAACTGCCAGAAGAAGACAATGGCGAACATTACCAGTGCGCCCCATTCTAATCGCCCGCGCGCGGCTGTCCAACCCAGAACACCGGGCATCGCCCCCGGGAACGCTCCAATAAATGTGCAGATGGGATGAACTTTTTTCAACGGCGTATACGCTGCGAGATAAACCGCGGCGGTAGCCAGCGACAGCCATCCGGTCAGAGGATTCAGCATCCATCCAAGATAGAGCGCTCCGGCAATGCTCATCGCCGCGCCTGCAATCATGGCATGCAAAAGACTCATGCGACCGGCGGGCAATGGGCGTTGAGCGGTGCGACGCATGCGGCCATCCGTTTCGCGCTCCATTACTTCGTTGAGCGCCGCCGTTCCAGCGGACACCAAGGCAATTCCCACCAGCGTATGGAACAGACCCCATGAAAACGAAGAAACTCCGGACTTCTGCGCTCCAAAGTAAAACCCGCACCATGCAGTCATCACGATCAGCGATGTAACGCGCAGCTTGGCCAGTTCAGCATAATCGCGCGCTCGCGTCATGGCGCCATTACGCGGCACCACCAAGGGCTGTATCGCAGTGCTCATGCGGCTACCGGCTTTCGTTCTCTATCTGGGATGCGTTCTTGGAAGGCGACGGGTACATGCCTCCAAACTTGAATACTGAGAATAACAGCCGTGGCCAGCAGCAAGGCTCCAACTGCAACGTGCGCTACAGTGGAAATTACCATGGGCAATTCAGGCTGGATCGCGTCGTGACCCCAGGCTACACGAGTTTGAAAGGCCAGGAAACCGAGGCCGAGTTGCGCGATCATGAGCGAAAGCATGGTAATTGCGGGACGACGAACGGCTTCGATCCTGGAATATTGCGTCAGGGCGCGGATTGCGGTCCAGGACAGCACCACGGCGACGACCGCCGCATTCAAGACGTGCGGCCACCAACTCATCCCTTTGTGGCGGAACATCGCACCCAAAAAAAGTTGAACGTAGAGCACAAAAATAGATAGCAGAGTCAGTGTGATTAAACTAGGACGCCGGGTGTCGAAGTCAACCTGAGGCACTTCTTCCACCCATTTGCGGCCAGTAAAAAGCGCGATCGCAACCGCGATACAAAAAAAGGTCTGCGCCAGTGAGGCATGAGCAGACGAGATAGCCGGTGGAAGAAAGAAGAGCACGCTGATTCCGCCCAGAATGCCTTGTGCGACCACGGTGCCCAGAGCTGCAACTCCCAGAATTCTTATCCAGCGGCGGCGATCGGATCGCCATGTCCAGATTGCGAGAACAATGGTGAGCAGACCTACAAATTCCGCCACCATGCGATGGCTGTGCTCGAATCGAACGCCGCCTACCATGTGCGGCATCTTGTAGAGAGAACCGAAAGAAGTCGGCCAATCGGGAACGGAGAGACCCGCATCGTTGCTGGTGACCAAGGCTCCGGCAATGATGAGCACAAACGTGGCCGCAGCCGTGAATACAGCGAAACGGTGCAGCGCACGATTGTACCGTGTGGGAACGGACTTCAGAGGCGGCTCCCTTGGGTCTATTGAGGACAATGATTCGCTTGAAAAATCTGGTCGCGAGGACGGGCTTGAGACCCGTCCTCACTCAGATTGCAGTATTCGCAACGCGGTCATTCTATCAAAGCTTCTATTGCTTGAAACCCTGATCGACAGTCTTGCTGTCCTTGGCCGCGAGCGTAACTTTCTGGTCCTGTTCGCCCAGCTTCTCATGCACGAAAGCCAGAGTGTAATCCCCGGACGGCAGTCCCTTGATCTCATACTTCCCGTCCGCGCCAGTGACAGCGTAGAAGGGAGTTTTGGAGACGTTGATGAACATTTTCATCCACGGATGCTGGTTGCACTTCACCGGCAACATGATCTCTTCGCGAGCGAAGGTCTTCTCCAGGGGAGCAGCGTTGGGCGGTTGAGACTCGTTCCACTCACGGTTATCTTTCGGTGTGGGATGAATATTGTGAGTGGTGGGATCGCTGTTCTTGATTTCAATGGTCTGGCCCGCCATTACGCCGACCACGTGCGGATGATAACGGCAGCCATTCTGGTCGAGAGTGACTTTGTCGCTGGGAACATCGAAGGTGCGATCTCCCAAGCCATCCTTCACGTAGACGAAAACGTTCGCCAGTTTGCCGCTGTCCACGACAATGGTCTCGGCCTGATTGGTGCCCTTGCAGGCCGCGTCTTGACTCATATCAATCTTGGCGGGTTTGGGAGCAGCGCCACCGAATGTGACGGTGCCGCTTACCTTGGCTGCTGTACTCTGATCAATCGGAGCAGAGGTTTGCGAAGGTTTCGATCCGGAAGTGGGAGAGGTGCCCTGCTCTTCATTGGTATTTTCTTTCTTGTTGCATCCGGCCAGCAGTAACAACCCAAGAAGGCAGAGTCCGAGTATTGCTACCCAGGTCTTCATATTCATGATGTCCCTTTCTTGAAGAAGGTTTGAAAACATTACGGAGTCTAGCAATTCGCACTTGGCACTTAGCATTTAGCCAGTCCGGGCAATTGCGGATTGCCAAGTGCGGCTTCTGCTCCGAAGAGAGCAAATATTTTACCGCGAACCACCACCCGGCGCTGTTCGTTGTGAAGCGGAACTGCTGGTTGCGGTTGCCTTGCGTTTTCCCGCGGGTGGATTGCTGGAAGCTCGTGCGTGTCCCATAGCCGCGGCCACACGACGTTGTTCTTCCGGCGTGAGCTGGAATATGTAATCCACCAGGAGCTTGGTGTGGTCCGCCTCATATCCTTGGAATGAGGGTGGTGTTGGACCGGCGAATACCCAGTGATTATTTTCCCGCTTAAACAATCCCGAGGGCATGGATGTGCCCGGACTGATTGCTTGCGGATCAACGATCCAGCGCTCGACCCAGTCCGGCTTTAGACGCTCTTTCGCCAACAGGAAGTTGGGCGCGGTGGCAATTTTGTCATGTTGCGGATCGCCAGTGGCATGGCACTTCAGACAGGGCGCGGCGGTGCTCGAGAACAAGCTGCGCGCCATGTCGTTCTCTTTGGCGGTGAGCGTAGGCACGCGTTCCGGAATGTAGGGCATCGGTTGCTGCGAGAGTGCCTGGAAGAAACGCACCAGCTTGCGCACTTCATTTTCCGAGAACGAGAAAGTCGGCATGCGAACTTTCAAGTAGGAGCGCACGCCATTCCGGTTCGTGTCGCTCTCGCTCAAGGACGGATTCGATAGAAAACGGCGCAGCCACTCAGGATCCACGCGCGCGCCTTCAGTCAAGAGTTTGGGAGGGAGTTGCTCTTTCCAGTCGGGATCCTGATAACGCGTCATTCCCATCAGCGTGGTGGACTGGCCGGGAATGAACTGGTGGCATCCCATGCAGTTGTATTTCTTGACGATCCACCAGCCTTCCTGGATGTCATGGCGCGCGTCTCCCGGTTTGTACTGGTAGCTGGCGGGCAGGGAAGTTTCCTCGCTGCCCAGGAGCAACGTGGTCAAGGAGCGGATCTGATCCTTGGTCAGATGTGGATTGGGCATGCGCAAGACTTCAGTTTCGGACTTGATCTTGCCCTTGTCATACACATCCGGCTCGGCCAGCTTGTGCTCGAAAAATCCTTTGTGGTCGTACCACTGTCCTTTAGCGGGCCCCTCCGGCAAGCGTTGGAGATCTTCTGGATTCGTGATCGGATCTTTGCCAGTGCCGCGCTGTGCGGGTTCGGTATAAAGAGCGAAATCGAGGCGTTCGATCGGCTTGCTTCCCTCGGCAGTGAGTTCCGTGCCGATGCGGCCTTCATCTTCGAAGCCAGAAATTTCGTGACAGCCGGCACAACCAAAGTGCCGCACCCATTTTTTGCCTTCCTCGCGCAGGCTGGGATCTTCCATGAATGCAGCGTCAGGATATGATGACGGTTCCTGTTTTTTCTGCGAGATCAGATATGTGGCAATATCCTGGGCATCGGGCACACTCAGGCGGAGGCTAGGCATGACCGTCATGTTCTGCACCTGGAGTTCGTGGCCGTCGTTGGGGCACTGGCTGTGCTCCAAGTCGAAGACGTAGGGCAGACCTTTTTTGGCGTAATCCTCGGGACCAATATCCTTCTTCTCTAGCGGACAGTAGGGCCGCGTGCGTTGGCGCGCATTGTGCACCCATCGCACCAGGTAATCGAAATTCGCTTTCTCTCCCACGCGAGTAAGATTCGCGGCGAACGTGCCACCCTGCATCTGGTCGCCTTCGCCAATGGAATGGCAGGCCATACAGCCTCGGGTCTCAAACAGTTCTTTGCCGTGCTCAGCGTTCCCTGGATTCTGCTTGGGTAGCGGATCCTTGAAGCCGGACTGCCAGATATAAGCTGAGATGGCGCGGATCTGCCGATCACTCAGGCGGAAGTTCGGCATTTTGGTGGTCGACCGGAAGTCCGTGGGCTTCTTGAGCCATACTGGAATCCAGTTCCGGTTAAGTTTCAGCCGGACGTCTTTTAGATTCGGTCCGACTTTTTTCACGTCTTGCAGCAGGCTGCGAGACTGAAAATCGAGCTGTTGAATGTGGCCATCAATCTTGCTGCTGGAAATCTTCAGCGCGATGGCCTTGTCGTTCAACCGGTTGGCTTCGTCGTTGGACTGGGCAGTGTCGGCCTGCTTCATCAGTTCAGCCGCTTGCTTGGAGTTTTGTGCCTTCTCGGTTTCGAGTTGCTTGATCTGCTGGCCAACGGAGTTCAGGTCTTCGGGTTCCTTGTCGTAGCCTTCGTAACGATGGCAGCCGACGCACCCTCGTTGCCTGAACAGGTCTTTGCCTTCGCTGATGTTCCATCCCACGTCGCCGCTGACCAACACCATGTCGGCCGCGTGACAGGTCTGGCAGCCGGCTTCGGTATTTTGTTTGGGGAAGAGCGGCCACAGCCAGTGCTCGTAATTTCCGTGACCTTTCTCGACGCTGGTAGTGGCACGGCCATTGCCCTGGTGACAGGGAGAGCAACCAAATTTGTCCGGATCGTGAATCTTCAAGAGTTCGGGTTCGGGATGGCTGACGAAGGCTTGAGCATATTCATCCGGCCGCTTCTGTCCCTTGGGAGTCATCGATGTCGCGGTGAGCTTGAGCGGCTCGCGAATTCCCATGTGGCAAGATTCGCAGCGGTCCACAATGTTGGCCTCTGCCACGTTGATCTGCTGGATTGTGGGATCCCATTCGCTGGTCTTCTTTTGTAAGCCCTCGATCTGACTCGGCGTGAGATCGACCAGGTGCGCGCTAACGTATTCCGTGACTTTATTGTTGGCTTCGGTGACCGGCTTCAGGACGTCGGCCAATTCCGCGCTGACTTTGGTTCGCTCATCTTTTAGTTCGTTGTATTTTTCTTCAAGCCGGCGGAAGTCATACTTTTCTTTGTGGCCATCCGGATACTCGACAGTCCAGACTTTCTTCTTGTACTCATCGAGATCTTTCTGCTTGCTTTTCTTACCCGATGCACTGGGGTCGGTTTCGATTTCGTAGGTGATCGCATTGGCGTATGCGCGCTTGTCCGTGAAGACGTTCTGGACGGCTAGAATTTTCGCGTTGAGATCGATGATCTGCTTCTGAAGCGCGTCTCTGTGTGGTTTGGCTTCAGCATCCGCTTGCGTGGCAGCCTGTTCGAGCTTCTGGTAGTCGGAATCCTTCTCAAGATCGCTGACTGAGCGCGCAGACTTGGACTTGGCAGCTTTCAGGAACGCGCCGTAGCGTTCCTTCCATTGTTTCTGATAAGCAATCCAGGGACGCTGTGCCCATCCTTCGTCCCATAACGCCCAGAACAACGAGGCTATGAGCAGCACCATTGCCACCGCGTAATGCAACGCGTAAGACTTGCTTACGACCGGATCGTTCTCGGGCAGTTCGGGCAAAAAACCTCCAGGTCAGTCGTTGGGCGTTTTCACACGTTAAACCACGGCGTTATCCACACGTATTTGATATGCCATGCCAGACGCAAAAGCATTTTTAGCGGTAGCGCCACCATGGTGAGCAGGAAAAACATCATGATAGAGTACTGAAGCAGGCTCATGCGCTGGTAGTCCTTCGGGTTGTAGCGCCGGAACAGGGCGTGGAGGATAAAGCCTCCGAGCAGGTAATATCCTCCGACGATGACGGCTCCGAAAATTGCTTTCGCCAGATTGGAAGTGATTCCAAAAAGATCTGGTAAGTCGCGGTTCACCTCGTAAATCAGGCGATTGTGGTCCCAGGTTTGTCCGGGCCAGAACCATTGCCAGCCAGGGCCGCGGATGAATGTGCCGATGATGATCATCGCCACCCACAAGATGATGAAGCCGAACAAAAAAGTGCCAATCGCAAACTTGCGCTGTTTCCAGGTGTAATAGCCGCTGCCCAGCGGATTGGTATCGATATAAGGAATCACCATCAGGCCGATGATGATTAGCGTCGGCATCACTACGCCGGCGATCCAGGGATCGAAATACACCAGCATTTCCTGAAGGCCCAAAAAGTACCACGGCGCTTTCGCCGGATTCATTGTCAGGTTGGGATTGGCGGGTTCCTCCAGCGGCGCATTCAAGGTGATGGACCAGATCATCAGAACAATCGTGACAATGATGGCGGCGAGAAATTCAATTCGCAGAAGAAATGGCCAGACGTGCACTTCTTTTTGCCAGCCGGGGCGGAAAGGCCAGGTTTTGCGATGATGAGTCTTTGCCATGGCCGGACTGGTTTCCAGCTCGCCAATGAGTGTGTCGTTGGCCTTGGCCTGCTTCCATCCCAGATAGATGTAGAAAGCCAGCAATGGCATGAGGCCGACAATGGGGACATTGTCCGGCGCGGAAGCGATATCCCAGAGTTGCCGCCAATCCATAAATGCTCCTGCGTGTAGCGCCGGCGCTACTCAGCGTTTCTCTTTTACTTCCGAAGCAAGCATCACCGGCGCTGGGCCGGAAATGCCGCCATCTTTTCTCACGCGCCAGAAGTGCACGATCATAAAAATCGACGCCACGATGGGAATGCCGATGCAGTGCCAGATGTAAGAGCGCAGCAGTGCGTTGGCATCCACGATTGAACCGCCCAGCAATCCAAATCGAACGTCGTTGTATGGCGTCATGTGAAGAAGCGGGCCGAACGGTCCTTCATGACCAAGCAACGGGGTGGCACGCGCCATGTTGGTTCCGACAGTTACCGCCCAGAATCCAAGCTGATCGTCTGGCAACAAGTAGCCAGTGAAGGAGAGCAGCAGGGTCAGGACGAGTAGGATTACACCCACGTTCCAGTTGAACTCACGCGGCTTCTTGTACGACCCGGTCAGGAAAACGCGGAACATGTGTAGCCATACCGCAATCACCATCAGGTGCGCCGCCCAGCGATGCATGTTGCGCAGCAGCTTGCCGAAGGGTACATCGTGCTCGAGATACAAGACGTCGCGGAATGCCTGAATCTTGCTGGGGTGGTAATAAAACATCAGCAACACGCCGGTAAAAGTAAGCACGATAAAAAGATAGAAGGTGATTCCGCCCATGCCCCAGGTGTAGCTGTAACGCACGGCGTCGCGATTAATTTTCGCGGGATGAAGGTGAAGGAATGCGTTCGAAAGCACACCCAGAGCCCGGTTGCGCGGGGTGTCGTCATGCTTGTGGCGGAAGATTGAGGTGTAGACCTGGGTCTTGGTCGGGTCTTTGAGCCCTTCGATTTGCTCTTTGGCTTTCGCGGGCAGATCAGTCTTGAGAGACTCAACATCTTCCTTCATGCCCGCCTTCACTCTTTGCAGCAGGCTGACTCGATTGCCATTCTTTCCGTTCTGATTTTCTTCAGCCATCACATCCTCTTTTAAACCGACAAGTAAGCTCCGGGGTCGTTAAAGCGGCTGGGCTGTCCCTTGGGCCATTGGTAGAGCCGCGAGACGTCCACCAGAATCTGACCGTCGGGGGCGATGTCGACATGCGCCCGGTCCATGGGACGCGGCGCCGGTCCTTCGAAGTTCACGCCTTCGCTGTCATATCCGCTGCCATGGCACGGGCATTTGAATTTGTTCTCACTGGGCTTCCAGTCGGGAGTGCAGCCAAGATGCGTGCAGCGCGCGTAGATCACGAACATGCGATCGGGTGTGCGATCGACCCAGATACGATATTTTTGTTGCCATTTTGTATCGACACCGAGTCCGTAATCCGCAGGATAACCAATTTTGAAACTGGTTGCGGGCTCGAACAACGTGCGCGGCAGGAAGAAGCGGAAGAAAGCGATGAACCACGCCATCAGGAAGGCGGCGACGGCAGTCCACACAAAACGGCGTCGTCCCTGATTGACGTCGCTGTCATCGGGTCCAACCGAGGCCACGCCTCCTGCGGCAGCAGCTTTTGAAGTTCCTACCGCGGGCGTGCCGACGTATGTGTTTGCTTCGGTGCCGCGCGCACTCGCAGATGCCACTGTCGCTTGCGCAGCCGCGGGTCGGGCCGCAGCCGGAGCTGCCGGTCTCACGGCGGAAGCTGCTGCTGCCGGGGCCGGAGCGGCGGCGGGAGTCGCTGGTTCGCCAAGTAGGGCAGTGACTTCTGCATCGTTCAGCGCGGATAATCCTTTGCGGTTGCGGCGTGCCTGCTCGGCGGCCACCGTGGAGCGGCTCCATTTTTTTCCTGCTGCAACAATGGCGGCAACTTCTGGACTGATCTCTGCACTCGCGCTAGCCGCGGCCGGAGCAGGCGGAGTTGCTGTCGCTTGTGCTGGCGGAGCTGCGCTTGCGGGTGGCGCAGCGGGCGCGGGGCTCGCGGCCGGTGCAGAGGTCTCACCACGCTCCCAGGGCATTTGTTCGCCGGCTTTCAGGGCAGCGATGTCCTCATCGGTCAACAGAGGCAGGTTCTTGCGTTGCCGGTAGGCCTGCTCCATGCCGATCACGGAATTATTCAACGCCGGGCGCGGCCACGGCGGAAGATGGCCGAGGGCGCCATTGGCTACGCTTTTTGGGGACTCGTCTGCCATTCGTCCTTTATAGAAACATTTCGCTCATCAATCTGCTGCTACGAGGTAATTCACGTCCGGAGCGTGAGCTCTGTCGACGTCCAGTGCCGCGATTACCAATTCGGCCAACGCTGCGATGAAAGTCGGGGCGTCGTTGAGCCCAGAACTCATTTCAAATCGTTCAATTCCCAATTTGCGAGCTTGCTCGCGTGCTTCGTGATCGATCTCTCCCAGCGTCTCCACGTGATCGGAGACGAATGAAATTGGGACGACACATACTTCTCGAACGTGTTGGTCCCGCAGATCAATCAGCGTGCGACGCAGTGAGGGCTGAAGCCACTTGCTGGCGCCAACCTTGCTCTGATAGCAGAGGCGATAGCGATTCCGCCATCCGCCCCGCTGCATGATTAGCTCGACTGTCTCTTCGATCTGCCGCTGGTAGGGGTCGCCTTGTTCAATCACCGACACCGGGACGCTGTGCGCGCTGAAGACGATGTCGGCTCGCTGGGGATCAGGAAAACGGGCCAGTACTTCTTCTAATTTTTCTACTACGGCTTCTAAATAGAGCTCGTTCTCATAGAACGGGTCCACGCAATGCACCGGGATATCGTCGGGGAACCGCCGCCGCCACTCATTCAGGCTGCTGCCAGTAGTGGTGCTGGAATATTGCGGATAGAGAGGCAGCAGCACGACCTCATCGCATTTGGCTGCGCGCAAATGTTCAATCGCTTCCGTGGTAAATGGATGCCAGTAGCGCATGGCCACGAAGCAGCGGGCGTCGAGGCCGGATTCCGTCAGCTTGAGTTGCAAGGCACGGGCCTGCTGTTCGGTAAAACGGCGGATGGGAGAGCCTCCGCCGATGACTGAGTAATGATGCTGAACTTTCTTAGCGCGTGTGCTGGAAATGAGTTTGGCCAAAGGCTTGCGGCCTAGGCGGGCGAAAGGGAAATCGATGATATCGGGGTCGCAAAAAAGATTAAAAAGGAAAGGTTCGATTGCGTCCAGCGTGTCGGGGCCGCCGAGCTGGAACAGAACTACGCCTACTCGCCGTGTTGGGCTCACCATTCCCCGGGTTTCCTTGAAGAACAGAGCATACTACTCAATATTGAGAAGGTTGGTCAATGTGTCGCGGCAGAATCTGGTGGTAGTTTGAAATTGGTAGGATTATTGGAACCTAAAGCGGCGGGGTGCGGCAGCATGATTGATGAAATGTTGTCTATTGTAGTTTTTATTGGCGGACCACGCATGCACCCCATAACCGAAGTCATTGTTGTGGTCGTATTTTTCTCGCTATCTTTGGCTTTCGTAATTTGGTTCGAGCGGGACAAGCGTCGCAGGGACTGGCAGGAACCCGACACGGAAAGGCCACCAGTATTTGCTGCGCTTGAAATCCTTCAACCTGCAATTCTTTCTTTCATCCTGATTTGCATTGCGCTGATGGTCATGATGTGGCTACTGGCTCGCTCGAATTAGGCAAACTGTCACGCGTGAGAAGTCTCGGCGGCGGGCGCGACCCCTGATTCAGATTCCATGAATTCAATAATCGAATCGGCAAATTCCGAAGTTCCGGCCTTGCCTCCCACATCCCGCGTCAGTTTGTCGCGAGTGCGGTAAACCTTTTCCAGAGCGTTGCGGATCTTAGTTGCTGCTTCATACTCACCCAGGTGGCGAAGCATCAGCAGGGCAGAACGGATCACTGCCGTGGGGTTGGCGATGTTCTTTCCCGCAATGTCCGGGGCCGAGCCATGCACTGCCTCGAAGATGGCGCAATGATCACCGATATTCGCGCCGGGAACAAATCCCAGTCCGCCGACAAAAGCGGCGCAGAGGTCGGAGATGATGTCCCCATAAAGGTTTTCCATTAACAGCATGTCGTACTGGTAGGGATTCATTACCAGTTGCATGCAGGTGTTGTCCACGATGTGCTCGCCATACGTGATCTCAGGATACTCCTTGGCCACGTTGCGGGAGCAGCGCAGAAAAAGGCCGTCCGAGAGTTTCATGATGTTGGCCTTGTGGATGGCGTGGATCCGCTTGCGCTTGTTCTTGCGCGCATACTCAAAGGCAAAGCGCGAAATGCGGGTGGAAGCTTTTTCGGTGATGATCTTCAAACTCTCTACAACACCGGGAACGACTTCGTGCTCGATGCCGGAATATAGTCCCTCGGTATTTTCACGCACGATGATCAGATCGACGTCGGGATAGCGCGTAGGAATGTGGGGCAGGTTGCGGATGGGACGAAAGTTGGCGTAAAGCTCAAATTTTTTCCGCAGCGCCACGTTAATGCTGGCAAACCCGCCAGCGATGGGAGTCGCGACCGGACCCTTGAGCCCAACCCCAGTGCGTTCGATGGATTCGATCAGCTCTTTGGGGATGTATTCGTGATATTTCTCATAGGCTTCGGCGCCCGCCTGGAAAGTTTCCCATTCAAATTTCAGACCGGTGGCTTCGAGGACGCGCACTGCGGCGCGAGTGACTTCAGGACCAATGCCATCGCCGGGAATGAGAGTGATCTTGTATGCCATTGAATTTGGGATTGCGAATTTTGCCTAGTCCTTCGCCGCAGTCTTGCTGCGAACTTCCGGAGTCTCCTTGGTCTTCAGCAGATCTTTTAGTTCCGTCATGAATTCTTTCACGTCCTTGAAGTCGAGATAGACGGAAGCGAAGCGGACGTAAGCGACCTTGTCGTATCGACGCAGACGATTCATGATGAGCTCTCCCAGTTCACTGGTTTTGCGTTCGCGCTCGGGAGACTCGATCACGAAGCTCTCCGCTTCGTTCACAATCTGTTCCAACTTGCTGATGGGTACGGGGCGCTTCTCACAGGCGTGCAGGAGACCGTTCAAAACTTTCTGACGCTCGAATTTTTCGCGCCGGCCATCTTTTTTCACCACCATGTAGGGAATTTCGTCGATGCGCTCATAGGTAGTAAAGCGTTTGGTGCACTTCAGGCACTCGCGACGCCGGCGGATGGAATCGGCTTCCTTGCTCTCGCGCGAATCCACCACCTTATCGTTTGCAAATCCGCAAAAAGGACACTTCATGGGGCTTGGGAACTCACCGCATTGTAACAGGCAAACAAAGTCACTCGACGCAGGCAAGTGGCTGCCTGACTGGAACATGCAGACTTTATCAGAAGTTCAAGTGGAGGCAGGTGGTGGGGAGGAAGGCAGGCTGACCTGCTCTTGCTCGCGGCTCTCTGCTGCAAGTCTCCGGAAAGAAAGTCGCTCGCGATGAGCCAGCAACAGGCCGAGGGGAATTACGGCAACGAACGTGACCAACCACAACATGATTCCGCAACTGGCAGCCAATTCGTGGGGAACGTCGAAGACATGCTCCAACGTCGCAATGGTGGCAAGCTGCGAGCCGCCACCGACGCCTGGCAATTGAATCATCGAGCCCACCATGCTGGATCCCATCAGCAGCAGAACTTGGGTTTGCGGTATCTCGAGTTCCTCGACACCGTAAGAGTGAGTCACTTCCTTGTAGGCCACCGCGATCATGCACCACATCACTACCGAAACAACCACCAGTTGTAGAAAAGAGAAAACACTGTCAATGGTGTTAAGGCCGCGGTGGAATTCGCGGACGCGAAGCGCGATTCTTTTTCCCAGATTCGCCGCTAGGTGGGAGAAGCGGCGCTCCACCCAACTGGCCAGCGCTTCTCCATTGCGGCTGATGGCCATGGCTATGGCCGTCATCCCAATGACGATGCCCAGTAAGATCAGGCCCGCAGCGCGAAATCGCCCGTAGTATTCGAGTTCCCTCGGCGAGTGTGCGACGAAGATCGCAATCATCAGCAGTAAGGTGAAAGCGCCAATGTCGAAAATACGTTCCACCGCCCACACGCCCAACTGCGAGGAAAATGGGAGATTCTCCTTGCGCGCGATCAGATAGGGGCGGATCAACTCTCCCGGTCTTCCCAGGATCGCAAGTCCGGCGAAGCCAATCAAAGTGGGCGCAACCAAACCCCACCAGGATGCTTTCGGCCGCACCGGGCGCAGAAAAATTTTCCAGCGAAAGGCTCGTACCACATAGGCCAGGTAAATCAGGCCGATAGCATGGAAAATGTGCCGCTTGTTGACCTGGTCGGTCTGGCTCCAGAAGGTGGCCCAGTCAAAATTGCGCCATGTTCGAAACTGTATGTAGACGAGAATGGCGAAGACTGCGGCTAACAGCCCGTAGATAATGATCTGTTTCTTACTCATCGACCCGAGACAAAGGAACTATACCGTAGTCAAGGTAAATGACCCGAAGGCGAGGGTCAACGTACTGTCGAGGCCAGTACGCTCGGCTCAGTGCGATCCAGGGAGAGGCTCGATTTGGGAAGCGGAGGTCTCTGGGTGCTTTTTCGTCGACGCAAGTTGTGGCTGACTTGTGACCGCCTTTGACTTCGACGCAGCCGAGATTTTCTGTTGTGCACGCTTTTTGCGATTGAAGTCGCGGATAATGCTCGCGACGTAAGCACGAGTCTCGTAGTACGGCGGCACACCACGGTACTGCTCCACGCGATGTGGTCCGGCGTTGTAGGCGGCCAGGGCCTTCACCAGATCGAAGTTGTAACGTTCCAGCAATTCGCGCAAATAACGTGTGCCGCCTTCTACGTTGGACTTAGGGTCGAAGGCGTTGGCGACGCCCAGTTGCGACGCGGTGTGCGGCATCAGTTGCATCAGGCCCTGTGCGCCCTTGGGGGACACGGCACGCGCGTTGAATCCGCTTTCAGCGTGAATCACGCTATTGATGAGATCGGGATCGATGTGGTGGCGATCGCCGATGGTGTCGATCACTTCATTCAGCGTCTGCGGACGCTCGGGAACCGCGACTTTGATTGCAGGTGCTAGAACCGGAGGTGCGAGATCCTTCTCAAATCGGTCGATCTCACTAGTGGGAATATCCACGTAGCCGGTGCGGTCGGCACTGAGATAAAGACGAGTGACAGTTCCAACAATCTCACTCTTTTCGTGCCGAATGGAGAATCCGTTATGCAGGACGGCAAGCTCGGAGCCAAAGGCGACCGCTGGAGATATAGCCAGCCCGAATATGAATCCGAATTGAAGCCACAATTTCATCGGAGATTTTAATTCTAGACGGTGACGCGTGAATCGCCTAGTACTTGTTCGAGAGCCGCAGCCACGCCGTTCTGGTCGTTCGATAACGTGACGGTCCAATCGTTGCCGCGCAATTCCTCGGACGCGTTTCCCATGATAAACGGCTGTCCAGCGTAAGCAAGCATTTCGATGTCGTTGTAGTTGTCACCAATGGCCATGACCTGTTCGCGAGGGATGCCGCGGTGATTGGCCCAACGCTCCAGGGCGTGGCCTTTAGAACAGCCCCGATTGAGGACGTCGACAATTGACAGATCACGAATTGGATACTCTGTCCGCAATACGGTGATGTCGTTCTCAAATCCATGCGTTCGCAACGCCGCCAGGGCCTGCTGCATGCGCGCAATCGGACCACAGAACATCGCCTGTACCGGATCGGCAGTCAATGACTTCTCAATCGGAATAACGAAGTCAATGTATTGCATGTTCTTTTCCAGCCAGCGCTGGATGCTGGCATTCAATTCCTGCATATGTTCGAGTACGATTGCGCCTTTGATTTCGGTATCGAAGGTCAACACCGTGTTTCCCCGAAACTCCTGCATGGCCGCACAGAGTTTGCGGCAAGTCGCGGCCGGAAGCAGATCGCGATGGAAAGTCTCGCCGGACAGAGAACGGGTGACGGCGCCATTCGAGCTGATCAGCCAAGGATCGAAGCCAAGCTGCTGGGCGATGGGCATGGCGAAGGTGTGCCGGCGTCCGGTCACGAGGATGACTTCGACGCCCTCCGAATGGGCACGGCGCAAGGCGGCGAGGTCAGTATCCGAAATCTGGAACTGGGGATTCAGCAAGGTGCCATCGATATCGACGGCTAAAAGACGGATGGGGAGTTTCACCAGAACAATTTTAGCATTGGGATTGCCCTGGACCGGGGTTAGTGGGAAAGGTTCGTTACCGGAGAACAGGTCCACAGGCGTGCAATAAGGTAGCGTGTCCGCGTGCTATATTGCGCAGAATCGTATGGGATCCCTGCTCAATATTTTTTATCCCTGGGGGATCATCCTGCAGGGGCTGGCGATTTTTCACTTTATTCGCCGACGCCCAGATACGTATTGGCTTTGGATCATTCTTTTTGGCGGTGGACTGGGCGCGGCGGTATACATCGTCGCCGAGGTGCTGCCCGACACGGGTCTGCTCCGACAATCGTTCAAAGTCTTCCCACGCCGGCGCCGCATAAATGAACTCGAGGCGGCCATCCTGGATAATCCTTCAGCGGGCAATTACGAAGAATTGGCTGATCTGTATCTGGAAGAAGGGAAGTTCGCCCGCGCGAGAGATTATTACAACAAATCCATTTCGTCACGCACCGATTCTCCCGATCCCTTCTATCGGCGAGCGATTGCAGCGATTCAAATGGAAGACTTCGTTACTGCGGTGCCTGATCTGGAGCGCGTAGTATCCCGCGACCCGAAATACGACTTTCAGCGAGCTGCCGGATTGCTGTCCCATGCCTACGCCAACACCGGCCAAACAGATCGAGCGGAGGCACTATTCCGCGAGGTCACAAGAACCTCGACGCTCTCGGAGACTTACTACAATTTCGCTTGTTTTCTGCAATCGCAGCAGCGCAACGCCGAAGCGCGTGAATGGGCGCAACGCATCCTGGCCAAGAAGCCGACCATGCCGGGATATTTGAAACGCCGGGAGCGTCCCTGGTTTCGCAAAGCCAACGGATTGTTGAAACGTCTGCCGGCCTAAACTAAAAAATCGTGGTCCTTTGACCAGAAGAAATCATCTTTAAGTTGCGGTAATCCTCGATGGCCCCCATCGCTTACCTCGAATGCACCAAGTGCGGCGATCATATTGACGCCTCTCATCCGCAAACGGTCTGTCCCAATGACGGCGGCGTGCTCTATGTCCGTTATCATCTTGCGATCTTAAAGGAGAACTTTAAGTCGGCTTCACTGGTTGGGCGGGCGCCAACCATGTGGCGATATGCGGAAGTGTTGCCGGACGCCGAGCCAGTATCGCTGGGAGAAGGCTTCACGCCGATGCTGCCGAGCCGGGAATTTCCCAACGTCTATATCAAGGATGAAGGGCTGAATCCAACGGGATCATTTAAAGCGCGCGGACTTTCGGCCGCGGTGACCATGGCCAAGAAGTACGGTCTGAAAAAGCTGGCGATCCCGTCGGCAGGAAACGCGGGGAGTGCGCTGGCGGCTTACGCAGCGGCGGCAGGTCTTGAGTCCTACATCTTCATGCCGAAGGATGTTCCGCTTGCCAACCGCGTGGAGTGCGAGATTTACGGCGCGAATGTCACGCTGGTAGATGGGCTGATCAGTGACTGTGCCCGTATGGTCAGCGAAGGTAAAGAGAAGCAGGGCTGGTTTGATGTCTCGACGCTGAAAGAACCTTTCCGAGTGGAAGGCAAGAAAACCATGGGCTACGAGGCGGCCGAACAATTGGGATGGCGCGTGGCGGATGGAATCATTTATCCGACTGGCGGTGGAGTTGGACTGATCGGCATGTGGAAGGCCTTTGACGAGATGGAGGAACTGGGCTGGATCAAATCGGATCGTCCTCGAATGGTTTCCGTGCAATCATCTGGTTGTGCACCAATTGTTAAAGCATGGGATGGAGGCAAGTCGAGTGCAGAATTCTGGCCGAACGCGAGCACTTTGGCGGCAGGTCTGCGGGTCCCTAAGCCTTATGGGGATTACCTTATTCTCGATATTTTGAAAAAGAGTGGCGGCGTGGCGGTGGCGGTTTCTGACGATGAAATCATGGAGGCGCTACGGCACTGGGCGAGAGTGGAAGGAATTTTTGCCGCGCCGGAAGGAGCGGCCGCGCTGGCGGCGTATCGCAAGCTGCGCGACAAAGGTTTCTTCGCGCCCGAAGACACGGTGATTTTATTTAACACTGGTTCGGGGTTGAAGTATCTGGATGTGATCGAAGGTCAAAAGCAAGCTTCGCGAATGGCAGCACCGGCGTCGCGTCAGATCGGAGGAATCATTGGACCGTTCTGAAGGAGCACTCAGCAACCAGCAATCGGCATTCAGCCCTTAACGACCGCTGCGGCTCTTAACCCGGCTTCGTGCTACATTTTCTTCAATGGGTCTTATGGAACAGCGACTCATCCTCATCAATCTGCTGATCAAGCTGGGCGTGGCGGCCTCTGCGGCCAGCATTCTGGGCCGCTCCGTCGAATTCAAGTCGCTGTTGTTCCGGGAAGAGCGCTCGCTCAAGCAGAGAATTTATCTGATCTTATGGATTGCCATTCCTCTGACTTTGGGTGTGTGGATACGGTTCGGGGCCAAGAGTTTCTCGGCAGGAGATTTATCGTTTGAGACTACGATCCTGCTCGGTGTGCTGGGCGGGCGTTTCACTGGGATGGTCGGAGGCGCAATGCTGGCGCTGCCGGCTCTATTGCACGGAGAATGGGCAACCCTGCCTTTCAATTTGCTCTGTGGTTTCACGGTAGGACAACTGCGCAATCTGGCTCCCGACCGGGAGGATATCTGGTCCTTCTCTCCATTTATTGATTTGAGTATTTACCGTTGGATCCGGCGCAATCTGCCCACACCTCGCCTGTTCGACTGGCAGATCATGTTTTTTGCCACCATCGTCGCGCTTCGCTTTATGCAGACCGAACTCTCCCGTTTTCTTCCATCGGCCACTTACAGCCTGGAGAGCCCAAAGTGGTGGGTTGAGATGTTGATCTATGCTACGTCAATTACGGTTATCGGAATCGAACTGAAGATCTGGAACAGCGTACGTATCCAGATCAAGCTGGAAGAACAGGGACGCCTGTTGATGGAGGCCCGCATGGAAGCGTTGCAAAATCAGATCAACCCGCACTTCCTCTTTAATACTTTGAACTCAGTTTCTTCATTGGTGCGTTTTGATCCAGATACGGCCCGCGAACTGATCATCAAGCTGGCGAATATTCTGCGACGGTTGTTGAGCAGCAGCGACGCCTACGTTCCCCTGCGTGAGGAATTAGAGTTTATCGATAACTATTTGGACATTGAGGTGGTTCGCTTCGGACGCGATAAGCTGCGAGTGGTGAAAGAGCTCGACGCGGCTTCCCTGGACTTGATGGTTCCCAGCATGTTGCTTCAGCCTTTAGTGGAGAACTCGATCAAACATGGTCTGGCTTCGAAGATCGAGGGCGGCAGCATTTATATGCGCAGCCGGATCTCCGAATCCCACTTAGTCATTGAAGTCGAAGATGATGGGGTTGGCATGGGTGCGGCAAACCTCTTGGAAAGGCCGACTGGGCTGGGCGGAACCGGCATTGGGATGGCGAACGTCGCCGAACGATTGAAGGTGTTGTACGGCGACACCGCGCACATGACCATCGACAGCCACGACGGAAAGGGAACCCTGGTGCGTCTTCGCTTGCCGATTTTGGAGACCGCGGGAGCGATCCCCGCAGCTCTTTATGAAGAGCGAGCCAGCACGCGGCGGTAAAAATCCTCATACTGCGGAATGATTTCGCTGGAGCAGAAGCGGGATTTTGCTACCAGGCGAGCGGCCTGGCTCATTTCCCGCAGCCGGTTATTGTCAGTGAGCAACTCGATGGCATAGCCCGCCATAGTCTCCACATCTCCGACGTCGGCCAGGTAGCCACTTTTGCCGTGCTCGATCACCTCAGGTACGCCGCCCACGCGGGTGGCTATGGGAACAACTTCGCACGCCATGCCTTCCAGGGCAGCCAGTCCGAACGATTCCAATTCGCTGGGCAGCAACATCACATCCGCCAGAGCGAGCTTTTCGTGAACCTGATCCTGTTTGCCCAGGAACAGCACGTCATTGTGAATGCCTTTTTGAACTGCTAGCCATTCCGCGCGTGAACGATCGGGGCCGTCGCCAATCAGCAAGAGTTTGGATGGGACTTTCTTGCGCACACGGTCGAAGATCTCGATGGTATCGGTAATTCGCTTTACCGGACGGAAGTTGGACAGATGAACCAGAATGCGTTCCCCACGCGGGGCATACTCGCTGCGACGTTTGGCTGCTTCCGGATCGCGAACATATACGTCGCAGTTTACGAAGTTGTAGATCACCTGGATATTGTTGTTGATCTCAAACTCCCGCACGGTGCGTTCGCGCAAATATTCCGAGATAGCGGTCACACCGTCGCTCTGCTCGATGGAATAACGAGTAATTGGCAGGTATGAGCGATCTTGTCCCACGAGCGTGATATCGGTTCCGTGCAAGGTGGTAACGAAGGGAAGCTTGCGATGTTTAGGGCCGGCGGCAAGCATCTGGCGCGCCAGCATCGCGCTCACCGAATGAGGGATGGCGTAATGGACGTGCAGCAGGTCGAGCTCATACAGTTCCGATACTTCCGCCATACGTGTGGCCAGCGCCAAATCGTACGGCGGATAGTCGAACAGGGGATACCGGGAAACTTCTACCTCGTGATAGTGAATGTTGGGATGTGGGCCGGTCAGACGAATTGGCTGAGCATAAGAAATGAAATGAATTTCGTGTCCACGCTGGGCGAGTTCAAGTCCGAGCTCCGTGGCGACAACGCCACTGCCACCGTAAGTGGGATAACACGTGATCCCGATCTTCATGCAGCGGGCCTTTCGCTCTCTCAACAGACTCTTCAGATTCGATGGAAATGGCGCTGCTTGGATTCAGATTTGTGAACCTGACAACGGGCGTGTGTCTAGGAAGCGCCGGTTGGAGCGGTGGAAGATTCTGATTCATGACCCTGTTTTTCAAGGTATCGTTGCAGACGTTTCTGGCTTTCCAGGTCCATGCCGGTAAACTCTATTCCCATGCCCACACCGCCGTCGCATGCTCTGACCACGGCCTGGATATCGATTTTTTCGGACTCGATCCAGAATGAAATGGTTAGTTCCGTGCCCCGAGCCAGTGGCAACATGGTTTCTATATAACAGCCGCGGCCGCTAATGTCTGTGGCGTTGGTCTGCATACGGGTAGCCCGGTTGTCGCGTAATTCGAGAGGAAAGCGGATCCTGAGACGTTCGAACCTCCGTTTATTTTGAGGCGAATCAGCGGCGGGAGCTGGTTTTGTTTCAGCGGGAGCGGGTTTTGTTTCCGCTTGCGCTAATTGGTCGAGCCACGGGCACTGCTGCCCGTCGACTAGTTGCACGCCAGCTTGGATCTTGAGCAGGTGACCGGCATCGATGATCCAAATTACCCGGTATCGCGCTTTTTTGTCGCCCAATTGCACGCCAATGACATCCCCCGGCGTGAGTTGATGCTCGATTCCTGAAAGCCTCGCGCCTTGGTTGCTGATGTTGCGAGCCTCGGCTTTTTGAAGGAAAGGCTTGCCATCCGCACCCATGCCCCACACTCGTATGAGGAGATTGGTCGCGACGCGAGGTTCCGGTCTATTTCCCATCGCAAGGGAAGCTGTCGAACGGCCTCAACTGGACCACGTCATCATAAACCTTCTTTTCGGCTGCACTACTATCGAAATAGTTGCTGATCCCAAATGCCAGCTTAATCCAGATCGCGATAGGAGATAAGCTCGATTCGATTTCGTTCCAGTAGTTCGCGACTGGCTGGGACGGTCAGGATTGCCAACTCATTCTCTCGCGATTTCTGGAGCCGGGTGGGCAATCTCTGCAACTCCGAATCGTTATAGCCGGGATGGCAAACCAGCTCCCAGGTGCCGTCGGGCAGATTTTCGATGAGGGATTGAAATAGTTCCTGATTCCAGGCGCCGGTGGCCACCATGCCTATGGTTCCATCCGTGGTGATCATAGCGGCATTTTTCACCATATCCGAAAAAGATCGAGCGAAGGTTGACAACGTCCGGAATTCGATCCATCGCTTCCATAGCCGGGGGCGCTGAAGCAAGCCTGCCAGCCGCAATGGCTCAAAGGGATTTCGCATTTTTCGGATTCCACATTTTTGGGCGGCTCGCAATAACGGGCGTAATATTTGCGGCAAGATATGGGCGTGCTTGTGGGTATCCAGATGAGTCACAGAAATCCCCGCCGCTTGCAGCCTGCGAATCTGGGCCACTGCTTCCAACTCGATCTGGGCAGGATCGATACCGCCAGTCACGACCCGCCAGGCGAATGCCCCCGAATTCCGGCAGAAGGCAGTGCTATCTCGTCCTTCCAGGAGGGTGTGAACCTGGGATGGTGACAGTTGCGAAGAGCCGTCGAGTAGCACCACGTGACATCCGACGCCAAGCCTGGGCGCTGATGCAACCGTTGTCACGGCTTGATCAAACCCCGCCGCATTTGCCATCAGGGTAGTCGAAGTGACGACGCCTTCCAGGTGCGCCGTCAAGATGGCGCGATTTATTCCGGGCGTGAGGCCGAAATCGTCGGCATTGATGATCAGTCGTCGCACCGCGGGAGTTTAACAGGAGCACAATGCTACGGAAGTGCGGGAAATTATCTCGCAATCGAACGGCGTGGCGGTGGTTTGACCGCTGTTTCCGGGCTCACGTATACTCGAAAAAGATTGTTTCGAGTGCCCCCTCATTTTGCGAGCAGCTCCCAAACCAGATTAAAAGTACGGGAGTGAGGGGCGGTTAGCTCAGCTGGTTAGAGCGCCTGCCTTACAAGCAGGAGGTCGCAGGTTCGAGTCCTGCACTGCCCACCAGTTCGGTAATCCGGTGATCAAACCGGGGACGTAGTTCAGTTGGTTAGAACGCTGCCCTGTCACGAATGACCTTTATTTACTTGCATTTACCTTCCTTATAGGCGATTATACTGGCGGTTCATCCAAGGAATCGCCAAATGCCGAGATCCTCACAGGTAAAACTTTTCAAACAGATCAAAATCAAAGATAAGTGGGCGCTCGCTGTTGTCCTTTTCGATAGTAAAGGCAGGGTGAGAAAAGACCGCGTTCTCGTTAACGGCCAGGAAGAGAATCATCCTGAAGGAAGCTACTTCATTCAGTGGTGGGATCATGCTAGGCGGTACCGCGAAGCCGTGGGTGCCCACGCCCAGGACGCCGCTGAGAAAGGACGGATCAAACAGGCAGAGCTCGCCGCGGTGCGGAATGGCATCATCCCGGCCGCACCCGTTGTAGAGCCGAATTCCGAACGGACCACTCTCGGGTCGGCATTGGATGGCTACAAAGAATATGTTCGATATCACCGGAGCCTGAGAACTTTCCGAACGTACCGTCCGATTCTTGAATCATTCAAAGCCTTCTGCAGCAAAACGTATGTAGATGAAGTCGAGCGTCAGGACTTTATCGATTTCGCCACTCACTGCATGAAAGACGGGCAGAAAGGCAAGAGTATCTACAACAAGCTTGTTGTGCTCTCGCAGGTGATGAAGCAGCATGGCCGTTCCAAGTTGCTCAATACCTCCGACTGGCCTAAATTCGTTGAGACCGTACGTCCAATCTACGAGGACTTTGAGCTTGCAAACCTGTTCAAAGGCTGCACTCCGGCGGAGGAGGTGCGTTTCAAGTTCTATTTGATGTCTGGGTTCCGCGACGCCGAGGGACGTTTCGTCACGTGGCGAGATGTCGATTTCAAGCACATGGCGGTACGCGTAACCGCAAAACCCCATTGGGGTTTCCATCCGAAGAACTGGGAGGAGCGGGAGGTTCCGGTTCCGAAAAAGCTCATTGCCATGCTGCAGAAATTCCGTCCGGTAACCGCAAGCCCGGACGATCCTCTTTTCCCGAGCGCCACGGGTCGGCCCGACGGCGCGATGTTGGAAAAACTCAAAGCTGTTGCATATCGCGCGAAATTGAACTGTGGTCACTGCGTCGTGAGCCACAAGTTGGAAGAGGGATGTGTAAAGATAAATCGTTGCGCGGAAGGGCCGTATTGCGGTCGTTGGTTTCTCCACAAATTCCGCCACACCTACGCGACGCGGCACTTGCAGGACGGTATTGACATCCGCACACTCCAGCAGTGGATGGGGCACCGCGACATAGCGTCGACAATGGTCTATCTCAAGGGCGTCCGGAATAGCGATATTCAGGTCCGGATCAACAAGGGCAGCCTTGCGGCCTTTGCCTAGGAGTACGCCGGAGATCGTGGGGGTCTGTCGCATCCGTCAAGGTTTGATAGGATTATCGCGCTATGTCAAAGCTGGCTCGATATTTGGATGGAGAATACGAGCAGATTCGTGCACGACTAGATCAGCTTTCAGATTTGGTTCGTCGCGTGGCTGCCCTCTTCGCGATCGCGCGTTCCCCCGACCGATCGGATTGGCCGTATTCTTGGGAGCCGAAGAAACCTCCGTATTTTCCACAGGACAAGGAAGGAAAGCGGCAGTATTCGTTCAGCACACAGGCCATGTGCTGCTCCGCTGTCGAACAGTTGATGTTGAGTAGTCGGCAGCGAATATCCCTCGGCGCACCACAGTTCTCGCAGTTGGAGAAGGTGCAGAGTGAAACTGTCACCTTTCTACTCAACTCTCTGAATGAAAGGGCCAAGAAGAATGAACCTCTCTGGGACTCATTTACTTACGGAGGAGAAGACGTCTTCACCGCCGCGTGGCTCTTTCAGCTGCACGATGAGTTCCAGAAGAGCGGTCGTCCCTCTGACTGGAGTCCCGATCTACTGAAAAAGTTGGTGAAGATTCTGAAAGACGTGCTCGTGGAGCATGATGATCATATCCATCTAGACGTCAGCTTATTTAAGAAAAAACAGAACGAAGCTGGTGCACACCCCCTTCCCTTGCTTAGGGCCACGCGCGCTTTGCAGCTTGTTAACGCGGACTCCGGTCTAAAGAACAGCTGGACGCTTACTACTACCATCGGGCCAGATGAGGTAATCCGAGCTGCGGGGACTTGGTTCGAGAGGAACCTTCATCGGCAAATGTCGTTTTATCACTTCAAGGATTTCAGATTTGATGCCGCTGAGTTGATCTTTTGTCTAGCCGGAGCCGTGGAGACACAGGTTATTGGCGAATCGGAATCAATCCTTTCAGACATCTGCAAGATTATCCGAGGTGCACAAGAGAGAAGCGTCTACTGGCGTCCATACCGACCCATGCTCTCTGACTCTCAGGGCACCGTATTACTGCCACTGAGCATCGAGGTCGCAACCGCTCTGCTTCGTACCCTTTCCCGAACAGGGCGCTTTCACGAGTTCCGTGACACGTTGGTCAAGTACCATGAATGGCTTGCTGGGCAGGCAGTTGGGGATTTACAGAAAGAAGTAGTAACTGGGTGGCATACCGAAAATGCGTACGAGAGTGGCAAAATTCATCTTTGGGACACCGCGCTCGTTGTTAGGTTCTTCCTGGACTACCAGGAAGCACTTGAGGATGAGGTCAACTCGGAGATTATCAGGACGTCGAAGTTCACGGTGCATGAGTGGAAAACTCTTCCGAGCACCTTAGACGAGATGGTTCCCTTCGATTTTGGGGACTCTCAAGTTCAAAAGCGTAGCTCCGTTACGGAGGTCCTGAAAGCGGAGTTTGTGGAAGGCCGCAAACCGGACGGAGAACGCAAAAAGTACTCGCTTCTCCTCTACGGCCCACCGGGAGTATCCAAAACAACGACTGCGCAGGCGATTGCGAAACAGCTTCAGTGGGATCTGGTGTATTTGAGTCCAAGCGACTTCATTACGCGTGGCGAAGCGGGTATTGAAGAGCAAACTAAGTTGATTTTCCGCGCCCTAATGGCTCTGCGAGACTACGTTATTGTCTTTGATGAGATCGACAGAATGGTATTGGATCGCGAAAGCACCGCCTATGGTAAACAGGGGGATATGTTTCAGTTCATGACGCCGGGCATGCTGACGAAGCTAAATGAACTGCGAAAACAAAAGCGGTGCATATTTGTCATCGCGACTAATTTTGCCGAGAAAATCGACCGGGCGATCAAGCGAGAAGGTCGAATTGACAAAGCTGTGCTGTGTCTCCCGTATGATCTCACAGGGCGCACAGAACAGCTGAAACAGTTAATCGATCTCGCGGTCCTTAATCACAAAAACATGGATCGGACCAGGATGTCGGAGTTACCGCCATGGGACGCAGCGGTACTAGAGGATCTTCGGGACATCGCTAAATCCGCATCTCTCTACGTATATCCGGAGCTCGATGGAGTGGCGGGCGAGTGCGTCTCATCGGTACATCACGATGATGTTGGGGTTTTCCGTAAGGCAGTAGTAAATAATCTCCGTGGGTGGAAATTCAAGGAGTCGCAAATATCAATTCGCTCCTACAACGAGCGCACGATACAGCCGAACAAGGAAGCTAAACAATATCGGGAGAGACCGTATGAAGAACATGCGTCGCTCTTGATCCTTGATGCCGAGTCAACGGTTGTCAAAGAGCCGCCCGTCGATTTGCTGCAACTGCGGGAGCAATGGAGGGTTAGCGAGGGCGAGAAAGCTTTCACTCCCAAGTGGCAAGAACTCATCAAGAGGGCTGAAGCGTACAAGATTATGTGGTGGAAGAAGTTGAGCTGATCTCACATGGGGCTCCCATACCAACCGACGGCGGACGCGATCATTAGTGCTTTTGAATGCTTGGTAGCAAATGGAAGCAGCGTATATCTGGCGGTTCCGATTACGTCTGGAAAGCGATTGTGGGAATTACACAGGAATGGACGAGACGAGCGAACCGACAGTAGGTTTGAGCGCCTCTATAGATCACAAGTGTTGGCTCGGAACTTGGAAGATGCCGCTCGTGCGATTTCCATCGTGCGTTCCCGATATCCCTTCGCACTTGATCCATCCCGCCTGCAGGTTACTGGTTGGGGTCAGCCTGAATATCGTCGACTATGGAAACGAATCATCCAATCTAAAGTCAAGAAGGTGATCTTGGCTCCCGGCTGGCAGTACAGCAGGGGATGTGTTGAAGAGTGCGTTCTAGCATATCAGAGCAAAATCGACGTTTGCGATTTGAGGGACGATAAAGTGCATCTTGAGCAGGCTTCGAAACTGATAAGGTGTGCACTGGAGGAAAGCCGAGGATACAAAGTGCGTGTGGATTTCCTTCGAGTAGCTTTCCGAAAATTGAGTAATCTCGCCACTCCTCAGGAGAACCTTTCCAGATGACTGACAGACTCTTGTTCAAAGACGAAGTGCTGGATGTCCTGAGCGCTTCGGCAAATGTGGCCCAGTTTGTGAGTTTCGGGCCAGACTTGAGACAGCGCTTCTCGAGAGTGCGAAACAGACCGCCAAATTGGAGTTTTGCCACTTTTCAGGAGGCAGCCGGCGAACTTTTGAAAGCGGCTCCCGACGGGACTATTAATGTTAGAAGTTTTCTTCCCTCAAGACCGGAGGGAAGCGAATTCCTTTATGGTCTTAGGAATCTTGATCAGATAGTTGCTCACGTTCGGCGCCTCAGTGATTGCGGCCTTTATACGATCCTCAACGAAACAATCGACGTGAACGACGGTGGCGTTTCCGGAGTTCTGGCCGGTAGTGTTCTGGAGTTTGCCCCAGGTGAGACACCTCGTTGTGTCGAAGGGGTTGCGGTTGCGTCTCTTCCTAAGTCAGTCGGACTACGGCTGCTCACTCTTGTATACGGGTTTAAACCGCTGCTGAAGTATGCTCCGGCCAAACGTGTGGAGTTTAGTATTCATCCCAAAAGACGGGGCTACAAGACAGAACACACAGTTGTGTGGCAAGTTGAGGACATCGAGTTCAGGCCGTCTCGCGCAAAGGTGAACTGGCCAAATTCATTTAGCAGATTTCTAGGCGACAAGGTTTACGGACTGCTGGTGGGTCGATTGTTGGGCCTCCGGGTGCCCAAAACACTGGTCATTTGTCGCGCCCTCGCCCCTTTCTCATTTGGTGCGGAGATGAACACCGATGTGAAGTGGATTAGGACATGCCCACGGGAACCACGTCCGGGGTTGTTTAGCACAGTTCGAGGCTGGACTGATCCTTTCGCGCTGCTTGCGAGAGAGGATCCAGAGGGTCAGCAAATAGCGTCGATTCTGGTTCAGGACGAAGTCCCTGCTGTCTACTCAGGGGCGTTCTTGGCAACGAGGGATGGACCTGCGATCGTCGAAGGCGTTAGAGGCAGGGGTGACGAACTCATGCTTGGTCGAGCGGGCCCAGAGGACATCCCGCGAGAGGTGAAGGCCTTGGTTGAGGAGGAACTTTCTAAGATGTCAATTCAATTGGGGTCGATTAGGGCAGAATGGGTTTTTGATGGTTCACAAGTTTGGCTTGTGCAATTGCAGCAGGAGGCTGCATTGAGCTCGGGACATACGATTGTTCCAGGTAAACCTCCCCGATTTATACGTTTTGGAGTTTCAGAAGGGATCGATCGGCTGCGGGAGATCGTTAAATCTCTTGACGGCAAGTCAGATGGAGTGATGCTGGTGGGGAAGATTGGGATGACCAGCCATTTGGCGGATATTCTGCGAAGAGCCAGAATTCCTTCGTTCATAACCGACGAGTCGATACAGCAGATCAATTGAGTGCCACCGTGTACGCGGCCCCGCGAAGTATCAGCGGAACAACAAACGCCTCTAGGCCCGAGCAGTTACTTCATTCTGCTGTTGCGCCCTAACAGAATGCGACGGCATTTTAGACTCTAGCCAGTCAGCTACCTGATGAGGGTCAAATCGAATGGATGTTCGGACGCGGAAGAAAGGGATGTGATCGTCTTCGACCTCTTTATATAGAGTCCGAACGGCAATGCAGAGCAGACCGGCAAGCTCTTCGACGGTGAGGGCCTTGTTTCTTGCGCGCAGTTGCTCGGCGAGAGTCATTTTGTTCATGAAGCTCCGAAACAGGACAACCGAATATGTCCACGTACTAAGAAAGTCTCACTTCGGCAGTTGCCTCGCGTAGAACTCTCCATCAACTACATTGCTGACATAGCCATTCGTAAAGCCCAGAACTGATGAACCTGAGTTGTATTCGGAAATGGCGTCCTGGAGTGCTTGCTGTCCTTCACCACGGACAGCTACCGCTCGCTGATACTTTGCTTTTAAGATTTGTGCGCCTGCACGCACATTCGTGCAGGGGTCAAAAAGTTGATCTGTGGTAAGACCGAGACTGGCCGCGTGCTGACTGCTGACTTGCATAAGACCAACACTCACACTGCCACCTTGACTTAGAAGCCAGTGTGCCCAGACGCGCGCTTCAGCCAAATTCTTCGGCTGGCGTGCAAGGAAGATCCCGCCGTTGTTGAATCCGTGCGATCTTGCGGTTCGCTCAGGATAATCAAGACTCAGTGCGTAGGGGCGAAATGCTGATTCCGCGCGAGCGATGGCGCGGAGAGTTGTCAATGGCACCTCTGGCGCACATACTGCAGCTATTGAGCGGAACTCCGCCGAAGAGAGTTTCAGATTGTCGAGACGTGTGTCGGTGGCCTGTGCCGCGCAAGCGGAAACTGATAACGCGGTGGCCGCGAGAACGAAAGCAACATAACTTTTTTTCATCACGTATTCTCCGCCCAAAGCATCGGAAGATGAAAAAGCCGCGCCCAACTCGTGAGACAGGCATGTTGAATTTCGGGCACGGTTGTATGTCGTGCCCAATAGTCATTGGCGACTCCGATGAGCACGCTTGGATGTTCTTTGAAAGAAGTGAGGACCGGCCAGATGAGCAATTGCTCGTAGCAGATCAAGATTGCGCCGTTCTGGCCGGCAACGCGTAGCGTACCTGCACCGTTCAGTCGGAGCGGTACACCCCGGTCGCTGCCCGGTGTCCACATGGCCATCGGAATAGGAATCCGTTGCAAAAAGTCTGACTGCTGCGTGGCGCCACGGATCAGTAGGCTATTGAAATAGTGAGGACTTGATGCATCAGAGACGTTTGCGCCGACAAGAATGGTTTTTCCTTGACCCTTTAGGAGTTCAAATGTGCCATCCCAAAAAGTATCGGTAGCTTCGTTCCAATTCGAAACAACCGTTTCCGGAAAAACGATGACGTGGGCAGGCGAACCCAACGCCGTCTGCTGAATCCATTGAGCTGCTGTGTATTCAGCAAGCGGGCTCGGCGTGTCGAGGCCGACTCCACCAAAATGAGTAGTTACAGCCTGCCAGTCTGAGGGCGGTTGAGGTTCGTGATACACGAGTTGTGCGGGCACCGAACAAAAAGTCGCCAGCGCGACTCCGGCGACCGGGTAGCTTGCAAGAAGTCCGCAAATGAACAGTGTCAACACGAGCCCGAACCATCCAAGGCCAGGGAAGAGCACTCCCGATGTCGTCAAAGGCGATGCAACACCAATCAAACCAAGGGGCGGTGCTGCGAGGAGAGCAAGTAGGATTGGTACCGTGTAGAGCCTCCTCTCCCGTTTCCGAGACCAGAACGCCGCCCACGGCAACCCGAGCACGAGACTCCAGCCCGCCCACAAAAGAATTACTTCAAACGGACTCACGTGATGTCCAAAAAACGTTGCTGCGGCCGGAAATACTTGCCACGTGGCTCCCGCGTAGTAGCCAACCATGAGCACGAGAACGCTTGTTCGGGCTTCGAGTCGTCCAAGAAGCAGGAATATGAATAACGAAATCGGGATTGCGGCTAGATAGCCGATCCATGCTGTGGCACCCACGCAAAAACCTGCGAGCGGAACGCACTGCTTCGCAGCCCTCTGCTCCAGTATTTGGCTACAGCGGGCGCAGATGGTGGCGAATCTGGGAAACAGCAATCGGCCCGAAGTATCGACTGTCAAAGGACAGCGGGTTGTACTGGGATGCAATCCACACGAATCCTGGGGGAACGGTGTACCTTCCGAACCCACATGGCGTGAGAGGGCGTCCCTGAGAGTCTGTGGTTCTTGGCGCGGTGTTATGAAGGAGTGTTCCGTTGACTGCGATGCCATGGGCTGAGACCTCCACTGTGTCGCCGCCGTGGGCGACGATCGGTTTGAGCATCGGAGAGGCTTCATCCGGACAGATTCCTCTCCTGCGATACCCCCTCTCTTTCGACAGCTCAGCGAAAGAGCCCACGGGGCAGAATTCAACTAATGGTGACGAGTTGTCACTCGTGACGATGTAGATCAGACCTGGCAGCGATTCGCTTACGTTAAAGCGGATTCCGAAAAGCGCGCAGGTCAATACGAGCGCCAAAAAGGTCGTTGCCAACAAAAACACATAGATCAGTGCGTGCCGAATTCGTGCTCGTCGTTCCGAAACGTTCGCTGCCAAGTCCATTTCTTTCAGACGACCCATCCGTCATCGGTTTGACTGCTAGCAAGTACGCCTGCAGTGCCTTGCTCGGTGCTTGAATCCGACCCGAGATTGTCCTCGTCGGGGCCGTGAGATTGCGTTTTCGTGCTAGCAATCCTGTGGCACTTCTTCACTACGACCTCATAAGTATTCCGCTTGCCTCCGGCCTTCGTTTCCCACTCTCGATGCTCCAAAAATGCGGTTATGTGGATGTTGTCCCCCTTCTCGAATTGCATCGCGACGTGCGCGAGCTTCCCGTAGAAAGTCAGATTGAACCAATTCGTCCGTTCCTCGTTCTTGCCCAGGAGCATGTAGCTCTGGGCTAGGCGCGCATTGGCAACATCGGTCCCGCTGGGCAGCTGTCGGAGTTCCGGTTTTGACCCGAGATACCCCGCAACAATGAACTGGTTTTCAGTCATCGCTCAACGCTCCTTTCTGTGGGGGCAAGTCTTAGAGAAAGTTGAGTTGGTGGCGCGTTCTTGAGGACGTGCAAGTGTTCCTGCTCTGGACGGCCTCCGGCCATGGCATCGTGGTGCTCCTCGCCGCTGGTGTTTCCGTGTGTATTCGGCGCAATTGGGCTATTCACACTCAGCAACCGATTGGGCGGCGGCATCTCAGAGCGTGTGCGAAGAACTTCATCGAGAAAGTAGAGCATTTGCTTGCCGTAGATCGGCGGACGTCCAGAGACGAAAATCAACATGTCACCTGGAGCGACGATCTTTTCGTGTTCTCCCTCTCCCTCCTTTTCTGGCGGCAGCAATCTCAGAACTTCGTCCGCCGTCAGGAGCGGGCGCTGAATCTGTTCGACACTTTCATTCACGTGGTTCAGCATTGGTGCGCCGCGCGAGCCGCTGTACGTGAAGGCAGCCTTCTGGACGGTCTTCGTCCCGGTCATCTTGCTCAGAAGTTCCGCGGTGTCGTACTGGTTCGGCGCGAAGGCGACTCGTACCTGGCAGTTGCTGACGACGCTCTCGTTGGGGCCGTACTCCTCGACGATTTGCCGAATGTCCTGCGTGATGAGGTACGCCTTCAGTCCGTAGCCGGCCATGTATGAAAGCGCGTCGGCGAATACGTCCATCTTCTTGAGCGTCGGGAATTCGTCGATCAGGAATAGAAGCCGGTGCTTGTGGTATTTCTGCTTTGAGCCGTGAAACTCCAGCTTCTCCGTCAGTCTGTTCACAATCATCGTGAAGATCAGCCGAATCAATGGGCGGAGCCGCTTCTTGTGGGCGGGTGGCACGACGAGGTACAACGAGATCGGGCTCTCATGATTGACCAGATCCATGATTCGGAAGTCGCTGCTTGCTATGTGCTTCGCCACAAGAGGATCGCTATAAAGGGCTAGCGCAGTCTTCGCGGTTGAAAGGACGCCAGAGAGTTCTTTGTCCTCCTTGTTTAGCATTTCCTGGGCTTTTTCTCGCACAACAGGGTGAGTCTCGGTTGCTTCTCCAGTGGGCATCTGCCACTTGTATTCGCGGTGTGGGTCGTGCGGATAGAACAGCAGTTCTCGCAGAGTCTCCTTAAAGTCCGTGCCTGGGCGCGTATAAATTGCCGAAAGCTCGGGCAAGGTGGCGGTCCGCTCTTTCGATGCGGCGGCATAGCACACGTGCAGGATCATCCCGGTCATGAGTGAAGCGCCGGATTTCTGCCAGTGTGGATCGAGAGGCTCTTCGCCTTCGGAGTTGACGATCATTTCTGCGACGTTCTGCGCATCCGAGACCTCGAACCCCGTATGAACGCGAACTTCCGCCAAGGGATTGAAGTGTGACCACTCCTTCTCCTCAGCAGGGGAGAAGCGTAAACAGGTATGTCCGGTCTGACTACGAAAGCCCGCGGTCTTCGACCAGTTCTCGCCTTTGATGTCGTAGATGATGGCGCTCTCGCCCCATGCCAAGAGTGTGGGAATGACGAGAGCCACGCCCTTTCCCTGACGTGTGGGTGCAAAGGCCAACACATGTTCTCCACCGTTGTGGCGCAGATAATGGAGATGCCGGGTTCGCTCGTCGTACCATCCGCCGATGTACACTCCCTGCTTTGCATCGAGAAGACCTGCTTTCCTGATGTCGTCCTCGGTGGCCCAGCGTGCAGAACCGTGCAGGTCCTCGGTGTTCTTAGAGAGAGCCTTGGTGTGGCGGAGATTGAGAGCAAAAAAGACTCCACCGCTGGCAAACGCTCCGATCACGATGAGAAAAGTGCCAAACAATAAAGGTGCCCTGATCGCGTGCTCGGACGATTGCCCGTAATGCCACACCCATGAGGCCCAGGCAAAAGGCTCGTACAGAGCCGCCCAGCGTGTGCGGAACAGAGGTTCACCGAGAGCCGGTTGATATTCGAAGTGGTGAGCGATGTATTGAGTGGCTGCCACATTCGTTAAAAGCAGACCGAGAAATCCGACGATTGTTGGCGTCAGATAGTACCCGCCAAGGTAGCCTGGGTCTTTCGGCATGCGATAGAGATTGGCTTTCATCGTGCCAATTCCTTCGAGATCTGCCGCGCCGGCATCTCTCGGACGGCGACGTTCTCGTTGTCGTACGCGATCCTTACGACGTGACCGACCTGCGGAAGATCGCTGAACATGGATTTTGGATGGAGAATTGCGGTAGTACCGGAAATCCTTTGGACCAGATACTCTGCCGTTTCGGAAATGATGTTCCCGACGTAGACGCTGTTTTCGATAAGAGGATAGCGAGTCTCAGCCGAAGGGCCCAACAGAGAATGCGCCTGCGCCTGGGCTGCCCTAAATGATTCAGAACGGTCCGGTGGTTTGCCCCGTTGCGGAAACTGCTCACCTGAATGATCCTGTTCCTCGAAGCTCGCGGTACTCTCTGAAATTAGACCGTGTCGAGACGAGTGGATCAACTGCTCGTTGCGGTCGAAGGCTGCTTCAAGGAGGTCCTGTAGTGCGGCCTCGTTCAACGGAATGCGACCCTGATCGTCGCTATCGAGATAGGTCTCCAGATATTCACGAGGCCAGATCGTGAGATCGTGTTCAAGTTCGGCGGCGAAGGACGTATCGAGGGACTTTTCAGTTGGGACGGTTTCGTCGATGGGAACTACTTCGTGCTGGACCGCGTTCTCAATGAGGTCTTGACGAAGGCTGGCATCTTCGGTCGCCATGTGGATGCTCCATGAAGAAACTCGCATAGGGGCGTTACATTAGCATCTTCATGGTAGAGACATATATCCCTATTCAAGATGTGCTGTCAAGAGGAAATATTTCGGATGTGGTTGAGTCAGGCCCAGGCCGGCGACCGACACTTCGAGAACAACTGTGTTCGTGGTGCAGGTGGATTATTTCCGGTTTGCTCGTCACTCTGGCGAAATCCGAGGCGTCTAGCGCCTCACCGAAAAAGCTGGACGCTAGCCGCGTTCACTTAGGAAGATCAACTACTGATCCGACGCCCGCGTACAAGTAGTGGTCGCCAAATGTCTTCTTCAAGGCGGCGAACTCTGGCTCGCCGGTACAGTGTCCCGGCGCTATGCGATCCAGCTTGTATTGGTCGTGCAACACCCTGGCGATACGTTCAACCTCAGCATCCGGTGCCTGGATCTGATGCAGTCCGCCCAACAGGAGATTGATGTGAGGATCAATCGCACTGGCCTCCCGCAAGATGTGCTCCACCCCAGGATGCGAGCAACCGACCACCAGCACGAGGCCGTCAGGTGTGCGGATAGCTAGCGAAAGCTCATGCACTTCCAGCGTACCGGGTGTGTCGGATACCAGCGCAATCAGATACATGCCTGGCACAATCTCGATGTTCTTGTCGATCAGCTGAAAGTTGGCGTTGGGCCAAGCTTCTCCCATGTGTATGATTTCGGGCGGCGCGCCGCGGTAATACCGCTGTTCCGTGGGCAGAGACGGGTCCTTGCGATACCACTTGCTGCTGGGCTGGTCGTCGCCGTAGACTCCGGACCTCTCCTTCGGCGCATAGATCTTCACGGTGGGGTTCACCTTGAGCAAATAGGCCAGTCCGCCCATGTGGTCACCGTGGCGGTGGGACATAACCACAAAATCGAGCTTTTGCAGATCGACGCCCGCG